>OGLG01000823.1_pt1 | contig 21709 bp, 14 predicted proteins | sample 1572621 | NCBI WGS metagenome assembly OGLG01 (sample SAMEA2581912, study PRJEB24529) | metagenome | biome: Human gut stool | place: China | collected 2011 | reverse complement strand
AGTGTCTTTCATGCTACGCACTTGGCTGCTCTATTGTTGCTATGTTCAACCGTGTTGGCGGCGGTATATATACTAAAGCAGCAGATATGGGAGCTGACCTTGTTGGTAAGACAGAAGCACACATTCCTGAAGATGATCCAAGAAACCCTGCTACTATCGCAGATAACGTTGGTGACAATGTAGGTGATGTTGCCGGACTTGGTTCTGATCTTCTTGAATCATTCGTTGGTGCTATATCATCAGCAATTATTCTTGCGGTAAGTCTTTACCTTTCAAATGTAGCTAATAACCTTGAAGTTTCAGACGATATGCTTTCTAAAATGATGTATTTCCCACTTGTATTCGCTGCAATCGGACTTATCGCATCTATTCTTGGTATTGCATATGTTCTCTTAAAGAAGGGTTCTGATAATCCTCACAGAGATCTTAACATTTCTACATGGAGTGCTGCCGGAATCACTATTATTGGCGGCTTCATTGCAACTTATCTGTTATTCAATGGCGAGAATGCAGATATTCTCAAGGTTGCCGGATTTAACATTGGTTTCATATCACCTTGGATTGCAGCTTCACTTGGCGTAGTAAGCGGCGTTATCATCGGTGGTATCGCAGAGTACTATACAAGCTATGATTACAAACCAACACAGACAATTGCACAGGCTTCTAAGGAAGGTGCAGCTCTGACTATTACACAGGGTCTTTCAGTTGGTATGAAATCCTGCATGTATCCACTTATTGTTTTAGGTATTACAACTTATGCATCATATGCAGTTTCAGGCATGTTTGGTATTGCCATGGCTGCCGTTGGTATGCTTTCATTCGTATCAGCAACTGTTTCTGTTGATACTTATGGACCAATCTCTGATAATGCCGGTGGTATTGCAGAGATGTCAGAGCTCGAACCTGAGGTAAGAGAAATTACTGATAAGCTTGATTCCGTTGGTAACACAACTGCTGCCATCGGTAAAGGCTTTGCTATCGGTTCAGCTTCACTTGCAGCACTTTCACTTATGGTTAGTTTCCTTTATGCATTCCAGCCAGAGGGAAGCAGCCTTGACCTTAACTTCACTAACCCGCTTATTCTTGCCGGCGCTTTAGTTGGTGGTGCTCTTCCATATCTGTTCTCAGGTATGCTTATTGAAGCCGTTGCCAATGCTGCCCGTAAAATGGTCGAAGAAGTAAGAAGACAGTTCAGAGACATTCCTGGTATCCTTGAAGGAAAGGCTAAACCAGACTATAAGACATGTATTGAGATATCATCTCAGGGTGCATTAAAGGAAATGCGTATGCCTGCTATCATCTCAATCATCTTCCCTGTAATTGCCGGATTCCTTTTTGGACCTTACTTCGTAGGAGGACTTCTTATCGGTGCTACTCTTTCAGCTATCATGCTTGCTATCTTTACAGGTAACGCTGGTGGTGCATGGGATAACGGTAAGAAGTACATTGAGTCAGGTGCTATTGAAGGACAGGGCAAAGGCTCTCCAGCACATGACGCAGCCGTTGTTGGTGATACTGTAGGTGATCCATTAAAGGATACTGTAGGACCATCTCTTGATATCCTTATCAAGATTATGTCTACTGTTTCACTCGTTGCAGCAGTAATGTTCTACAACTACAATCTACTTTACCTTATCTTTGGTATAAAATAATATTCCATATAACGGAGTTGGGGCGACAGACCGATTGGTCTGCCGCCCCTGTTTTTATGTATATTTACTTAACAAGTGCTTCCCAGCGCTCCTTTGGAATTGAACTGCTCGTCACAATACATTCAGGGTCTGGAGCAATGACATGCCTTACAACATCAAACACCGCCTGTGCATCACACAGCAGGCACTTTGCATCACCAAATGCTACTTCACGCACAGCCTTACAGTCAAGAAATGCCTGATTAAGCTTAACGAAATCCTCTGATATGTGAGGCTGGTCTGAATTGTAATGCTTTCTCATATATGAATCCCTAATGCTGCCATCATGCATTACAATCTGTAACTTCATCGGCTTATCTGATAATCTGTGTGGTACATTAAGTACCTCTTCAACACTATGAATAAATGTATTACGCTCATGTCCTACTCCAACAAGCAAAACTTTTCCTCCACAGCTTCTTAACCTGTCATAACATCCGCCTGGTGTACACGGTGTATTGTTGTTCTCCTCGCCTGCAAGATATTCTGCCGCTTTCTCACCAATTCCTGCCATACTGTGTGTAGGATGTAGTGACCTTATTACTCCATCTCTTTTAAGAAACATATTAGTAAGCAGTCCGACACATGATGGTGTTTCTTTAGGATTATATACTGGTGAGTCCGCATTTATATTCTTCCATGTATGTGTTGGAAGTAGTAAAAGTCCATGTCCGAAATATTCAATCCATGCATCAAGCACTGTATCTGCCCCGCCTTCAACTTCTCCGATAGATTTCATTGATGAATGAATAAGAATTGTTTCCTCGCCTGTTAAGCCCATATTCTCTACCTGCTTCTTTAACTGTTCTTTTGTATACATATTAGTCCTCGCTTTTCACATATCAATATAGTAAACATATTAACACATTTATCCTTGAAATATCCAGTAAACAATGCAATAATTACTTTTGAATAATTTAATTGAAAGGAATTAATTCATCATGACTAAAAGACGATTGACTCGCAGACAGCGTCAGGTAAGAAGAAACCGTATTATTCTCGCCTGTGCAGCGGCTGCTTTACTTATCATTATTATTGTAATAATATCAGTTTCTATGAAAGGCTGTTCTAAGTCTAAGAACGCAGATAAGAATGGAAAATCTACAACTGCTAAGGTTGAAGAATCAACACAGACAAAAGAAAATGAAAGCACCAGTGAAGAAGTTTCATCAACTGATACTTCATCTTCAATTATGTCAGATGCAACATCAGTCTCTGCTTCATCTGACAGTTCTGAATTTGCACCACCTGTAGTTCCATCTGGTAATACAGTTTCCAAAGGTACTACTTCTAAAGGCTTCCAGATTCAGGAAATCAATGGAGCAACTTATATTGACGGAGTACTTATTGCCAATAAGACATATGCTCTTCCTCAGGATTTCATTCCCACTAATCCTGACCAGCCTGTTAATGCAGACAGAAGCTCAACATGTCTTGACAAGACTCTTATGAGTGCATGGAACACTATGTTAAAGGATGCAACTGCTAAAGGTCTTAATATATATATTGCCAGTGGATACCGTTCATATAATTATCAGGTTAATGTATATAACAGATATGTTAAAAGTGATGGTGCTGCTGTAGCTGACACATATTCATCACGACCTGGCAACTCTGAACATCAGACTGGTTTATGCTTTGACCTTAACACTATTGAGGACAGCTTCCAGTACACTAACGAAGGCAAGTGGGTTAATGATAACTGCTACAAATACGGCTTCTGTATCCGCTTCCCTAAAGGCAAAGATTCTGCTACCGGATATCAGTATGAATCATGGCATCTTCGTTATGTAGGTGTTGACCTTGCAACTAAGTTATATAACAATGGTGACTGGTTATCTCTTGAAGAGTACTTTGGAATTACTTCACAGTATCCGAATTAAAAACATAAGGCGCGGAAAAATCCGCGCCTCAATTGTTATAATTGTTTAACAAATCTTCTTACCATTACCAGACATATCAGAATCTCTAACGGCATCAGTACTATAAACCACATCGATTGCCAGATACATTCATACATGCATATCATTACAATTTTATCTCTTTCCGCTCCTGTATTGATAAGAAGTTTAATCCTTTCTGTATACCTTTCCAGCCTTCCCTTCAGAATGATTGTACTTACCATAAGATATATTACAATTGCAGCAATTCCTGTAATTCCATATGTCATCAATGCTTCTATTGTCTTCTGTCTCATCTGGTTCTTTTCATCTGAATATGATGTATACGCAAATCCGGCTGAACCAAGATATGAAGAAGCAACATTATCTGTTGCCATTACAGACGAACCAAGATTATATTTTATATTAATCCGGTTAGGATTCATCTTTAATTTCATATAATCAGGCAGTTCATCAAGAAACAGGTATTTTTTAATAAGTTCATTCTGGCTGTCCAATGCATTATGCAAAAGCTGTGTTGAACCAATTACTGTATACTGGCCAAATTCAGGTATTATGTATTTGAATTTTTCTTTTATTTCATCAGTTACCTTTACTACTTTAACCACCTTAGTACTGGCTGCTGGTACAAGATATGTGTAAAATCCATACTGACTATACCACCACTCCTGTGAAATAATTGATCTCCAGACACCACTGTAATACTTATCTGAACCTGAAGCATCGAGCAATTGTTCTTTACTTATATTCCCAGCTTTATACTGATTATATATATTCATAATATAGGCATTATCATGTGTCTCGGCATATACATCTAAAATTTCTGTTATCTGCTGGTCAGTTATATTTTTACATATATAATCTTTTATTGATTGTGTATCTGTCTGTCCTTCATATCCATCAATTGTCTCCTCAAGCAATTTATTATAGGCATTGATATATTCATCGCCTGATTCGTAACTGTCATTTCTTTCTAAAACCATTTCATAATTATGAAGTTTAAGAGTAACACCATCCTTCATGCTGTCATCATATACCCCAGAATTATTTACATCCAGAAATACAACAACTTCTGAACCTTCTTTGAATCCATCATAATCCAGATTTCCCCCAGCATAATCATTAAGAGAATTATATATATCCTCCGGTTCCACATATCCGGCAGCAAAAATATATTTTTTATCTGCACCACCTGACTTTAATGATCTTGCCAATGATACACCATTTCCAACATTATCAGTATTGATACCTGTCCATGTAAATGTTCTTGCTGTTTCGTAATATCCCATGGTTATATCATCTATGCCATCTATATTTTTAAGATAATTCAAAACATCATCACTTATATTCCTGTACATGCAGCTGTCACCAAATTTAACATCATTAAAATAATATTCTGATATGGAATGATTCTGAAATGGAGAATACTCCCATGTATCAGGTATTTTTCTCTCAGTCTGCTCTGCAGTATACACATCACCTTTTTTCACAAGACTGGCTGTGTAATCATAATAAACTGTATATGAACGGGGAGTCTCTTTTACCGCATAACCCACAATATCAGGTTTATCCGTTATCCTTAAGTACTCTCTGTATGCAATGATACAATTAACGGCACATACAACAGTAATAACAGCCATTGCCAGAGAAAACACTCTTATTACTGCATTCTGGAAACAGCCATCAGACCACTTAAATCTTTTCGCAGTAGTTTTAACAAATGTTTTTTCTGTCATAACATTTTTAAAATTGTATGTCCGTTTTTTTCGGTTCAGGCTGCTTAATCTGTCCGTAATAATTTCCGACAGAAAACTGACTGCTACTGCAATTACAAGTGTCAGAATAATCCTTATCAGGGTATATTGTCCTATTGAGAAAAATGACACATTTTTAAAATATTTTATTAAAGCCTGTATGACATACCCTGTTCCAGATGCTATACCAAAACCTATGACTGCCGAAATTAAAAGTATAAATATATTCTCTGTTAATATCATAAAAATTATCTGCCCTTTATCAGCCCCAAGGCATTTTTGAATAAATCGGACATTTTTTCTTGTCTTATTATACATTGTAATCTGATATGATATTATCGTTATTCCAACAAGCATAATAAATACATAAATATAATTATTAACTTTTGCATATCCCCACGGCTTATAATCATACACATTACTATTATATGTAAAATTAAACTTAAGGCCTGATTCTTTTCTTAAATTCTCAGCTATACTGCTATAATCCTGTTCATCTATGAAACTTTGTAATGAATATGCATATATGTATGTTTCGTCTGTCGCAATATTGTCTGCCTCATTTTCCGTAACAATAATTCCCGGAAGCTTTTTACCATCATTCCATACATTTGTATAGCTGTTCATTATTCCGCACAGTGTATATTCTTTATCATTGAGTGTTATAATATCTCCAATGTCTGTGCCCTGCCCAAGCCTGATAAGAGAGTTCCTGTCTATTGCTGCCTCATTGTCATTATCCGGCATCTTACCTTTCTCAAGTGCTATACTGCCCATGCTGATAAAGCCATCTGACATTGTACCAATCATAATATCTGATGAATTGGTTCTATCCTTTACGCTTGTTACAGTTTTTGCAGTGTACACATTTCCGGTATAAGGATGGTTTTTAATGCTTTCGTTTTCCTCTGGCTGTTTAGACCTGTACATTACAAACCAGTCTCCAAAATGCTTTTTATTATCAGCCTTCTGCCAGTTTGACATATTTTCCTGCAATAACAGTACCCCTGTAACAAATGTAAATGCGAGCACTACTAATACCATGGACCTTAAAATGTTTTTAAATCTCCTGCGAAGTCCCTTAAATGTCAATGCTATAATTTTGCTGTTCATACCCCCACACCCCCTGTCACATTTCCATCTGTGATTGTGAGTATGCGGTTTGCATATTCTGCCATCTGCCTGTCATGTGTAACCATAACAATAGTCTGCTGATACTTAGACGCTGCCAGAGTAAGCATTTGGGCAACTGTTTCTGCACTCGCCGCGTCAAGATTTCCGGTCGGCTCATCAGCGAATATAACTGACGGATGTGTAATCAGTGCCCTTGCGATTGCAACTCTCTGCTGTTCACCACCTGACATCTGTGCAGGAAATTTATCCTTACAGTAATCTATGCCAAGTGATTCCATTAATTCAGTGACTTTCTCCTCACCAGCTTCCTCACTGTCAAGAATTAACGGAAGTATTATATTTTCATATGCTGTATATTCAGGAATCAGCTTATAATCCTGATATATGAACCCAATATGCGTGCGTCTGAATTTTGCCAGTTCTGAATTCTTAAGATTATCAATCTCTTTTCCTTCTATGTACACCTTTCCCTCATCTGGCTTGTCTATAGTTCCAAGAATTCTTAACAGTGTTGACTTGCCTGAACCACTCTTTCCGACAATTGCAGTAAATTCGCCCTTTCTTACTTCAATATCACACTGGTTCAGCGCATTAATCTTTACCTGTCCTGCTGTGTAAGTTTTAGATATACCTTTTGCGCTTAATATTATGTCCATATGCATCCCCCTCTCATCCCTGATTTCTATCTGGGATAATTATATCTTGTAAAACTTACATCCAGCTTACATGGACTGATATTTTGTTTTTAATCTGTACATCGGGAGTGTCACAACGAATTCAGCTCCACCATATTTTTCACTGTTACCAGCCTTTATGCTTCCATGATGTGCCTGCACAATAAGCTTTGACAGATTAAGTCCTATACCCGCCTTAAAATCCGCCGCACTGCCATTAGTTTCAAATCTGTTAAATATACTGTTAAACTGCTCCGTACTTAATCCTTTGCCATTATCAGCAATCGTAACTACGCAGTCATCATTCTTTCTTGTTACATCAACATATACCTTAGTATTGTCATCTGCTAAATATTCCGCACAGTTGTCGAGAAGATTTATAAAACACTCAACAATCCAGCCTTCATCTGCATACATACATAATTTTTCATTGCCATAATCCATAACAATTCTATTTCTGTCGACTACACTGCTGTTAATGCTTTCCTGAAGTATTGCCGCAACATCAACCTCATCACTTGTCATGACAACCTTTCCTGCCTCAAAGCGGCTTATATCAAGCAGCTTCTTTATAAAAGTTTTGATTCTAAATGCATTACCAGTACAATCAGCTATCTCTTTACGCTGCGAACTGTCATCACATTTTTCCTCAAGCATTTCCAGCTTCATAGTTATGATAGCCAGCGGTGTCTTAATCTGATGTGCTATATTCTCAATGAAATCCTGCATCTTCCTGTGCTGCTCTTTATTATAAATGTGTTCGTTCTCTAACTGCTTAGAAAGCCTCTCGTTGTCTGCATATACGCCACACACTTTCTTTACAAAACCCTTATGTCCAAGTCTGTAGCAGTTATATAATTCTGAACCGAGTGCAATTAAAAGGACTGCTATTATTGCTATTAAAGCATACATTTCTCCATTAATTCTGCTCACATACGAAAAGCCATGGCTGCCGTATCCGGCACTTTCCATGGCTGTTCTACCCGCTCTGATATTGTTATCCGTTATCCCTGATGAAAACATTTTTCGTACAAATGTTTCACCATATGCATTATCATGTAAATACAATGCACCTGCCAATGCCTGCTCTTTAAGCCTGTAATACACTATAATTCCGGCTATAACAGCCGCATTAATCAATCCATATATAACAACGAAAACAGTCTGTCTTTTCCTGAATGCAGACAGTTTCTTCTTAACCATATTATCCATAAATCCCCCTGAAAGTTATTAGTCAATCCACCTGTAGCCCACATTTCTTATAGTCTCAATGTATTGCTGATGCTTCTCACCATATGTTCCAAGCTTTGCTTTTATTCTGCTCATCGCAACGGTAAGTGTGTTATATTCAACGAAATTACCGTGAATATCCCATATTTTCTCATATATAGCATCACGCCTTACGACTCTGCCTTTATTCTCTATAAGCATTTTTACAATATCGAATTCATTAGTTGATATATTTAGTTCTTCACCCTGACGGCTTATCTTATATCTGTCAAAATCAACGGCAATATCACCCTTCTTATAGATATTGCCCACATTAAACTTACTTCTTCTTAAGTTGGCACTTATTCTTGAAAGCAGCTCCTTTGTGTAAAAAGGCTTTGTTATATAATCATCCGCGCCTATATCAAGTCCTGTGACTATCTCTTCCTCATTATCACATGAAGTTAAAAATATAACCGGCACTTCTTCGCTTGATTTTCTTATCTTCCTACATATATCAAATCCGCTTCCATCAGGCAGCTTGACATCTAACAGAAACATATCTATCTGAGGATTGCCAATGTATTTATCCGCCTCACCGCAGCTTCCAGCAGTAACTATCTCATACCCCATATCAGTCAGCAAAAGCTTAAGGCTTTCGCATAATTCTTTCTCATCTTCAACAACAGCTATCATAATTTCCGTTCCTTTTCGCATATCTTATCATACTGCTTATACATTTTCTGCACCTCATTTTCAAGCAGGTAATAATGCTTGATATATGGAACAAGCAGAATAAGAATTGCAATAGCAAGGACGAGCAGAGGCATGCTTAATGCAGAGTCAATTGCCCCTACTATCACATATGCACACACTGTCAGCAGCTCCAATATTGCAAATGTTATGGTTACAATCAAATGCACCAGCCTCTCATGCTGAAAGAATGTCACCTGTGTCAGATGCTCCTGCTTAATGTATTTCCAGTCGCAATCTTCACCTGATTGTAACAATGAATCTATGTATTTTCTGTATGTTAAAATACGGTTTCTCATAACTATCACCTTCCCGATATCGCACTCTTAAACCATCTTCCCGTCTCAGACAAATCACCATCACTCCAGCCGCTCTTGGCACTGCAGCCAGATGATATAAGTGCTGATGTCTCTGCCTTATTGCTAAGACTCCATGCAATAAAACTCAGCTGATTGCTGTTCATGAAGTCAAGCCACTCGTTGGCAGATGCATAATCTATTCCGCCGTTGCCTGATGCATCACATATACTACATTCGCTGATAAACACTGGAACTCCGGCATTAAGTGCTGTGCTTATCTTATTTCTTATATTTTCTTTATGTGTTCCTGCATAAAAATGTGCCACATACATAACATTTCCATCATCAAGCGTATTGCCAACAACGCTGTCAACATCCTGTGACCATGTGTTAGTTCCTACGAGTATAAGTGCATGATCGTCAAATTGTCTTATTGTGCCTATTACAGTCTCAGCATATGGCTTAATGTCTGAATTCCAGTCTGCACCTACAGGTTCATTGCATATTTCATATATTACATTGTCGTGACCTGAATACTTAGATGACATTTCTGCAAAGAAATCACATGCCTCCTGTGTGTGTCTTGATGGTGCATAATTAAGCACATGCCAGTCTATGATTACATACATTCCAATCTCTGTTGCATAATTAACACCGTTATCAATAATCTGCTTTAATGCCGCTTTATCTCCACCTGAAAGATATCCATTATATTCTTCAGGATACATAGCAATTCTCACTACATTTGCCCCCCAGTCGTCCCTTAATGTTGCAAATGCATCATAATTAACATAGTCTGGAAACCATGATATTCCATGTGTGCTTACGCCCCTTAACTGAATAATGTTACCTGATTCGTCAGTTAATTTCGTGCCGGACACCTGAAGTCTTCCTGTTGGAACCGTTGTTACTATGCCTGCATTGCTTCCCGTATCAGAGTTATTTCCTGAATCATTTCCAGAATCACTTCCACCAGGCTGTGCTGTATTTCCATCATTAGCAAGCACAATCTCCTCACCTGATTCAAGCTTGAAATCAAGGGTATATTTCGTAAGTCCCTCCTTAGACGCAGAACTTATAATTAATCCCACATTATTCATCTGTGCCTGACTCTCAATTATCTTATTATAATCGACAGGCACAACTCTCCACTCTGAATCAGATGTATCAACTGTACAGTTCCAGCTCTGCTCTAAAGTTATACCACTTATTGTATTAAGCTTAAGTGTCCAGTCCGATATCTTTGCCGTCTCTTTATTATCAATAACAAGGTCGTACTGTGCATAGAATCTGCCATTGCCCTCCCACGAATTAGACTGCTTAAACTGCATTGTTACAGATGTCTGTACCTGTTCGCCCGCATCTTCCTTAGCTGTCTCTGTCACAGAACCAGTCTGTTTCTCATTATTCACCGTACTTTCTGCATTAACATTTTCCTTATGTTTCCCTGATTTTGATAACACTGCAAATGTAACAGCTAATCCTGTTACAATTATAGCTATAACTATTATTATACATAATTTCTTTTTATTCATCATATGTTTTTCCACCCCCCATTTTTTATTATAGCAAAATATACAAAAATACACCATATCCTGCATTATAATCAGAATATGGTGTTAAAATTATCTTTTTTCTCTGTCAATATATTCTTTTTTAGTTACAAGACTCTTATATGCAGGACGTATTATCTTATCTGTAGTTATTAATTCTTCCAGTCTGTGAGCACTCCAGCCAACTATTCGGGCTATAGCAAATAAAGGTGTATATAACTCTCTTGGTATATCAAGCATATCATATACAAATCCACTATAGAAATCTATATTAGGACTTACTCCCTTATATATTTTTCGCTGTTCTGCTATAAGCCTTGGTGCAATTTTTTCAATATTATTATATAAAAGCATATCTTCATTGCGTCCCTTATCTGTTGCAAGCTGCTCCACGAATCCCTTAAACACTTTCTCTCTTGGGTCTGAGATAGAATATACTGCATGTCCCATACCATATATAAGACCTTTTTTGTCAAATGCCTGCTTGTTAAGCAATTTATCCAGATATGCAGCTATTTCTTCTTCATCTGCATAATCTTTAACATGCTCCTTAATATCATCCATCATATTCATAACCATAAGATTAGCGCCACCATGTTTCTTTCCTTTTAATGATGACATAGCTGCAGCAATAACAGAATATGTATCAGAACCAGAGGATGTTACAACTCTTGTAGTAAATGTAGAGTTATTACCACCACCATGTTCCATATGCAACAGTAATGCGATATCAAGAACCCTTGCTTCCAAATCCGTAAAACATGTATCTGGTCTAAGCATTCTAAGGAAATTCTCAGCTATAGATAATTCCTTTTCTGGTCTGTGAATATACATGCTCTGATCTTTCTCATAATGATTATACGCATGATATGCATATGCTGCAATCATCGGAAATGTTGCAATAAGCTGCATACTCTGTCTTAAAACATTAGGTATCTCCAAGTTATCTTTTTTCTTATCATATGAACCAAGAGTCAGAATACTTCTGGTCATTGAGCCCATTATATCCGCTGTAGGAGCCTTCATTATAACATCTCTTGTAAAATTAGTTGGCAGCTTCATACACTCTGATAACTCGTCACGGAATTCCTTTAACTGGTCATTGTCAGGAAGTTCTCCAAACAAAAGCAGATATGCTCCTTCTTCAAAAACATATTTTTTCCCCTTGCTTCCTGAAACAAAATCTCTTATATTGTATCCTCTGTATGACAATTCTCCATCACATGGACACTTTTGACCATCACGGTATTCAAAAGCCTTTATGTCAGATATATTAGTAAGCCCTGTCAATACTCCCTGACCATTTTCATCTCGTAATCCACGCTTTACACCATACTCCGAATACAGGTTCTTGTTAATACTATCATTGTTTTCACAAAGAACCGCCATCTGCTCCATGTAATTATCCATATTGTTCATTCCCATTACCCCTTTCCTGCTACTCATTAAAAGATTTTATATTATTCATTTTCAGATAATATATTATTAAACTTAAACATAAATACCATCGTTGTTACAATAGCCGCAATAATATCACTCACCGGCTCTGCAAGAAATACAGCAAATACTTTATTCTGAAAAATCAATGGTAATATGAATATAAGCGGTATCAACAATATAAGCTTCCTTAAACATGCCAGTATAAGACTGACTTTTGCCTGCCCCAACGCCATAAAACTCTGCTGGCAGCTTACCTGAAATCCCATGGCAAATATTCCTGCCATATATATTCTCAATGCCCATGCTGTATAATTCACAAGTACTTTATCACTTGTAAATATGCCGGCAAACAACTGTGGTGCAAGCATCATAATTGCCCAGCTTATACATGTAAATATTACACATGCTTTAAACTGTGTAAAAAATGCTTTCTTAACCCTGTCATTATTCTTTGCTCCATAGTTGTAACTAATAACCGGCTGTCCGCCCTGACATATTCCCTGTAACGGCATAACAATAAGCTGATTAGTGCTTGTTATAATTGTCATTGCTCCCACCGCAAGGTCTCCGCCGTATCTGGAAAGACTTGATGTAAAGCTGATTGACAAAATACTCTCTGTAGATAACATTACAAATGTTGATATTCCGAGTGCAAGACATGGTCCGATTATCTTCGCATCAAGTCTTAGGTTAGCTTTCTTAAGACGAAGGATTGTCTTGTTACCAGTCAGGAAATGCAGAATCCACACAGCTCCGACAGCCTGACTAAGCACTGTTGCCAGTGCTGCTCCTCTTACTCCCATATTAAATACAAATATAAATATAGGATCCAGAACAATATTAATCACTGCACCAATTACTGTAGTCAGCATGCTGATCTTAGCAAACCCCTGTGTTGTGATAAACATGTTCATTGCCATAACAATCAGGACAAATATGCTTCCGAGAATATATATTCTTGCATATGACAGAGCATATGGAAGCGTTGCATTACTTGCGCCAAACCATCTTAAAAGCTGTGGTGCTGATACATAGAACACCGCCGTCAATACAACCGCACATATCATTATAAATGTAAAACAATTTCCTATAATTCTCTCAGCTGTATCATTGTCCTTCTTTCCCATAAATATTGCTGCCCTTGGTGCTCCACCTGAGCCGGCAAGCATTGCAAATGCATTAATAAGCATAAGTATGGGAGTAAAAAGTCCGACTCCTGTAAGAGCATTAGCCCCAATACCCGGAATATGTCCTATATATACACGGTCAACTATGTTATACAACAGATTAACAACCTGTGCTACAACTGCGGGAATTGCAAGTGAAGCAAGAAGCCTTGTTATATTTCCCTCTCCCAGATTTCTTGTCATATTATTATTCTTCATACCAAACCTCTTAGTTCTGTTTAATTGCCAGATGTTTTTCCCACATATACTGACCATTAATTTATTTAACCATAATATCATTAATCATTTACATAGTATATAGATTTTTATCTGTTTACGAAATTTTCATAAATACCCACATTATAAAAGCTGCCACTCATTTACTATAAAGTGGCAGCTTTTGTATGACATTTTTATTGTAATAATTTATTTTGTCTTATAACCAAATTCAGGAATTGCACTCCATCTGTTACGGAAGTAATGAGCAACCATCTTTGGTTTTCTGTCTCTTGTGAACAGTCCCTTCTTATTACCTTGTACTCTTAACAGGCTCTGGCTTGTTGCAAAGTCTGCAAAGTTCCATGCCTGTTCACCTACAACAAAGTCGAATTCATCAAATACTTTATTATTCATCTCATAATATTCTACCTGATATTCTTCTGTATACATAACAGATGTTGTATCATGGAGTCCGCTCACTGTATCAGCTCCATATTCTGTGAACATAACAGGCTTTCCAAGTTTGCCCCAGTCTGAGAGTTCTTTACGAAGTCCAGTCTCTGACACCTCAAGATCAGGACCACCAAAATACCATCCATAATATCTGTTAAGACAGATTACATCACTTAATTGAGATGAGCAGTCTGTATCAGCAGTTGTTCCCTGAACACTTACTAATGTACATGGTCGTTTCTGAGGATCTAATTCTCTTGCAAGATCATATAAAGGCTTAAAGTAGTCATATGCACCTTCTGCTGCTGAATCAGGTTCGTTAGCTATGCTCCACATAACAACACATGCATGGTTCTTATCTCTTGATATCAAATCACGAATAACGTCCTTATGATGTTCCTGTGTCTGCACTCCATGCTCCTTATCAAATGTTCCTATTCTCTCTCCACCAAAATTAGCTCCTCCACCGAACTGAAGATTGACTCCTACTGCTGTTGTTTCATCAATAACAACAATACCTTCTTCATCACAAAGTCTCATCATCTCCTCACTATAAGGATAATGACTTGTTCTGAAGCTGTTAGCATGCTGCCACTTCATAATTGATATATCCTTTGTATTCATAGGCAGATTTATTCCACGGCCATTAGGAAATGTATCTTCGTGCTTTCCGTAACCTTTAAAGTAAAATGGCTTTTCATTAATCAAAAACTTTGTACCATCTACTCTTACACTTCTTACACCATATGGAAGTGTATACACATCCTGTCCTGCTGTTACCTTTATCTTATAAAGATAAGCATTTAATGGCTGCCATAATCTTACATTACTTATCTCAAATGTGCCATCTGTCCCTTCTGTTTCTGAAAGTTTTGTGCCTTCTTCATCAAATAATTCAACTTTACATGTTATGTTGTTGTAATCTTTTCCTTTAATTTCAACATTATAATTAAGTACTGCCGATGGTTCTTCTTTTGTGAAATCAATATCAGCTGTAACTGTAATATCATTGATATATGTCTCAGGTGTTGTGTAGATTTTTACAGGTCTTGTAATTCCACAATAATTAAAGAAGTCAAAGTTAGGATTGTTCTGTGGTTTGTCAGATGCACCTGCACCCATGCCCCCCATCATTCCACTCATCATGTTAGCCTTACCACCAACTGGCAGAGTTGTGTAATCAATAACATTATTAACCGCAATGGTAAGGAGATTATCTCCATCCTGTAAATGATCATTTAATTCTACTTCAAATGGAAGAAATCCTCCTTTATGCTCACATATCAGTTTGCCATTGAGATAGATCATGGCATAATGTGTAACTGCTGCACAACGCAGTACAATTCTCTGGCTCTTTACATATTCTGGAACTGATATATTTCTCTGATAAAATACCCATCCATAATGATCCCTGAAATCTGTTCCCTCCTTGAGATCATTATAAGAAGCTGGCACAGGCATTGTATCTGCATCTTTCAAAGGTTTCTCATACCACTTTTCTTCAAAACCTTTTCCGTTATCTAACTTAAAATTCCAAACCCCGCTTAAATCGCTTAATAATCTTGACTGTGTTAAAACTGGATATAACATAATTAATTCCTCCTGATTTATATTTATAATATTTTTACTGCTGTTCCTTAGCTGCTCTAATTTCTTTTAACTTAGCTGCATTTGCTTCTACTCTCTTTTTATTCAAAGGATATAAGAATATTAATGCAAGCAATAATAATGTCATTCCGGCTGCCGGCATAAGACATGTCACATTGTAGATTCCGTCAATAACCTTAGGATCAAATGCTGTAGCTGTTGTATAACCAACAATCGAAAGAAGTACACCCGCTAAACCTGATGAACATGCCTGTCCTAACTTTCTTGCAAATGAATATACTGAGTAAATTGTTCCATCCTGACGTACACCATTCTGGACTTCTGATTCATCGATAACATCCGTAATCATAGCCCATATAACCATGTTAAACATTGAAGTACCAATTGTTGCTATAATTATTAAAGCTATCCAGACCCATACATTATGTGTGTGAATTATAAATAATGTTATAAATGAAGCTGCACTGATAATACATCCTATAACTGACAATTCTTTCTTTCCAATTTTTGATGCAAGCTTTGTAATAAATGTTGAAAGTAAAAGTATTACTATTGTTCCTGAAAGACTTGCAATTGACATTGCTTTTATGTTGCCAAAATAATTAGGATAAATATATGAGTTCATGTTACTTAAGGATAACTGTGCAAGTAAAAATACCAATGCACAAACTATAATGCCTATTAAAGATCTGTTATGGACAAGTTCTTTTATAAGCTCTCCAAACGAAAATTTCTGTGTATTCTGTCCAACCTTAACTCTTTCCGTTGTCATTTTGTAGCAAAGCATATAGCAGATTACTGCTCCTATTGAACATACCAAAGCCCCCAGCATCATTTTCTGACCAGATAATACTGAATTTCCTGCTTCATCTGTATAATATACTACAAGTGGTAATACAACTCCTATCGCTGTCTGAGCAAGTGTAGCTCCTATTGTTCTCCAGTTAGAAAGAGAAGTTCTGTCTGTCGGATTGTCTGAAATCGCTGATGCCATTGAACCATAAGGAATATTAATTCCTGTGTAGCATATACTTCCCCAAAGAAGGTAAGTGAAAAACATCCAGAAAATCTTAAATCCCATCGGCATATCTTTAAACCATGTCGCATACATCAGAAATGATGCTAATGCAACAGGACCACACATTCGTCTGAGCCATGGTGCAAATTTGCCTTTCTTTCCCGGCCTGCTCCTGTCAACTATCTGTCCCATTGTTACATCAGTTATAGCATCAACAAATCTTGCCGCCATCATCATAAGACCGACCAGTGCTGCTGAAACCCCCATAACATCAGTATAAAACTTCAACAAAAACATAGCTGATAACAAAAAAGTAAAATCGTTACCGAAGTCACCAAACATATAACCAAGCTTGTCTTTTATACCAAATGGCCTCACCTTTCCATTGTTATCTGTCATAATAAAACCTCCATCACTTTATTAAATATTATAGATATTTTTTCTTTAAAGACCGTCCTTAAATATTATGTGCACTATTGTGTGCTCTCTTTTCTATGTCTTTATATTAACCTATAAATAACATACCCGTTATTACAGATTTTAGTATATCTAGTATTATTTTTACCCATACATTTTTTATAGCAAAAATTGTACTATAAAAAACCAAACTGATACTAACATGTCAGTATCAGTTTGGTAACATGTTAGTATCAGTCAGTGTGACATGTCAGTTTATTTTTATGCTTTGAATTTTTGTTTTCTTCTGTTATTATAATATAGTAATAAAAACTGATAGAGATTGGAGGTTTATATGGACTATAAAGTATATCTGGACTACACCATGGAACTATTATCTAAGATAAAAATCCCATCTTATATAATTGACACACCATTTCTCTGGGATGACAGATATGATGGTGAATTAAGAAAAACTATCCTGAATGATGCATTTTTAATTAATCATAAAGAAACATTTCAGAACTTTATTAACTGTTCTGACAAAAATAATACAATTCTTCTGATTCATGACAGTTTCGCCTGTGATTATATATATATTAAATTGCCCGACTCAAAAAAAGCTTTCTTTGCCGGACCTTTTTCATTTGAAAAGTTTACCAATCAAAGAATTGATGATTTATGTTCATACAATTCAATACCACCAAGATTTACTGATTTTATGCAGCTTTATTATGCCGCACTCCCGGTATTTGCAGATGAACGATGTATAGAAGCAATTATAAACTGTTTATGTAGTAAATTATGGAGCAGTTACACACTTGAGAAAAAACATTTCCTTAATAAAAATGCTTCTGAATACATGTACAATGATTATACCCCCGAACCGACAAAGCAATCCATTGAGGTTCTAGAACAACGCTATAATGATGAATCTCTTCTGATGGAATATGTTGCTCATGGTGATTTTGAATCAATTGACAAGCTTGCTCATCTTAATTCATCTGGAATTAAGCCCCGCCTGTCAGATTCAATCCGCGATAGAAAGAATTTCATGATAATTCTTAATACCCTTTGCAGGAAAGCTGCCCAATCAGCATATGTTCATCCTATTCATCTTGATGAGATATCACGCAAATTTGCTATCAGGATAGAATCCTGTACCACAATTGCCCAGCTTGAAACCCTGGAAAATGAAATCACGCGTAAATATTGTCTGCTTGTTCAATCTTATTCTTTAAGAAAATATAGCAAACCTGTCCAAAATATTATTAATTATATCTCGTTTAACCTTACTGATGATCTCAGCCTTAATACTATTTCTGCTGAATTTGCTTTAAACAGCAGTTATGTATCTTCTCTGTTTAAACGTGAAACTGGCTCAACGCTCACTAATTTTGTTAATAATAAACGTATTGAACACGCTATCTACCTGCTCAATACAACCAAGCTTCCTATACAGGACATTGCTGTACAATGTGGAATTACAGATGTTAATTATTTCACCAAGCTTTTCAAAAAAATCAAAAACATGACTCCTTCTCAATATAGAGAAATGATTCAATAAATAAAAACAACCATCTGGATACCTGTTGATTTCCGGTATCCAGATGGTTGTTTTTAATTGTTTTCAAAATAATCAGGATAAATTATTCTTAACTTATCAATCTCATTAAAAATTCTGTTAATATGTCCTTTAATAACACGAAGATACATTCTTTTATCTTTTTTCCTTATTGCATCTATAAGCATTTCATGTTCCTCATTAGTTTTAACACTAATAGAACTATTAAGTTCCGCTAAGAAACGTATTCTGTTATAATGACTCATCTGCATTTTAATTATATTAGCAGCGAGCTGTTCTCCAGAGCTTTCATATATAAGTTCATGAAAAGCATTATCGATTTCAATCCTTGGAACTTTTTCGTTACATTTATCATAATTAATGAGACGGCTGTTTAATTCTTCCATCTTATCAAGCATATCATTGCTGACATGCTCAAAAACCGGGTCTACCATCCCCACTTCAAGACTTTTTCTGACAAACCATTCCTGTTCAAAACGTCTGCAATTAATACTTGCAACATACGTGCCTGACTGAGGTATTATTTTAAGAAGTCCCTCCTTTTCAAGATTAACAATTGCCTCTCTTGCTGGTGTTCTTGAAACATTATACCTTACAGCTATCTTCTGTGCACTTATTGAATCCCCAGGTACAAGCTTGAAATTCATGATATCGTATTTTAATTTTTCGTATGTGTCTTCGTTTAATGATTTTTCCATAACCCTGCGGCCTTTCTTATACTATGAGCCTGCTTGTTATATATATTAAAGGTATTTTTTAAGTGTATTTCTTACAGCACCCTTTCCTGCTATCTCTTCAACAAACATCTCTTCTATTTTATCGCCAATTCCTGCTTCATATAAATTTATACCAAATATATTGGCATTTGACAATAAATTCTTAAGCTGTCCTGTATAAGATGATATGTCACCTATTTTTATACCTGATAAATGCTTCTTTAATTCATCTGCCATCGGATCTGGAGACAATTCGAAGCTTTCACCATTATCATCAATTCCAAGAAGATATCTGCACCATCCTGCAATTGCCAATGGAATCGCTATTAATTCTTTGGCACTTCCGTCCTTTGCGACATATGACTTAATTGTTTCACCATATCGTATTCCTACCTTCTGTGAAGTATCTGTCGCTATTCTTTGCGGTGTATCAGGCATAAAAGGATTAGGTATTCTTACATTAAGAACTTCATCCACAAACTTCTGTGGTGAAATAATCTCCGGATTAATTACCACAGGCATTCCCTCAGATAACCCAATTCGTCTCACAAGCTCTGAAAGTTCCTTGTCTTTCATTTCATCAGCAATCAGATTATATCCTAATAAGCAGCCATATACTGCTAAGGCTGTGTGTAACGGATTAAGGCAGGTTGTTACTTTCATACGCTCAACCTTATTAACTGTCTGTCTGTCAGTCATAAACACACCTGCTTTTTCAAGCTGAGGTCTGCCATTAGGGAACCTGTCTTCTATTACAAGATACTGTGGTCCTTCAGCATTTACAAATGGTGCAATATATGTCTTCTTAGATGTTATCACCGGACTCATATCCTCAACACCTGCTTCCTCTAATGCTTTAGCAACACTATCTGCTGGTCTTGGTGTAATTTTATCAATCATAGACCATGGAAATGATACAAGCTCTTCATTATTCACATAATCAACAAAATCATTACCAACAAATCCTTTTTTATTCCACTCACTTACCATCTCGGTTATCGAATTTCTAAGTTTCTCTCCGTTATGTGAGCAGTTATCCATTGATACAACTGCAATCGGTGCCTTACAGGCTTTAAAACGTTCATACAAAAGTGCTGCTGTTACTGCCATTGCTGATGTTGCTTTTTCTGGTCCATTATCAATGTCTTCCCTGATAAAAGAGAAAAACTCTCCTTTAGAATCCTTCAACGCATAACCTTTTTCTGTAATAGTAAATGACACCATCTGAAGCCCCGGGTCAGCAAATATCTCCTTTAATCTTTCCCATTCCTTCTGCGAATATGATTGTGCCTTAATAGCTTCTGTAAGTGAACCAAGTACCTTTTTTTCTGTATTTCCATCCTCCTTCAATGTAACAGCCATAACAAGATTATCAAATGGCTTATATATTTTATCTACTACATCGAAGTCAAATGTTTCAACACATGTAATGCCTTTATCTGAAACTCCTTGTTCTAATAATGAATCTGCAATTCCACCAATGAATATCCTAAAAATATTGCCAATACCAAAATGTACCCATACAGGTGACTTTTTTGTATCCTCTGCAACCTTTTCAACATCATATGAAGGCAGCTTTATGCCAGCCTTTTCCCAATCTGTCGTATTCTTAATACCATTTATTGAAAGTTTCATAATATCCTCCATTATGTCATAAAAACCCAATGTTAATAATTACTTTGATGATTTATCAATAGCTTCCCATAAGCCATTAAGGTATGTTGCACCTAAAGCCCTGTCATATAAACCATAACCTGGCATAGCCACCTCATCCCATATCATTCTTCCATGGTCTGGTCTTATAATGCCGTCAAAACCTGTATCATATAATGTTTTCATAATCTTATACATATCCATAGAACCATCAGATGATAAATGTGCTGCTTCTTCAAAATCCCGGGGTGAATTATATTTAAGGTTTCTCACATGTGCAAATGGTATTCTTCCTCTGCACGCCTTAATAATCTCACAAATATCATTATTCTGGTTAGAGCCAAATGAACCCGTACAAAGTGTTATTCCGTTATATGGTTTATTTACAGCATCAAGAAGTTTTGTAACAGAATCCTTACCTGTCATAATTCTTGGAAGTCCAAATAAACCATATAACGGAATAACACTTTGTACGGGTTCATTTGGC
>OGLG01000819.1_pt1 | contig 21826 bp, 20 predicted proteins | sample 1572621 | NCBI WGS metagenome assembly OGLG01 (sample SAMEA2581912, study PRJEB24529) | metagenome | biome: Human gut stool | place: China | collected 2011 | reverse complement strand
TGAGCGCCGAGTACATCATGGCCGGCGGCAACGAGCAGGTCATCCTCTGCGAGCGGGGCATTCGCACCTTTGACGATTACACCCGCAATACTCTGGACCTGGCAGCGGTCCCCATGCTCCACGAGCTGACCCACCTGCCGGTCATCGTGGACCCCAGCCACGCCACCGGCATCAACCGGCTGGTGGCCCCCATGGCTATGTCCGCCACCGCCTGCAATGCCGACGGCCTCATCATTGAGGTCCATAACGACCCCATTCATGCCCTGTGTGACGGCGCCCAGTCCCTGCGGCCTGAGCAGTTTGACGTCCTGATGGGCAAGATCCGCGAGATCCGGAAGGTCGTGACCGCATGACCGTCGGGATCGTGGGCCTGGGGCTGATCGGCGGCTCTTTTGCCAAGGCCTACCACGAGGCAGGCCATAGAGTCCTGGCCTTTGACACGGATCAGTCCGTTTCCGACTTTGCCGTTCTTTCCGGCGCTGTGGACGGTCCCCTGTCGGAAGATACCCTTTCCTCCTGCGATCTGATCCTGATCGCCGTCTATCCCTCCGCCGCTGTGGACTATCTGCGGCAGCACGGCGCGCATATCGGCCCGAAGCCGGTGGTCATCGACTGCTGCGGCACGAAGCGGCTGGTCTGCGACGCCTGCTTCCCGCTGGCGAAGGAATACGGCTTCACCTATCTGGGTGGACATCCCATGGCGGGCACCCACAACTCCGGCTTCAAGTACGCCACATCCACCATGTTCCACAACGCTCCTATGGTGCTGGTCCCGGCGGATCACAATGACATCGACCTGCTGAGTCGGGTCAAGGAGCTGCTGGTTCCTGCGGGCTTTGGCCGGTTTTCCATTACCACGGCGGAACAGCATGACGAGATGATCGCCTTTACCTCCCAGCTGGCCCATGTGGTGTCCAACGCCTATATCAAAAGCCCCACGGCGGGACTGCACAAGGGCTTCTCCGCCGGGAGCTACAAGGACCTGACGCGTGTGGCGTGGATGAACGCGCCGATGTGGTCGGAGCTGTTTCTGGAAAACCGGGACAATATGCTCCATGAGCTGGACTGTCTGATGGACAGACTGATGGAATACCGCGCCGCGATCGCGGAAGACGATGCAGCAACGCTGACGCAGCTGCTCGAGGACGGCAAAAAACGCAAGGAGGAGGTCGACGGACGATGAAAACAGTCACGGTCTCCGCCTCAAGGCGGTACGACATTCTGATCGAGCGCAGGCTGCTGCGGCGCGCGGGCGAGCTGGTGCGCGGCGTGACGAACGCAGGCACGGTCATGCTTGTCTCGGATGATTCCGTATGGCCTTTGTATGGCGAAACGGTGCTGAAAAGCCTTGCAGACGCCGGTTTTTCCGTGTGCCGGTTTGTGTTTCCGCATGGAGAGGGCTCCAAGTGCGCGAAGACGTATCTGGCGCTTCTCGACGCGCTGTGCGAAAACCGGCTGACGCGGGCGGACGCAGTCGTCGCGCTGGGCGGCGGCGTAGTGGGTGATCTGACGGGCTTTGCCGCGTCTACGTATCTGCGCGGCATCGGCTTCATCCAGATCCCGATGACGCTGCTGGCCATGGTCGATTCCTCCGTCGGCGGCAAGACGGCCATCGATCTGCCTGCCGGGAAAAATCTGGCCGGGACGTTTTATCAGCCGTGGCTTGTGCTCTGCGACCCGGACTGTCTGGATTCCCTGCCGGACGAAATTTTCCGCGACGGCTGCGCGGAGGTCATCAAATACGCGGTGCTTGGAAACGCGCCGTTTTTCGAGGAGCTGAACCGCACGCCGCCGCGTACGCACCTGGAGCATATCATCGAAACGTGCGTGCGGATGAAGCGCGATATTGTTGCGCAGGATGAATTTGACCGCGGACAGCGGCAGCTTCTGAATCTCGGCCATACCTTCGGCCATGGGATCGAGGCGTGCAGCGGCTTTGCCGTCAGCCACGGCTCCGCCGTCGCCATCGGCATGGCGATGATCGTGCGATCGGCTGCACAGCTTGGCCTCTGCACCGCCGGGACGCGGGACGCGGTGCTGGCGCTGCTGCGGCAGTACGGCCTGCCGGTCGACTGCGCATATCCGGTCGAACAGATGCTTGGAACGATTCTACACGACAAGAAAGCCTCCGGCGGCGCGATCAATCTGATCGTTCCAACGGCTGTCGGAAGCTGCGAAATACGAAAGACCCCGGCCTCCGAAATTTCCGACTGGCTGAGGGCCGGAGGTGCGAAATGACGCGGACGGTAGCTCCCGGCCCGCGCACGGGCGCGGTTCAGATTCCGGCCTCCAAATCGCAGGCGCACCGGATGCTCATCTGCGCGGCGCTCTCCAAAGCGCCGTCCCGGCTGGTTCTGGACGGCTTCAGCGCGGATATTGAGGCGACGGTGCAGTGTCTGGAAGCACTCGGCGCGCAGCATACGCAGGAAACGGCTGGGCTGTTGATCACCCCAATCGGAGCACGCCCCGCAAATGCAAAGCTTGACGTGGGCGAAAGCGGGTCGACGCTGCGGTTTCTGCTGCCGGTGCTGGGGGCGCTCGGCATTCGGGCGGAGGTTCGGATGCATGGGCGGCTCCCGGAGCGGCCTCTGTCCCCGCTGTGGGAGGTTCTGGAGGCGCATGGGATGCAGCTGCAGCGGGACGGGGCCGTCCTGCATACGGCTGGGCAATTATGCGTGGGAGACTATTCCCTGCCCGGCAATGTTTCCTCGCAGTTTATTTCCGGGCTTTTGTTTGCGCTGCCGCTTCTGAGCGGAAACAGCACGCTGACGGTCACGGGCGCGCTCCAATCGGCACGCTACGTCGCCATGACGGAGCAGGCGCTTGCGGCGGCGGAGATTTTTACAAAAAAGGATGGCCAAATCTGGCAGATTGACGGCGGGCAGCACTATGCCGCGCCCGCCGTGCAGACGGTCGAGGGCGACTGGTCGAACGCGGCGTTTTTCCTGTGCATGGGCGCGCTGTCTGAGACAGGCGTGACCGTGGCGGGGTTGAATCCCGCGTCTTTGCAGGCGGACCGGGCCATTACGGAGCTTTTGACGCGCTTCGGCGCGGAGCTGACTGTCTCCGGACAGACTGTTACCGTGCGGCGCGGCGCGCTGCATGGGATCACGCTGGATGCCGGGCCGATCCCTGATCTGATCCCGGTCGTTTCGTGCCTTGCCGCGCTCTGCGAGGGCGAAACGCGGATCATAAATGCGGCGCGGCTGCGGCTGAAGGAATCTGACCGTCTGCAAACGACGGCGGCATTGATTTCCGCGCTCGGCGGCAGCGCGCGGGAGCTGCCGGACGGACTGGTCATCTCTGGCCGCGCACGCCTTTCCGGCGGCACGGCGGACGCCTGCGGCGACCACCGCATCGCGATGAGCGCCGCCATGGCCGCCTGCGGCTGCGAGGGTCCGGTCACGGTACTGGGAAGCGAATGCGTCGCGAAGTCCTATCCCGCATTCTGGGAGGATTTTGCTTCTTTGAGGGAGGATGCAGTATGAGCAGCGTATACACCGGAAATCTGACCGTCTCTATCTTCGGCCAATCCCACGCGCCTGCCATCGGCGTCACGGTCGACGGGCTGCCTGCCGGGCTGCCGGTCGATCCGGATGAATTGCAGCGGTTTTTGAGCCGCCGTGCGCCCGGGCAGAACGCGTGGTCGACGCCGCGCAGAGAGGCCGACGCGCCGGAATTTTTATGCGGGCTGAAAAACGGAAAAACCTGCGGCGCGCCGCTCACGGCCATCATCCGCAACACCAACACACGCTCCGGCGATTATGAAAATTTGAAGGATATCCCCCGCCCCGGCCACGCGGACTACACCGCGCAGGTCAAATTCGGCGGCGCGCAGGACGTAAGCGGCGGCGGGCACTTTTCCGGACGGCTGACCGCGCCGCTGTGCATTGCGGGCGGCGTCTGTATGCAGCTGCTGGAACGCGAAGGCATTTCCATCCGCGCACGCATTTTGTCCATCGGGCACGCCACGGACAGCGCGCCGTTTGACGCACCGGTCGCGGAAAAGCCGTTCCCGGCTGTTTCCGACGATGCGGCAGCGGCCATGCAGGCGGAGATCGCGCAGGCAAAGGCGGACGGGGATTCCGTCGGCGGCGTGGTCGAATGCGTGGTTGAAGGATTGCCTGCGGGCATTGGCGAGCCGATGTTCGGCGGGCTGGAAAATCTGATCGCGCGCGCCGTGTTCGCCATTCCGGCGGTCAAGGGCGTGGAGTTCGGCGCAGGCTTTGCCGCCGCACGGCTGCGGGGCAGCGAACATAACGACGCGTTCCGCGTACAGGATGGGCGTATTGTGACGGAAACGAACAACTGCGGCGGCATTCTGGGCGGGATTTCGACCGGGATGCCGGTCGTGTTCCGCGCCGCGTTCAAGCCGACGCCGTCCATTTCCCGCCAGCAGAACTCCGTCAGTCTTTCGCGGATGGAAAACACGACGCTTGTGATCCACGGGCGGCACGACCCGTGCATCGTGCCGCGGGCCGTCCCGTGCGTGGAGGCTGCGGCAGCGATCGCCGTACTGGACGCGTGGATGGGAAGAAAGAAGGAGCTTGGATATGCATTCTGAAACACTGCGCTGCGGACTGCTGGGCCGGACGCTTGGTCACAGCTACTCCCCCGCCATCCACGCACAGCTTGCGGGCTATTCCTATCTTTTATATGAAAAGGAGCCGGAGGAGCTGGAGGGCTTTCTGCGCTCCGGGGAATTTGACGGTCTGAATGTCACGATTCCTTATAAAAAAGCGGTCATCCCCTACTGCGCGGAGCTGTCTGACACGGCCCGCGCCATCGGTGCGGTCAACACCATCGTCCGCAGGCCGGACGGAACGCTCTGGGGCGGCAACACGGACGCTTACGGCTTTTCCATGCTGGTACAGTCCAGCGGCGCGGAGGTGCGCGGCAAAAAGGCGCTCGTCTTCGGCAGCGGCGGCGCGTCGGCGACGGCGCAGTATGTCCTGCGGCAGATGGGCGCGCGGGAGGTCGTTGTCATCTCGCGGCACGGGGAGGACAATTATGAGAATCTTGACCGGCACACGGACGCGGAAATCGCCGTAAACGCAACGCCGCTCGGTATGTATCCGAACACCGGTGTCTCGCCGGTCGATTTAAGCCGGTTCCCGAAGCTGGAAGCCGCGCTGGACGTGATTTACAATCCCGCGCGCACGGAATTTCTGCTGCAGGCGGAGCAGCTCGGCCTCAAGCGGGCAAACGGGCTTCTGATGCTTACCGCGCAGGCAAAGAAAAGCTGCGAGGCGTTCCTCGGCGCACCGATTGCAGACGAACGCATTGCCGCGATCACAAAATCGCTGGCCGCGCAGATGCAGAACGTGGTTCTCATCGGTATGCCGGGCAGCGGCAAGACGACGATCGGTACGCGGCTGGCCGCGCAGCTGGGCCTCACGTTCCTGGACGCGGACACCGTACTCGAGCAGAAGGCCGGGATGAATATCCCGGAGATTTTTCGGCTTGAGGGTGAGGATGGCTTCCGGCAGCGGGAGACAGCGGTGCTGGCGGAGCTGGGCAAGCGCTCCGGGCTGGTCATCGCTACGGGCGGCGGCTGCGTGACAAGGCCGGAAAATTACCCGCTGCTGCACCAGAACGGAACAATCTTCTGCCTGACGCGCGATTTGAGCCGCCTTCCCATCAGCGGGCGGCCCGTCTCGCAGGCACTCGGCGCGGAGGAGCTTTACCGGCGCAGAAAGCCGCTGTATGAAAAATTTGCGGACGCTATGATCGACAACGACCGCACAGTAGAGGATGCTGTGCGGCAGATTTTGGAGGTGCTTGGATGAAGCTGCTGATATTGAACGGGCCGAATCTCAACCTGCTCGGCCTGCGGGAGCCGGATATTTACGGGCGGCAGAATTACGCCGCGCTGGTGCGGTTCTGCGAAGATACGTGCCGCGAAGCGGATATCTCCTGCAAGGTCTTCCAGTCCAACCACGAGGGCGCGCTGGTCGATGAGATTCAGGCGGCCTACGGCGTGTTTGACGGCATTGTCATCAACCCGGCGGCCTATACGCACACGAGCGTTGCGATTCTGGATGCGCTGAAGGCTGTCGCACTTCCGGCGGTCGAGGTGCATCTGTCCGACGTGACGAAGCGCGAGAAGTTCCGGCAGATCTCCTATGCCCGCCTGGCCTGCGTGAAGACCTACATGGGCCTCGGCTTCGAGGGCTACCGGCAGGCCATTCTGTTTTTGAAAGAATATCTGAATAAAAATTCAGATTAGATCATTTATCATGCATCAGGCAGCCCGCGTGGGCTGCCTGATTTTTCGCCTTAATATGCAGGAATCCAGTTTGCTGTCTTTCATCAAAATGAATCAAATCTTTCTTGATTGTTCATATATTTCAGGTTTATACTAATTTTTGAAGGATTTCCGTTGAAAATACGAATTTCTTGAAAAAAATTTTTCTTGAAATGACAAATTGCATCTTGAAAAATGCACTTTGATGTATTATACTTTCACACAGCAAATCAATTCAGGAGGGAATAGATATGAAAAAGATTCTTGCATTGCTTCTCGCGGCTGTCCTCGTTCTGGGCATGGCCGCGTGTGCCGCTTCTCCCGCGGCTCCCACGCAGACGACGTCCGATACGGCTTCTGACGCATCCGATACACCTGCTTCCAACGCTGAAACACCTGCAGCATCCTCCGGTGCCAAGCTGCGCTTCGTCACCGGCGGCGAATCCGGCACGTACTACGCCTTCGGCTCCGTCATTGCCCAGCACGCGACGAACAACGCGGGCGTTGACATTGTCGGCCTGGTCGGCAACGGCTCCCAGTCGAATATTTTTGAGCTGGAAGACGGCAACGCGGAGCTGGCCTTCTGCCAGTCCGACGTGATGGCCTACGCCTACGACGGCACGAACCTGTTTGCCGACACCGGCGCTGTCAGCTGCTTCTCCACGGTCGCCGCGCTCTACACCGAGCAGGTGCAGATCGTCACGACCGATCCTGAGATCAAGTCTGTTGACGATCTCAAGGGCAAAAACGTCTCCATCGGCGCGGCCGGTTCCGGCGTGTATTTCAACGCCATGGATGTGCTCGGCGCATACGGCCTGACGGAGCAGGATATCAACCCGACGTACCAGTCCTTCGGCGACAGCGCGGATTCCCTGAAAAACGGCCAGATCGACGCGGCCTTCATCGTTGCGGGTGCTCCGACAACGGCAGTCACTGACCTTGCGACGACCAAGGACGTCTATCTTGTCTCGCTCGATGATGAGCACGTCGACAAGCTGCTTGCCTCTTCCCCGTACTACACCAAGGTCACCATCAGCAAGGATGTTTACGGTCTTGATTCTGACACCATCACTGTCGCCGTCAGCGCAGTCGTTCTCGCCCGCGACGACGTTTCCGAGGACGCCATCTACAAGCTGGTCGCCGATATCTTCGACAACGCCGCCAGTCTCACCGACACCCACGCCAAGTACGCGGAGGTCAGCACCGAGTTCGGCGCTTCCGTTACCTCCGTCCCCTATCATCCGGGCGCGGCCAAGTATTTCGCGGAAAAGGGCTTTGACGTTCCCACCAAGTAAGCTTAACGCGTACTTTACGCATAGCAGCAACTACGGCAGGGCTTCCCTGCCGTAGTTGTCGTACAAAAAGAAGAAGGAGAGATGCATCTTGTCCAAGAATCCTGACAAGACCACCCCCGCGACCGCAAACGCCGGTACAGAGCAGAATATCGCCGCCGACGTTGATGAGGTCATGCGCAAATATGACCGCGAATCCAACACCCGCATCTGGTCCGGCTGGCGCGCCATTGTCATTAAGGTCTTTATGGCGTGCTTCGCCGTGTACTGCATCTGCATGACGCTGTTTTCCACGGCCATGCCGGAGATCCGGCTGCCGCTGTTCATGGGCTTTATCATCCTTGCGGGCTTTCTGAACTTCCCGGCCAGCAAGCATCACGTGCGGCCCAACTATCTGCCGTGGTACGACATTCTCCTGATGCTCGTCGGCGCGGCCTGCTTTTTCTACTTTGCACGCAACGCCATGACGATGATCCGGCTTGCCACCCGCATCCAGCCCATTCACGTGGTCATCGGCTGCATCGGCATTCTGGTTCTGGTCGAGCTTTGCCGCCGCTGCGTGGGTCTGCCGATCCTTGTGGTCGCCGGGCTTCTGGTCGTCTACGCGTTCTATAATCAGCTGAGCTATGGCGCAAGCTTTTATAAGGCCCTGCAGAACATCATCTACAAGCTGTTCTACACGACCAGCGGCGTGATCGGCACGCCGGTCAGCGTGTGCTATACCTACATTGTGCTGTTCATCATCTTCGGCGCGTTTCTGGAGCGCACCGGCATTGCGAATTTCTTTATTTCGTTCGCGAACCGGCTCGCGGGCTGGTCTTCCGGCGGCCCGGCAAAGGTCGCGGTCATTTCCTCCGCGCTGTGCGGCATGGTATCCGGCTCCTCGGTCGGCAATACGGTCACGACCGGCTCGTTCACCATCCCGATGATGAAAAAAACCGGCTACAAGCCGGAGTTCGCTGGCGCAGTCGAGGCGGCTGCCTCGACCGGCGGCCAGATCATGCCGCCGATCATGGGCGCTGCAGCATTCCTGATGGCGGAGTACATCGGCATTCCGTATGCGCAGGTCGCAGTCAAGGCCATCCTGCCCGCGATCTTGTATTTCACCGGCATTTTCATCTCCGTGCATCTGGAGGCGAAAAAGCTCGGCCTGAACGGCATTCCGCGCGATCAACTGCCCAAATGGCGGCTTCTGGCCCGCGACTGCTATCTGATTCTGCCGCTGATCCTGCTGGTCTGGCTCGTGTCCTCCGGTGCAAAGACCATGTCGCACTCCGCCGCGTATTCCATTCTCGCGGCCATTGCAGTCGGCCTTGTCAACTTCTTTATGCTCCGCCTGCAGAGCGCGCAGACGCGCACGTTCCGCACCGTCGGCAAGGCCGCGCTCGGCGCAGCCGGCGATTCCGCGAACTCCGTCTTTGATTCTCTGGAAGCAGGTGCGAAGGGCGCCATTACCGTCGCGGTCGCCTGTGCGATGGCCGGTATCATCGCGGGCTGCATCACCGTCACCGGCCTTGCCTCCATTCTCATCAATGCCGTTGTGCAGCTGGCTGGCAACGCAACGTTTATCGGCCTGATCCTGACCATGATCTGCTGCATCATCCTCGGCATGGGCGTTCCCACGACTGCGAACTACTGCATCATGGCCTCCACGTGCGCGCCGATCCTCATCAAGATGGGCTATCCGCTCGTCGCCGCGCACTTCTTCGTGTTCTACTTCGGTATCGTAGCCGATATCACGCCGCCGGTCGCGCTGGCAGCCTACGCAGGCTCCGCCATCGCGAAATCGAACCCCATGAAGACCGGCATTAATGCGACCAAGCTCGCCATCGCGGCCTTTATCGTCCCGTTCATCTTCGCGTATAACCCGCAGATGCTGTTCGAGAACGTCACAAGCGTGTTTCAGGTCATTCAGATCGTTATTACGGCGCTTCTCGGCATTTTCGCCGTCGCCGCCGGTCTGGAGGGCTATATCCTCCGGACGATGCACTGGCCGCTGCGCGTGCTTGCGGTGATCGGCGGACTGACGCTGCTGATCCCTGGCACCGTCTCGGATCTGATCGGCCTTGTGATCGTCGCGGGGATCATCGCGCTGCAGATCGTGCAGAACAAAAAGGCTGCGCGTGAAGCTGTATAAGCTTTGGGCAAATCCAGGCGACTGTCCTCTTGCAAAAATCAGCGGGATTGGATATAATATGCTTAAAGACATGGATGATTTTTGCAAACAGGAGGTCAGAATATGAACTGCAGCGTAAAAAAATGCTGTGCGGCGCTGGCTGCGCGGAAGCTTGCCGAGCATGATCCCGCTGTCGTGGAGATCACGCGCGGCGGAAAGAACAAATCGCATCACGTGCTCCGGAAGTCAGACATGAAAAAGATCGGTCTGATCGCGGGCGGCGCGTTCGTCGCGCTCACTGCGCTGAATGTGTACAGCCATTACAAGGTGCATCAGGCCATCGCCGACCGCAAGGTCAAAAAGCAGCTCGAACCCATGCGTGCTGAGCTTGAAGAGCTGCGTACGCAGAACGAAGCGCTCCGTCAGGCGCTGGCAGAGATCAAGCCCCGCCAGCAGGAACCCGTGCCGGAAGCTCAGCCGCAGGCACCGGAATCCGCCACGTAACAAAAAGCGGCCCGCGCAGCAAAGGCGGGTAGTCATAAGACAGTTTCATTCCCGGCAGTAATGTCTGCCGAGAATGTTATTGCATATATTAAAGCCACATGATCGAATTAAACAAAGCGATAAGTCGGAATGATAAGGTAGGTAAGATCTAACATGCCAACGATTCAGTTAAAGGTGATGACGCGAAAACTATGTCACGAACTGTACAAGCATTGGACGAATGATGCGTCTATCTATATGGATATGCACCTGTTTCAGCCCTATGTTTATGACGAAACTGCGGTAAATCGATATTTTGACATGAAGGGGCAGGACGCTTCACGCAGACTGTTTGCGATCATGCTTGGGGATAAGGTGATCGGGGAATTGCAATTGAAGCAGATCGACCATGATAAAAAAGAATGTTCCCTGAGTATCCATATGCAAAACGATGCGATGAAGGGAAAGGGATACGGAACGCAGGCAGAACGTTTGGCGGTAAAAACTGCCTTTGACGAGCTGGGAATGGCTGCGGTAAACGCAGATACCATTAGGAAAAACACCCGGAGTCAGCATGTGCTGGAAAAGGTAGGCTTTCGCTTTGTCGGAGAAGATGAAACATTCAAATACTACCGTATTGAGCAGTAAACTCCAATTTGCCGAACTGATAAAGGGCGCACGTCTATACACCTTTCGGTGTACCGTGCGAGCATCCCTTGCCTCTCCCTTTGGGAGAGGTGGCCGAGCACAGCGAGGACGGAGAGGGTAAACAATGACCATACCAAAAGACAACACCCAATTAGAAAATGCCCGACGGCTTCGCAGGGAAATGACACCCCACGAACGTAAGCTCTGGTATCTTTTTCTCCGCAAATATCCGGTAAAAATTTACAAGCAGCGGATTATCGGCAGATTTATCGTGGACTTTTACTGCGCTTCGGCCAGACTGGTCATTGAATTGGATGGCTCTCAACATTATGAACCTCAGGGGCTTGCTTATGATGCGGAACGTTCTCAATTCCTGATGTCTCTTGGGTTGGAGATTTTGCGATTCTCCAACCGGGATATTGACAGGGATTTCCGTAATGTGTGCGAACAAATCGATCTTATCATTCAAAAGAGGCTGCAAGGCCCTCTCAGTCACCTGCGGTGACAGCTCTCCCAAAGGGAGAGCCAAGGAGGCTGCACCCCGACATAGTATGTTTGCATGAGAAATGGAGCGCATCTGTATCGATACGCTCCATTGACTGTTTTATGAACACCCATCTAATGGCCAGGGCTTGCTTTTTATATATGCGCCGAGATCCAGTCGTACATTTCGTGGTAGGCCGCTTCGTTCAGCGGGAAGACCTTTTCGTCCTCCATCTGGCTTTTTTCGTAGCAGTATTCGCCGTGCCAGCATTCGCATTTCATGCTGCTTTCGTCGAAGTTGACCTCCTTCTGCGTCAGCATGACGATGTTCGGCGTGACGCGGAAGCGGAGCTTGCCATAGCTCCCGGTAAAGATATTGTTGTTTTCAAAGCTGTGCAGCACCGGCAGAAATAACGGTTCCATATGCGTCTGCCCTCCCTTTTTTTGTGTATCATACCACAAATTCCGCCGCGCGGCAAGATTGTTTGACTTTGCCTCTGCGGTATGCTATGATTGCTGGGATTCTTTTTTACGATAAAGGAGCAAAGGCAATGCATAAACAGGCAAAGGGCAGTATTCTTCTTCTCCTGTGCGCCATGATCTGGGGCGCGGCGTTCGTTGCCCAGAGCGAGAGTATGCAGTATATCGGGCCGTTTACGATGGGCGCGGCGCGTTTTTTTCTGGCGGGGCTGGTGCTGCTGCCAGTCATTGCCGTGCTCGACCGGAAGGGCTGGTCACAGAACCGGCCGGTCACATGGGCTGAAAAGAAAAAGCAGCTGCTGTCCGGCATGATCTGCGGCGTGCTGCTGTTCGCGGCGACAACGCTCCAGCAATTTGGTCTGCTCGATACGACGGTCGGAAAATCCGGCTTTGTGACGGCGCTTTATATCGTGTTTGTCCCCATTCTGGGCGCGCTCATGGGCAGACGCGCCGGGCTGAAGGTCTGGCTCTGCGCGCTGGCCGCTGTGTTTGGAATGTACCTGCTGTGCGTCGGCTCCGGCTTTTCGGTTTCGGGCGGCGATCTGCTGACGCTTGGCTGCGCGGTGCTGTTCGCGGTCCATATCTGCTATGTCGGCGCAGTCGTGCCGCATATGGACGGCGTGCGGCTGAGCTGCGTACAGTTTCTGGTCTGCTCCGCGCTGTCCGCGGTCGGTATGCTTCTGTTTGAAGCGCCGGACTGGGATTCCATTCTGCAGTGCTGGTGGCCCATTGTATATGCGGGTGTCTTCTCCGGAGGCGTGGCGTACACGTTCCAGATCATCGGCGAACGCGATGTGCAGCCCGCGCTGGCTTCCCTGCTCATGAGTCTGGAGTCCGTCTTCGCCGCCCTGTTCGGCTGGCTGCTGCTCGGCCAGACGCTCTCCGCACGGGAGCTTTTCGGCTGCGCGGTCATGTTCACGGCGATCATCCTCTCGCAGCTGCCGGAGCGGCAGAAAACGGCTGTATAACAAACTGTCCCCTTGCCGGTTCATGAAACCGGCAAGGGGCATTTTTTAAGACGCTGCACTGCGGTTCGCTTCGAGCGCTTTCTGGAAGCTTGCGGTTTTCAGATCGTCGATGTACGCCTGATCGTTCTGCAGGGCTTCCTCGGCTGCGGCGGGCGGGGATTTGGCGCGGATGTCGTCGGAATAGCTGCCGTCGCTGGGCTCCCAGTATTCTGTCACCGCTCCGCTGGAGGTGCTGAGGGAGAATGTGATCGCTGTGGGAATATAGCTTCCGTTCTCCAGCGTCAGCGATTCGCCGTCTGTGCTGTAGATCTCCTGCAGAACGAGCAGATATACGGTGACTGTCTCTGTGCCGCGTCTGTCCTCTGCCAGAACGACATGGCTTTCCACGTGGATCTGGCCGGGCTGCACGGCGTCCGCGTAGTGGTCCAGAACCGCTTTGCCGATCAGCTCATCCAGAACCGAATTGTCAGCCTCCTCTGCGGCGGACAGTTCATCCTTCATCGCTTCCTGCTCGGCGGACAGGTTATCATCCTGTTCGGTGGGCTGGGCAGGCTCCTCCGGGGCTGTGTCCGCCGGATCGGGGGTGGCTTCGGTGTTGGAAACGGCGGGATCAGACGGCTGCTCTGTCCTGGAGGCCACCGGGTCGGTCAGGAAGCAGACCGCGAGGACGATGCAGGCGATGATGGCCGCCAGAATGATCCAGAAGGTTGGTTTTTTGTAGTTCATAACAGATTTGACACGCTCCTTTACTCCGATCTCGCCGAAGGCGAGGGGGCAGGCCGCAATTCTGCGGCGGTTGACGCTGCACGAGACGAGCGCCTGCATATAATCGGCTCTCTGCTCGCAGCCCAATTCTCTGATCACGGTTTCATCGCACGCCAGCTCGATATCCCGGCACAGCAGCACATAGCTGAGCCACATCACCGGGTTGAACCAGTGGATCGTCAGCAGCAGGAAGCCCAGCGGCTTCCACAGGTGGTCGCCCCGGCGCAGGTGCGCCTGCTCGTGGGCAATGACGTGCTGCCGGTCGCGGCTGTCCATGCGATATGGGAGATAAATTCTCGGACGGATCGTACCGAGCACGAACGGCGAATCAATCCGCTCAGACTGGTAGATGTTTCCCCGCAGGCGGACCGCCTCGCGTACCCTGTGCCGCAGCCGCAGCGTGCTGACCATGGTATACAGGAGCAGTGCGGCAGCTCCTGTGAGCCAGACCCAGGCGAGGATCGAAAGCCAGCTCTGCGCCGGGGCAGCAGAGCCGCCGGCGGCTGCGGCAGAGCTGATCTGTGCAGGCTGCGTCTGCACGGTTGTGATTGCCGGGCGGATGGCTTCCGTACGCGGAAGCAGGCTCAGCGGGCTTTCGACGGAAAACGGGAAAATCAGCCGTACGGCGACGATGCCCCAAAGCAGGACGTTGAACCACTTGGGTGCTCTGCGCAGGCAGAGACGCAGAAGAAGCACTGCAAGCACAAGCCAGCTTGCGCAGACGCTCATGTGAAGGATGGTTAAAAAGAGTGCGCTCATTGTGTTTCTCCTCTTCGGATGCGGTCGATCATCTGCTGCACCTCGTCGAGTTCATGCGCGGACAGATCCTGCCGCTTTGTGAACGCGGCAATAAAGGTGGGCAGAGAGCCTTCAAATTTCTTTTCGACCAGCTCGTCGATCTCGCAGGCCTGCGCCTCATCCTTGGAAACGAGCGAGGTCACAAGCCCGTTCTCATTTTTCAGGATCCCACGCTCGCCAAGGCGCTTGATGATCGTGTAGGTCGTCGTGCGCTTCCAGCCGAGCTGCTCCAGACACAGCTTCGCAAGCTGCGCCGCCGTGACCGGCTCATGCTTCCATAAAATCAGGCAGAAGCGGTACTCCCCTTCGTGAATTTTCGGAATTTCCAGTTTCAACACCTCCTTGTCTACTTGTGTAGAAGCTGCCGCTATTCTACACGAGTAGACGCGTGATGTCAAGTGGTTCTTGAAAAAAATATCGAACGTGCAGGTCGTTGACCCCGGCGCTCTCGATCCATGTAAAAGGCGCTGAAGCGCAAAAGCAGTTGGCAAGAGGCTGCCTCCGGGGCACTTCCGGGCTTGTCAAGGGGCGTGCGGACTGATATAATGTTGAAAAAGGGTGAAAGGGGCGATGGCATGGACAAGCTTGCGGTGCTGCGGCAGTATTTTGGCTTTCCGGCATTCCGTGCGGGACAGCAGACGCTGATCGACGCGGTGCTTTCCGGGCGCGACGCGCTCGGCGTGATGCCGACGGGCGGCGGGAAAAGCCTCTGCTATGAGCTGCCCGCCCTGCTGCTGCCGGGGATGACGCTCGTCGTCTCGCCGCTGATCTCTCTCATGAAGGATCAGGTCATGGCGCTGCGGAACGCGGGCATCCCCGCCGGGTGCATCAACAGCTCCATGAGTCTGGACGAGCTGCGCGAGACATACCGCGACGCGCGCTATGGCGCATATAAGCTGCTTTATGTCGCGCCCGAGCGGCTGCTGACCGACGGCTTCTGCTCCCTTGCGCAGGAGCTTGAGATCCCGCTTGTCGCCGTCGACGAGGCGCACTGCATCTCGCAGTGGGGGCAGGATTTCCGGCCCAGCTATTTAAAGATCGTGGAATTTTTGCAGCGGCTCCCGCGCCGCCCGGCTGTCGCGGCCTTTACCGCAACGGCCACGGCGCAGGTGCGCGCCGATATCATCCGTATTTTGCAGCTGCATGAGCCGGAAACGGTCGTGACCGGCTTTGACCGGCCCAATCTTCGCTTCGAAGTGCTGCGCCCGAAGGACAAGCGCACCGCGCTTTTGCAGCTGCTCTCCGAGCGGCGGGACAAGAGCGGCATTGTCTACTGCGCCACGCGCAAAACGGTCGAGCAGGTCTGCGGGCTTCTGCAGGAGGCGGGCTTTGCCGCCACGCGCTACCACGCGGGACTGGACGCTGACGAGCGAAAAGAAAATCAGGAGGCGTTCATCTGCGACCGCAGCCCCGTCATGGCCGCGACCAACGCGTTCGGCATGGGCATTGACAAGTCGAACGTCTCCTATGTCATTCATTACAATATGCCGAAAAGCGTGGAGGCGTATTATCAGGAGGCGGGACGCGCGGGGCGCGACGGCTCCCCTGCCGACTGCATCCTGCTGTATTCCTCCGGCGATGTCACGACGGCTAAATTTCTGATCTTCAATTCATCCGCAGAGAACGAGGAGCTGACTGACGAGGAGCGGCAGATGGTGCAGGCGCAGGATCTGGCCCGGCTGGAGGCCATGACAGGCTACTGCAAGACGCAGGACTGTCTGCGCGGGTATCTGCTCGACTATTTTGGCCAGCCGCATGAAAAAACCTGCGGCAACTGCGGGAACTGTCTGGCGGAATACGAGACGCGGGACCTCACGCGCGAGGCGCAGATGATCCTGTCCTGCGTTGTGCGGGCACGGAACCGGCTCGGCTACTGCGTTGGCGCGTCGATTCTAAGCCAAACGCTGCACGGGGGCCGTTCGGCACGCGTGCGGGAGCTGGGGCTTGATTTGCTGCCGACCTACGGACTGATGTCCGCGCTGCCGGGCGCGCAGATTCGAGAATGGATCGAGCTGCTGGAGCGCGCGGGATATCTGGAGACTGATCCCGTCCACGGCGGGATCGACACGACGGAGCGGGCAGCGGCTGTGCTGTTTTCCGACGAACAGGTGCTTGCGCGCGTGCAGCGTACGACGCTCGCCGGGCCGAGAACGCAGAAAAAAGCAGCTGCGTCCCGGACGGACGAGCCGCTTCTGGCCGCGCTGAAGGCGCTTCGCTTCCGCATCGCGCAGGAGCAGGGCGTCCCGGCCTATATCGTGTTTTCCAACGCAACGCTTCTGGATATGGCCGCCAAGCGGCCCGGCTCCATGCAGGAGCTGCTGGAGGTTTCCGGCGTCGGCCATGTCAAGGCCGAGCGTTACGGCGCGGCATTTTTAAACGAGATCAGGCACTATACACATACACACAGGGAGGAATCGTAATATGTATATCCGCCGTTTTGACCCCGCCGATGCGGACGCGGTCGTCCGCGTGTCGGAGCTTGCCACCCGCATCACCTCCGGCACTGTCTATGACGCAGCCTTCGTCGAGGAAATGGTCGCCCAGCAGGATCGCGCGTACTTCCTGACACGCGGCGAACAGATGCACTTCTACGTCGCCTGCGAGGATGACGGGACCGTGATCGGCTGCGCCGCCTTCGGCCCGTACCACAAAAACCCGGCTGAGGGCTGCTTCTATTCCGTCTTTGTGCTGCCGGAGAAGCAGAAGCGCGGCGTGGGCCGCGCGCTCATTGAGACGATCGAGCGCGATCCGCTGTTTTTGCGCGCGCCGCGCGTCGTGATCCCCGCTTCCATCAACGCGCTGCATTTTTATCAGGAACTCGGTTACGCCTTCGCCCCCGGCGGCGACCGGCTGGATGAAGAACAGCTTTACTGTCTGGAAAAGTTCCCGCAGCGTTCCGTGTAAATCGCAAAGGAGGAAATGCCGTGCGTTCCGTCAAGGGCATTATCATTGGATTTTTGCTGATCCTGCTGGGCTTTGCCGCCGCGCAGTACAGCCTGATCGTAGCCGGGATCCTGTCTGCGGGCGGGCTTGCCGCCGTCGTTGTGAGCGCGCTGCCGAAGCGGGCGGAAAAGCAGGAGCCGCAGGCGGCTCCCGCAGCTCCCGTGCCTGCCCCGGCGGAGCTTTCCGTGCCGGAGCTGCTGCCGGATATTCTGACCGACCCACCCGTGCAGCCGAAAATGCCCCCGCTGCCGCAGCCGGAGGCGGAGGCGCTGTATAAAACGCTTGCGGACGCGTATACGCGCATTGACGCGCTTTCGTGCCGCGGCCCGGCATGGATGCTGGAACGGGATATCCGGCTCTGCAAGGCCTTCTGCGCCCGCTGGGACAGCGCGAAGGCAGATGCGCAGACGGCTGCGATCCTGCGGGAAAAGGCGCGCTTTGTCGAGTATTCCAACGAATTTCTTCTGCCGGGCTTCGGCAGGCACGGCAGGATCCCCAGCCGCCGCACGTCCGGCGATCTGCTGGAGGATCTGAGCGCCGCCGTTTTGAAGCAGGCCGCGCAGCAACAGGCAACGCTTGAGGCCGCGCTGCGGGGGCAGAAATGGTTCGAGGGCGTAAAAAAGCAGCTCCGGCCCATTCAGCCGGGACTGGCCGACGCGCCTGCGCCGGAAAAGAGGCCGGACTACACGCCGCCCGACACTGCGGCGCTCACGCGGAAGACCGCGCCGGAATCTCTGGAAACATTTTATGTTCTCGCGTTCAAAACAACGGGCAAAAGCCCCTCGCGCGGCGAAATTGCGCAGCTTTCGATCCTGAAATTCCGCCGCTTTGCGCCGGAATCCGTGCTGACCGCCTGCGTAAGCCCGGAAAATGGTCTGACAAAATACGCCCGCGAGGCGGGCGTGACGGAACGCATGACGCAGGACGCGCCGAGGCTGGCCCGGCTCATGCCCGCCGTTGACGCGTATCTCGGTGAGAACGCGCCGCTGATCCTGTTCCGCGCGGACGAGCTGGCGTTTCTGTCCGCAGCCGGAAGCGAGGCCGTCTGCATGAAGCGTCCTGTCTATGACGTGCGGACGCTGACGGGCCGCACGTCTGAGTCGCTTGCAGACGCCTTCGGCGCGGCGTTTGAATTCGTCCCCGCCATGGCCGACGCAGAGGATGAGGCCCTCGCCTGCGGCCTGCTCTTCTGCGGCCTCGCAGACCGCGTGCTGCATCTGACGGGGAAGCGATGATCTGCTTCCGGCCCTGCCAAAGCTGTGCGTCTGCCGGAATGCCATACTGTGCGAAAGTCAAGCTGATACTCGACGCGGAACGTGCCGGTGCGGCATATCCCGCTCGCTTCATCATCAGCTTCCCGCTAATTTTCTGCAAATTCTTGACTTCCCACGCGAATCTGGGTATAATCCAATCGTAATAATAGCCAATTCCGGCTTTTAGAATTCTTGAAAGGAAGACCTGTATATGATCTATACTGCAGAAGTCAAGCATATGTGCCCGGTTGCCAAGGGCGCGTATCATGGCCCGGCTCCCATTCCCGAAGAGGGCAAGTGGGTGCAGGCAAAGGAAATCAAGGATATCTCCGGCTTTACCCATGGCGTGGGCTGGTGCGCACCGCAGCAGGGCGCGTGTAAGCTGAGCCTGAATATCAAGAACGGCGTCATCGAAGAGGCTCTGGTCGAGACGATCGGCTGTTCCGGCATGACCCATTCCGCCGCAATGGCTTCCGAAATTCTCATCGGCAAGACCATTCTTGAGGCCCTCAACACCGACCTCGTCTGCGACGCTATCAACACCGCCATGCGCGAGCTGTTCCTGCAGATCGTCTATGGCCGCAGCCAGTCCGCGTTCTCCGAGGACGGCCTCGCCGTCGGCGCTTCTCTGGAAGACCTCGGCAAGGGCCTCAGAAGCCAGGTCGGCACGATGTTCGCCACGAAGGAAAAAGGCCCGCGCTACCTCGAAATGGCCGAGGGCTACTGCTCCAAGATCGCCCTCAACAAGGACGACGAGATCGTCGGCTACGAATTCATCAACTTCGGCAAGATGATGGACTTCATCAAGAAGGGCGACGAGCCTGCCGAGGCCATCAAGAAGGCCACCGGCCACTATGGTCAGTGGGACACCGCGGCGAAGTATATCGACCCGCGTCAGGAATAAGAAAAGGAGGACACGAAAATGGCTTTGTTTGAAAACTACGACAGAAGAATTGACAAGATCAACGGCGTCCTCAAGCAGTACGGCATCGAGTCCGTCGAGGCTTGCCGCGAAATGTGCCAGGCCAAGGGCTTTGACCCGTATGAGATCGTCAAGAGCATTCAGCCCATCTGCTTCGAAAACGCGTGCTGGGCATACACCGTCGGCGCTGCCATCGCCATGAAGAAGGGCGTCAAGACCGCTGCCGAAGCCGCTACCGCCATCGGCGAGGGCCTGCAGGCCTTCTGCATCGACGGCTCCGTCGCCGACGACCGCAAGGTTGGCCTCGGCCACGGCAATCTGGGCGCCATGCTCCTGTCCGAGGAATCCGAGTGCTTCTGCTTCCTCGCAGGCCACGAGTCCTTTGCGGCCGCTGAGGGCGCCATCGGCATCGTCAAGAACGCGAATAAGGCCCGTAAAAAGCCTCTGCGCGTCATCCTGAACGGCCTCGGCAAGGACGCTGCCCAGATCATCTCCCGTATCAACGGCTTCACCTATGTCCAGACCCAGTTCGACTACTACACCGGCGAGCTCAAGATCGTCCGCGAGATCCGCTACTCCGAGGGCGAGCGCGCCAACGTCCGCTGCTACGGCGCTGACGATGTCCGCGAGGGCGTTGCCATCATGCACAAGGAAGGCGTCGACGTCTCCATCACCGGTAACTCCACCAACCCCACCCGCTTCCAGCATCTGGTTGCCGGCACCTACAAGAAGTGGGCTATCGAGAACGGCAAGAAGTACTTCTCCGTCGCTTCCGGCGGCGGCACGGGCCGTACCCTGCACCCCGATAACGTGGCTGCAGGCCCCGCAAGCTACGGCCTGACCGACTCTCTGGGCCGCGTGCACGGTGATGCTCAGTTCGCAGGCTCCTCTTCTGTGCCCGCACACGTTGAGATGATGGGTCTGATCGGCATGGGCAACAACCCCATGGTCGGCGCCACCGTTGCCTGCGCTGTTGCTGCAGCTCAGGCCAACGCCTAAGTCTTTCCTAAGTTTCAGCGAGGGGGAGCTGCTTTCCGAATGAGCAGCTTCCCCTTTTTTGCTGATAGATATCCGAACACAAGCAACCCAAAACAAGAAGGATGAAACAATGAAAAAGAATCAGATCCGCAAGAGCGTGGCTGCGCTGGCCATGGCGGCTGTTGTAAGCGTCAGCCTGTTGGGCTACGGCTGCGGCAGCAAGTCTGCCTCCTCCACCGCAGGCGTGTCCGGCGAGTTCACCGGTACAGCCAAGGGCATGGGCGGCGATGTTACCGTCACCCTGACCCTGACCGACGGCAAGATCACCGGCTGCACCGCCGAGGGCAAGGATGAGACCCCCGGCATCGGCACCATGGCTCTGGAGCAGCTGCCCGGCGCCATTGCCGAGAGCGGCAGCATTGCCGTGGACGGCGTGGCCACCGCAACCATCACCTCCGACGCCATCAAGGAGGCTGCTGCTGCCGCTCTGGTCGCAGCCGGCCTGAACGCTGATGACTACAAGACCGAGGTCAAGGCCGAGGAAAACAAGGCCGAGGACTCCACCATTGATGCAGACATTGCCATCGTGGGTGCAGGCGGTGCAGGCATGACTGCTGCCATCACTGCTGCTGCCGAGGGCAAGAGCGTGGTCATTCTGGAAAGCCAGCCCATGGTGGGCGGCAACTCCGTGCGCGCTACCGGCGGCATGAACGCCGGCAAGACCGTGTATCAGGATGAGAACGAGTTCGGCGAGTCCGCAGGCGTGGAAAAGACCCTGAAGACCGCTGCTGAAAAGTACGCCGACAACGCCACCATCACCGCTTTGGCAAAGACCGTCTCTGAGCAGTGGGCAGCTTATCAGGCAGACCCCAAGGGCTACTTCGACTCTGTGGAGCTGATGGAGCTGGACACCATGATCGGCGGCAAGGGCATCAACGACCCCGCTCTGGTGGAGACTCTGTGCTCTAACAGCGCTGACGCCATCGACTGGCTGGACGAGCACGGCATCACTCTGCACAGCGTTTCCAGCTTCGGCGGCGCATCCGTCAAGCGTATCCATCGCCCCGTGGATGCTGAGGGCAAGACCCTTTCTGTGGGCTCTTACATGATCCCCCTGCTGCAGGAGAACTGCGACAAGGCCGGCGTGCAGACCCTGCTGAACACCACCGCTACCGAGCTGCTGACCGATGCAAACGGCGCTGTTGTGGGCGTGAAGGCTACCGGTTCCACCGGCGAGACCATCACCGTGAATGCCAAGGCTGTGGTGCTGACCACCGGCGGCTTCGGCGCAAATCTGGACATGGTCACCGAGTACAAGCCCGAGCTGAAGGGCTTTATGACCACCAATGCCGCAGGCGCACAGGGTCAGGGCATTGAGATGGCTACCGCTGTGGGCGCTGACACTGTGGACATGGATCAGATCCAGATCCACCCCACCGTGGAGGCCAAC
>OGLG01000815.1_pt1 | contig 21978 bp, 17 predicted proteins | sample 1572621 | NCBI WGS metagenome assembly OGLG01 (sample SAMEA2581912, study PRJEB24529) | metagenome | biome: Human gut stool | place: China | collected 2011 | reverse complement strand
GGAGAAATATCTCGACGAGCATCCGGACATGATGCAGTTCATGGACGAGATCCTCTACAAGATGCAGAAGAAGATCGTCAAGAAGTGGCTGCTCGCCGGTCACCGCGTTGACGGCCGCAAGATGAACGAGATCCGCCCGCTCGATGCCGAGGTCGGCGTGATCCCGCGCGTGCACGGCTCGGGTCTGTTCACCCGCGGCCAGACGCAGGTGCTGTCCATCGCCACGCTTGCCACGCTGTCCATGGCGCAGAAGCTCGATACCATCTGGGAAGAGGAAGAAAAGCGCTTCATGCACCACTACAATATGCCGCCGTACTCCACCGGCGACGCCCGCGCCGCCCGCAGCACCAACCGCCGCGAGTACGGCCACGGCGCGCTCGTTGAGAAGGCGCTGCAGTGCGTCATCCCGCCGGTCGAGGAGTTCCCGTACGCCATCCGCGTGGTGTCCGAGGTGCTCTCGTCCAACGGCTCGACGTCGCAGGGCTCCATCTGCGGCTCCACGCTCGCGCTCATGGACGCCGGCGTGCCCATCAAGGCGCCGGTCGCCGGCATCTCCTGCGGCCTGATCCAGGACGGCGACGACTTCACCACCTTCATCGACATTCAGGGCGTTGAGGACTTCCACGGCGAGATGGACTTCAAGGTCGCCGGTACGAAGAAGGGCATCACCGCCATCCAGATGGACCTCAAGAACGACGGCCTGACCATGGCGATCATCAAGAACGCGCTGGACATCACCTACGATGCGCGCGTGCAGATCCTCGACCAGATCATGCTGCCCTGCATCGCCGAGCCGCGTCCCGAGGTCAGCCCCTACGCGCCCAAGATGATCACCATGAAGATCGACCCCGACCGCATCCGCGAGGTCATCGGCAAGGGCGGCTCCGTCATTCAGAAGATCGTCGCCGACACCGGCGCGAAGATCGACATCGACGACGACGGCACCATCCACATCGCCTCCGCCGACGCCGCCGCCTGCGATGCCGCGAAGAAGTGCATCGACGACATCGTGTTTGTCCCCGAGGTCGGCAAGCTGTACTACGGCCGCGTCGTGCGCCTGATGCAGTTCGGCGCCTTCGTGGAGATCGCCCCGGGTAAGGACGGTCTGGTCCACATCTCCAAGCTCGACAAGAAGCGCGTCGAGAAGGTCGAGGACGTGGTCACCGTCGGCGACATGATCTGGGTCAAGTTCATGGAGATCGACGAAAAGGGCCGCTGGAACCTCTCCCGCAAGGATGCTCTCCTCGAGATCGAGGCCCAGCAGGCCGCGGCTGCCAAGGAGCAGTAAGCGACAAACCGAAATTTGATATGCGGCGTCCTTTTTTTGCCCTTGTGGGGAAGTGCGGAGTATGATACAATAAAAACAACAATATATTCAGCTGGGAGGTCAACCGGTGAAAGAGATCAAAAGTATACTGATGTCAGAGAATGGAATGAAGATCGTAAATGCGTTGTTCCTTCTAAGTATATTAATCCGGAACCGCGGCATTATTTTTGCGTTCTACTCCTGCTGGATCATCTATTTGGCATATTGCATCAGGAATACAAAATCTAAGGCCATGCAAATAAGCTGGGCGATGCTTATTGCGTTTGCCGTTGTGATGATTTGTGTAAACATCTATTTTTATTGCATCTCACGCTGATTGCTGATCGGTGGAATACAAAAAGAGGGACACGGCTGCGCCGTGCCCCTTTTCATTTTTTCCGTTTTGTGGTATCATACAGGCAAATGCCGGCTAATATCAAGGAGGAAGCATTATGCCCGACACCATTGCTGCCATCGCCACCGCGTCCGCGGCCGCCGCGGTCGGCATCGTGCGCCTGAGCGGCGCGGAGACGCGGCGCGTGCTCGCGGCGCTGTTCACGCCGGTGGACGGTCGTTCGGCCGCGGAGCTTCCGCCGCGGCGCATGACCTACGGCACGGTGCGCGACGCCGAGGGCCGCACGCTCGACCACGCGCTGGCGGTGGTGTTCTCCGCCGGACACAGCTACACGGGCGAGGAGAGCGCGGAGCTGCACTGCCACGGCTCGCCGGTCGTTTTGCAGGAGGTCCTGCGCGCCGCGTTTGCCGCAGGCGCGCGGCAGGCGCGGGCGGGAGAGTTTACCGAGCGCGCGTTTCTGAACGGCAAAATGGACCTCACCGAGGCGGAGGCGGTCATCGACCTCATCGACGCCGAGACCGCCGAGGCGGCGCGGAACGCCGCCGCCCAGGTGGACGGCGCGCTGCGCCGCCCGCTCGAACAGGTCTACGACGCGCTGCTGGGCCTCACCAGCCGCTTCTACGCCGTGGTGGACTATCCCGACGAGGACATCGAGGACCTCACGCTTGCCGAGACGGAGCGGACGCTCACGGAGAGCGAACAAACGCTCGCGGCTCTGCTCGGCACCTTTGCGCGCGGACGCGTGCTCAAAAGCGGCGCGGCGACCGCCATCGTCGGCGCGCCGAACGCGGGCAAAAGCTCGCTGCTCAACGCGCTCGTGGGCTACGACCGCGCCATCGTCACCGACCTTCCCGGCACGACGCGCGACACCGTGGAGGAGAAGGCGGTGGTCGGCGGCGTGCTGCTGCGGCTCATCGACACGGCGGGCATCCGCGAGACAGACGACGCCGTGGAGCGGCTCGGCGTGGAGCGCTCGCGCCGCGCGGTCGAGAGCGCCGATCTGGTGATCGTGGTAGCGGACGGCAGCCATACGCCGCTCACTGTGGAGCCAGACATTCTCGCGCTTGCCGCCCAAGCGCCGCATTGGATTCTGGCCATCAGCAAGGACGATCGAAACCCCACCGTAAAGACCGCCGTTTGGAGACTGCCGGACGGCGCGCCTGTGCCGGAGCATCTGGTCTCCTTTAATTCCGTAATGCCCGGCGGGCTGGATGCGTTGATCGACACGATCAGAGACTGCTTTCCTGCCGGCGTTCCCGCGGGCGGCACGCTGCTCACCAACGCACGGCAGGCCGAGGCCGTCGACCGCGCCCTGAACGCGGTCCGTGCGGCGCACGAGGCGCTCACCGCCGGGCTGACGCCCGACGTGGTGCTCACCGAGGCCGAGGGTGCTCTCGACGCGCTCGGCGAGCTGACCGGCCGCACGGCGCGCGAGGACATGGTGACGCGCATTTTTGAACGCTTCTGCGTCGGAAAGTAAACGGAAAGCATTGTTTACAGAAAATGATTGATATTATCTTAACGTTCTGCTACAATACTGCCATTCTAAGGAAGAATCGACTCTATTCCCCAAAAGGGGCCGTTTGTCTGCGGCCCGGAAAGGAACGCCATGCGTGACTATATTATCATGACCGACAGCTGCTGCGACCTGAATCAGCAGGAGGTCGACGAGCTCGGGCTTACCGTTCTGCCGCTTTCCTTTACGATTGACGGCAAAACCTATCTCAACACGCCCGACCATGCCGAGATGTCCCCCGAGGAATTTTTCGCAAAGATCGCTGCGGGCGAGAACAGCACTACCGCCGCCGCCAATGTCGGTCAGTTCGACGAGGCGATGCGCAGGGCGCTCGACGCGGGCAAGGATATCCTGTGCATCTGCTTCTCCGGCGCGCTGTCCACCACCTACCAGTCCGCCTGCATTGCGGCGGAGGACCTGAAAAGCGAGTACCCCGACGCGAAGATCGTTGTCATCGACTCTCTCTCCGCCTCGCGCGGACAGGGAATGCTGCTCTATCGCACGGTGCAGGAGCGCCGGAGGAGCAACCCCGACATCGAGACGCTGGCGGCATATGTGAGGAGCATCCTCCAGACCCAATGCCACTGGTTCATCGTGGACGATCTCAACCACCTCAAGCGCGGCGGCCGCGTGAGCGCCACGGCGGCCTTCGTCGGCACGATGCTGGGCATCAAGCCCGTCATGCACACCGACAGCGAGGGCAGGCTCATTCCCATGAGCAAGGCGCGCGGCACGAAGGCTGCGCTCAAGGCGCTGGTCGACAAGGTGGAGGAGCTGGGCGTCGAGCCGGACAAGAACCAGCCCTTGTTCATCTGCCACGCCAACTGCCCCGACTCCGTGGCGTATGTCAAGGAGCTGCTGGAGGAGCGCTTCGGCGTGACGGACGTCCGCGCGGACTTCATCGGCCCTGTGATCGGCGCGCACACCGGCTGCGGCACGCTGGGGCTGTTCTTCGTGGGGACGCAGCGATGAAGTGGCTGGAGCTGCATATCGACACCGCCCGCGCCGGTCTGGAGCCGGTCAGCGAGCTGCTGCGCGAGCAGGGCGTCGAGGGTCTTGTCATCGACGACGAGGCGGACTTCAAGGATTTTCTCGAAAACAACCACCAGTATTGGGACTATGTGGACGATGAGCTGCTGGCGGAGAAGCACGGCAAATGCCGCGTGACCTTCTACCTCGAAGAAAGCGAGAGCGGTTTTTCCACGCTGGCGCAGGTGCGCATCGCGCTCTCGGCGCTCAAGAAGCAGCATCCCGAATACGCGCCGCTGCTCCTCACGATGGAAAACGTGGAGGACGCCGACTGGGAGAACAACTGGAAGCAGTTCTATAAGCCCATGGAGATCGGCGAGCGCCTGCTGGTCATTCCTGAGTGGGAGCAGGCGAAGCCGACGGAGCGCGTGAAGCTCATCCTGAATCCCGGGCTGACCTTCGGCACGGGCAGCCATGCGACCACACGACTGTGCCTTCAGGCACTCGAAAAGCACATTCGCGGCGGCGAAAAGGTGCTCGACCTCGGCTGCGGCAGCGGCATCCTCTCCATCGCGGCGCTGCTGCTGGGCGCGGAGGACGCCTTCGCCTGCGACATCGACGACAAGTGCGTGGGCGTCGCCTACGAGAATGCCGCGCTCAACGGCATCGGGCGGGAGCACTACACCGTCCGCGCGGGCGATGTGCTCAGCGACAAAAGGCTCGCGCGCGAGTTCGGCGGAGACTATGATATCGTCGTGGCGAACATCGTGGCGGACGTCATCATCGCGCTCGCACCGCAGGTGCGGCCGCTGCTGAAAAAGGGCGGGCTGTTCCTCTGCTCGGGCATCATCGACGACCGCGCGGTCGAGGTCGCAGACGCGCTGCGTCTTGCGGGCTGGGCGATCATGGAGGCCCGCGAGAGCGAGGGCTGGTTCTCATATTTGTGCAAATAACAGCATAGCAAAAGGGGAGCGTTCTCTGCCATAGAGAACGCTCCCCCTGTTTGGTGCCGTATCGCGTGCAATTTTATTTCCTGATTTTTTGCAGCATCCTTGTGAATTCATCCGGCAGGGGACAGGAAAGCTCCATGACCTCGTGCGTGCGCGGATGGAGAAAGCGCAGGCCGACCGCGTGCAGGCATTGCCCCGTCAGGCCGGGGACCTCTTTTTTTGCGCCGTACACCGTGTCGCCGAGAATGGGATGCCCGATGTAGGCCATGTGGACGCGGATCTGGTGCGTGCGTCCCGTCTCGAGCCGGCAGCGGACGTGGGTATAGCCCGGATAGCGGGCGATGACCTCCCAATGCGTGACCGCCTCGCGTCCACCGGCGACCACCGCCATGCGCTTGCGGTCGGTCGGGTGGCGCGCGATGGGCGCGTCCACCGTGCCGCGGTCCTCGCGCAGAGCGCCCACAACGATGCACTCGTAGGTGCGCGCGAGCGTGTGGTCGGCGAGCTGTGCGGAGAGGTACTGGTGCGCCGCGTCGTTCTTCGCCGCGATGATGAGACCGCTCGTGTCGCGGTCGATGCGGTGGACGATGCCCGGGCGCAGCGCGCCGCCGACGCCCGAGAGCGTTCCCGCGCAATGGTACAGCAGCGCGTTGACGAGCGTGCCGTCCGGGTGCCCCGGCGCGGGGTGGACGACCATGCCGCTGGGCTTGTTGACCACGATCACGTCCGCGTCCTCGTACACCACATCGAGCGGAATGTCCTGCGGCACGGCCTCGACCGGCTCCGGCTCGGGCAGCGTCACGGCGACGTCCTCGCCGCCCGCGAGCTTATAGCTTTTGCTGACGGCTCTCCCGTTCACCGCGACCTCGCCGCTCTCGATGAGCCGCGTCGCCTGCGAGCGGGTCAAGCCGTCAAGGCTCGACGCAAGAAATGCGTCGAGCCTTTGATTTTTGCTTTCTTCACTTGCCCTGAGCAGGATCGGTTCCATGGTCCTTCTCCCAATTCTTCGCGTCGGTGTTCGGGTAGATCCAAATGTAGTAAACGAGTGCCGCGATGGTGCCGCAGACCACAAAGCAGTCCGCAACGTTGAAAACCGGAAACTCGATGAACGTGCAGTCGAGCATATCCACCACATAGCCGAGGCGAACGCGGTCAATAAGATTTCCCACGCCGCCGCCGATCACGGCGGTCAGCGACCACACGCCGAGCGGGTGCCGCACGATCCGCGCGAGCAGCCATGCGAGCGCGAGCATCCCCACGCCCGTCACGCCGATGAGCAGCCAGCGCTCGCCGGAAAAGCTCGACCATGCCGCGCCGAAATTGCGCACATAGTGCAACCGCAGCAGCCGCGGGAGAAACTCTGCGCTCTCGCCCACGGCGAAATGGGTCACGATATAGGCCTTCACCCACTGGTCCAGCGCGACGATGGCCGCGATAGCCAAAGGGCAGAGCCAAAGCGAACGCTTCTTCACGGCTGCGGCACCTCGCTGTCGTCATTGGGATAGACGAGCACCCACTCCGCGTCCGCGGGGGCAAGTGCGAGCGTTTCCGCCTGCGCCTGCCTCATGCCGAGGCCCTCCGGCAGGTCGCGCAGCGCGGCGATAGGGGCATAGTAAAAGCCCGCGTCGCCGTCCTTCACGCCGCCGCTTGAGAGCACATAGTCCGTCGCGCCCGCGCCGTACAGCTCAAGCACCACGGGACCGTACCACGCGGTGAGCAGGCTGCCCTCCTCGCCGCTCTCGCCGATGGGAGCGGTCTCGCAGTAGTATTCTGCCTCTGGGCTGCCGTTTTCCAAGTCAGCGGGTGCGTTTGCGGTCTTGAACCCGTCCGCCGCCGCGCCGCCAAGCTGGCGGTCATAATACGGGCTGGACTGCACCGTTTCACAGCGCTGCTCGGGATATTCCACCTCGGCGTCCGTATCGGGCAGCGGATCGCTGGGCGGCGCCGCCATCGAAAACATCGCCTGATCCTCCTGTGCGGCAGGCGCGGCAGGTGCAGCGTCGTTTGCTTCCTGCTTCATCGCCGTTCGCGGGATCGTTACCGCCGCCGCGAGTGCGACGATCGCCGCGCAGGCCGCCATCGGCATCCACCGCCGCCATGCGCTCCGCTTTTTTGTTTGCGGCTTTTTCGCCGCCTTTTCTGCGCGCACCGCCGCCATCACGCCCTCCGTGAAGCCTGCGGGCACGTCCTCGTCCTCCAGCTCGCCGAGGGCGGCGTGCAGGGCCGTCAGCTCACCGAGCAGCCTTCTGCACTTCTCGCATTCGCTCACATGAGCGAGCACCTCCGCACGCTCATCCTCCGTCAGCTCTCCGTCAACAAAGGCCGAGAGCAGCGGCGCAAATTCTTCACATTTCTTCATATTGCGTTCCTCTCCCCTCCGACAGTCTGATTACATTCTGTAACCTTTGACGCTGGCTTTTCAAAAAAGTTCCCGTCTGCCGCCAAATAATTTCGCAGCAGCAGCCGCGCGCGGTTGATGCGGCTCTTCACCGTGCCGAGCTCCAGCTCCGTGACCTCGCAGATCTCCGCATAGCTGAGCTGATGCAGCTCGCGCAGCACGAGCACGCGCCGGTAATCCTCCGGCAGCGCGGCAAGCCCCTCGCGCACCAGCCGCTGCGTCTCCCGGCCCTCGACGTGCTCCTCCGGCGTGGGCGCACGGTCGCGCACCTCAAGGTGTACGTCCTCGTCGTCGAGCGATACGCCGTCCACCGTGCGCTTGTTACGCCGCAGCAGGTCGATGCAGGCGTTGCTCGCCAGACGGTAGAGCCAGGTGGACAGCGCCGCATCCTCGCGGAAGCCCTCCAGTCCGCGCCAAAGGGCGAGGAAGGTATCCTGCGCGGCCTCCGCCGCGTCCTCGCTGCTGCCGCACATACGCAGGCAAAGGTTGTATATTTTTTTCTCATGCAGCCGGACGAGCTGTTCAAAGGCTGCCTCGTCGCCGCCCCGCGCGGCTTGGATCAGTTCACTTTCGTTCATGTCCGCTCCGTGTGTTCAGTCGCTCAGATCGCGCTTGATGCCCGCCGTGACGCGGTAAAGATCCTCAAGCGTCTCCATATGGTTGATCTGGTCTTTATAGTAGTTGGCGTATTTCACGCCCTTGAGATACCAGCAGTAGTGCCGCCGCGCCTCGAGCAGCGCGACCTTTTCATTGCGGAACTCCGCGCTGCGTTCGATCTGGCGCACCAGCGCGTCGCAGCGCTCGGCAAGCGGCGGCAGCGGCGGGATCGGCTCGCCCACGAGCGCGGCCCTACATTGCTGGAAGAGCCACGGATTGCCGAAGCAGCCGCGCCCGATCATCACCGCGTCCGCACCGGTGAGCTTCAAGGCTTTTATCGCATTTTCCGGAGTAAAAACATCGCCGTTGGCGATAACGGGGATCTTCACCGCTTCCTTGACCGCGCGGATGGTCGACCAGTCTGCCTGCCCGCCGTACATCTGCACGCGCGTGCGCCCGTGGACAGTGATGCCCGCGACGCCGACGCTCTCGAGCAGCACGGCCAGCTCCGGCGCGTTGATGCTGCCCTTGTCCCAGCCGCGGCGCATCTTCACCGTCACGGGGGCCTTTACCGCCTTGACCACCGCCTCGGCGATGCGCGCCGCCTTTTCAGGGTCGCGCATCAGCGCCGAGCCGTCGCCGTTGTTGACGACCTTGCCGACCGGACAGCCCATGTTGATGTCCAGAATGTCCGCGCCGCTCGCCTCAATGGCGATCTGCGCGGCCTCGGCCATGCAGACCGGGTCGCTGCCGAAGATCTGGGCCTGCATCGGATGCTCGCCCGGAAAGGGCGCGAGCAGTGTGCGGCTCTTTTTATCCTGATAGCACAGCGCCTTCGAGCTCACGAGCTCCGTGCAGGTCAGCCCCGCGCCGAGGGACGCGCACAGCTCGCGGAAGGCCGCGTCGGTCACGCCCGCCATCGGCGCGAGCGCGAGCTGCGAGTTGATTTCCACTGTACCGATGCGCATGGACGTTCCCTCCTTCTCCATGTTTCATAGAAGAAAATTATACCACAGCTTTCCCAAAAGCGGAAGTCCTTATTTTTGCGCGGCAAAACGCGGCAAAAAAGGGCGGCTCCGAAGAGCCGCCCCGGTATGTCGTATGCTGTTTTGCTCAGGCTGCGTCGCGGCTCTCGCCGGAATAGCTGCTGCCGTAGTAGCCGTTGCCGAAGAAGCTATTGAAGAAATCCCAGGGATTGTAGTAATAGCCGCCGTTGCTGCCGCCCTGCTGTTGCTGCTGGCTGTTGTCCTGCGTCTGCGGGACGGCGTCGAAGGTCAGCTCGACCTCCTTCGTTCCACCCGCGCGATAGATGGTCAGCGTCACGGTATCGCCCGCGCGGTAAGACTTCTTCGCGGCGTTCAGGTCGTTCATGTCGCTGATCGCCGTGTCGCCGATCTTGGTGATGACGTCACCCATCTGAAGGCCAGCCTTTTCCGCGGCGCTGCCCGGCTCGACCGAGCAGACGAACACGCCCTGCGTGACATCGTAGCGGTACTGCTGCGCCATCTGTGCGGTCATGTTCTGCGGTGTGATGCCAATGTAAGGCTTGTTGGTCACATAGCCGTCGGTCATAATGTCCTTGACCATGGCGAGCACATCGTCGATGGGGATGGCGAAGCCGATGCCCTCAACGGTGGTGTTGGAGTAGCTCGAATACTTCGCGGACACAATGCCGATGACCTCGCCGTAGCTGTTGAAGAGCGGGCCGCCGGAGTTGCCGGGGTTGATGGAGCAATCGACCTGGATCATGTTGAAGGGCTTGCCGTCCACATTGATCGCGCGGTTCACGCAGGAGACGATGCCCTGCGACATCGAGAAGGTCAGCTCGCCGAGCGGGTTGCCGACCGCGGCGACCGTCTCGCCGATCTGCACGCTGCCGGACTTTCCGATCACGACCGGCTGGAAATTCGTGCCCTCGACCTTGATGACGGCGATGTCGTAATCCTCGTCGCCGCCGATGACGGCGGCATCATAGGTCGTGCCGTCGTAGGCCGTGACCTTGACGGTGCTCGCACCCTCGATGACGTGATAGTTGGTGAGGATGTAGCCGTCCTTGGTGATGAAAAAGCCGCTGCCGCTGGCGGCGGACTCTGTCGTGCGGCCGAAGACATTCGTCGTGGTGGACACGTTGATGCTCACGACGCTGTTGACGTTGGCGGCGTAGACCTCGGGCATGGTGAGCTGCTGCTTGCCGTCCACCTTGACCTGCCGGACCTCGGCGACCTGACGGTCGGAGACCTCGATCTGCGTCGAGCCGCGCGCGGAGGCAAAGGCGTGGTGCGTGATGCCCGCGCCCGCCGCGCCGCCGATGAGCGCGCAGGCGAGCGCCAGCGCGGCGATCTTCAGCCCCAGCCGATTCTTCTTCGGCTTCTTTTCCTCCCAGGGGTCTGCCTTTGCCGCGGTGTTCGGCACCTCGGTGTAGTCCACGTCGCGGACATTCTCCACCTTGTCGCCCTTGCGGTAGCTGTAATGGTACAGGTTGTTTTCGTCTTCGTAATACATAGATAAGCCTCCTTGCCGTGAAGCGTTTATTTTTCTTTTGATGCTACCGATGATACCCCCTGTTTATGTCCATTTCGTGAAGCCGGAACGAATTTTTTTGAACTTTTTTTGAATAGGCCATAAAGAAATCCTGAAGAATGGCCGAATTGGAAAAAATAGCTTGCGCGGGACATTCGGATATACTACAATAAAGCCGATTTCCCGATGCGAAAGGAGCGCTGCCATGCTGAAGATCGAAGGGCTGAAGCTCGCCCCGGGCGAGAGCGAGGCGTTATTATACGAACGCGCCGCGGCGGCGCTGCGTGTCAAAGCGCCCCTCCATACGCTGCACATTCTCCGCCGCAGCATCGACGCGCGCGACGGTGTGACGTTTATTTATACCGTTTCCGCCGCGCTCGAGAACGAGGAAAGAGTGCTGCGCCGTGCGAGAAACAAAAGCGTCAGCGTCTACGCGCCCGTCTTTTACGAGCTGCCGCCGATGATCGCCCCTCCCGCCGTGCGCCCCGTGGTGATCGGCGCGGGCCCGGCGGGACTGTTCGCGGCGCTGGTGCTCGCCCGCTGCGGCGCGCGGCCCATCCTGCTCGAGCGCGGCGAATGCGTCGAGCGGAGACGGCGCGATGTCGAGCGCTTCTGGGCAACGGGCGAGCTGAACGTGCGCTCGAACGTCCAGTTCGGCGAGGGCGGCGCGGGTACGTTTTCCGACGGCAAGCTCAACACCGGCACGAAGGACGTCCGCCACCGCTATATTTTAGAGGAGTTCGCCGCGTTCGGCGCGAGCGAGGATATTCTCATTGACGCCAAGCCGCACATCGGCACCGACCGGCTGTATATCGTGCTGCAAAATCTGCGGCAGGAGCTGCTTTCCCTCGGCGCGGAGGTGCGCTTCGCGCATCAGGTCACCGGACTGGAGCGGAGGGACGGACGGCTCGCCGCGCTGCGGGTCATGTCTCCCGACGGAACGTATACGCTCCCCGCGGAGCACGCGGTGCTCGCGGTCGGCCACAGCGCGCGCGACACCTTCGCCATGCTGCGTGATGCGGGCATCCCGATGGAGCCGAAGCCCTTTGCCGTGGGCGTGCGCGTCGAGCACCGCCAGAGTGATATGGACGCGCAGCAGTATAAGCAGTACGCGGGCCACCCCTCGCTGCCGCCGACCTCGTATAAGCTCTCAGCCCACACGGCGGCGGGGCGCGGCGTGTTCTCGTTCTGCGTCTGCCCCGGCGGACAGGTCGTCGCCGCGGCAAGCGAAGCGGGCCGTGTGGTCACGAACGGCATGAGCGAGCTGGCGCGCGACGGCGAAAACATCAACGGCGGGCTGCTCGTCTCCGTCACGCCGGAGGACTTCGGCGGCACGGACGTGCTCGCGGGCGTCGCCTTTCAGCGACGGCTGGAGGAGGCCGCCTACGCCCTCGGCGGCGGGGGCTATGCCGCTCCCGCACAGACGGTCGGCGATTTCCTCGCGCACCGTCCGTCGATCGGGCCGGGGAGGGTCACACCGACCTACCGCCCCGCCGTGCGCTGGTGCGACCTGCACGATTGCTTGCCGCCGTTCGTCTGCGCGGCGCTGGAGGAGGCGCTGCCGCTGCTGGAGAAAAAGCTGCACGGCTTTGCCGCGCCCGACGCGGTGCTCACCGCGGTCGAGACGCGCTCCAGCTCCCCCGTGCGCATCGTGCGCGACAACACCTATCAAACCGCTCTGCGCGGGCTCTATCCCTGCGGCGAGGGCGCCGGCTACGCCGGCGGCATTCTCTCCGCCGCGGCGGACGGAATGCGCTGCGCGGAACAAATTATAAAGGAGATCACTCAGCATGGCTAAAAAGATCGGCGTCATCATTGACTTTCTCAACGACAGCTACGAGCGTCAGCTCAACGCGACGGCAGCCAAATACGGCTATGAGATCGAGTATTTTCCCTCGTCCGCTGAAGCGGTCGGCAGGGTGGACGACTGTGAGATCCTCTACGGGCACTGCTCGCAGAAGGTCATCCGCAGCGCGAAAAGCCTCAAGTGGTATTGCTGCTGCTGGGCGGGTGTGGACCACTTCTGCGACGAGAGCCTGTACCAGAATCCCGACTGTCGGCTCACCAACTCCTCCGGCGCCTACGGCACCACCATCTCCGAGCATCTCATCATGGTCTGCCTGATGCTGCTGCGCCGCCAGATGGAGTATACCGAGATCATCCGCGCGGGCGGCTGGGAAACGCTCCCCGGCGGTATCCGCTCGCTGCATGGCGCGCGCATCACTGTGCTCGGAACGGGCGACATCGGCACGGAGTTTGCCCGCCGCGCGCAGGCCTTCCGTCCCGCGTGCATCACCGGCGTGCGCCGCACGGTCAGGCCCTCCGACCCGGCGTTCACCTCCATCCATGCCATCGCGGAGCTGGACAGCGTCCTGCCCGAAACGGATATCCTTGTGATGGCGCTGCCCTCCACGGCGGAGACCGTGGGCATCCTCTCGCGCGAGCGCATCGCGCTGCTGCCCGACAGCGCCTTCGTCGTGAACGTCGGCCGCGGCACCGCCATCGACCAGGAGGCGCTCTGCGACGCGCTCAACGCCGGGCAGCTCGCCGGTGCGGCGCTCGATGTGGTCGTGCCTGAGCCGCTGCCCGCCGACCACCCGCTGCGCCGCGCGAAAAATCTGCTGCTCACGCCGCACGTCGCGGGCAACATGACGCTCGGCTACACCTGCGACAAGAGCGTGCAGATGTTCTGCGACGATCTGGAAAACTATGCCGCGGGCCGTCCGCTTGCGCATCTGGTCGACCGGAAGAGAGGCTATTAAAAATGGGTTTCTCCCTCAAGACGGTCCTGCTGCGGCTGGTGCAGGGCTTTATTATCGGCGCAGGCGGTATTCTGCCGGGCATCTCCGGCGGCGTGCTGTCGGTCATCTTCGGCATCTACCGGCCGGTGATGGAGGTGCTCGCCCACCCGCTCAATGGGCTGCGCCGCCATCTTTCCCTCCTGCTGCCGGTCGGCGCCGGCGCGATCCTCGGCTTCCTGTGCGGCGGCGGACTGATCCTTGTGCTGTTCGACCGCTCGGAAAAGCTCGCGACCTGCCTGTTCATCGGCCTGATCCTCGGCACGCTCCCGAGCCTGTGGGCCGAGGCGGGCGCGCAGGGGCGCGGACGCGGCGCGTACCTTTCCTGCGCGGCCAGCTTTCTTGCCCTCTCCGCTGTTTTGCTCTACGCGCAGTACGGCGCGTTCTACACGATGCGCCCGGGCTTCCTCGGCTTTCTCTTCTGCGGCCTGCTTTGGGGGCTGAGCCTGATCGTACCGGGCATGACGTCCTCCTCCATCCTGATGGCGGTCGGGCTGTTCACGCCGATGGCCGAGGGCTTCGCAAGGCTCGACATGGCGGTGATCCTGCCGTGGCTGCTCGGCATGGCGCTCATCGTGCTGACGCTCGCGCGCGTGGTGAACTGGTGCTTCCAGACGCACTACCCGCTTTTCTACCACGCCGTGTTCGGCATCGTGCTGGCCTCGACGGTCGTTATCATCCCGCTGCATTACGACGGCGCGCGCGACGTGCTTTTGTGCCTGCTTGCCGCCGCGCTCGGCGCGCTCGCGGCCTACCTCAGCGCGAAGCTACAGCCGAAGGAGGATGCATAAGAACATAAAAAGTCGGCAGGAACCGTATGGCTCCTGCCGACTTCCTTGTTATCCTCTCTTCCTCCTTCGATACAGCCGCGCGAAGCGGCGCAGCAGCTCGTCATAGAGAAAGAGCAGCACCGCGCCGAGCGCAAAGGTCGCCGCGATGAGCCACGGGGCGGTCGCCGCCAGCTCCGCCGTCACCGCGTCGAGCCGGAACACAAAGACGAGCAGCGCGTACATCGCGCCGACGGCGAGGACGTACAGCCCGAGCTTCGTGAGAAAGCGCAGCGCGCGGCTGCCGATCGCGTCGAGACTCGGCTGCACGAGCGGGTAATAGCCCAGAAAGCAGAAGAGCAGCGCGGATTCCTTGTCCGGCCCAAGCAGCAATCCCAAAATGGCGGCGGCGAAAAAGCAGCACCATTGATAGCTCGCGCGGCACTCCTCGCGCACGGGCAGCAGGCAGACGGACGCAAGCAGGGGACAGGCGTAGAGCGCCAGCGGCAGCACGCCGCCGAGGAACAGGAACAGCACCGCCAGCGCACCGAGCACGCTCGCGAGCGCCAGCTCCCTCGTCTGTTGTCTCATGGGGACTCCTCCTTACGGAAAAGCGCCGCCTGCGGGCGGCGCTTTCGGTTTATTCGTGGTCGGGCGTTTCCGCGCCGTCACCGGCGGGAGCGTCCTGTGCAGGGGTCTCCTCCGCGGGCGTTTCCGCGTCCTTGCCGTTCTCCGCGTCGGATGCGGCGGACTCGTCCGGTGCTTCGCCGCCCAGCGGCGGCATTTCGATCTTCTCGCTCGTCATGGAGATGTGACGCGCGGGCGCTTCGATGGTGCTCGGCACGGAGGGACGGAAGTCGCTGTCGCTCCTGCGCGTGGAGGCGTAGGCGTCCTCCACCGTCGCGGGATCGCGGCCCTCGAGGATGGCGACCATCTCGCCGCCGGTGATCGTCTCTTTCTCCAAAAGATAGGCGACGACCTTGTGCATATCGTCGATATTCTCCTCGATGACCTTCACCGCGTCAGCGTAGCACTTCTCCAGGATCTCCTTGACGGCCTTATCCATCACGGCGGCAGTCTCCTGCGCGCAGTCGAGGCCGTAGCCGCCGTCGAGATACTGGCTGCGCACGGAGCCGAGCGCCATCATGCCGAACTCGTCGCTCATGCCGTACATGGCGACCATGTTGCGCGCGATGTTCGTGGCCTCCTGAATGTCCTGAGAGGCACCGTTGGTCATCGTGTGCATGATGACCTCCTCGGCGGCACGGCCGCCCATGGAGACGGCGATCTTCGCCATCAGCTCGTCGCGGGTGCGCAGATTCGTCTTGTCCTCCTCAGGCATGAGGAGCGTGTAGCCGAGGCTCCCCTCGGTATGGGGCACAATGGTGATCTTCTGCACGGGCTCGGCGTTCTTCTGCCTGTAGGCGACCATCGCGTGGCCGACCTCGTGGTAGGCGACGAGCTTCTTTTCAAACTCGGTGAGCACGCTGTTCTTCTTCTCGCTGCCCGCGATGACGAACTCGAACGCGGCGAGCATATCCTCCTGCGTGACGAGCTTGCGGCCCTTGCGCACGGCGCGCAGAGCCGCCTCATTCACGATGTTGGCAAGGTCCGCGCCGACGCAGCCGGCGGTCGCGAGTGCGACCTTCTTGAGATCGACGTCCTCACCGAGCTTGATGTTGCGGGTGTGGACCTCGAGCGTGGCGATGCGGCCTGCGAGGTTCGGGCGGTCGATGGTAATGCGGCGGTCGAAGCGGCCCGGGCGCAGCAGCGCCTGATCGAGCACCTCGGGACGGTTGGTGGCCGCGAGGACGATGATGCCCTTGCCGGGGTCGAAGCCGTCCATCTCGGCGAGCAGCTGGTTGAGCGTCTGCTCACGCTCGTCGTTGCCGCCGAAGCGCGTGTCGCGCGTCTTGCCGATGGCGTCGATCTCGTCGATGAAGATGATGCAGGGCGCTACCTTCGAGGCCTCGGCAAAGAGGTCGCGCACGCGGCTCGCGCCGACGCCCACGAACATCTCCACAAAGCCGGAGCCGGAGATGGAGAAGAACGGCACGTTCGCTTCACCCGCGACCGCCTTGGCGAGCAGCGTTTTGCCCGTACCCGGAGGGCCGACGAGCAGCGCACCGCGCGGCAGCTTCGCGCCGATGTCGGTATACTTCTGGGGATTGTGCAGGAAGTCGATGATCTCGACGAGGGATTCTTTCGCCTCGTCCTGACCGGCGACGTCGGCAAAGGTGACGCCGGTGGATTTTTCCATGTAGACCTTCGCGTTGGACTTGCCGACGCTGCCGAGGCCGCCGAAGCCGCCGCCCCCGGTCTTTTTGCTGATGAAGCGCATCATCAGGATGAACGCGCCGACCATCAGCGCCGTGGGCAGGACGTAGTTGAGCATGATGATCTCGAGATACGAGGTCTCCGCCTTGTAGGGCTTGCCGAACTCCACGCCGTTTTCATCCAGGAACGACCGCAGCTCGGGGTCGTTGATCTGCGTGGTGAAGAGCCGGTAATCTCCCGTGTAGGTCTTGCCGTCTGCGTCGGTGTAGGTGAAGCCGTCCACAGGTGTGATGTTGAGCGTGCGGTCCGCGATCTCGACCTCCTTGACCTTGCCGTCGCGGACAAGGTCGAGAAATTCGTCGTAGCGGATCTCGCAGGTGCCCTCCGCCAGCTTCCTCGTGTCCATCGCCGAGAGGAGATAGTTGAAGCCGATGGTCAGCACCAGCGCCCAGATGAGCAGCGACAGCACGCCCTTGCGGCGGTCGTTGTTCTTGTTGCTTTTGTTCTTGTCGTTCTGATCCATGTATCTGCGTTCCTTTCCGCCTGCGGCCCTGCGCGGGCACAGGCGACAGCTTGCCAAGTTAATTATATGGTATTTTAGCATACCCCTCCTCGTTTCACAAGCGCCGCGGTATGAATTTTCGGTGAATTTTTGTCCGCTTCCCCCTTTATCTTATCCGTCTGTTGTGCTATAGTGTATTATGTATACGAATTTTGACCGGGAGGATCGGTTTATGTCGAAGGAATACGAAGAAAAGCGCGGGCCGCGCGGCGCGGACGACCACGTTGGAAAGCGCTTCCCGCGTGAGCGGAAATCGGAGGAAAGGGTCCCCGTGCGCGAGCGCGACGCCGAGGCGGACGGCCTCATCGAGGGACGCAACGCCGTGACCGAGGCGCTGCGCGCCGGCACGCCCATTGATAAGATCTTCATCGCCCGCGGCGAGACGGACAAAACGCTCGGGCACATCGCCTCCACCGCCCGCGCGGCGGGCGTGGTGGGGGTCGAGGCCGACCGCCGCAAGCTCGACTACATGAGCGCGACGAAGGCGCACCAGGGCGTCATCGCCCTTGCCGCCGTGCGCGAGTATGCGAGCGTGGAGGACATCCTCTCCGCCGCCCGTGAGCGTGGGGAGGCCCCTCTGCTCGTGGTGTGCGACGAGATCAGCGACCCGCACAACCTCGGCGCCATCATCCGCACGGCGGAGTGCGCGGGCGCGCACGGCGTCATCATCCCCAAGCGCCGCAGCGCGGGCTTGACGAGCATCGTCGGCAAGACGAGCGCGGGCGCGGTGAGCTATCTGCCCGTCGCGCGCGTGCCGAACATTCCGGCGCTTTTGAAGGAGCTGCAGCAGCAGGGCGTGTGGATCTTCGGCACCGCCGCCGAGGGGACCACGAGCCTGTACGAGGCCGACCTCAAGGGCCCTGCCGCCATCGTCATCGGCAGCGAGGGCGACGGCATGGGCCGGCTTGTGCGCGAGGGCTGCGACTTCCTCGTCAGCATCCCGATGAAGGGCCGCATCTCCTCGCTCAACGCTTCCGCCGCCGCCGCCATTCTGCTCTACGAGGCCGTGCGTCAGCGCCTTGGCTGACGCGCGCCGCCATTCACGAGGTCTTCCATGGATCACAAAAAGGATCAAGAATTTGAACAAACGCTCGCCGAGTCCGAGCTTTTGCTGCGCGGCGCGGCCCGCAGCGCGTCGGACGACGCGGACCTGACGCTCGAGAGCATTCTGGCGGAGTTCGGCTCCCGGGAGGACGGCACCGAAGCCGCCGCAGAGCCGGAGGACGTCGGGCTGCCCGAGCCGCGGCCCGCCGTGCGGATCGGAAAAACCGCCGCGCCCGCCGCGAAGCCGCCGGAGCCGCAGCCGTCCGCGCCGCCGGAGGAGCCGTCGGCTGCGGAGCCCGCGCAGGACACCGTGAGTCTGCAGGAGGTGCTTGAGAGCACTGTGCAGTCCGTGCTCGACGAGGAGGCGGAGGAGCCGATCGAGCTTCTGCCGCCGAAGCGCCGCGGACTTTTCTCGCGCAGAAGGCTGCGCGACACCGAGCAGCTTTATTCCGACGAGTCCGGGGAGGAGCCGCAGCCCGAGGAGCCCGACGAGCCTGAGGACTTCTTTACCGAGGATTTCGGTGAGCGGGACGACACCCCCGAGCCGGACGCGGGCGAGCTGGCTGCCGACTACCGCGACGACGCGCGCATGGGTCTGCGCAGCGCGCAGGCCGCGCTGCTCGTCACCGCGCTTTCGTGGCTCGCGCTGCTGCTCGACCATTTCGGCGTCATGCCCGCGCTGTTCGCCGAGGAAAGGCTGCTCAGCTGCCTGCCGTTCTTCATTGCCGAGCTTCTTGTCTGCGTCCTCGGACGCGACGTGTTCGTTTACGCCTTCGAGCAGCTCCGCGCGAGGACGGTCACCTATGAGCTGCTCTCCTCGCTCGCCTGCGCCGTCACGCTGGCGGACACGGCGCTCGACTTTTTCCTGCCCGCGCGCGCCGCGCTCGCGGTCCCGTTCCACGCCGTCGCCATGCTCGGCATGAGCTGCGCCCTGCTCGGGCGCGCGCTGCTCTTCGGCGCGATGTACGATACCTTCCGCGTTGCCGCGGTCGGCGAGCCGGACTATCTCGTCACCGTCACCGCGGGCGGAGCCGCCAAGCGCCGCGGCAGCGCGCAGGGCTTTTCGCGCTGCGCGCAGCGGGAGGACGCCGCCTCGCACTGGCAGGGCGTGCTGCTGCCCGTGCTGCTTGCCGCCTCGCTCGTATTTGCCGTGCTCTCCACGCTGCGGCGCGGGGAGCGGCTGCTGTTCCTCTGGAACTGGGGCGTGCTGCTCACGGCGATCAATATGCTTGCCTTTCCGCTGTGCTATTCTCTGCCGCTGCGTCGGCTGACGAAGCGCTTCGTCAAGTCCGGCAGCGCGCTGGCGGGCTATGTCGGCGCGGACCGCCTGCGCCGCAGCAACTGCGTCATCCTCACCGACACCGACCTGTTCCCGCCGGGAACGGTCAGCCTGAACGGGCTGAAGATCTACGGCGAGGAGAGCGGCAAGGTCATCTCCTACGCCGCCACGATGGCCCATGCCTCGCAAAGCGGCCTGAGCCGCCTGTTCGACACGCTTTTGGAGGGCGAGGGCGGAAGACTCGAGCCGCTCGACGATCTGAGCTTTTATGAGGAGGGCGGCGTCTCCGGCCTTATCCACGGCGAAACGGTGCTCTTCGGCACCGCCGCCTTCTGCCGCAAGATGCACGTCACGATGCCCGGCGGCCTGAGCCTCAAGACCGGCGCGTTCCTCGCCGTGGACGGCACGCTCATCGCCATCTTTGCCGTCAAGTACACGGCGGCGGAGAATGTGGACTGGGCGCTCCACGCGCTCAAGCGCAGCCGCATCACGCCGGTGCTCGCCGTGCGCGATGGCAGCATCACGCCCGCGCTTTTGAAGCGCAAGTTCGGCACCGACGCCCGCGCGGTCTATCCCACCATCTCCACGCGCCTTGCGCTCTCGGAGAAGGACGGCGAGCATCCCTATGCGCTGCTCTACCGCGAGGGGCTGATGCCCTACGCCGAGATCGCCGTCGGCAGCAAGCGTCTGGTCCACGCCGTGCGCGTGGCCACCGTGCTCTCGCTCGGGAGCAGCGCCGTGTCCGCGCTGCTGGCGTTTTACCTCACCTTTGTCGGCGCGTACAGCGCGCTCACACCGGTCTCGATGCTGCTCTATCTGCTCCTCTGGGCGCTCGCGGCGCTCATCGAAGGCTTCTGGGCGGACCGTTATTGAGCATTTTTAGCAAAAATGGCTATCAAACTTCTAAAATTACAATAGTTGTATTGACGGAAAGAATATTATATAATTGAGCTGTTGAAGTGACTTCCCGCAAGGGAATTACGATCTGGAAGGAGACATGAACCCCTATGAGTGCAAAAGACATTCGCAATATCGTGCTGCTCGGCCATGGCGGAAGCGGCAAGACCACCCTCGCTGAGAGTATGCTGTTCATGACCGGCGGCACCGACCGCTTCGGCAAGGTCACCGACGGCAACACCACCTGCGACTACGACGCGGAAGAGATCAAGAGAAACATCTCCATCTCCCTCGCCGTCGCCCCCGTGAAGTACAAGAACGTGAAGATCAACGTGCTCGACACTCCGGGCAACTTTGACTTCGCCGGCGAAGTTCTCTCCGGTATCCGCGCGGCCGAGTGCGCCGTGCTGGTCTGCGGCGCGAAGGACGGCCTGAGCGTCGGCGCGGAGCGCGCCTGGAAGATGCTCAGCAATAAGCCCCGCATGATCTTCATCAACCGCACCGATGAGGAGAACAGCGACTACAACGCCTGCTTCGACGCCCTCAAGGGCAAGTTCGGCACCGCCGTCGCGCCCATCGTCGCCCCCATCATCGACGGCAGCAAGAAGGTCACCGGCATCGTCGACCTGCTGCACAACAAGGCCTATGAGGTCAAGGGCGGCAAGGCTGCCGAGTGCGCCATTCCCGCCGACATCGCCGACGAGGTCGAGGCCCTGCGTGCCGAGCTGATGGAAGCCGCCGCCGGCGCCGACGAGGAGCTGATGGAAAAGTTCTTCGAGACCATGGAGCTCTCCGCCGAGGAGATCGCCAAGGGCCTCAAGCTCGGCGTGCGCGACGGCAGCGTCGCTCCCGTGCTCTGCGGCAGCGCCATCTCCGGTCTCGGCGTCGATATGCTGATGCAGACCGTGCTTGATCTCGTTCCCGTCGCCACCGATATGCCCGCCGAGGCTGCGCAGGACGACGACGGCAACGCTGTCGAGGTCGCCCACGATGAAAACGGCGCCACCGCCGCCATCGTCTTCAAGACCGTTTCCGACCAGTACGGCAAGTTCTCTCTGGTCAAGGTCGTCCGCGGCAAGATCACCGGCGATATGTCCCTCTACGACACCACCACCGGCAACACCGAAAAGCTCGGCCGTCTCTACACCCTCAAGGGCAAGAAGAACGAGGAGGTCAAGGAGATCTGCTGCGGCGACATCGGTGCCATCGCCAAGATGGACCGCGTCAAGACCGGCGACACCCTCTGCGACCCGAAGAGCATCGTCAAGCTGGCGGGTATGCCCTACGCCGAACCCTGCTACTCCCGCGCCATCGCGCCCAAGACCCGCGGCCAGGAGGAAAAGCTCGGCACCGGCCTCAACCGTCTGAACGAGGAAGACCCGACCTTTACCGTCGTCAACAACGCCGAGACCCATCAGATGGTCGTCTCCGGCGCGGGCGACATTCAGATCGACGTGCTCGTGAGCAAGCTCAAGACCCGCTTCGGCGTGGACGCCGAGCTCGACACCCCGCGCGTGCCCTACCGTGAAAAGATCCGCAAGACCGTGCAGAAGCAGGGCCGTCATAAGAAGCAGACCGGCGGCAGCGGCCAGTTCGGTGATGTCTGGGTCCGCTTCGAGCCCAACGAGGAGAGCGAAGAGATGGTCTTCGCCGAGGAAGTGTTCGGCGGCAGCGTGCCCAAGAACTTCTTCCCCGCCGTTGAAAAGGGCCTGCGCGAAGCCGTGCTCCACGGCCCGCTCGCCG
>OGLG01000811.1_pt1 | contig 22031 bp, 17 predicted proteins | sample 1572621 | NCBI WGS metagenome assembly OGLG01 (sample SAMEA2581912, study PRJEB24529) | metagenome | biome: Human gut stool | place: China | collected 2011 | reverse complement strand
CTCTTCGGAATCGAATACCCGATCGTTCAGGGCCGCAGCAGGCGTGGAGCAAAAGGCGCGGGCGGGTACCGCCAAGGCCCGCCAGCACGGCGTCCATCTGCTGGGCATAGTTGCGTTGTGTTGCCATTGGTATCATCCTTTGCTATAATGGTCTTGCCTACATTATAGCATATTTTACGATGAAATACAGGAGGTTCTCCCATGACGGAAGAAAAGATCGCCCGCATCAATGCGCTGGCCAAAAAGAGCAAGACCGTCGGCCTGACCGAGGTCGAAAAAGCCGAGCAGCAGACGCTGCGGCAGGAGTATCTGGCCGACATCAAGGCCAGCCTGCGCAGCCAGCTGGAGCGCACGTCCATTCAGGAGCCGGACGGCACCATCCACAAGGTGACTCGCCGCACCGACCTGACCGGGGAGCGCAGCTGAGAACGGGATTTTATAGGGGGAATACGCCGCAAAAAGGTGCATTCCCCCTTTTTTTGCGCGGCAGACTGTGTTATACTATACTAGCATTGGTGCGTGCTGAATACGCGCGCCGTCGTATTTTCCCAAGGTGGCGTATCCCGGGCAAGGTGCACGGAAAAGGCTGTCTTTTGAAAGAAGGATAAAGAGGTCATTTATTATGCTTACTGCAATTACGGGTATCAACTGGGGCGATGAGGGCAAGGGCCGCATGGTCGACCTGATCAGCCAGGAGTATGACATCGTTGCACGGTATCAGGGCGGCAACAACGCAGGCCATACCGTTAAAAACGAGCGCGGCAAGTTCGTGCTGAACCTGCTGCCCTCCGGCATCCTGCGCCCGGATGTTGTCTGCGTGATGGGCAATGGTATGGTCATCGACCCGCACCATCTGGACGGCGAGATCAATAAGCTGCGCGAGCAGGGCATTGAGATCACCCCGGCAAACCTGAAGATCTCCGACCGCGCAACCATCACCATGCCCTACCATGTGGAGCAGGATGGTCTGGAGGAAGCACGCCTGTCCAAGACCGGCGCACAGTTCGGCTCCACCAAGCGCGGCATTGCCTACGCTTACGGCGACAAGTACATGAAAAAGACCCTGCGCATGGGCGATCTGCTGCATCTGGACGACGCCGTGAAGAAGCGTCTGGTCACCATGGTGGATTCCAAGAATCTGGTCATGGAGGGCAGCTACAACGCAGCGCCCATCAGCGTGGACGAGATGTGGGCATGGCTGGAAAAGTATGCCGCCATCTTCAAGGACTATATCTGCGATGTGGGGCAGTATCTGGCCGATGCCGATGCAGCCGGCAAGAAGGTACTGTTTGAGGCACAGCTGGGTGCCCTGCGCGATATCGACTTTGGTATCTACCCCTACACCACCTCCTCCAACGTCATCGGTGCTTATGCACCCATCGGTGCCGGTATCCCCGGCCACAAGCTGAACAACTCCATCGGCGTCATGAAGGCCTACTCCTCCTGCGTGGGCGACGGCCCCTTCGCCGCCGAACTGGCTATGACCGAGGAAGAGAAGCACGCTCTGCGTGAGGCCGGCCACGAGTACGGCGCAGCTACCGGACGTCCCCGCCGCGTGGGCCCCATCGATCTGGTGGCAAGCCGCTACGGCGTGTTCTGCCAGGGCTGCGACGAGGTCGCTCTGACCCTGCTGGATGTGCTGGATTACATGGAAAAGATCCCCATGGTCACCGCTTACAAGCTGACCGACGGCACCACCACCACCCGCTTCCCCATGGGTGAGGCACTGGATACCGCTCAGCCCGTGGTGGAGTACCTGCCCGGCTGGCACTGCGATATCACCGCAGCCCGCAAGTGGGAGGACCTGCCCCAGCAGGCCCGCGATTATGTGGAATACCTGGAAAAGGCTGTGGGCTGCAAGATCACCTATATCTCGGTGGGCGCAGAGCGCGAGGCCTACATCCACCGCGGCTGAGCTGCCGCAAAAAGCAGCCCCCGAGTTTCAGAAAAGGAAGCGTCACAGATGTTTGATATCATTACCGACAGCGCCTGCGACCTGACGCTGGATACCGCCAAGCAGCTTGGCATCGAGGTCGTGCCCTTTTATGTATCGCTGGACGGCGAGCATTACCGCAAGGAAGGGCTGGAGATCCCTGTGCGGGACTTTTATCAGTTCATGGTGGATAATCCGGCGGCCTACCCCAAGACCAGTCTGGCCTCCATCGAGGACTTTGAAAAGGCCTTCCGCGCACACGCCGAGGCGGGTCGGGCGGTATTGTGTCTGGTGTTCACCGGCAAGATGAGTGGCTGCGTGGGCAGCGCCCGTAACGCCCGGGATCTGGTGCTGGAGGACTACCCCGATGCCCGCATCGAGGTCATCGACTCTGCCGCCGCCACCGTGACCGAATCCACCATGGTGGAAAATGCCGTGGCCATGCGGGATGCAGGCTGCACCTTGGACGAGACTGTGACTTGGCTGGAAGCGGAAAAATCCACCAACCAGATCTTCTTCACCGTGGGTGATCTGGACTACCTCATCAAGGGTGGGCGCATCGGCAAGGTGACCGGCCGCGCCGCCAATATGCTGGGGCTCAAGCCCATGATCCTGTTCAAGGAGGGCGAGATCTTCTCCGGCGGCGTAGCCCGCGGCCGACAGAAGAGCTTTGAAAAGGCGCTGGAACAACTGATGAACTATCTGGATGCCCACGGCGGTACCCCGGACGATTACCGCATCACAGTGGGCTACGGCTACGATGCCGACGAGGGCAAGCGTCTGTGGATGCAGACCCGCGCCGCCCTGCGCGCCAAGTACCCCGGCGCACAGTGTGAGGTAGGGCTTTTGCAGATCGGCTGCACCATCGCGGTGCACACCGGCCCCTATGCACTGGGCATGGGTGTCATGCGCCGCTGGAAAAAGCAGAACTAATAAGATATAAAATAGAAGAAGGGACAGCCCACAGGCTGTCCCTTCTTCTATTTTATAAAAGAAAAAGCGAAATACAGCCAAGCCCGCAGGCTTGGCTGTATTCAAACCAAAAATATTTTCCGCTGAAAAAACGTTCCGCTTACAGCAGCGGGATGCCGGCCTTGGCGCAGGCCTCGCGGGTGGCCTTGTCCCAGACACTGGCCTGCACCTCACCGATGTGGACGCTGCCCAGCAGCAGCATGCACAGGCGGCTCTGGCCGATGCCGCCGCCGATGGTATAGGGCAGTTCGCCGTTCAGCACTGCCTTGTGGAAGGGCAGGGCGCGGCGGTCATCGCAGCCCGCCATGGTCAGCTGCTTGTCCATGCTTTCCGGGCTGACGCGGATGCCCATGCTGCTCAGCTCGTAGCTGCACTGCAGCGGGTCGTTCCAGAACAGCAGGTCGCCGTTCAGATCCCAGTCGTCATAGTCCGGGGCGCGGCCGTCGTGAGGCTTGCCGCTGCGCAAGGGTGCGCCGATCTTCATCAGGAAGGTGGTGCCGTTCTCCTTGACAAAGGCGTTCTCCCGCTCCTTCGGGGTCAGATCGGGGTACTTGTCCTCCAGCTCCTGCGTGGTGACAAAGGTCACGTTGGGGGTGTGCAGGGGCAGCTCCTGCAGTTGGGGGAACATGGCGTGCAGGTTCATCTCGGTGGCGCACACCGCAGACACGATGCAGCGCACCACGTTTTTCAGGTAGGTCTCGTTGCGGTCCTCCACTGTGATGATCTTTTCCCAGTCCCACTGATCCACATAGACCGAGTGGAGGTTATCCAGCTCCTCGTCCCGGCGGATAGCGTTCATGTCGCAGTACAGACCCTTGCCCACGCGGAAGCCGTAGCCCTTCAGCGCCTGACGCTTCCATTTTGCCAGCGACTGCACCACCTGTGCCTCGGTGCCGCTGTCCTTGATGTCAAAGGTAACCTTGCGCTCCACGCCGTTCAGATCGTCGTTCAGGCCGGTGGAAGCCTCCAGAAACAGCGGTGCGGACACGCGGTACAGGTTGAGCGTGGCGCACAGGGTATCGGCAAACAGCCGCTTCACCGTGCCGATGGCGCGCTGCGTGTCGTACAGGTTCAGCGCGGGTTTGTAGTTTGCCGGGATGATGATCTTGCTCATAACGTTTACCCCTCATTCTGTGTGGTTTGCGCCCCGCTTTCCCGAGCCGGGGCGTGGCTTTTGCAAAGCCGGAATACTGCACCCATTATGGCACAATTTTTTACGAAAGTAAAGTGATAGCAGGAAAAAGCAGTTCCGAAACGTCCAAGGGCGTTTCGGAACTGCAAATCAAACTATTTTTCCGTTTACCCGCCCAGATAGGCGTTGCGGACGCGCTCGTTGGTCAGCAGCTCAGCACCGGTGCCGTCCATGACCACGCGGCCGGTCTCCAGCACATAGGCGCGGTCAGCCACCGAAAGCGCCATCTGCGCGTTCTGCTCCACCAGCAGGATGGTCATGCCCTCCTTGTGGATGTCGCGGATGATGTCAAAGATCTCCTGCACCAGCAGCGGCGAAAGACCCATGGAAGGCTCGTCCAGCATCAGCATGGAGGCGTTGCTCATGAGCGCACGTCCCATGGCCAGCATCTGCTGCTCGCCGCCGGACATGGTGCCCGCCAGCTGCTTGCGGCGCTCCTTCAGGCGGGGGAACAGGGTGAACACCTTTTCCTTGTTGGCGGCAATGGTGGAAGCGGGCTGGGTGTAGGCGCCCATATCAAGGTTCTCGTCCACCGTCATGTGCAGGAACACATGGCGCCCCTCCGGCACCTGTGCAAGGCCGCTCTCCACGATCTTGTGGGCGCGCACGCCCTTGATGCTCTTGCCCTTGTACAGCACATCGCCGGTGCGGGGCTTCAGCAGACCGGAAATGGTTTTCAGGGTGGTGGATTTGCCCGCGCCGTTGGCACCGATCAGGGTGACGATCTCGCCCGCGTTGACGGTGAAGGAGATATCCTTTACGGCGTGGATGTTGCCATAGTAGACGTTGATGCCGTCTACCTTCAGTAATGTATCAGCCATGGCTCAGCCCTCCTTTTTGCCCAGATAGGCCTCGATGACCTGCGGGTTATCGCGGATCTCGTCCGGGGTGCCCTTGGCGATGATGCGGCCGAAGTTCAGCACCGCAATGCCCTCGCAGATGCCCATGACAAGGCTCATGTCGTGCTCGATGAGCAGCACGGCAATGTTGAACTCGTCGCGGATGCGGCGGATGGTCTCGGTCAGCTCCGCCGTCTCGGAGGGGTTCATACCAGCGGCAGGCTCGTCCAGCAGCAGAAGCTTCGGGCCGGTAGCCAGTGCGCGCATGATCTCCAACCGGCGCTGTGCGCCGTAGGGCAGGCTGCCGGCCTGCGCGTTGGCAAGGTCTGCCATGTGGAAGATGTCCAGCAGTTCCAGCGCACGCTCAGTGCAATGCTTTTCCTCTTTCCAGTAGTTCGGCATCCGCAGCAGGGAGGAGGCCAGATTATACTTCATGGACTCGTGCAGACCCACCTTGATGTTGTCGATGACGCTCAGCTCCTTGAACAAGCGGATGTTCTGGAAGGTACGCGCCACGCCCATGCGGTTGACCTGATAGGTCTTTTTTCCGGCGGTGGGCATCCCGTCGATCAGGATGGAGCCGCGGGTGGGCTGGTAGACGTTGGTGAGCAGGTTGAACACGGTGGTCTTGCCTGCGCCGTTGGGGCCGATCAGACCGGCGATCTCGTTGCGGCCGATCATCAGGTTAAAGTTGTCCACAGCGGTCAGACCGCCGAAGTCGATACCCAGCTCACGCACGTCCAGAATGGGCTTTTTGTCCTTGTCGCGGTCGGTCAGAAAACCGCCGGAGGGCACACTGTGCAGTCTGGTCTTGAACTCACTCATGGTCAGCGGCCTCCTTTTTGGTATGTTTGCGGAACAGTTCGCCATTCATGGCCTTTTCCACGATGCGGCTCAGGGAGAAATCGTAGCTGCCCAGCAGTCCGCCCGGGCGGAAGATCATCATCAGCACCAGCACCAGCGAATAGACCACCATGCGGTAGCTCTCAAAGCTGCGGGTAGCCTCGGGCAGGATGGTCAGCACGGTAGCGGACAGAATGGAGCCCAGCATGGAGCCCATGCCGCCCAGCACCACCATGACAAGGATCTCGATGGACTTCATAAAGCCGAAGGTGGAGGGGTTCAGCACGCCGATGTAGCAGGCATACAGGCCGCCTGCCAGACCCGCAAAGGCAGCGGAAAAGGCAAAGGCCATGACCTTATAGTAGGTGGTCTGGATGCCGCAGCTCTCGGCGGCGATCTCGTTGTCGCGGATGGCCAGCACAGCACGGCCGTGGCGGCTCTTCATCATGGCGTGGATGAGGAAACAGGTGATGACCACGCACAGGAACACGTTGGTAAAGTTGGAATACTTGGGGATGTTTTTCAGACCCTTGGAGCCGTAGAACAGCTTGAAGCCCAGCACATCATCAATGTTGTTCAAGGTGATGCGGATGATCTCGCCAAAGCCCAGCGTCAGGATGGCCAGATAGTCGCCGGTCAGGCGCAGGGCGGGGATGCCGATAAGCACCCCGAACAGCCCGGCGATTACCCATGCCAGCACCAGACCGATGGCAAAGGCGACGCCCTTGGGCAGGCCCGAGGATTTGGTGAACAGGGCGCAGGCGTAGGCACCTACCGCCATAAAACCGGCGTGACCCAGCGGCAGCTGCCCCAGATAACCGGTGGCAACGTTCAGCGAGACGGCCAGAATGATGTTGATGCCCACGGTCAGCAGCACCTTATTCTGGTAGGTGGACAGCATATTGCCGGTCACATAGGAAAGCCCCACGAACAGCAGCCCCACCAGCACCAGATTCATCAGGTAGCGCACGGGCATTTTGAGGGTCTTGCGTTTGGTATTCATCGTTATGCCCCCTTACACCTTTTCCTGCACCTTGCGGCCAAGGAAGCCCGTGGGCTTGAACAGCAGCACGATGATCAGGATGGCAAACGTGACGGCATCCTTCCAGGCGGAAAGGCCGATGGCGGAAACGAAGCACTCGCACAGGCCGATGGCGATGCCGCCGACCATAGCACCCGGGATGGAGCCGATGCCGCCCAGCACGGCGGCGACGAAGGCCTTCAGACCCAGCATGGAGCCCATGGTGGGGGTGGCCTGCGGGTAGGAGCAGCAGTACAGCACGCTGCCGATGCCCGCCAGTGCCGAGCCCACGGCAAAGGTAAAGGAGATGGTGCTGTTGACGTTGATGCCCATCAGGCGGGCAGCATCCATATCCTCCGAGACGGCGCGCATGGCCTTGCCAAGCTTAGTCTTTTGCACCAGAAAGGTGAGCACCAGCATGGACAGCACGGTGACCACCAGCGTGATGATCGAAGTAAGGCCCAGCGGCACCTTGCCCAGACGGAAGGTCTGGTTGGTGTAGTAGGCGGGGATCACCTTTGCACCCGAGCCGAGGATCAGCTCTGCCGTGTACTCCAGAAAGAAGGAGACACCAATGGCGGTGATCAGCAGCGAGATACGGGGTGCGCTGCGCAGGGGGGTGTAGGCGATCTTTTCGATCACCACGCCCAGCAGCGTACAGGTGATGATGGTGGCGCACACAGCGGTGACCGGGCCAAGACCCAGCTGGTTCATGACGAACCAGGACATGTATGCGCCCACCATGATGACATCGCCGTGGGCAAAGTTCAGCAGCAGGATAATGCCGTACACCATGCTGTAGCCCAGTGCGATCAGTGCATAGATGCTGCCAAGGGACAAGCCGTTGATCAGCTGGCTAAAAAACACTGTCATGGACTGATACTTCCTTTCTTTGCGGCGTTTACACTTTTTGATATAAAAAACGGAGAACGCCTGACCAGAAAAAAGCTGTTCCGGCGTTCTCCAAAAAATCATGGGGTTTGCTCTGTGCGGGCGGCTCCATCACCGGTGGATGGAACAGCGCGGATCAGAACATTTCCTTCAGCTCGGGCTTGCCGTCCACATAGGTCAGGATGGCAGTCTTCTTGACGGGATCGTGGTGCTCATCAAAGGTAAAGGTGCCGGTGATGCCCTCGATGGTGCCGCCGGCAATGGCATCGATGACGGCCTGCTTGTACTCGTCGGAGCCGGCCTCAAGGCCCTGCTCCTCGGCAGCCTTGATGCCGTACACGACGGTCATGGCAGCATCGTAGCCCAAGGGTGCAAAGCCGTTGGGGTAGGCCTCGCCGTACTCGGCCTTGTAGGCATCCTCAAACGCGGTGCTGGAGCCCTTAGCGTAGCAGGCGCAGAAGTAGGAGTCCTTCAGCTGGTCGGCGGTGGCGTAGCCCTCCAGACCATCCCAGCCGTCGCCGCCCAAGAAGGGAACGGTCAAGCCGACGCTTTCAGCCTGAGCCAAGATCTGACCCACTTCCTGATAGTAGTTGGGGCAGAACACCATCTCGGGGTTCTTGCCAAGGATGCTGGTCAGCTGTGTCTTGAAGTCCACGTCGCCCTCAGAGTAGCTCTCCTGATCCACGACGGTGCCGCCCTTTGCCTCAAACTCCTTGGCAAAGTTCTCGGCCAGACCCTCGTTGTAATCCTTGCCCTTCAGGAAGATGACGGCTGCCTTGGTGTAGCCCAGCTTCTCGTAAGCGTAATCTGCCATCTTCACGCCCTGGAAGGGGTCGGTGAAGCAGGCACGGAACACATTCCCGTTCACGGTGTCGGTCTCGGCATCGTAGGTAACAGCCTCGGCAGTAGCGGAAGCGGTGACCATGGGCATATTGTAATCGGCGCTCTCGGCGGCAACAGCCAGTGTGGGAGCTGTGGTTACATCGCCTACCAGAGCGGTGATGCCCTGATCCACCATCTTGGTAAAGCAGGTCACAGCCTGCGTTTCATCGCCCTGCTCGTCCATGGTGATGATCTCCAGCTGCTTGCCGTTGACACCGCCATCGGCATTGACCTGCTTCATGTACAGGCTGGCACCGTTTACAACAGCCTGACCGTAAACGGAAGCGTCACCGGTCAGGGGGCCCATCACACCCACCTTGATGGTGCTGCCGGAGGCAGCAGAACCGGCAGCGGAACCGGCTGCAGAACCTGCAGTGCTTGCGGAGGAACCGCCGCAGGCGGTCAGGGCACCTGCTGCAACAGCAACACCGGCAGCGGCCATGAACTGACGACGAGTGATCATCTTTTTCATAAAAATCTCCTCCTTCGGAGTGTTCTATAAAGTAAATTGATAAAAACGGAAGCAAGGCCCTTCCCCTCTAAAGCGGCCTTGCTTCTATTCTTGTCTGTTATTATAGCTATCTGGGTTCAAATCCGCAATTCACAAACCGTCCATACTTTTGGGCGCATTTTCTCGGCTTTGTTGATACTTTATACAAAAATTAAAGCATAATTTTGTGCACTATTTCAAATTGTTCATTTTGTTTATCTGTGACATGAAACAAATTCACAAGTTGCAAAATGGTTACAGGGTCTCCATCTCGGCGTCGGCGGCAAATTCGGCCTCGGCGCGGACTTCGGCGGCCTGTCCCTCGGCCTCGGCAACAGCCAACGGCTCTGCCAGTGCCTTGCGGATGGCGGTGACGTAGAACACCATGGAAAGCGCCGTACCGATGCACCAGCCCACAGGCCATGCCATCCAGATGCCGGTGGAGCCCAGCGCGGTGGCGCTGAGCACGGCGGCAATGCCCACGCGCAAAATCAGGTCGGTGAAGGTGGCAATCATGAACCGCACCATCAGGCCGCAGCCGCGCAGGATGCCGTCTGCCACCAGCTTGACCGATACCACAAAGTAGAAGGGGGAGAGGATACGCAAGAACAGCATACCGGTGTCAATGGCGGGCCCCTGCGGGTCGTTCATGAACAGCAGCAGCAAAAAGCGGCCAAAGAAGAAGTACAGCACCACCAGCGGCACGCACAGCAGCCACACCAGATTGCGGCCCGCGCCAAAGCCTTCCTTGACGCGGTCCATCTTGCCGGCACCCATGTTCTGGGAGGTGTAGTTGGAGATGCCGTTGCCCAGGGTGGTAAAGGAGGTGATGACCATGTTGTTCAGCTTGACGGCGGCAGAGTAGCCTGCAATGACGCTGGCACCAAAGGTGTTGATGATGCTCTGCAGGATGATGTTGCCCACCGAGACAAAGCTCTGCTGCAGAATGCTGGGCACAGCCACCACGGCCACCTTGCCCAGCATATTCCACGAGAACAGCTGCACATGACCCTCGGTGTGGAAAGCGCGGATGCGGCGGAACACCACCACCATGGCCAGCACGCAGCTGACACCCTGACACAGGAAGGTAGCCCATGCCACACCGGCGATGCCCATCTTGAAACCGGCGACGAACAGGATGTCCACGCCGATGTTGGACAAAGAAGAGACTGCAAGGAAGTAGAAGGGGGTCTTGCTGTCGCCAAGGGCAGAGAAGATGCCGGTGGCAATGTTGTAGAAGAACATGAAGGGCAGGCCCAGAACGTAGATATCCAGATACAGCGCAGAATCTGCAAGGATCTCCTCCGGGGTGTTGATGAGCTCCAGCAGGGCGTCGCAGCCAAACAGACCGATGCCCATCAGCACGGCGCACAGCACGGCAGAGCCGATGAGGGAGGTGTAGACCGAGGTCTTCATCTCGCGGTATTCCTTTGCGCCAAAGTAGCGGGACACGATGACCGAGCAGCCAATGTTGCAGCCAAAGGCAAAGGCGATGAAGATCAGGGTGATCTCGTAGCTGTTGCCCACCGCAGCCAGCGCGTTCTCACCGATGAACTTGCCCGCTACTAGACTATCCGCGATGTTGTACAGCTGCTGGAAAATGATGCTGCCAAACATGGGCAGACAGAATTGCCACAATACCTGTGACGGCTTGCCCACCGTCAGATCCTTATTCATTGCAAAAATCCTCCTCTATAACGACTATAAATGGTAAAACAGCGTAAACGCCGCAACCAGTATAGAACTGAATCGCCAAAAAGTAAAGAAAATTTTTGGCATATCTGCCATATAAAAAACACATGGTAAGCATAACGTATCCCCGCTGCCGCAAGAGGGCAGACTGTAAACGGGTTTTCCACGGCGGTTTGCGTTCCCGTTAAAAATTTAGGTCTGCAAACATACGCACCGGCTCTTGCGCCGGGGTGCAAAGCGTGGTAGGATATTGACAGTTAGTTATATATAACTATCTAAATAGAGCAGTTCCCCGTCTGCCCGCCCGGGCAGTACAGGAGAGAAAATGATATTCAGGAGGGTTTCAAGATGAATTATCTGGAAATTGAATCTGTTGTAGGCCGCGAGATCTTAGACTCCCGCGGCAACCCCACCGTAGAGGCCGAGATCACGCTGGCGGACGGCACTGTGGCGCGCGGCTGCGCCCCTTCCGGTGCATCCACCGGCGAGTTTGAGGCGCTGGAACTGCGGGACGGCGACAAGAGCCGCTATCTGGGCAAGGGCGTGACCAAGGCGGTGGAAAACATCAACACGGTCATTGCGGACGCAGTGGTGGGCATGGATGCTTCCGACATTTACGCCGTGGACGCCGCCATGATCAAGGCAGACGGCACCAAGGATAAGTCCAATCTGGGCGCAAACGCCATTCTGGCGGTGTCCATTGCAGCCTGCCGCGCAGCAGCCGCTTCGCTGGAAATGCCGCTGTACCGTTTTCTGGGCGGTGTAAACGGCAATCGCCTGCCTGTGCCTATGATGAACATCCTGAACGGCGGTGCACACGCCGCCAACACCGTGGACACGCAGGAGTTCATGATCATGCCGGTGGGCGCCCCCTCCTTTAAGGAAGCGCTGCGCTGGTGCGCCGAGGTGTTCCATGCACTGGCTGCCATCCTGAAGTCCAAGGGGCTGGCTACCTCCGTGGGCGACGAGGGCGGCTTTGCACCCAACCTTTCCAGCGACGAGGAGACCATCGAGACCATTCTGGCTGCCATCGAAAAGGCGGGATATCTGCCGGGCAAGGACTTTATGCTGGCAATGGACGCCGCCGCCTCCGAGTGGAAGAGCCCCAAGGGCAAGGGCTTTTACAAGCTGCCCAAGGCGGGCACCGAGTTCACCTCTGCCGAGCTGATCGCACACTGGAAGAGCCTTGTGGAGAAGTACCCCATCATCTCCATCGAGGACGGTCTGGACGAAGAGGACTGGGAGGGCTGGCAGCAGATGACCCGCGAGCTGGGCGGCAAGGTGCAGCTGGTGGGCGACGACCTGTTCGTGACCAACACCGAGCGTCTGGCAAAGGGCATCCAGCTGGGTGCGGGCAACGCTATCCTGATCAAGCTGAACCAGATCGGCTCTGTCTCCGAGACCTTGGAAGCCATCAAAATGGCGCACAAGGCCGGTTACAACGCCATCAGCTCTCACCGCTCCGGAGAGACCGAGGACACCACCATTGCGGACTTGGCTGTGGCGCTGAACACCTGCCAGATCAAGACCGGCGCGCCCAGCCGCACCGAACGTGTGGCAAAGTACAACCAGCTGCTGCGCATTGAGGAGCAGCTGGGCGAAAGCGCCGTCTACCCCGGCATGGAAGCATTTTAAGTAAGACGATTTGGAATGCCCTCCGCGCTGCTTTGGGCATTTTCAGCGGAAATAGTATTTTTGATTTGTTGCTCAGAAACGCCTGCGGGCGTTTCTGAGCAACTTTTTCACGGGAAGGGGTCGTAAAGGCAGACGGCAGCTGCGATACTCCCAATATTTACCACCACAGCATTTGCAATCCTGCGGCGGACTGGTTCGTATATAAGGCAGACCGGCACCCGGCAGCAGTCGGGACGGAATGAAACGAAAGGAGCAAACCTTCCATGTTTCAAGGCCTTGGGCCGCTGCTCGGCCTTTTGGGCGGCGGCAGCTTGACTGAGCTGCTTCTGTTTTTACTGAAGGGGCTGTTCGGCTGAAACGGACGGTCTGAAAGGAGAATACCATGCTGATCGTATTGGAGCATCTGCTGGGTCGGATCAATCTGCCCGGTATGTGGTGGATCATCGCAGAGCGCTGGCTGTGAGGTGACGCCCCGCAAAGCCGCTGCACTTTTTGTGCGGCGGCTTTTTTTGCTGCGCGGAATGATTTCATTGGGCTCGCCCCTTCCGTCTTGCCGCTTCGCGTCAAGCCACCTTCCCCAAGGGGGCTCCCGGGCGAGCCCGCTGCCCTTATAACTTTTTCTAATGCGCCTTACTTGCCGTTCTGTTGGCAAAAAATGCTTGCAACTAGGCGGTTTTGATGATAAAATCATACTGCTACATTACGCCCAAAAGCAGGGTGTACAGGAAGGTGAAGTTTGAAATTGCGGTAACAGGGGGGACTGCGTGCTGCGGTGCGCAGAGAAAGAGGCAGGGAAAACAAAATGGAAACAAGTGCGACAATAAAAGAAAAGCGTCTGTGGCTGGAACGCTATGCACAGAATGTGCCGGGCGGCTTCCACTGTTGTGCGGATGACCCGGAAAAAGGCTATCCCTTTATTTATATCAGCGACCGCTTTCTGGAGATACTGGGGTGGGAGCGGGAAGAATTTGCGGCAAAGTTCGATAACCGCTACACCGCGCTGGTGCACCCGGACGATCTGGAAAGCGGGCTGCGCTACCGGAACGCGGAAAACAGCACGACCTACGCACAGAACGGCGACAGTATGTTCCGGCTGCTGGGCAAAAACGGCTACCGCTGGGTCACCAGCGCAGCCAACCGGGTAGAGTGGCGCGGCGATAGCTGCATCGTGAGCACCATCACGGATATCACCCCCTATATGGAGCTGCGGGAGAAGCTGGAACAGAAGAACCGCGCCCAGAAGGAGGCGCTGGAAACCGCCAACCATAATCTGTTGCAGATGATGCAGCAGATGGAGGAGCAGAAGGCACAGTTTGCCCAGACTACTGCCCGGAACATGAAAAAAGAACAGAGCTACCGGCAGCGGCTGAACCACGACGCCCTGACCGGCACCTACAACCGCCGCTTTTACGAGGAGGTAGTGCGCAATAACCTCGGCCCGGCGGGCATCGCCCTGATGGATATCGATGATTTCAAGATCTGCAACGATACCTACGGCCACCACGCCGGAGATCTGGCGCTGGAAACCGTTGCAAAGGCCATCCGCAGCTGCATCCGGGAAACAGATCTGCTGATCCGCTACGGCGGCGACGAGTTCTTGCTGGTGCTGCCCGGCATCCCGGCGGATTATTTCAAGGTAAAGCTGGAGCAGATCCGCACCGCCGTGCAGCAAACGGTGGTGCCGGGCTACCCCCACTTCCGGCTGTCGCTGAGCATCGGCGGCGCGATGCAGACCCTTGCCGACCCTATGGAGAACGTGGTGCGCCGGGCAGATTTTATAATGTATCAGGCCAAAAACCACAAGGACGCCGTGGCGGTGGACACACAGGACAGCCGGTTGGCTGCACAGAAGGATGTCTTAGGGGAAAAGCCCGTGATCCTGCTGGTAGACGATTCCATGATGAACCGCATGATGCTTGCCGGCATTCTGGGCGAGGACTACCGCATTCTGGAAGCCGAGAACGGCAAGCAGTGTCTGGAGCTGCTGCGGGCAAACGCCGGGCAGACCTCGCTGGTGCTGCTGGATATCAATATGCCGGTCATGGACGGCTTTGAGGTGCTGCGCACCATGAACACCAACCACACCATCGAGGACGTGCCGGTGATCATGATCTCCAGCGACGATTCGGAGGAAGCCATCCGCAAGGCCTACGAGCTGGGTGCCAGCGACTATGTCAACCGCCCCTTTGACGCAAAGATCGTCTACCGTCGGGTGTCCAACACCATCAAGCTGTACGCCAAGCAGCGGCGGCTGGTGCAGATGGTGTCTGACCAGATCCGCGCACGGGAAAAGAACACCGATGTGCTGGTGGGCGTGCTGAGCCAGATCGTGGAGTTCCGCAACGGCGAGTCCGGCTCTCATGTGCGGCACATCCGCATCATCACCGAGACGCTGCTGCACCGGCTGATGGAACTGACCAGCCGCTACGACCTGACCCCCGAGCAGCAGGATAATATCCCGCTGGCGTCGGCGCTGCACGATATCGGCAAGATCGGCATTGACGAAGCCATCCTGAATAAGCCCGGCAAGCTGACCGCAGAAGAATTTGCGGTGATCAAGACCCACAGTATGCTGGGCGCAGAGATGTTGCAAAAGACCGAAAGCTTTGCAGACCAGCCGCTGCTGCAGACCGCCTACGAGATCGCCCGCTGGCACCACGAGCGCTGGGACGGCAGGGGATACCCGGACGGGCTGAAGGGCGACGATATCCCCATCAGCGCACAGCTGGTCTCCATGGCGGATGTGTATGACGCACTGACCAGCGAACGGTGCTATAAAAAGGCTTTCCCGCACGAAACGGCTGTCCAGATGATCACGAACGGCGAGTGCGGCGCCTTCAACCCGCTGCTGCTGCAGTGTCTGCTGGACGTGCAGGGGGAACTGAAGCAGGAAATTTTACAATGGTAATGTGAGGGCAACTACGCGTGACAGAACAGCGATTCAACCATAAAATACCCCGCCGTACCTTTTTAAAGGTGTGCGCGGCGGCAGCGGCAGCCGGGCTGACCGCCTGCAGCAAAACGCAGGCGGCGGCAGCACTGCCCGAGCTTACGGTGGGCAGCGATAACTACCCGCCTTTTATCTACCTGAACAATGACAGCACGCCCACCGGCATTGATGTGGACATTGCCACCGAGGCCTTTGCCCGCATGGGGTATGCGGTACGGTTTGAAATCATTGACTGGGAGCAGAAAACAAACCTTGTGGAAAGCGGTGCTATCGACTGCATCTGGAGCTGCTTTTCCATGGATGGGCGGGAGCAGCTGTACCGCTGGGTAGGGCCGTATATGGTCAGCCGTCAGGTGGTGGCGGTCAATGCCGATAGCGGCATTGAAACGCTTGCCGACCTTGCGGGCAAGACCATGATGGTGCAAAGCACCACCAAGCCGGAGGAAATCTTCCTCGCCGGCACCGACCCCCGCATCCCGCAGTTTGGTGAGCTGCTGAGCACCGAGGACCGCAGCGTGCAGTACGCCATGCTGAACTGCGGCTATGTGGACGCCATTGCCGCCCACGAGACCGCCATTTTGCGGTATATGCAGGATTGCAATGCCAACTTCCGCATTCTGGAAGAGCCGCTGCTGGTCACCGGCATCGGCGTGGCCTTTGCGCTGAACGACACCCGCGGGCTGGACGAAAAGCTGACCGAGACCTTTGCCGCCATGCGCGCCGACGGCACGATGAAGCAGATCGTAGGCAAATATCTGCCGGACCCGGAAAAATATCTGGAGGTGGACGCCCTTGAACCGTAACAAGAAAACGTTCACGCCCAATATGCGGGTGGCGGCGCTCTACCTGCTGATGGGCGTGCTGCTTTTGCTGGCAGTGACCCTCTTCTCCGGGCGGGAATCCATGCGCGCTACCGAGGAATACTTTGACCGCACCATCAACTTTGTAAAGGTGCAGTCCACCAGCTACGAAAAATATAACGATACCATCACCGCAAAGTCGCTGCGCCGGATGGCGGTCTCGGTGCGGCAGCTGGCCGAAAATGATACCTTGGATCTCTACGACCCCGAAGCCCTCCGGAAAGAAACGGAATCCCTCTGGCTTACCGGCATTGCCGTACTGGACGAAAATGGAGAATCACTGTGCGAATATACGGATGGTAATATCGATTATGCGCAGTTTGCGGAATCGCTGCGAGAGCAAGCCGCGCTGAACGTGCTGCAAAACCCGCAAAAGACCTATCTCAAGCGCATTCTGTTACAGGATGGTACAGCGGTGGATGTTGCCACCCGCCGCGCCGCAGCAGGGGACGCTGTGCTGCTGGCGTACCGGGTGACCCCGCCGGAGTTTGTGGAGGGGACAGCCCTGTCCATCCAGAGCGTGCTGGACGGCTACCCGAAGAACATCAGCGGCACCATCTTTATCGTGCAGGACAACAAGGTGATCGCCGCAAACGACCCGAGCCTCATCGGACTGTACACCACGAACAGCCCGCTGGTGCAGGGCATCCGCAAGGCCGGTGCGCCCGACATTCTGACCCACACCCGCGACTGGGCAAATTCCGGCTGCTATTTCGGGATGTACAGCAACGGACAGAATTTTGATCTGTATCTCTATATCGACGAAAAATCGGTGTTCCGCAATTTCAGCAGCGCACTGCTGACGGCACTGATCTTCTATCTGATCTGTGTGGCAGTGCTGCAAACGCTGCGCCGCCGCTCCATGAAGCTTGCGGAGCAGCAAAAAAGGAAGCAGGAGCAGAAGTATCACGCCCAGCTGGAAGAGCAGAACCGCAAGCTGGAGCTTGCCGTCCGGCACGAGGCAGCGGCAAACCGCGCCAAGCGGGAGTTCTTGTTCAACATGAGCCACGACATCCGCACCCCCATGAACGCCATTATCGGCTTCACCTCGCTGGCGGCGACCCATGTTGATAATAAAGAACAGGTGCTGGACTACCTGAAAAAGATCTCCACCTCCAGCCAGCACCTGCTCTCCCTCATCAACGATGTGCTGGACATGAGCCGTATCGAGAGCGGCAAGGTGAAGATCGAGGAAAAGGCGGTGCATCTGCCGGATCTCGTGCACGATATACGCTCCATCATCCAGCCCAACATCAGTTCCAAACGGTTGTCGCTGTTCATCGACACCATGGACGTGGTGGACGAGGACATCATCACCGACCCGCTGCGGTTGAATCAGGTGCTGCTGAACATCCTTTCCAATGCTATCAAGTTCACCCCCACCGGCGGCATGGTGAGCATCCGCATTGCTCAGAAGCCCGGCGCGCCCAAGGGCTGCGGCAATTATGAGTTCCGCATCAAGGATAACGGCATCGGCATCAATAAGGAGTTCCAGAAGCACATCTTTGAGGAGTTCACCCGGGAGGAAAGCTCCACCGTTAGCGGCATTCAGGGCACGGGTCTCGGCCTTTCCATCACCAAGAACATTGTAGACCTGATGGGCGGCACCATCGCCCTTGAAAGTGAGCCGGGCAAGGGCAGCGAGTTTATCGTGAACCTCTGCTTTACCCTCAGCGGGCAGAAGGCGGAGATCAAACAGCTGCCCAAACTGGAAGGGCTGCGGGCACTGGTGGCGGACGACGACACCAACACCTGCCTGAGCGTCAGTACCATGCTTTCCAAGATCGGCATGCGCCCGGAGTGGACCATCTCCGGCAAGGAAGCAGTCATCCGCACGAAGTACGCCGTGGAGCAGGGCGATGCTTTCAGCGTGTATATCATCGACTGGCTCATCCCGGATATGAACGGCATCGAGATCGTGCGGCAGATCCGCAAGGTCATCGGGGACAGCTGCCCCATCATCATCCTGACCGCCTATGACTGGGCGGATATCGAGGAGGAGGCGCGCGCCGCCGGTGTGACCGCTTTCTGCGAAAAGCCGCTCTTCCTCTCGGAGCTGCGCAAGGTACTGGCAGAGCCCTTCCGGGTGCAGTCGACCCAGACGCCCGCCCTGCCGCCCAAGGCAAGCTTTGACGGTAAGCACCTGCTGCTGGTGGAGGATAACGCCCTGAACCGGGAGATCGCCATAGAGATCTTAAAGGAAGCGGGCTTCCTTGTGGATACCGCCGGAGACGGCGTTGAAGCAGTGGAAAAGATGGAACAGTCCGTGCCCGGGCAGTACGACCTGATCTTAATGGACATCCAGATGCCCCGGATGGACGGCTACGAAGCCACCCGGCGTATCCGCGCCCTGCCCGACCCCCGCAAGGCGGGCATCCCCATTTTTGCCATGACCGCCAACGCCTTTGAGGAGGACAAGCAGAACGCCCTGAATGCGGGCATGAACGGCCACATCGCAAAGCCGCTGGATATCCCGCACCTGCTGAAGGTGCTGGAAGAAGCGCTGAAATAAGAATCCTCTCAGTCATCGCTGCGCGATGACGGCTCCCCCGAAAGGGGGAGCTTTTTTGTTTCTGCCGGTCAGCATCTTCCCGCTCACGCGGTTTCCTCTTCCTGCATAGGATGGTGCACAGCGGAAAAGGGGAGATGACGACATGAGGCAGACAAAGCGGTTTGCGGTGGTGGGCAGCGATGCCCGGCAGGCGGCGGCAGGGCGTGCATTGGCGCGGGCGGGGTATACGGTGGGTGGCGTGCAGCAGCTGCCGCAGGCAGACTGCATCCTGCTGCCGCTCCCGCTGGAACAGGCTGATTTGCCGCTGGCGCAGCTGCTGGGCATGGCAAAGCCCGGGGCACTGGCGCTGGGCGGTAAGGTGACGGACAGCGCAAGGACCATCGCTCGGGCGGCGGGGGTGGAGCTGGTGGACTACTTTGCCCGCCCGGAGCTGACCGTGTATAACGCCATCCCCACCGCCGAGGGCTGCATCGGCATTCTGCTGGAACGGCGCAGCCGTACCCTGTGGGGCGCGGCGGTGCTGGTGCTGGGCTTTGGCCCTGTGGGGCGGGCGCTTGCGGTGCGTCTGGCAGCACTGGGCGCGCGGGTGACCGTGGCGGCACGCCGCCCGGTGCAGCGGGCCATGGCAGAGGAGCAGGGGCTGCGGGCGGTGCCGCTGACAGACCTTGCCGCCGCAGCTGCCGCCTTTGATACGGTGGTGAACACCATCCCCGCGCCGGTGCTGACGGCGGCAGTGCTGGCGGCGCTGCCGAAGGGGTGTCTGATCGTGGATCTGGCCTCAAAGCCCGGCGGCACGGACTTTGCCGCCGCCCGGCGGCTGGGGCACACGGCGCTGCACGCGCTGAGCCTGCCGACGGTCTGGGCACCGGAAACGGCAGGGGAGGCGCTGGCGCGCACGGTGCAAGCCATTTTGCAGGAGCGGGAGGGAACAATATGACCACAGAGAAAAAGGGCTGTCTTGCCTTTGCGGTATGCGGCAGCTTTTGCACGTTGGAGGACGCCTTGGGCGCGGCGCAGGCACTGACGGCACAGGGCTGGACGCTGCTGCCCGTCATGAGCTTTGCCGCACAGCAGAATACCCGGTTCGGCACCGGGGAAAGCTGGCGGCAGCGCTTACAGGCCGTTACCGGGCAGCCGGTGCTGGACACCCTGCAGGCGGTGGAGCCGCTGGGCCCCCGGCGGCTGGCGCAGGCGCTGGTGGTCGCGCCCTGCACCGGCGCAACGCTGGCGCGGCTGGCGGCGGGACTTTCGGATACGCCGGTGACCCTTGCCGCCAAAAGCCTGCTGCGGGTGGGCAGCCCGGTGGTGCTGGCAGTCTCTACCAACGACGGCCTTGGCGCCTCCGGCGAAAATATGGCGCGGTTGTGCCAGCGCAAGCACTATTACTTTGTGCCCTACGGGCAGGACGACCCCTTTGCCAAGCCCCAGAGCCTGAAGGCCGACCTTGCCCTGCTGCCCGCCGCCGTGGACGCCGCTTTGCGGGGCGAGCAGCTGCAGCCGGTGCTGCTGGGACAAAGGAATGCGTAAATCTCTTTTCAGCGGGGAAAAAATGTGGTATACTTCAAATGATGTCTTGTCGGCATAAAACGGATAAGCGGAGAATACCAGATGAAAAAATTTACCGCAGCACTGTGCACTGTGCTGCTTTTGATAGGCGCTGTGCTGGTGCCCGGCGCAGCAGCAGCCGGCCCGGCGCTGGCCAATACCCGGGCATACTGCATCATGGATGCAGACACCGGCCTTGTGCTGGCGCAGCAGAATATGGACGAGGAGCTGCACCCGGCCTCCATTACCAAGGTGATGACCCTTGGTCTTGCCTGCGAGAAGGCACAGGGGGACTGGGACGATGTAAAGCTGACCGTGACCCATGAGGATGTCTACTCGCTGGCGGGCACGGATTCCAGCCATATCGCCCTGCGGGAAGGGGAAGAAGTTCCCCTGGTGGATGCGCTGTACGCCACCCAGATGGCCAGCGCCAACGACGGCGCCAACCTGCTGGCGGAGTATTTCGGCGGCGGCACCATCGCGGACGGCGTGGCGGCCATGAATGCACAGGTGGAGGAGCTTGGCCTTGCCCACACCCACTTTTCAAACCCCCACGGCATCAGCGATGACGACCACTACACCAGCTGCTACGATATGGCGCAGATTTTGCGCTGGGCGCTGCAGCAACCGGGGTTTGAGGACTTGTTCACCCGCAACGAGATGTACACCATGCAGCCCACCAACATCCAGCCGGTGACCCGCTACTTCTCCCAGCAGGATAAGATCCGCATCGGCTCCAGCCGCTACCATATCGACAGTGTGCTGGGCTCCAAGCTGGGCTATACCAACACCGCCCGGTACAGCTATGTCTGTCTGGCGGAGCAGGACGGGGTGCGGCTGATCTGCGCGACCATGCAAAGCCAGCTGAGCACCGATAAATATAACGATATGCGCACCCTGCTGGACTACGCCTTTTCCACCTATAAAAGCTACACCCAGCTGCCCGGCGGCACGGTCACCGCACAGCTGGCTGTGGCGGGCGGCGGGCAGAGCCTTGGCACCGTTACCGTAGCCGACCCCGGGGTGAAGCTGCTGCTGGCCGAGGGTTTATCCGCGCAGGATGTGACCGTGGACTTGGAGCTGCCGGAGCAGTATCTGCTTGGCGCAGAGCCCGCCGTGTATGCGGTGTATACCCTGAACGGCGGCGCGCAGCAGGAGAGCACCAGCGTGCGGGTAAAGGCGGAGATCATAGGTCTGGCGGAACTGCTGGAGCAGAGCACCGGCACAAAGCTGGAAGCCGCCAGGGACGTGGAACCGGGCAGCAGCGCATGGCTGCTGGCGGGCATCTCGGTGGGGTGCACCATAGGTGCAGCCGTGGTTACCGTACTGGTGCTGCGGGTACATTCCCGCCTGAAAAAGCGCCGCAAAACGGCAAGGCACCATAAAAAAGCGTAAAAGCCTGTTCAAAACCAGACTTTTCCAGATAAAGAAAAAGCTTTCAGAAAAAAAGAGAGGTACAATATCATGGGTAAGTTTATTTTTACGCAGACCGAGATCCCCGGCGTGGTGGTCATTGAGCCGCAGGTGTTCGGCGACGACCGTGGCTATTTTATGGAGACCTACCAGAAGGACCAGTTCGCAGAGGCCGGTATCGACAAGGAATTTGTGCAGGACAACCAGAGCCGCTCCACCCGGGGCGTGCTGCGCGGGCTGCACTTCCAGAAGAACCACACCCAGGGCAAGCTGGTGCGCGTGACCAAGGGTGAGGTGTATGACGTGGCCGTGGACTGCCGCCCCCACAGCGCCACCTTTGGCAAGTGGGTGGGCGTGACCC
>OGLG01000810.1_pt1 | contig 22046 bp, 26 predicted proteins | sample 1572621 | NCBI WGS metagenome assembly OGLG01 (sample SAMEA2581912, study PRJEB24529) | metagenome | biome: Human gut stool | place: China | collected 2011 | reverse complement strand
GCATATTGCAGGCGCTCGTCGGGTCCATGAGGACGATCCACGGGATGTTGCAGTCGTATTTTTCGGAGTTCGCCCGCGCCTGCTGGAAGCCGCGGAAGCCGCCCTCGTAGGCGGCGGCCGTCAGGAAGGTCCGGAGAAGATACGGGTCGCACTCGCGCAGCAGACGCTCGGCATAGTGCGCCCACTTGCTGTTCGGGTCGTTTGCGATCTTGTGCAGCATCGCAAAGGTCTCCGGCTCCCAGACGCTCGAGTGGATCTTCTGCACCATACTGACAAGGTCGTCGGCGACCTTGCCGACGTCCTGCGTCCGGCTTTTCCTGATGAGTGAGTCGAGCATCGTCTCAAACGCCTTGCGTTCGGCGGCGTGGGCGAGCTTTTCGGTTACGGTCATGGTTCCGTGCGCTCCTTTCAGCGTCCTGTTTGTGATCAAAATTTTGCCGTGTTCGGCGGGCTTGTCATTTGTTCCCTCATGGTAGCATTTGCAAAGAGGGGCGAAAATAGACAAACAGGCGCATTTCACACAAAAACCGGGCACTCGCCGAAAATTGCCCAAATCGGCTCTCTTGCGAAAATTACGGAAGCAGCGCTATAATAATGCCGCAGAACGAAAAAAATACCATTGCTTCCGTTTTGGAAAGCGACGGGGAGGAGGGATCACTTTGGAGCGGAATGCAGCCTCTGTGAGAGCGGCGGACGAGCGGCTTGACGCGCTGCTCGGCCATCGCGGCGCGGCGACCGTTTCGCTGCTGTTTGCTTTGTCGGACGGCGCGAAGCGCTTCGGCGTGCTCCGCTCACAGATGGGGCGGATGTCGCAGAAAACGCTGGTGGCGGAGCTGCGGGCGCTGGAGCAGCTCGGCGCGGTGGAACGCATCGTTTTCGCGGAGATCCCGCCGCGCGTGGAATATTCGCTGACCGCGGCAGGCGAGGAGCTGGTCCCGCTGCTGCGCGCGGTGGAGACATGGTGTGCGAGGCGCACGGGAAGGGTGGAGTGACATGGCAGTACGCACCAAGCAGGCGATCCGGCAGGCGTTCATTGAGCTGCTCAACGAGCGCCCGCTCGACAAGATCTCCGTGAAGGATATCGCCGAGCGCAGCACGGTGAACCGCAACACGTTCTATTACTACTACGCGGACATTTACGCGCTGGTGGAGGAGATCTTCCAGACGGAGACGCAGCTTTTCATGGAAAAGCTGCACAGCTATGCCTCGTGGGAGGAGGCGTTCCGCGAGGCGACCGCCTTCGTGTCTGAGAACAAGCGGGCGGTGCACCACCTGTTCAACTCCGGCAACCGGAACATTCTGGAGCATTATTATCATAAGGTCACCTACGCCGCCATGCTCTCCTATGTGCGCGGACAGGCCGAGGACCTGAGCGCTGCTGAGGAGGACATTCAGGCGCTCGCGCAGTTTTACGCCGCGGCGCTCTCCGGTATGACCGCCGACTGGCTGCGCGGCGGCATGAAGTCCAACGTGAACGACCACATCGACCGGCTGGGACGGCTGCTGGAGGGCAACATCCGGCAGGCGCTCGAGCGCAGCTGCCGCTGATACGAAAAAAGGAGGACCGACCCCGGCGGGGGCGGTCCTCCTTATGTCTTACTGTGCGCTTGCGGGAGCGGGCAGGGCGTATTTGGCGACGTAGCGCTGAAACTCGCTGCGGAAGGCGTGCGTATCGCTGTGCGCCGCGCGAAGCGTTTCGTGCAGATTGAGATTGTGCTGCGCGGCGTCGATGACGCAGCCGGCGATGTTGGAACAGTGGTCGGAGGTGCGCTCGAGGTTCGTGAGCAGATCGGACCAGACGAAGCCGGCTTCGATGCTGCAATGCCCCTGCTGCATCCGCAGGATGTGGCGCGTGCGCATCTGCTCCTTGAGCGTGTCGATGACCTGTTCGAGTGGCTCGACCAGCTCGGCGATGGCGACGTCCTGCCGCTCGAACGAGCGCAACGAGAGGTCGAGGATCTCCCCGATGGCGGCGGCGAGCACGTCGTATTCGCGCGCGGCGGCGGCGGAGAAGGCGAGCGACTTGCCGCGCAGCTCCTCGGCGGATTCGAGAATGTTCACGGCATGGTCGGAAATGCGCTCAAAGTCCCCGATGGACTTTAAGAGCTCGGTGGCCTCCTCGCTCTCGTCCACGCCCATTTTGCGGGCGCTGAGCTGAACGAGATAGGTGCCGAGGATGTCCTCATAGTGGTCGCAGCGCTCCTCGTCGTCGCGGATGCTTCGGGCGAGCGTGTCGGTGTATTCGGTGAAGGAGCGCAGAGCGTTGTTCAGCGCACGCACGGCGCACTGCGCCATTTCACAGGCAACGGCGCGGCTGCGGCTGAGCGCCAGCGAGGGCGCGGCGAGCAGACGCTCGTCCAGCTCGGAGACGGTTTCCGCGCTCTTGCTGTCGGGGACGAGGCGGATGGCGAGCTTTTCGAGCAGATCGCCCGCGGGCAGCAGCATGGCTGTGCAGAGAAGATTGAACACCGAGTGCGCCACGGCGATGCCGGCGCGCGTGGCGCTCTCATCGAGCAGCGCGGGAGCAAGGACGGCGCGCACGATGCAGAACACGCTCAGCAGCACGGCGACGCCGATGACATTGAACAGCAGGTGGACGACCGCCGCGCGGCGGGCGTTCTTATTCGTGCCGACGGAGGAGAGCATGGCGGTGACGGTGGTGCCGATGTTCTGCCCCATGATGATGGGGATGGCGGCGGCGTAGCTGACCGCGCCGGTGGCGGAGAGCGCCTGCAGGATGCCGACGGAGGCGGAGCTGGACTGGATGATGCCGGTGAGCACCGCGCCGACCAGCACGCCGAGGATCGGATTCCGGAAGGCAAGGAACAGATTCGTGAACGCGGGGACCTGCGAGAGGCCGGAGACCGCGCCGCTCATCGTCTCCATGCCGAACATGAGCGTGGCAAAGCCGAGGAGAATGGTGCCGGTGTCCTTTTTCTTTGCGTCCTTGCAGAACATATAGAAGACGATGCCGATGAGCGCGAGAACGGGCGTGAAGGAGCTGGGCTTGAGCAGCCGCAACCAGACGCTCGAGCTCTCGATGCCGCCGAGGCTCAGAAGCCACGCGGTGACGGTGGTGCCGACGTTCGCGCCCATGATGACGTTGATGGCCTGCCGCAGCGTCATCAGCCCCGAGTTGACAAAGCCGACGACCATGACGGTGGTGGCGGACGAGCTTTGGATGATGGCCGTTACGCCGAGACCGGTCAGAAAGCCGACGAGCGGCTTGCCGGTCATCTGGTCGAGCAGCGAGCGCAGCCTGCTGCCCGCGCGGCGCTCCAGCGCCGAGCCCATCAGGCTCATGCCGAACAAAAACAGCGACAAGCCGCCGAGCATCGTCATAAAATCAAAAATATCCATATTCCATCCCTCTTTTGTTTCCTTGATCTTACCCATTCTTGACCAAGCTAAAGCATAAGGGAGAAATGTCAAATCCGTTACCGCTCTTTTGTAAAATCCGTGTAAAATGAACAGCACCTGCCGGAAGGCAGGCGCTGCTTTGCGATGTGCGCTTCGTTCAGCTGATCCACTCGGGGCCGTTGATGCGGTAGTCGCCCCACACGCCGTCATTGTTCTGCACGGCGACGCACTTTGAAAAACCGTAAGCGCCGAGCGCTGTGCGCCATTTGCTCGCGTCGAAGCTGACGGTATTTTTGATATTGAATTGCGACATCGACGGCTCCTCCCCGCCCTCCGAGAGGCTGGGCAGATTGAATGTGACCGGATCGTCGGTCTCGGTGATGGTGAAGAGAACGCCGTTTTCCCATGCGGGGAAGATGTTCTCGCCCTCCAGACCGCTGATGTAGCCCTCCTCGCAGAGCTGCTCGTAATTTAGTTCCAGCGGCTCCGCGCTGTGAGACTGCGCGAAGGTCCACGCCACCGCGCTGCGCTCGGCGGGCGTGAGCGAGGTCGCGGCAAGATCGACGCTGATATACTCTACGCCGCTGCTGTTCAGCCCCTCGTCCTTGCCCCACAGGTCGTTCAGCACACGCAGGTAGAGCGCGCAGCGGTCGTCAAATTCGTCCGGCAGGACGGTGATGCGCTCCACCCCGCCGAACAATGCGGGATAGCTCTCCAAAATATCGCCGCCGAAGGCGACCTCGACCAGCGCGCCGACCGCAAGCTGACCGTCGTCGAGCAGCTCGCCAAGCTCCGCCTGATCGTGCTCGAGCGAAAGCTCGCCCGCGTCGAGCGTATAAATGTCGCCCCGCTCGCTGTCCACATCCGCGAGCAGCAGTACGTTGTTCTCGCTGACCGATACCACGCGGCAGCGCGCGGTCGCGGGCGCTCCCTTGGGCGAAGGCTCCTGATCGCCGCCGCCCGACGCGGGTGGGCAGGCCGTCCCCGCGCAGCCCGCGAGCAGGGCGCAGAGCAGCGACAGGATGAGCAAAAGGGAAAGACTTCGTTTCATGGAAGGTACCTCCTCGAATGGTTTCTGTTTCCTTAGACGGACGGGAAGAAAATTTTGTTCCCAAAATTTTTACAAAATCGCGGGGAAACGGGCTTGACATTCCGAAGAAAAGGTGGTATTTTGACCTTTCTTAATTGGGCGACGCCCAATCGGGAGTTGAAGAAAGCGCCCCGCTGTGCTATGCTGAAGGGCAGAAAAGCACCAGGGAGGACGCTTCATGCAATACGATGCCGCCATCATCGGCGCGGACGGCGTGTACCTCGTCGGCGAGGCCACGGGCTTCATCGGCGCTGGTTCATGTATACGCCGTGGGTGCGCTCGCTCATCATGCGAAGCGGCATCGAGAGCATCCGCGTGCGCCGCTCAAAGGAGGACTGACTGTGACCGCATCACCCTACATTGCCGTCGTCGGCGGCGTGAACATCGACATCGGCGGGCGGAGCGACGCCCCGCTCGTCGCCGGAGACTCGAACCCCGGACGCATCCGCTCGAGCCTCGGCGGCGTGGGCCGCAACATCGCCCACAACCTCGCCCTGCTCGGCGCAAAGGTCAGGCTCATCACCGCGCTCGGCGCGGACGACGGCGCGAAGCGCGTCGAGGCGTCCTGTGCCGATCTCGGCATCGACCTCAGTGACAGCCTGTACGTTCCCGACGGCGCGACCTCGACCTACCTGTTCCTCGCGGACAGCAACGGCGATATGGCGCTTGCCATGAACGACATGGCTATCTACGAGCACCTGACGCCTGCCTTTCTGGAGACGAAGCTAACTACGCTCAACGCCGCCGCGCTCGTCGTGCTCGATACGAACCTCAGCGCGGAGAGCATCCGCTATCTCGGCGAGCACTGCACCGCGCCGCTCTTTGCTGATCCCGTTTCGGCGGCGAAGGCCGGAAAGCTCGAGCCGGTCCTCGGGCGGCTCCACACGCTCAAGCCCAACCGCATGGAGGCCGAGCTGCTCTCCGGCGTGACGGTCACGGACGAGGCGAGCCTGTATCGCGCAGCGGATACGCTGCTCGCCGCGGGCCTGCAGCGCGTCTTTCTTTCGCTCGGCGCGGACGGCGTGCTCGCCGCCGACCATGAGAGAAAGATCCACCTGCACAACCTCCCCGCGCGTATGGTCAACACCACCGGCTGCGGCGACGCCTTCATGGCTGCCGTCGCCCGTGCGTTCCTCGACGGCGCGGACCTTGAGACTGCCGCGAAGCGCGGCCTTGCCGCCTCCGCCATCGCGATGGAGAGCGCCGACACCATCAACCCCGCCATGAGCCTTACGGCCGTGGCTGAAAGAATACAGTAATTTCAGAAAAGGAGTCATTCGCTATGAACCGTTATCTTGACATTGCCCCCGAAGTAAAGGAAGCGCTGGACGCCGGCAAGCCCGTCGTCGCGCTTGAGTCCACCATCATTTCCCACGGTATGCCCTATCCCCAGAACGTGGAGACCGCCCTCAAGGTCGAGAGCATCATCCGCGAGGCGGGCGCAGTCCCCGCGACCATCGCCATCATCGGCGGCCGCCTGAAGGCGGGCTTGACCCGTGAGGAGATCGACTACCTCGGCAAGACCGGCGCGGGCATCCCCAAGGCGTCCCGCCGCGACCTGCCCGTGCTCGTCGCGCAGGGCAGGGACGGCGCATGTACCGTCACCACCACGATGATGATTGCCGACATGGCGGGCATCCGCGTGTTTGCCACCGGCGGCATTGGCGGCGTGCATCGCGGCGCGCAGGAGACGTTCGATATCTCCGCCGACCTCGAGGAGCTGGCCGGCACCTCCGTCATGGTCATCTGCGCGGGCGCGAAATCCATTCTTGACCTCGGACTGACGCTCGAATACCTCGAGACCCACGGCGTGACCGTCATCGGCTACGGCACCGACGAGCTGCCCGCGTTCTACACACGCAAGTCCGGCTTCGGCGTGGACTACGAGCTCGACACCCCCGCTGAGCTTGCCAAGGCGTTCCACGTCAAGCGGGAGCTGGGTCTGCGCGGCGGCCTGCTCGTCACCAACCCCATTCCCGAGGAGTATTCCATGGATAAGGCCGTGATCGACAAGGCCATCGCCGAGGCCGTCGAGGACGCGAAGAAGGACGGCATCCACGGTAAGGCCACCACGCCCTATCTGCTCGCCAAGATCAAGGATCTCACCGGCGGCGACAGCCTCGATTCCAACATTCAGCTCGTGTTCAACAACGCACGCCTCGGCGCTGCCGCCGCGGTGGAGCTGGCGAAGCTCGAACGGTGAGCGGGGCGCTCTCGCTCGGCGTGATCGGCGGGGCGGACGGCCCGACGGCGGTATTCGTTACGGGCAGCCCTGCACCGCTCGTCATCTATCTGCTTGCCATCAATGTGCTGGCCTTCGCCGCCTACGGCTGGGACAAGGCGCGGAGCAAGGTGCAGGGCGCGCGCCGCGTGCCGGAAAAGACGCTCTTTCTGCTCGCCATCCTCGGCGGCAGCGTGGGAGCCATTCTCGGGATGCGTGTCTGGCACCACAAGACGCGCCACTGGTACTTCAAATACGGCCTGCCGGCGATCCTGCTCGCGCAGCTCGCGTTGGCCTGGTATCTCGGCGGCCTGCATTAAAACAAAGGAGGACCTTTCCATGAAGCGGATCACAAAGCAGGAGACCCTGCCGGCGCTCGCCGTGCCGGAAGTGCTGAGCGTGCCGGAGCTGGCATACCCCGCAAGGCTCGGCAAGCGGGCGGTCGTGCAGGTGCTGCGCAAGGCGGACGTGAAAAAGGCCGCGCTGGCCGTCGGCGGGACGGCGCTGGTGCTCTCCGCGATCGGCGCGGCGGGCAAGCGGCAGTTCTATAAGCGCATCGTCGCCTCGGAGCTGAAGCGTCAGCTGGCGGTTGTGAACGGCAAGCTCGACAATCTGCAGGCGCAGAATGAGGCCCTGCGCGCGGAGCTCGCGCGGCTGAAGCAGGAAAAGTGAACCGGACAGAAAACGGGAGCCGAAGCATCGCTTCGGCTCCCGTTTCGGTTTCTTATCGTTTCGGCTGCAGGTTGGCGCGCGCGTGCGAGCAGATGGCGTCATAGGTCTGCTGGCTGATGTCGTGCTCGATCTTGCAGGCGTCCTCCTCCGCGGTCTTGGCATCCACGCCGAGGGCGATGAGGAAGGCGGTGAGCGTTTTGTGGCGGTCGAGCATTTTGGCGGCAACGGCCATGCCGGTCTCCGTGAGCGTGATGAGCCCATCCTTATCCATCGTGATATGCCCGCTCTCCTTGAGACGGCGCGTGGCGTAGGTGACGCTCGGCTTTGTCACGCCGAGGTGCTCCGCCACGTCAATGGAGCGAATGTATCCGTGCTTGAGCTTCATCATCAGCATGGACTCAAGATAGTCCTCCGACGCGCGTAAAATTTCCATCGAATTGCACGACCCTTCCGGTTAAAAGTATTCTTAGGTTAACACAGTTTAACCAAAATTGCAAGCGGCAAAAAGTTTTTGAAAAAGGCTATTGACAAAAGGCGGTTAGACGTGCTAAACTGCACAGCGGTTAGAGGAGATTAACACCTTGACCATTCTTTTTTCAATATCGGTTAGAGAATGTTAACCGAAGAACGGGGAGGGAATACCATGATGCCGCTTGCACTTGCCAATGTCGGCGAGGAAAATCTGATCCTCCGAGTCGGTGGGAGTCCGGAGCTGCGCAAGCACCTCGAGGACCTCGGCTTTACCCCGGGCGGGACCGCCACCGTGGTCGCCGCGATGGGCGGAAACATCATCGTCAAGATCAAGGAATCCCGCGTGGCCATCAGCGAAGAGATGGCGCGCAAGATCATGATTTGAGCGCAAATATTTTTGAAATAGAAGGAGAGAGGAACATGAAAACTCTGCGAGACGTCCGGATCGGCCAGACCGTCAAGGTCGTGAAGCTGCACGGCGAGGGGCCTGTCAAGCGCCGCATCATGGACATGGGCATCACCAAGGGCACAGAGGTCTTTGTCCGCAAGGTAGCGCCTCTGGGCGACCCGATGGAGGTCACCGTGCGCGGTTACGAGCTGAGCCTGCGCAAGGCGGATACCGAAATGATCGAAGTGGAATAAAGCGAGTCATAAATTTTTGCAGATCGGTTCAAGCGCTTGAACCGGAAGGAGCATGATATGGAAAAGCAGATCAGAATTGCCCTTGCGGGCAACCCCAACTGCGGTAAAACGACATTGTTCAACGCGCTGACGGGCTCCAACCAGTTCGTCGGCAACTGGCCCGGCGTCACCGTGGAGAAGAAGGAAGGCAAGCTCAAGAAGCATGACGACGTCATCATCATGGACCTGCCCGGCATTTACTCGCTGTCCCCCTACACGCTGGAGGAGGTCGTCGCCCGTAACTACCTCATCACCGAGCGTCCCGACGCCATCCTGAACATCATCGACGGCACGAACCTCGAGCGCAACCTGTACTTAACGACGCAGCTCACCGAGCTGGGCATCCCCGTGGTCATCGCCATCAACATGATGGACGTGGTCCGCAAGAACGGCGACCAGATCAACGTCGCCGAGCTCTCCCGCGAGCTGGGCTGCGAGATCGTTGAGATCTCCGCACTCAAGGGCGACGGCGTGATGCAGGCGGCGGAGGCCGCCGTCAAGGCCGCCAAGAGCGGAAAGACCATCCCGATGCACACCTTCTCCGGCCCCGTGGAGCACGCCATCGCGCACATCGAGGAGGCGGCGGTCCACAATATGCCCGAGGAGCAGCAGCGCTGGTACGCCATCAAGATCTTCGAGCGCGACGATAAGGTGCTCGAAAAGCTGACCATCCCGGCCGAGACCATGCAGCACATCGAATCGGACATCAAGGCCGCCGAGGCCGAGCTGGACGACGATGCCGAGAGCATCATCACCAACGAGCGCTACGTTTACATCGCACAGATCATCAAGGGCTGCTACAAGAAAAAGAACCACGGTCAGCTCTCTGCCTCTGATAAGATCGACAAGATCGTCACCAACCGCTGGCTTGGTCTGCCCATCTTCGCGGTCGTGATGTTCCTTGTTTACTGGGTCGCTATGGTCGGCGTCGGCGCGCCCGCGACCGACTGGGCAAACGACGGCCTGTTCGGCGACGGCTGGCACCTGTTCGGCATCGGCACCGCCGAGTACACCGAGGTTGCCGATAACTACACCGCCGCGATGGACGCCGTCAGCGGCTATTATGAGCTGGACACCGAGGCCGAGAACTTCGACGCCGACGCCGCTCTTGCGGACATGAAGGCCGTTCAGCCCGACGCCGACTCCGCCACCATCGAGGTGGAGGATGAGGAGACCCTGGCTCAGAACGAGATGACCGTCTACTACGACGCCATCCCCGAGGACGCCGACGAGGAGTCCACCGTTGGCATGACCTATGTGGACGCCGTCAGCTATCTGGAGGAGAACGGCTTTGACGAGCCCGACCCCGCCGATTACGGCGTGTGGGTGCCCGGTATCCCCGTTCTCATCGGCAACGGTCTGGAAGCCGCCGGTACGGCGGACTGGCTCAGCGGCCTGATTCTGGACGGTATCGTCGCCGGTGTCGGCGCGGTGCTCGGCTTCGTGCCGCAGATGCTCGTGCTGTTCCTGATGCTCGCCTTCCTCGAGGCCTGCGGCTACATGGCCCGTATTGCCTTCGTGCTCGACCGTATCTTCCGCAAGTTCGGCCTGTCCGGTAAGTCCTTCATCCCCATGCTCATCGGCACCGGCTGCGGCATCCCGGGCGTCATGGCATCCCGTACCATTGAAAACGAACGTGACCGCCGCATGACGATCATGACCACGACCTTTATCCCCTGCGGCGCGAAGGTGCCCTTCATTTCCATGGTTGCCGGTGCGATCTTCGGCGGCGCCGCATGGGTCGCCACCTCCGCCTACTTCGTCGGCATGGCTGCCATCATTATCTCCGGCATCATGCTCAAGAAGACCAAGATGTTCGCGGGCGATCCCGCTCCCTTCGTGATGGAGCTTCCCGCTTACCACTGGCCGACCGTCGGCAATGTTCTCCGCTCCATGTGGGAGCGCGGCTGGTCCTTTATCAAGAAGGCCGGCACCATCATCCTGCTGTCCACCATCTTTGTGTGGTTCACCACCTACTTCGGCTGGGTCGACGGTACGTTCCAGATGCTCTCTGAGGAGCAGATCGACGCCTCCATCCTCGCCAAGATCGGCAACGCCATCGCGTGGATCTTTGCGCCTCTCGGCTGGGGTACCTGGCAGGCGGCTGTCGCCTCCATCACCGGCCTTGTTGCCAAGGAGAACATCGTCGGCACCATGGGCATCCTGTATCCCGCCGGCTGGGCTGAGATCGGCGCGGCTTTCACGCAGATCAGCGGCTATTCTTTCCTGGTGTTCAACCTGCTGTGCGCTCCGTGCTTCGCGGCCATCGGCGCCATCAAGCGTGAGATGAACAACGCCAAGTGGACCTGGTTCGCCATCGGCTATCAGTGCGGCTTCGCCTATGTTGTCGCCCTGATGATCAACCAGTTCGGCAACGCTTTCACCGGCAGCCTGAACGTCCTCGGCCTGATCGCTGCCGTCGCGGCGCTCGCGCTCATCGTGTATATGCTCTTCAAGCCCTACAAGGAGGCCACGAAGCTCAGCGCCAAGGTCTGATTACCCATTTGATTATTTTCTTCCGAAGGAGTGAGCTTTTATGTTGAACTGGATTACCGCAAATCTGTCAACGATCGTTATCTCTGCCATTTTGCTTGCCATTGTCACCTCAATCTCTCTTCATTTGATCCGGCAGAAGAAACAGGGAAGATCCTCCTGCGGCTGCAACTGCGCACACTGCGCCATGCATGGCCAGTGCCACGGTAAGCAGTAAAGCAGAAAAGGCGGCATCGCATGAAACGGTGTGATGCCGCCTTTATTCCGTCCGGAAGGTTAAGGATGACCGGCTGCGGAGGCTGCCGGACCGATCGAAAAAGGAGTGCATATTACCATGACTGAAACAACGGTAAAGATCAGCGGCATGATGTGCGGAATGTGTGAAGCACACATCTGCGACGTCATTCGCGCCCGGTTTGCGGTCAGGAAGGTCACCGCCTCCCACAGCAAGGGACAGGCGGTCATTCTCTCGGAAAACGGGCTGGACGAGGCGGCGCTGCGTCAGGCGATCGCGGAGACCGGCTATGAGGTCACTGCAGTGAGCGCGCGCCCCGCCGGGGAAAAGAAGGGTCTGTTCGGCTTCCTGAAAAGGTGAAGCCCTGACAAGAAAAAGAAAAAAGCTCCGTCTGCCATCGGCAGGCGGAGCTTTTTTCACTTGTCGAGCCGCTTCACCGGGCGGATGTACTTGAAATACTGCCCGGGATTGAAGTAGAAGTAGGTGACGCGCCCGGGCGTCTGCGTGTCGAGGGCGCAGCCCTCGGCGGCGTAGTCGAAGCCGCGCATCGCCGCCTCGACCTTCTCCTCCACCGTGCGGCACTCCTGCTCGTAGTCGAACGGGCCGTGCTCAAAGACGAGGTATTCCCCCTCGGGAATGTCCGTGAGGAGCATCTGTGCGGGCACCTCGCCGCGGTAGTCGGCGGGAAGCCGCGCGCCGTAGCACTCCGTGCGCAGATAGCCCCAGTCGCACAGCCGGCCCGTCGCGTCATTGAGATAGCCCATGACCTGCCCCGCGTACTCGCCGCCGTCATCGTCGAGCTTGCCCCGGATGCTCTCGAGCAGGCCGCAGATCGTTTCGCAGTCCTGTCCGGGGATGAGCGCCTGCTTCTGCCAGAAGTCCCAGTAGCCGTTGCTCTCGCGGTTTTCGATGTGCAGGAACTTGTGTGCGGGGATCGTCACGAAATATGTTTTGACGCCGTCCTTTGATGTTGCCATACCAATTTCTCCTAAACCAAGAAAGTAGCGGTCAAACGGGTGGATCTTGGTGCGCAGGACCACGGGCCTCGGCGCAGCGCGGTACGCGCTGGGCGTGACGCCGTAGGCGTCCTTGAAGGCACGTGTGAACGCCTCATGCGAGGAAAAGCCATAGTCGAGCGCGATGTCGAGAAGGCTGCGTTCGCTGTCGCGCACCTCGCGCAGGGCGAACGCCAGCCGCCGCCGGCGCAGATAGTCGCGCAGCTGCATCCCGGAGATCTCGCGGAATTTCCGCGTGGTGTAATACTCCGAGTAGCCCAGCGTGCGCGAAAGCGAACGCAGCGTGAGCGCTGCGTCGTCGTGGCTGCGGATGCAGCCGTCGATCTCATCGACGATCTGCTGGATCTGCCTGCGCCATTCATACATCCTTGCTCACCCCGTTCCGAACCGCTCTGCACGCAGTATACCGCGCCGAAGCGCTCGGCGCTTGATTTGACTTGCAAAGTTAGTCTTCCGTCTCGGAAAGTCCCGCGAGCAGCGCGAGCTGGTAGAACGCCACCGCGCTCGCCGCGGCGACGTTCAGCGAGTCCACACCGTGCGTCATCGGGATGCGCACCGTGCAGTCGCACGCGGCGATGGTTGACTCCGCGAGGCCGTCGCCCTCCGTGCCGAGCACGACGGCGAGGCGGTCCGCCCTTTTGAGCTGCGGGGCGTAGATGGGCAGCGAAGCATCGCACAGCGCCATCGCCGCCGTCGTGAAGCCGAGGGCGCGGAGCGTCTGCGGCCAGCCCTCCGGCAGGTATGTCCACGGCACCTGAAAGACCGTGCCCATGCTCACGCGGATGGCACGGCGGTAAAGCGGGTCGCTGCACGCCTGCGTCAGCAGCACGGCGTCGATGCCGAGCGCCGCCGCGGAGCGGAAGATCGCGCCAACGTTCGTGGGGTTCATCACGTCCTCCAGCACGGCGACGCGCTTTGCGCCCGCGCAGACCGTCTCGACCGTCGGCAGCGGCCGGCGGCGCATGGCGCAGAGCATCCCGCGCGTGAGCGGGAAGCCGGTGAGCTGCTTGAGAACGTCCAGCGGCGCGGTGTAGACGGGCACCTCGCCGCAGCGCGCGAGAATGTCCCGCGCCTGCGTTTCCACATGGCGCGGCTCCATCAGGAACGAAACGGGCACATAGCCCGCGTTCAGCGCCCGCTCGATGACCTTGGGGCTTTCCGCGATGAAAAGCCCCTGCGACAAGTCCTCGCGGTTCACGAGCTGATTTTCGGTCAGGCGCGCGTAAACGTCCAGCGCGGGATCGGCAAAATCGGTGATGGGGAAAAGGTTCGGCATGGCGGCTGTCCGCCTTTCTTTCATAAAGTAAAGGGCGCGGCGAAAGCCGCACCCTCAGTATAGCCCCTCCTGCGCCGCGGCGCAAGACCTTTCAGAAAAGCCGCCCTGCCGCGAGCAGCGCGAGCGGGACGCCGGCGAGCGCCTGCACCGCCTTTCCGATCACACACCGCCGCGCGGACAGGGCGCTCCCCGCAAGCATCGCGCACGTCTGCGCCTGCACGCTCAGCCCGCCCCAGTTCATGATAGCGGCGCAGAGCACAAAGCCCGCGCGCGTGGCGGGCAGGGCGTTCACGCCGTTCGTCATCTCCATAAAGCCGAACAGCGCCGCGCGCGGCAGCGGCGGCAGCGCAGCGAGCGCGGGCACGAGCGACAGGAGCCGCAGCAGCACCATGAAAAAGATCACAAAGGCGCTGACGCTCCCGACCGCCGCAAACGAGCTCTGCACCGCCGCGGGGAGCGCCGCGGCGAGGTCGAACGGCGCGCGCTGCCGCGAAACGGCCTTCCGGCGTGGCAGACCGAGGTCGCGCCGCAACAGGACCCCGGTCACAAGCGCCGCGCCGACGTGAATGAGGTAGAGATACATTCCGGCACGCGCGCTGCCGAACACCGCCGTGCCGCACACGCCGAGAAAAAAGCCGGGGCCGGAGTTGTTGCAGAACGCCAGCAGCTGCTCGGCCTCCTCCCGTGCGATCTCGCCGCGTCCGTACAGCTCCGCGACCGTCCGCGCGCCGACCGGATACCCACCCAGCAGTCCTAAAATGAGCGCGCTTGCGCCCGCGCCGCTCACACCGAAGAGCGGGTACATGACGCCCGCCATCGCGCGGGAGAGCAGCCGCGGCACATCGCTCTGCACGAGCAGCGACGAGAGCACGAAGAACGGAAAGAGCGACGGCAGCACCGTTTGCAGGCACAGCGCCACACCCTCCCGCGCCGCCGCCGCGCTCACGTCGGGGAAAAAGAGCAGCGCCGCGCCGAAAAATACCGGGAAAAGCAGCGCCGCCGCGCCGCGCAGTCTTGCCACAGCCTCGCCCCCCTTTCGGAAGAGCGTATGAGCGCCGTGTGAAAATTATCCGCGCAGCGAAGAAAAGAGAGCCGACCAAACGGTCGGCTCTCCTGCATTAGATCTCGTAGTCCGCGGCGACGCGGTCGGTTCGGATGGACTTGCAGAGGGCGCTCACAGCCTTGTGCCGCGGATCGTCCTTATAGGTTTGCAGATCCTCCATCGACGCAAATTCGGAGACGAGCACGGCGTCGTAATTGTCCTTGCCGACGCAGCGCTTCACCTCGCAGCGCCTGAGCTGGGGAATGACCCCGAAAAGCCCACGCAGTCCGGTGAGGAACTGCTCCTGCTCACGCTCCGTTCCCTCGCGGAACTTCCACATGACGATATGGCGGATCATTTCGCGTTATAGACCTCGATGGCCTTCTTGAGGATATCCATGGCGCGCTCGATCTTCTCCGCTTCGAGAACGTAGGCCATGCGGACCTCGTTGAGACCCTTGCCGGGCGTCGCGTACATCGGCGCGCCGGGAGCGAACATGACGGTCTCGCCGTTGTCGTTGAACTCCTCGAGCAGCCAGCGCTGGAAGGTGTCGGCATTGTCCACCGGCAGGGCGGCCATCAGGTAGAACGCGCCCTTCGGGCAGTCGAAGATGACGCCGGGGATCTCGCGCAGCTTGCGCACGAGCGTGTCACGGCGCTTCTTGTACTCGTCGCGCACGGCGGCGAAATACTCCGGGCCGACGGTGTAGAGGTGCGCGGACGCGACCTGGTCGAGCGTGGCGACGGAAAGGCGGGACTGGCAGTACTTGAGCGCGTGGCCCAGCAGCTCCTTATTCTTGGTGATGAGGCAGCCGATGCGCGCGCCGCAGGCGGAAAAGCGCTTGGAAACGGTGTCGATGACGATGATGTTCTCCGGCGCTTCCTCGGCAAAGGAGCCGAAGGACTGCAGCGGCTCGCCGCCGTAGACGAACTCGCGGTAGGCTTCGTCGCCGATGAGGAACAGATCATGCTTCTTGGCGAGGTCAACGAGCATCTTCATCTCGTCGTCCGTCAGCACCACGCCGGTGGGATTGCCGGGGTTCGTGACCATGATGGCGCGGGTATGCTCATTGATGAGCGGCTCGATCTTCTCGCGCTCGGCGTAGTGATAGCCCTCCTCGGGGCAGGTCGGGATGGGAGTGATGGACGCGCCGCAGGTGCGCACCATGGTGTTGTAGTTGGGGTAGAACGGCTCGGGGATGAGGATCTCGTCGCCGTCGTCGAGGATGCACTGGAGCGTGATGGCAAGCGCCTCGCTGCCGCCGGTGGTGATGTAGATCTCGCTCTTATCGAAGTGCATATCGAGCTTATCGTAGTAGCCCTTGATGGCGTCGATCAGCTCGGGGATACCGGGGGAGGGAGCGTATTCGAGCACGGGCTGCTCGAACTTGCGGATGGCTTCAAAAAAGGCGGGAGGGGTCTGCACGTCGGGCTGGCCGATGTTCAGGTGATAGACCTTGATGCCGCGCGCCTTGGCCGCCACCGCATAGGGGTGGAACTTACGCATCGGGGACTGGCCGCATTTTTCGACCTTGCTGGAAAACTTCATGAAAAATTCCTCCTCATTTTTTAGATACGCCTTGATCCCTGGAAAGTATTCATAACCACATGAAATTATATAATAGAACGAGTGAAAAAACAAGTCGGACGAGCGCCAAAAGCGCAGGAAAAAACTTAGGTAGAATGACTAACAGAGCATAAAAGTTCCGTTAAGCTTTGTTCGCTTTCACCATAGACCGTAATGCCGTTCGCCTTCAGAAGCTCCGCCGTCACGCCGTCTCCGGCGGTGAGCGCGCCGGTAAACGTGCCGTCGTAAATTTCGCCGCTGCCGCAGCTCGGGCTGCGTTCCTTGAGCACGGCGGCGAGGACGCCCTCGCGCTGCGCCGTCTCCAGCGCACATTCCGCGCCGCGGCGGTATTCCGCGGTCACATCGCGCCCGTCCTTCCGCACCACGCACGCGCCGCGCCGCTCGCTCGGCGTGCGCGGCGTGGGCAGTCCCCCGAGCACCTCGGGGCAGACGGGGATCAGCTCGAACCGTTCCGCGAGAGCGCAAACGGCCTCGTTTTTCTTCGACTTGCCGTCATAGCGGCAGGGCGTGCCGAGCAGGCACGCGCTCACGAGCAGCTTCGGCTTCATCGTCCTACCTCCAGCGGTGCTCCGTTAAGCTGCGCGAGTACGAGCGTGTCGCCCTCGTACTTGAGCTTGAGCGAGAAAAACGGCTCGTCCGTGTCGAGCAGCCGCAGGAAGATCTTGTCGCCCTCCCAAAGCCTGAGCTTTAAAAGCTCGCTCTTTTTGATCCATGCCAGCTCGCCCTCGTCGCACTCCTTCGGCGTGCCGGTCCAGCCGTCGGCGGTGAAGAGGTGCATATACTCCGTCTCGTAGCGATCGGAGACAAAGGTCACGAGACCGCGGTAGCGCCAGCGCGTGAGCGTCAGACCGGTCTCCTCCCGCGTTTCGCGCAGGGCGCAGTCCTCGGGCGACTCGCTGTCCTCAAATTTGCCGCCCACGCCGATCCATTTGTCGTGGTTGAGGTCATTCTCCTTTTTCGTGCGGTGCAGCATCAGATATTCGTCGCCGCGCTCGAGATAGATGAGCGTCGAGTTGACGGCGCGGAAGATGTTCGTTCCCATGGCGTGCCTCCTTGCATTTGCTTGCCCATAGTATAAAAGCGCGGCGGCGAAAATGCAAGCGCCGCGGACAGGCAAGTTTCCGCCCCCGCGCGCATACCCTTGCCTGACAGGGACAAACGCACAGGGAGGTAGCGCAATGGATATGAACGGAAAGGAATATCTGGCCCGCATGGCGGAGCTGTTCGATCTGCCCGCCGACGTGGCGGCGGGACTGAGCCACATGGAGCTGCTCGGCGACCGACAGCTCCTTTTGGAGGGGCACGAGGGCCTGCTCGCCTACGGCACGGAGCTCATCGACGTGAGCGTGGGCGGCGCGGTGCTGCGCGTGACCGGCGAGGGGCTGACGCTCAAAAGCATGACCGAGCGCGAGGTGCGCATCGGCGGACGCATCGACGGCGTTGAATTTCTGCGGTAGGGAGGAGGGAGAGGACCATGGATCGTGCGGCCCGACTGCTGCGCGGCACGCTGCGCGTGCGCGTGGAGAGCGCCTTTCCCGAGCGGGTGCTCAACCTCTGCGGCGCGCACGGCATCGCCTTTTCCGACCTCCGATGGGAGAGCGCGAGCGCGCTGTCCTTCACCGTCCGCGCCGCCGAGCGAAAAAAGCTCGAACGGCTCCTCGCGCCGCTCGACGCCGCGCTGACCATCGAGCGCGCGGCGGGCGCGCCCTTTTTCCTGCGCCGCTTCCGTCGCCGCTACACGCTGCTCGCGGGGCTGGCATTCATGCTCGCGCTGTTCTTTGCCAATTCCTTCTTCATATGGGATTTTGAGGTCAGCGGCAGCGAGACCGTCCCGGCGGAAAAGATCCTGCGCGTGCTGGAAAAGCAGGGGCTGCGCCGCGGCAGCTTTGCCTACTCCTTCCGCCCGCAGGACATCTGCAACCGCGCCCTGCCGGAGCTGCCCGAGCTTGCGTGGCTGACGGTCAACGTCCGCGGCTGCCGCGCCTACGTCAGCGTGCGCGACCGCGTGCCCAAGCCCGAGCTGGCGGATGACCGCACGCCCACGAACGTCGTCGCGAAGCGCGACGCCCTCGTCACCGAGGTGCGCGCTTACGACGGCAGGGCGATGGTGAGGAAGGGCGGCACCGTCACGGCGGGTCAGCTCCTCATTTCCGGCGCGGTGCAGACCGAGGGGCCGGAGCGCCCGAACGTTCCGAGCCGCCTGCTCGCCGGGCGCGGGCAGGTCCGGGGCCGGACGTGGTATGAGCTTTCGATCCGGGTCCCGCTGCAATATGAGGAAAAGCGGTACACCGATGACGAAAAGCACAGCTATGCGCTGCTCTTGGGCGAAAGGCGGGTAAAATTTGGCGCAAAAGGGAGTAGCAATTTGCAGGGCAGTTGTGATAAAATAATACATCAAACAAAATTGTCTCTGCCCGGCGGTATGGCGCTCCCGCTCACCTGGGAGGAAACGACGCTGCGCCCCTACGAAACGCGCACCGTCACAAGGACGCGCACAGAGGCCGAGGAGCTCGGCGCGCGGACGCTTTCGGCGTATCTTCTCACGAGGATCGACGGCGCCGTGACGGCGACGCGCGTCGCCTCGGCGGTGCAGGGGGATTGGCTGCTCGTCACGCTCTCGGCGGAATGCCTGGAGCAGATCGGCGAGACCGTGCCCATTTTAACGGATTGAACGCATTTTCCTGCGGCGCTGCCGCAGGAGCTTATGAAAGGACAAGCTTTTCTATGGAACAGCGCATCAGCATTGAACGTCTGGAGCAGGCGATCAACCTCTTCGGCTCGTTTGACGAGAATATCCGCCTCATCGAGTCGGAATTCCACGTCACCGTCGCCAACCGCGAGGGCGAGCTGCGCGTCAACGGCGAGCCGGAGGACACCATGCTCGCCTGCAAGGCCCTCTCCGCGCTTTTGACGCTCTCCAACCGCGGCGAGGCCATCAACGAGCAGAACGTCCGCTACGTCATCGGACTGGCCCGCTCGGGCCAGGAGGAGAAGATCGGCGAGCTGACGCAGGATGTCATCTGCATCAGCGCCAAGGGCCGACCCATCAAGCCCAAGACCATCGGGCAGAAGGAGTATGTGGACTCCATTTCTCAGAATACCGTCACCATCGGCGTCGGCCCCGCCGGCACGGGCAAGACCTATCTCGCCGTCGCCGCCGCGGTCGCGGCGTTCCGCGAGCGGAAGATCAACCGCATCATTCTCACGCGCCCCGCGGTCGAGGCGGGCGAGCGGCTCGGCTTTCTGCCCGGCGATCTGCAGAGCAAGGTCGATCCCTACCTCCGCCCGCTCTACGACGCGCTCTTTGATATGCTCGGCGCGGAGACCTATCAGAAGTATCTCGAGCGCGGCAACATCGAGGTCGCGCCTCTCGCCTATATGCGCGGCCGCACGCTTGACGACAGCTTCATCATTCTCGACGAGGCGCAGAACACCTCCTGCGAGCAGATGAAAATGTTCCTTACCCGCATGGGCTTCGGCTCAAAAATGGTCATCACCGGCGACGCGACGCAGATCGACCTGCCCGCCGATAAGCTGAGCGGTCTCAAGCAGGCGGTGCGCGTGCTCAAGAATGTCGAGGGCATCGGCATCTGCGAGCTGACCGATCAGGATGTGGTGCGTCACGTCATGGTCCAGCGCATCATCAAGGCCTACGCGGACTATGAGGACGCCCGGAACGAAAAGAGGAAACGATAATGGCAAAGAGACACTATATTCCCATCACCGCGGATGTACCCGGAGCAGGCGAGAGCAAATGCGCCTTCATCCGCAAGGTGATCCGCACGGCGCTTGCCGCCGAGGGCGTGGATTTTCCCTGTGAGATCGACGTGCGGCTGACGAACGATGAGGCCATCCACGCGATCAACCGTGAGATGCGGCAGGTGGACCGCGCAACGGATGTTTTGAGCTTTCCAATGTTCGAGCTTACCCCCGGTGAGCTTCCGGGCGAGGAGGACGCCGACCCCGGCACGGGCCTGGTCCCGCTCGGCGATATGGTCATCTCCCTCGAGCACGTCGCCGCGCAGGCGAAGGAATACGGACACTCGAACCGCCGCGAGCTTGCCTACCTTGTGACGCACTCCGTGCTCCACCTTTTAGGCTACGATCATCTGGACGAAGGCCCCATGAAGGCGCAGATGCGCGAGCATGAGGAAGCCATCATGAAGCGGCTCGACCTCGAGCGGTAGGATACGGAAAACGCTTGTACGCCGCAAAAGCGGCGAAACATAAACCAAATTGTTCAACATAGAAGAAAGTTGAGGATCACCTATGCAAAAGACAAAAACCGCCATGATAACCCTCTGCGGGCGTCCGAACGTCGGCAAGTCCAGCCTGACCAACGCGCTCGTCGGCGAGAAGATCGCCATTGTCTCCAATAAGCCGCAGACCACGCGCAACCGCATCTACGGCGTCGTGACCGAGGGCGATACGCAGCTCGTCCTGCTCGACACCCCGGGCTTTCACAAGCCGCGCAGCCGTCTGGGCGACTACATGGTGAAGGTCGCGCGCGATTCCATCGCGGACGTGGACCTCGTCGCTCTGCTCGTCGAGCCGGTGCCGCACGTCGGCATCCCCGAGCAGGAGCTCATTGAGAAGATCCGGCAGTCGCGTCTGCCCGCCGTTTTGTGCATCAACAAGATCGACACCGTTGCGAAAAAGGACGACCTGCTTGCCGTTATTGCCGCTTACAGCGAGGCGTATGATTTCGACGGCATTTTCCCCATCTCCGCGCGCACGCGCGACGGGCTGGACGAGCTGCTGGACGAATTCAAGAAGTACGCTGTCGAAGGCCCGCAGCTCTTCCCTGACGGCATGACCACCGACCAGCCCGACCGTCAGGTCGTGGGCGAGATCGTGCGCGAAAAGCTGCTGCGCAACCTCGATAAAGAGATCCCACACGGCACGGCCGTCGAGATCACGCGCTTTATTGAGCGCGACGACGAGGTCATCGAGGTCGACGCGACCATCTACTGCGAAAAGGCGAGCCACAAGGGTATCATCATCGGCAAAAACGGCGCGATGCTCAAGAAGATCTCGACCGAGGCCCGCCGCGACATCGAGCGCTTCATGGGCACAAAGGTCTACCTCGAGACTTGGGTCAAGGTCAAGGAAAACTGGCGCGACAATATGAACTATATCAGAAGCTTCGGCTACGACGAACAGTAAGCTGCGCAGAAGAGGGGAAACGCCGGTTTTCCTGCGAGCGTGAGCAAGCCGCCGCATGCGCGGCGTCATTCGGAGCGTCAGCGGAGAATGCCATAGGGCGAATTCACTTCGCCCGTCAATGGATTAATGGGTTCCTGCGCGGCGGCAGGCTGCGTGGGACAAACTGGCGCGACAATATGAACTATATCAGAAGCTTCGGCTACGACGAACAGTAAGAAGGAAAAACATGTCCGATAAGAAAGAAAAGAAGACCGATGACAGCGGCAATTGTATGATTTTTGGTATGCTGATCGGCATGAGCATCGGCTTTGCACTGGGGCAGCCGCTTTTTAACAACATGGCTGCCGGTATGGCGAGCGGTACGTGCATCGGTATGGCGATCGGCAGCTTCATTGACTGCATCAAAAAGCAGTAATAAATTTCCCAGCCATAGTTTGCGGGAGTTTTCCTCATGCTAAGCATGAGGTGAGGAATTTGCGAAACGGATATTTCGCGCTGTTTTTGAAAACCGGGGAGCCGATTTTTTATTTACTGGCAGTAAATGATACCCCTTGAGGGGTGAGGGATTTTTCCCCTGCACCGTGCAGAGGATGCGGGAAAGGGGGATATTCTCTTTCTCGAAAGAGAATTCTTCCTTTTTTCGCACAGGTGCGAATGTCAATGCGGCACAAGTGCCGCGTGATGCGACCCCCATTTTCTTTCCCGAGAAAGAAAACGGGCGTCGCCCGTCCAAAAG
>OGLG01000794.1_pt1 | contig 22440 bp, 29 predicted proteins | sample 1572621 | NCBI WGS metagenome assembly OGLG01 (sample SAMEA2581912, study PRJEB24529) | metagenome | biome: Human gut stool | place: China | collected 2011 | reverse complement strand
CGACCTCGTGAAGAAGTCGCTCCATTGATTTTGCCAAAAATTTCGGCCGCCAGAGGCGGCATTAGAAAGCAGATGGATAGTCGTTATTTACAACCGCATCCACAGTTATCATCACAGTTACATCCGCAGATTACCATACCTTCTCGAAGAGCCTTTTCTATCTCCTCACCTTTTGCCTTGCGAACAATGGCGAGAGCGAATTCGAGTGCGGTGCCGGGGCCTTTCGAGGTTATCAGACGCTCACCTGTCACGACATCCTCTTCCGAGTATTTCCCTCCGTTTTTCTCGAAGACATCCTTCAGGAAAGGATAACCGGTTGCTTCCGTATCTTTGATTATTCCCAGCGGACCAAGAACAAGGGCCGGCGCAGCGCAGATGGCCGCAACGTTGCCTCCGTTTTCCCAATGGGCCATTACAAGTTTCTGCAACTTTTTGTCGAGGTTGACAGCTGCCTCCGATTTGTCTGCTCCCGGGAATATGAGCCAGTCAATCTGGTTGGCATTAAGGTCGGAGATACCCATGTCTGCGACAATTATGTTTCCGGTTGCGCCTTTCACAAGGCGGTTGTCATTCATGGAGACAGTATATACTTCCATGCCTCCCCGTCGCATAACATCGACAGGCGCAAGTGCCTCGATTTCATCGAAGCCGGTTCCGAGCATCACGAATGTCGCCTTCCCTGACGGCTTCGCTGATGCAGGAATTCTGATACTGATTTCAGTCATAATTTGTGGTTTGATATGTTTTTATTAACTTTGCAAAGGATAACAGCTACCCTTTGGATAGTGCAAAGTTAAGTATCAAAACGCTGTTGTGCAAGAGGTTACTTTGAAAGTAGCCACTTACTTCAAACTCACTTTTAGTCAGTATCAGACAGATGAAGGCAGAAAAATTTTCAGAAAAATATTCCTGTGTCGCTTCTTGCCCCATGAGGAATGTAATATCGCACTTCGCCAATAAGTGGTCGATGCTCTTGCTTGTCATTCTTGATGAGTTCGGAGTGATGCGTTTCAACGAATTGTCAAGGGCAATCCCCGACATCTCACCCAAAGTGTTGTCAGGACATCTTAAAACTCTTGAAGGCGTCGGACTGGTGAAACGTATTCTTTATGCAGAAGTGCCTCCTCGTACAGAATATGAGTTGACTGATTTAGGCAATACACTTATTCCTATTCTCAATCAGCTGTCGGATTGGGGAAGGGAACACCTGAAGGATTTTCAATCTAATTTAATCCGTTGATTCCATTTTGGAGATGATTAAGGAATCTGGCAGCTTGAGCGCCATCCATCTGTGTATGGTGAAACTGAAATGAGACAGTCAACGATGTTTTGAACCAGCTTCGACGGTAGCTGCCCCATATCATAAACGGATTGTTGAAAATGCCGCTGTACATCCCGACGGCTCCGTCAATTTCATATTGAGCCAATGCCGAAGTGCCGATTACCATGCTGTCGATAATATCATGGTTTTCACATGATTCGGCGACTTCTCTCGTCAAGCTGAGATAATCTTCATTAAATTTATCAAGATTATCGCTGAAAGGCACGTCGCATGAACTAACTTCTCCCTCGCAGTTGGCAACAATCGTATTGACGGCGATTGTGTCGTATTTTATCAGTTTGTCGCCGACCGGCAACATATAGAACTCCTTGATTTGTGAGGCGGCCTTACCGATACACCAACACATCAGCATATTGAATTTCAGTCCTCGCTTTTTGCTTATATGACGCAACCGGGTAACATCAAGGGTCTTGATAAGTGTCACCATAGGCATCGGTGCCTTCATCCACATCTCAAAGGCGTATGCCCGAGTGGTATCCTTCGGATTGATTTCTTGCATCATTTTTTGATGCAAAGTTACTCCGGTCTTTTCTTCTGTGATAGAAGAAATGCGACATTACCCAGGTTTAGTAAACAAATCCGAATAAGGATGGCAGTATTGGCAGAGGGTTCGTGGTGTATGCCCGCTCATTGCCTTGAAATCTCTGATAAAATGCGACTGGTCAGAGAAGCCGCAGGCGGAAGCTATTCCGGCATAGTTCTGTTCGCCATTCTGCATTAGCCACAATGCTTTTTGAAACCTCACAACCCGAGAATACTCCTTCGGATTCATTCCCACCGTTTCACTAAATATCCGTTCATACTGCCTTTTACTCAGACAGGCAATGTCAGCAAGTGAGCGTACAGTCATGGAAGGTATGTGGAAAATTGCCTTGATAGATTCGCCAATTCGAGATATATTCAAGACCGGTTTTATCTTTGATATCAGGTATTTCTCCAAAACGGAGATACATTCATTATGGTCTTCGCGTTCGAAGATAATTCGCGCAATTTCATTGAGCTGGCGGTTTTCAATATCATATCCGGATATTTCCATATTGTAGAATGAAGATGGCGGTGTATCTATAAACATACCGATAGTGTGAGGATAGAACACTGCCACAATCATATCCAATCGGCAGCCTGATTGGATGTGAGCCGGAAAATTCACCTGACCGCTAATAGTGAAGTTGCTCTGGCTTTTATCAAGTTCGGGAATATACAGAGGAGTTTTTCTGTGAAATATAATCTGAGGACAACCGATAGGGAATGTCAAGACGCTGAAAGGCTCGTTGCTTTCCAGCACCCAGTAATAGCGCACAAACGAACGCAATTTTTCACTCGGTTGTATTATCTTCATACCATACTTTCCAACGCTTCGACATCACCTGATTGTATTGCGTTCAATGATTTTTGAATCTTATCTTGAGCCCAATTCCACCATTGTAATTCCATAAGCTTTTTTATAACATCAGGTGCAAACCGCTTGCGAATCTCTTTTGTCGGAACGCCGCCAACGATAGAATATGGTTCGACATCTTTGGTGACGACAGCTCGTGTACCGATAATCGCCCCGTCGCCAATGCGGACGCCGGCCATGATGACTGCGTCATAACCAATCCATACATCATTGCCAATCACAATATCACCTTTGTTGTCCCAAGCGGAGGCAACCTCCGATTTCGGCAAATCCCATTCCTCGAAAAACAAAGGAAATGTGTATGTGGACAACGATTTAAGCGTATGGTTGGCGCAGTTGAAAATAAACTTTGCACCGCAGGCTATCGAACAGAACTTACCGATAATAAGCCTGTCATTATTTATAGGATAATGGTAGAGCACATTGTTTTTCTCGAAATCTCGCGGATCATTCACAAAATCGTTATAGATGGTGAAGTCCCCGACCTCGATTGTCGGGCGAGAAACAACCGATTTCAGATATACTGTCTGATTATCATTGGAACGCGGATAAATTATATTCTGGTCCATAGCTGTTAATTCATCGTGTCAGCGATTTCTCTAATATGTCAACCCTATGTCTGAAAAGGAACATTCCTCCCGCGACAGTTAGTGTTATGAACTCTGACATTGGAATTGCCAGCCATAATCCTGCAATACCAATCAGAGAGGGCAGGATAATAAAAGAAGGTACTAATACCACAAGACCTCGTAATAGGGAGATAAGTGAAGCTATCCATGCCTTCTCAATACTCTGATAGTAACCAATCACAGCCATATTAGAGATGAAGAAAATCGGGCAAATTGCAAATAATGGTATGCCGGCCTCAGCCAATCCATATTCCATGCCATTTCCCAAAAATATTTCAGCTATTGGTCTGTTAAACAGCAAACAGCACAATGATAGTCCAATACCTGATAAAAATGCGGTGCCAATAGCTTGTTGAAATGTTGCGGCAATCCTGCCGTATGCCTGATTGCCATAATTAAAGCTGATTATCGGCTGTTCTGACTGAATTATTGAATTTGCAAAAGAGAAGAAAACCGGGAAAAGATAACATACAATTGAATATGCCGATACTCCTTCGATGCCAATGAGCCGCATAAACATATAATTGCCGGTAAGCATCATTACGCAAGTTGTCGCCTCGGTAAAGAATGCGGAGAACCCAATTTTTACAGCATATCGAGTATTAGTCAATATTCCTTCAAATGCATCTGCAATTTTCGTAAATCTGAAGTTAACAGACCATTTACAGAAATAAAGAAACACCATTAAAGCTCCGACAATGCCACTTATAGAAGTTGCCAACGCCGCACCGGTAGTTTCAAGTTTCAACTGAAATATAAGATAATAGTCCAAAGCAATATTCAGAATAGCAGGTATAAGTTGGCAGAACATGGCATATTTTGGAGAACCGTCAAGTCGCATTACCATCATGCCTCCGATTTGAGGTAACATACAAATCATAGCCGTAAATAACCAGAACAGATATGCCGAAGACAGCTTCCGTATAGAATCATCTGCTCCAAGTATGTTGACAATTCCTTTAGGATCACTGATGAATATAGTTGCAAGAAACAATATCAGTAATTCTCCACTTAAAAAACACTGAAATACTATTTTCTTAGCAGAGAGATGTTGTTTGCTGGCAAGACAAATAGATGCCCCGACAGAACTGCCGATGCCGAACATCAGGGTGATACCGCAAATCAGAATGAACATTGGAGCAACCATATTGACTGCGGCAAGTCCTAACGGGCCAATACCTTGTCCAACAAATATCCCGTCGGTGATAAGGAATACAGAGTTACTTAGCATCCCTATCAGTGTGGGGAAGAACAGCGAGCGAAATAACTTCCCTATATTGCCATTCTGATAATCAAGTTCAGATTCAATCATCTTTTTTATTTTGTCACGTTTTGTACGAATCTCATATTTTCGCCGAGGTTACGCAAGTTGCAACTTGTGGTTATCATCGTTACCTTCAAAGTTCTCTATACTGTTCCATCTCAATACAATTCCATGTTTCGCCAAGACATTGATATCTTTCTGCCTCTGGTCTTAAAACACGATGAAATCCGGCAGCTTCATAGCAATGGATGGCGGACGGATTATTTTCAAAAACACCAAGAGACACTTTTGTGGCGCCAAGCTTTTCAAAAGCATATTTGATAGCCATTGAAACAAGGGCCTTGCCCAAACCTCGACCACGTTTTGAATCATCGACAATGACAAATCCCAGACGTTGTTCTGTCAAATCATTTGCAGGAGTGCGCAGTGTAATATATCCTACAACTTCATTGTCATCCATCATTGTGAGGGCACGCGAGCGTTGTCCGTCAATATGTCTCTCGTAATATGCGTTCATGTCTTCGGGCGTGATAGGATAATGCTCATACCTGTCGGCGCACCACTGACGCATAAGATACTCACTTTTAAGCCATGATGTTATCACAGCGGCATCCGAAGGCTGATATGGGCGTAATGTCAGGTTCATGGTTTGTAATTGTGTTTAATTTCGTCGATGGACTTGCCTCCGATACCGAAGTTTTCATCCGGCAGCTCCTTGATTGTAACCGTAAAGAACTGCTCCGGGATATGGGTTATTTCGGAGGCTGTGGCTGTCAGCCGTTCTATGAGCTGCTGTTTCTGTGCAGCGGTCAATTGACCGCTTTCTATTGATATATATGGCATACCGTTATTTTTTTTAATATTTCGTTTATTAAGATATTTATTTATTCCCATTGCAGTCCACCCGATAATCAAATAGACTAAGGCATATATGATAAACCACACTTCCTTAATGTCAAAGAATAGCCACGTACCCGCAAGAAAAGCAATAGACGACACCAAAGGTAGATTCCACATCCGGTGTATATCCTTGCCACAACGGAATCCAAGTATGGCGGAATATATCGGATTGACAATGAAGAACAATATCATGCATAATGCCATTCCTGAACATTCCGAAGCAAGTCTGGCCACAGCAAACGGCAATGCAAACATCACTGCAACAGTAACGGCAATCCAAGTTATGATTATTCTGCGACTTTCCATAAAAACGTACAATTATCGTTGGCAAAATCAATTACTCCACGGTCTTTCATCCAAGACAGATATGACCTGACCGTAGAACCTACCAGCACATATTGCTCAATGCTCATCGTCAACCCAAACTTTCGGAATATCTCACTGATAATATCGTCGGTTGTTTTCGGCGTATCACATATTGCTTTGATTACCTGCTCTATCTCATGCACTTTCTGTCGGTTTATCTCCGCAAGTTCGCTTATATCATTGCATGGGGCAGCGTGAGAAGGGACAAATATGTCGGCTTTTAATTTTCCTACTGTTGTCAGTGTTTCCAGATAGGCGCCGACATCATAGATAAACGTCACTCCGTATTTCTCCAATGTTGTCCGGCTGCTGACGCAATCGGCAAGAAATACCGTATTATCGGGAGTCCGGAATCCAACCATATCAAAGAAATGTCCGGGAAGCGGAATTATATCCACTTCCTTCGGAAATTCAGGTGAAGAGAAATCTGTGACTATGGATTCTTTAGCCATCAAAAATTTGTTTCTCAAATCCTTGCAAGGATAACCGCCATAGAGGAATGACGGTTCAAGAATCGGATGACGGGTGAAGTCGGCTTCAATGCCGGAACCGAACACAGGACAACCGATTTTGTTCTGAATAAAGGCATTGCCTCCGATATGGTCTGCGTTGGAATGAGTGTTGAGAATACCTTTTATGGACCAGCCTCTGGAATCCGCTATTTTCAGAACTTTCTTTGCTGCCTCTTTATCGTTACCGCTGTCAATCAGATACACCTCACGCTCCGACTGTGCAAAAATGCCAATCTTAGCCGGACAGTTTATATAATAGCTCTGTGGCCCTACTTGTTCAAGTTCGTACATCTTCCGTTTCCGTTATAGATTGATTAAGCATTAAAATCCACTTTCCGCATAATGTGGAAATGCTCAGTTCGTTTATCTCCAAGTGGAGATATCACATCGGTGTCGGTATGATGATATTTGAATCCGCACTTTTCGCAAACACGCTTCGATTTTATATTCCCATCATAATATCCGCACCATACAGCATCAAGTGCCAACTCATTGAAACATCTCGACAACAGGGCTTTGACCGCTTCGGGAATCAGCCCTTGCCCCCAATAAGGCTTGCCGATCCAGTAGCCAATCTCAGCCTCGCCCGGCTTCATGACCGCAGAGTGGAGACCGTCTGCAAACATGATTCCGCAGCAGCCGACAGGCTCGCCTGTATCTTTCATAACAACTGCGTATGTCTCAGGCGCAGAAAATACGGTCCGGATGATTTCCAGACTGTTTTCTACGGATGTATGCGGAGGCCAGCCTGCGATAGGTCCTATATCAGGATCACTTGCGTATTTATATAGTATTCCAGCTTCCGATTCCCGCCATGGACGCAAAACCAATCTTTCTGTTTCAATCATACCAGCAGTTTCTTCATATAATCATCATAAAACATTGTCGGAGTAAACTCTACAATCTGATAGTCGGCGATGCCGTTGATATTGAACGGGTCTTGCGCTATGATAGCGTCTACCGTTGTGCGGTTTTCAGCCTTAATCATAATCACTCCACCCACACGAGGTGTCTGTGGTCCAGAGGCAATGAAATCGCCGGCGGCATAATGTTTGGCGAGATATTCGCGATGCGCCTGAAGGAAGCGGTCAACCTCGTTCAATGATTTCTTGTATGTGAGAATAGCGATAAACATAGTTTTATTTCCTTTTAATCGTCTGACATTTACGCCTTGTCATTTCTTCGGCGAAAGCCTGTTCTCCGTGTTCCTTGATATAGCGGACGCAAGCCGGGCGGTCTGATTTGAAAAGAAAGGCGAATATCTTACCAACGAGATTGGAATATATCTTGCACTCCGTAACCTCGTTACCACATTCGGCGCAAGAGTGGTAGCCCTTACCCTTGACGCAAGACCTTATCTTGCACCAAGTCGCCTTTTCATTGTCATAGCAACCGGGGCATTTATCCGATAGATATTTCCGACACGCACCGCAATAGAGGCCGCAAGCCGCTATGAGTTCTTTATTTGCTTCAATATTATTCATATCAACAGCCATATTAGGTCATATTTACTCACGGGGAAACAAGGCACAGAACCCCTGTTTGTAAAACTGATAGTACATCTCTATGCGTTCCGGAGTGTCGTTCTCAAGCAACAGAAGAAGCTCTTTTGCAAATTCGAGCGTTGCGGAGCCGTTGGCAGTCACGATTTTTCTGTCGCTGACAGCTTGCGCATGAACATATCCGCCGGGATTGGTATATTTGTCACCTCCCCACAATTCCAGTTGTTCCAGTCCGTTGCCGGTATGCCTTACGGCATTGAGAAATCCGTATTTAGCCAAGAACGATGCACCATTGCAGATCGCACCAACAATCTTACCTTCTTCAATGGCATTCCGCACTATCGGCACTACTTGATCCGCAATCGGTGTAGTCCAGCCGAATCCTCCGATAAGCACCAGCGCCGCATAATCGTCGGGCATCGTGTCGAATGAATAATCCGGCAAGGTTTGGAAACCACCGATGGATTTGACAGACTCCATGGTCGGGGCGACAACTTTGTTGACGTACTTCGGATTTTCTTTCAGCGCGCATTCATCGGACGCGATTGCCTGCGAAAGATATACGGCCTCATGCGCGGCGTAGTCAGGCAGGAGGATATAAAGGATTTCGTTACTACTCATATTTTAATCTTGATTTTTGCATGTGTTTCTGATAAACCGGACAATCGCATCAAGCACATCGGGCGATATTGTCTCTCTGATCTCGTCGTACTCGGTTATTTCGCCTGTAACGGCATGTTGCATCAGGTGGTTGAGTTCTGGCATCAGAAGTGTTTCCGCTTGTGGAATATACTCCTTTATCACAGTCAGATTGTCGGGATATACTTGTTTGTCCTTTTCTCCGTTTATTGCCAATATAGGGCATTTAACTTTTCCAAGATAATTGCGGGGATTGAGCACAAGGAATGCGTCAAACCAGGGAGCGCGCGTGCTCTGGGTCATCTTTAACGACTGTAAGATTTGCTCTGGAACCCGTAGATTGTAGTCTGCGGCAAGCGCGTCTATGTCGACTGGTACATTCTGACCCTTCTGTACCTGATTGATAATTGCGTTAAATACCAGTTCTATCAGTTTCAGACTATTGGCTTTGTCGGCGTCCGATAAAGCCAGTTTGTCGAGGCTGTGACTGTTCTGTCTCATCATTGTTTCTTTGCCGGAGATAGCCATTCCGGCCAATGAAACGATAAAGTCCGCTTTATCCTCTGCACCGATCATAAAAGCTACAGTACCACCTTCAGAATGACCAAGCACGCCGATATTGCCTATACATGGAAAGGAACGAAGCCAGTCAACGCCACTGACCGCGTCATCCTTGATTGTGTAAGTTGTGGAAGTAAGGTAATTGCCTGTGGATTTGCCTGTGCCGCGGTCATCATAGCGCAAAGACGCTATGCCGTTGCGGGCAAGGAAATCGGCAATGACGGCAAAGGGTTTATGGTCGCAATACTCCTCATCGCGATTCTGCGGTCCGCTGCCGGTAACCATAACTACCGCAGGTATCTTTTTGCTGTCCGCGGTAATGGGTACTGTAAGAGTGGCGCTCATTACGGCACCGTCCGGTGCTACAAATGTGGTGTCGGTGACACTATAAGGAAATGGAGGTTTCGGCGTCTGAGGACGTCGCTCCTCAATAGGGATGTCCGGGGTTAAATCAAGTGGAAACGCATAGCCACGTTGCTCAAAACGCCCCTTGATGGTGCCGGAGTATAATTTGCCTGTATATGATGCTCCGATTACATTGCAGGTAAGTGCTACTGAGTCAGCAGAGCAATGCACAACCTCTGTCGCGATTCCTTTCGCGCCCTGCGACGGCGAGTCCAAAGTGCATTGTGTTTCGCCTGATTCGGTTTCTGAGAAATTAAACACCAACGGTACCTTTATCTGCCCCAGATTCAGATCTCCGCGCCATGAGCCACTTAGTGCGTACCCATTTACCGAATTCAATATAAATATGATAGGCAATATCAGAGAAATAATCATTTTTTTCCAGCGTTTGAGATGGGGGAAGAACTGACGCATCATTTCTTTTGCCTGCTCTTTAGTCAGGTTCTGCCCCGATTGCCTGTTGATTTCATCCGTGAACTGAGCGCAGTGATCAATCATCTGCTCCATAGTCATATCCTGCGTGAAGCTGCCATCCTTATAGCAGTAAGTGCAGTAATCTTCATTGGGTGACCCATCGGCATTCGTGCCGGAGATTTCTTTTGTGAGCGGCATTCCGCAGCTCTGACAGAATTTTTGTTCCATATTGTTATTTGTTATTATTGTTTCCTGCGGTTTGACATTATGGTATCGAAGTTAGCGCGTCCCCAGTTGATGAGAGCTTCTACATGAGGCAAAAGAGTCCTGCCGAAATCGGTAACGGAATATTCTGTCCGCGGAGGGACCTCAGGAAATAACTCACGGCGTATAATGCCGTCGGCTGTCAACTGACGAAGTACCTGCGAAAGCACCTTTTCCGATACCGACGGGATGCAGCGGTACAGCTCGTTGAAGCGTACCGGTTCGTTCTCGCAGATCTTCACGAGAACCACCAGCGTCCACTTGTTGCCGAGCCATTCAAGCATCGGGGCAGCCTTGCAATATTCGTAGTCTAATTTTTTTGCCATCTTCGACAAGGCAAAAGAGGCTGATAAAGAGCAAAACAAACTTTTCGGTAAGGGTCAAACCTTTCGGTAAGTTGTTGCTTTGGCTCTGACTATCACCTAATTTTGCATCACAAAATTAACAAAAAATATCGAGATATGATATATCCTGAGCTACATTTCACAGGTCAGGTGTGGCGACCTCCATACGAAGCCAATTCCCAACTGCTGCAACTGACCTCTGGCTGCACATGGCACAAGTGCAAATTTTGCAGCCTCTATCACGGCACACCGTTCCGTATGTCTCCGCTTTCGGAGGTAGAGGAAGACCTGAAAGTAATTCGTCAGTGGCAACCGCGAGCCCGGCGAGTCTATCTCACCGGTGCAAATCCTTTCGCGTTGAGTTACAACAAACTTATGGATGTCGCTCTGCTGCTGAGAAAATATCTGCCACATATGATGTCGTTCGGAATGTTCGCCCGTGTCATGGACATCTCTCCCAAGTCGGTAGAAGAACTGAAGAATCTCCATCATCTGAAACTCGACAGCATAAACATCGGCATCGAGACCGCCCATGACCCGACATTGGAGCGGATGAACAAAGGCTATCATGCCTCCGATATTCTTGAACAGCTCTCAAAACTCGACGAGGCGGGAATACGATACAACGTGTTCTACCTCAACGGCCTTGGAGGAAAAGGCTACGGCGAGGCAAGCGCGATAGCCACTGCTGAGGTGCTTAACCAACTGCATCCCTGCATAATCAATATAGTTTCACTAACGATATTCCCCGAATCCCAATTATATCAGGAGGTATTGGATCGTACATATGTTGAGGAGCCGGAGGTTGAGCGTCTGGTTGAGATGCGGACTCTTATCGACCGATTGAAAATCCGTGTCAACCTACTCGGGCATCATATTTCCAATACAGTACCAATCACGGGAGCATTGCCGGACGACAAAACCGCGATACTCTGTGAGTTTGACAAAGCGATAGCTCAGTTTCCAGAAAAGGAACTGAAAGCCTATCGGAACAGGATATGGCATCTGTGAAGACTCCGAACCTGCTTTCTGCCTGCTCATTTTGGGCAGGCTTTCTTGTGCTTATCTGCCCGATTTTTAGTAACTTTGCAGGCTCTTATATCTTATAAAGGTAAGGACATATATTTGACAATACGATAATGGAATCCAAAGAATTTGAAATATTCTTCCGAAGGCTGTACCTGCCTCTTGGCATGTACGCCCTTCGTATTGTCGATGATGCGGACGTATCCGAGGATCTGGTACAAGATGCCTTTTTGAAAGCATGGCTTTATTTAGAGAAGGGAGGAGAGATTGACAATTTTCCCTCATTTATGTATAGGAGCGTCCGGAATATCTGTCTTTCATATCTCCGTGACCGTCGTGAAATGCTTGACGAAAGCAATATACCGGAGGTTGGAGATGAAGAAATCGACACATCGTTCAGGGACGCAAGAATATGGAAAGCCATTGACGGCTTGCCTGAAAAATGCCGAGAGGTTTTTCTGATGAGCAAGCGCGACGGTCTCACCAACGAAGAGATTGCAGAAGAACTTGGCCTCTCCATAAAGACCGTAAAGAACCAGATTACAAAAGCTTTCAGCCGACTGCGTGAGGCCTTGTCCGATGGTCATAAGCCATTCTTTTTGCCATTTCTATAATTTTTCTCGAATTTTTCTGATTTCAGCGTAGGACCTTTTCAGCAATGATGAGTCATAAGAGTGAACGAATGATTCATCATAATGAAAAGGACGATATTTCTTCTACTGGCAATAATTGCCTTCACCCATGTATCGGAAGACCGTCAGCCAAAGCGCGGCTACCGTGGCTTTCTGGAATGGAGCAGCAGCGTCCGTTCTGACAATTTTGGCGTTATCGACATACATGGAAACCTTAGCATGGAACGTCAGGGTTCTTTCTATACCGGTTTCTCAACCTCTCACGGCTATCAGATCAATCCGATGTTTTTTATCGGTGCAGGTCTCGGAATGGAGCGGTGTGGAAAACTTGACAACTGGGTCGCTCCTATATTTATTCAAGGGAGAATAGACTTGCAGTTCGGAAAATTCACGCCGTTTGGAGATTTGCGGCTCGGTGCAAATGTCGCTGAAGGAGCCGGCATATATATTTCTCCGACCATAGGCTACAGATTCAACTGGGGACGCAAGATGGGTATCAACCTCGGAGCCGGTCTTACTCTTGCCGGATATAGAGCTGATCATTATGAAGGCACCATGACAGGCCCGGATTCGTATGAAATTCAATTTGTTGGTACCAAAAATCATATTCGACCATATTTCTCATTTCGCTTAGGCATAGATTTCTGAACAATATGAAAAACAAAGAAGTAGATTTCATAGCACGCCGCTACAAAAAAGGGAGATTCTTGCCGGATGCAGGCTGGGATCGTCTCGGTATTGCCCCCGTATCCAAATGGAGAAGATATAGAGTTGCCGCAGCGGTGGCTGCCACAGTCATCCTGTCCGCGACAGCGGCGATACTCTATAGAGAATATCGCATGGAAAATGTGCCGCAGCAGACTATGCCTGTCAAAACTCAGACAATAAGTCCATTGGCGGAGGTCAAAGCCATTGACTTTGAAAATGCTCCGTTGCCTGATGTCATCAAAAAGATTGAGACGGTCTACAATGTCAAGGTTAATGGCATTCCGGCTTCCCCTGAAGAATACGAGTTGTCGCTCCACTATGAAGGTACGCCGACAGATCTCATTTCTGTAATCAACGAAATACTTGGGACACAAATGACAGTTGCCGAGAAATGAAACAGTTTGTATTATCAATAATGTTGTGCTTCAGCGTGGTTTGCATGGCACAGAATGTCACGATCAGGGCAGTAAATCAACCTGCTTCGGTTGTGTTCCGAAGCATCGTCGAGCAGACCGGCAAGAATTTCGTGTATTCATCCGAATTACTGAAAAATATGCACGTGTCTGTTAATGTAAAGAATAAGCCTTTGAAGCAAACGCTATCCATTATTTTTAAGGATACCGATATCAAGTACGAAATAAAAGGCAGAAATATCATACTTAAAAGGAAGCCCAAGTCAAAAAAGCAAGAACGTAAACCTTCTGTGGCTGTTGCACCTCCAACTTTACCCAGCCGCAATGTTGTCGTTCCGAAAATGCTTGAGGAAGTCGTTGTTGTATCGCGCCTCGAAGCCCCGGTGGTCGAGACTGCGGAGATAGGCGCCAAAAAACTGACCGCTCAGGAAATAATAAACACCCCCGTGCTGTTTGGTGAAAGCGATGTGATCAAGGCGTTGCAGATGCAACCGGGCGTATCGGAAGGACAGGAAGGCATGGCGGGAATGCACGTGCATGGTGGTAACGCAGATGAAAACCTGTATATGCTCGACAACGTGCCGTTATATCAGGTCAATCACTTTGCCGGACTTTTCTCAGCATTCAATGCCGAAGCTATCAGATATATCGACTTTTTCAAGTCCTCAATACCTGCGAAATATGACGGGCGGCTCTCCTCCTATCTTGATGTCCGCACCAAGAACGGTTCACCGGAAAGTCATCACGGCTCATTCAGACTGGGTCTGACTTCAGGAGCATTCAATATTGACGGTCCGATTGGGAAAAAGACAACATATTCGGTGGCATTGAGACGGTCGTGGTTCGATGTGTTGTCTATTCCTATGCTGGCGTTGGTCAATTCGTCAAGTGATGATGAGAAGATAAGGTTTCGCTATGCTTTCATGGATCTGAACGCCAAGGTCACACACCGCTTTTCGAATAAGGCGACAGGATTTGTGTCGGTCTATTTCGGCAATGACATACTGAAGACCGGGTCTTCGGACAAGCATGTGCCGGAATCCGGATGGTATGATGATGACAGGGCCGACTTTCACTGGGGAAACCTTGTGGCGCAGACTGGCCTTAACTATAGGCTCAACCCCTCGTTGTCAGCCGAGTTCACTGCCGCATACACCCGATATTTCTCGGGTATGAAACATGACTGGATGTCAAAGGAGATTACAAGCGACGGCACTACGGAGTCTCATTCCATATCCAAGACCAACAATAATATCAATGACTGGATTTTTCGTGCAGATTTCGATTGGAGGCCTAACGACGGAAACCGTGTGCGTTTCGGCGGCAACTATATTTTGCACTCTTTCCTCCCGGCAAGAACCGACCGCAATTATACCGTCGGTACCACACAGACATTGACCCGGGATTCCACATGGACATATACAGCCAATGAAGCCAACATCTATATCGAGGATGACTGGCGGATAAGCGAAAAATTCAGAATGAACGCAGGACTGCACCTGTCATTGTTCAACATTGATGGCAAGACCAATTACGGAATCGGACCCAGATTGTCATTCAGTTACCGGCCTTCCGAAAACTGGGCTGTAAAAGCTGCCTATGCACGAACAAACCAGTATGTTCATCAGCTTTCCCAGACATATCTGTCATTGCCCACTGACCAATGGGTCCCGATTACCGGCAGGTTCAAACCTCAGAACGCGGACAAGATTTCAATCGGAGCATATTGGCAGTCGGATAACAAAATGTTCGCCGCATCGGTCGAAGGATATTATAAGATCATGCGGAATCTTGTGGATTACCGTGATGAATATTATCTGCAACCTCCGACAGAGATGTGGAATGCCCAGCTGTGTTCAGGGAAGGGAACGGCAAAAGGTATTGATTTCAAAATCGAGAAGCTCTATGGAAAGCTGACAGGTCATATCTCTTATTCACTCGCTTGGTCTGACCGCACTTTCCCTGACAAGAATGGAGGTCATACGTTTCCGGCACGTTTTGACAACAGGCATACAATCAACATCCTGCTCAACTGGAACATCAGTGACAAGGTGAGTCTTAACGCCGCATGGACGGGACATTCCGGCAACCGGTTCACCCTGCTGCCGCAGGTCTGGGAATCTCCTGAATTCGGCAACAGCTACAGTGGTGACGAATCACCGTTGAAGACAAGGGTCAACAATTATCAGCTGCCGTTCTATCACCGTCTCGATCTCTCCTGCACGGTACGCAACAAGCGTGGCTACTGGACTTTCGGACTTTTCAACGCATACTGCCACATGAATACCGTGGCAATCCGGCGGACACATAACAATACCAACTGTCCCGTATTCCAAAAAGTAAAACTTTTACCCATCATCCCCTCAATTTCCTATACATGGCAATTCTAAGATACATGATACCGATATTGTCAGTCTTTTTGCTGACAGGATGTTACGAGGACTTTAACCCGGAGATTGACACTAAGCCGGTGCTTTGTCTGAACTCCCTGATAACTGTTGGAGAACCGATTGAGGTGGATGTTACGCACACATGGATGTTCAATGATGAAAAATCGGAGAGGAACCATGATGTCAAGGATGCCGTTGTTACCATTCTCGTCAACGAGAGAATTGTCGGCTCAGACTATCTGCCTAAAGAAGGAGACAAGATCCGAATTGTCGCGGAGAGTCCTACTTACGGCACGGCAACAGCCGAGGTTGTCGTCCCTTACGCCACACCGATTGGAAAAGTAAGGGTCTCTCCGGTTGTGAAGAACATCTGGAAAGGTGAGGACGATTTCTTCCACTATGATATGTTTGCCGATATTACATTCAACCTTAATGTCGAAATGGATGTCAATGACCCAAAGGGAACAGACAATTATTATCATTTCGGATACAACTGGTTTGGAGCAGACACTGACGGTTCGCCGACACTGTCAATCGGACAATTCGAGTATAATTCCGAGCCGATATTCAAAGAACACATCGGAGTATTCGAGACCGTTATGGGCAATGACGAGGATACGCAATTTGTATTTTTTTCCGACCGCCAGTTCTCGGGAAAGACTTATACGCTTCATCTCAATTTCTCAGATAACTCCTTTCATGTAAAATCGCAGGAGTATGATGAATCACTGCTTGAGTGTGGCATAAATCTTTATCTCACCACAGTCTCGAAAAGCTACTACAATTGGGCTGTGTATAAATGGAATGTGGATGAAGGCATTACAGGAGACCTGTCGGACATCGGTCTTGCGGAATCAAAGTGGGGATACAGCAATGTATCCACGGGCGCAGGTGTCGTGGCAGCACAATCCTCATCCAAATATACAATAGATTTGAAGGAATTTCTAAAAACAACATTAAACGACAAATAAGATGAAAAAACTATTTTTTATCGTGACCTTGCTGTTCGCGGTTCTAACCCTCGCATCATGTGAGGGCGTTGATGGCCCGGATCCACCACCAGTTTTCACTGACATGACGATCCGCCTTGAATACAGCGGTTTGGATGATTTTAAAGGTGAATTATCCAGAATAGCGATATTCATTACAGATGAAAACGGTAATTTCGTTGTCCGTCATGCTGACAAAATCGACGGAGATACATTTACGGTTGATTGCAAACCCGGCAAATATGTCGTAAGCACCGAGTATATTAATCCCAATACTGATGACCACAACATCATTCTCGAAAGTGTAAATGTAGAAGTCCAAGCAGAACAACCGCTTGAAGTGATTTTGAAAATAAACCTCAATAAAATAGAAAAGCAGAAACAAAACTAAGGATGTAAATATCAATGAAAAAGTTACTTTTTATCGCAACCGTATTGTTCACGGTTCTCTCGTTCTCTTCCTGCAAGGAAGATGACCCAGTTCCCATGATTTGGGAGTTCTCCGACTATGACCGAGAGGCTGTCTCGGCAGTCTATGCTCCTGATTTTGTCAATCAGGTGGCAATCGCTGCACCTTCGGAGTATAGCGGTGACATCACTCTGAAATGCACCAATTACCCTCAGATTACGCTCAATGCGAATAACGCTGATGGTACTTTTAAGAGTGCCGAAGCTGGTTTCACGGTCATAAAGGTTGATGACAACACTCTTAAAATCACTTTTGAGCCAATACCGGCAACTGGTGAGAAAGAAATATACGATGTGGTTTCGGCTGATGGTAAAAATGGCAAAGAAACTGGAATCACCAATATTTCTGTAGGCAGAGTTAAAAAATGAAATCCACTAAATCACGACTCATTGTCGTAATGTCTGCTGTAGTCATACTGGTGTCGGTTTCTTCCTGTGCCACGATACGGTTAGTTCCGGCTAACAGAGCCGAACAGGTTTCAGTAACATTCGACAAGACAATCAAATAACAGAATAAATAATGAAATATTCCTTACTCGGGATAAGCGTTATCGCGCTTATCTCAGCCCTCTTGTTGTCTTCTTGCAGCAAGGAAGAGTACGTGCCGGTGCCGGTCAGTTCAAAGTCATGCAACATCGAGATTGAATGTGTCGGAGCTTCCGGCGAGAATCTTCTCGCAGACAAATCCTTCACCGACAAAATCAAAATCGAGGGCGAGAACTCCCACTCCAACATCAAGTTCACGGTCAATAACAATCATCTTTGTTTCGAGGCAGACCTTCCTGACCAAGACGATATGAAGTGGTCTAAAGACAGAAGTGAGGCTACGGGCATATCAAAGATGACCGTCAAGTTTGGCAAGCAGAAAGCATCGTTGAAATGCTTTTTGAAATACATCGCGAATCGACCTCCGGCAACAGTAGGCGGTTCCATCACTCTTGAAGAAGTCGAATACAAAGGTATGACTTACAAGCGTAGCGGAGGCTCTGTGACATTCAGAATACAATTCAACAGAGACGGCAAGCTATAATATCAAAAAAGCAAACGCCGGTAACACGGCATAATATCAACCAAATAAATCAAAATCACAAACAATGAAAAAGATTCTCTTTTTCCTCACCGTCCTCGCGACGGTGCTCGGCATGCAGTCGTGTAGCAATGCCGACGAACCGCAAATAGCTGCGGTTACTCAAGAAAGGGACTACGAGGTAGTCTATGTAGGAGACCTCTCCACCCCGACCACACGTGCAAACGTGGATGCAACTCAGACATCTGAACAAATCCTGAAGTTCAAGGATCAGGCCGCCTATGACCGAACTTTAGCATCGGTCAAGGCAATGGATGGAACTGCCAGACTGGAGTTCTTCAACAAAATCGGTTTCGACGGAGCATATACGCTCTTGAACAAAGCGGATGAAGAGCTTGACAAGGCTTTCGACCTTGCAGAAACCACAGACTCAATTTCCGGTGTGGCAATCATCCGCGAGTGCGTAGAAAAGTATAGTGGCATTCTGACGTTCAACGAGACAGACCCTTCAGATGTGACTCCTTCACTGCCATTTGTCGATGAGAAGGCAGAACTGCTGGGCAACAAGAATGGCTATGTAATGGTCGGAGACAACCTCATTGCTCCCAAAGCAGCTGCACCCGGTCCGGTTTATAATGGAAGCTTCATTAAATATGGAGCCGAAGTTAAAGTCAAGAACGGCAAGTATACCAGCTATTTCAGATTAGGTCGTATCGGCGTGAATATGGCCTTCCAGTTAGAGACCTACCGCAGAATCTTAGGAATCAAGAAGTCTGACAAAAATTGCTGCTATGACGGGAATCTCGAAATCTACAGCAACGGCAAGTCTGAAAAGGCAATAATCCACAATGGTAAAGGTGATTGGAAATTGTACTCCTTGGCAAGTGCCTACACTCCCAGAGTAAACATGAAGATGACAAACTTTTCATCTACTCGAAATAACAACAATAAAGTTTCTAAAACGATTACCAATATTTTGGTAAAATAACAACAATTCATTGGGCTTGCTTCGGATTATACAAGTTTTTAACCCGTAACCGAGGCAAGCCCAATCAAAAATCAAATAAGATGAAAATTAAAGAGTTGTGTAGAATATTAGTCTACATATTATTTATTGGGGTATCTTTGATGTCATGCTCCGATGATATGGTCCCTCCTGAAGAAATGGGAAGCTTCCCACTCACAAGAAGTGTAGCAGAGGAAGCCGATTCTACTGTACGATTGGCTTTCTCTGACGAGTTGGCTCTTTCAGAAGCTATTTCTTCAATGCAAGATGAAATGGAGGGTACTTCAGTGACTTCAGTGCAAAAGGTACAATCAGCAACACCTTCAAATCCCAAATTCATTAGCATGATGGCAATGCAACCTGTATCTGATGTCACTCAACCGCGTCTAACCTACTATGAAGCTCTGGGCTACGATTCGCTTGTGCCAAATCCCAAGTTTGCCCAGCTACTAAATACTCGTGGTGAAGTTGAGGTGGGGAACGAGATTATAAAAATCACACCCAAAGGCACATATAGGTTCCCAAAGCAAGATGCACAGGATTGTATCGAATTTATCTCCCAAAATCCAAATGTTGAAGGTCAGCGAGTAAGTGACGACACGTATAAATTGAATGAAAAAGTAACACTGATCAAAACATTTCAGGAAAAAGATGCAGATTATTCATTACTTTCTATGGGCAATTATATTGACTTGCCTGATGATTTCTTTGGAGATGATGACGATGATTCGGCTACTCCATTATTGGCTTCGACACGTTCATCAATCCCAGAGCCAGATTTCAATGGCTTTCAAACTTTCTCCGCTGATAGAAAAACACTCATTGGAAAACTAATTCAAAATATTATTGGTTCGACAAAAGCATGCACCGTTAATTTCAATAAAAAAAGAAGAGTACGTGGTTCATTCTATTTTTATAATTACGGCGTATATGGTGAAATTGGGGTTAAAGGATGGACAGACAGAAAACGCAAACATTGGTTTGGATGGACAAAAGTAAATTGCGATGAACTAAGAGTCGGGTGGCGTAATGTAATCTTAAAATTACCTTTATCTTCTGATCTTAAAAAGGCATTATCTGGAAACAAAGACATAGGCTATCTTCCTCCGCAAAATGTCAATATTAATGGAAAAGTTGCTAATACAGCCACATTGGTAATGCCGGAAATCCCAAAAGACTTGAAATCGAAAATAATCGCGCAAGGAGTTAAGGCCATCTATAATTACGCTAAATCAAAATGGGGGGATAAGGCTAAAGATCTGGATAAAGCAGATGCATGTATAATAGCTACTCCATCTGAGTTGCAATTCGTCGCAAACGATGATGATATAGTAAAATATAACACTAAGTCTTATTGCCATGTATTCGCAAAAAACTTCATGTATTTCAACATAGGGTGGTCTAATACAAATGGGTTCTTTCTTAATAATGTGACACAACACAATGTTAGCCAGTTGGGAGCTTGGCTTAAAATGATAATAGGCCTGTTTAATCAGAAGCACATAACACTTACAAGTGGAGAAGTATATGTTTGTGCGCGTTTTGGAAACGAATGGCGAGGTATGAAGATTGTAAAAAAATAAACATACATAGGAAATTGATAATTCAGCAGTAATAGGCAATAAAAGAAAGACGGTCTTATTATTTATTGCCTTGCATAAAAATACAATAGCAAGTTGAAGATAATATCAAGTACAATAGGGGATGTACTCCAAAAGAGCGCATCCCCTCGGTACAACATTAGACGGTGATTTTACGGAATGAAAAGGGCGGCAAGCTCCTGACAGCGGCGCTTATAAAGTCCTTTATGGAATCTGCCCTTATATTTACAGTGGGCGGTATAGGCTTTGAATATGTTGCGGTCTCCGGCTTTCAGTTTCCTATATACCGTGCTTTTCTTTACCGCACCCGGTCCGATATTGTAGGATAGTACGCCCATAAGCAGCGCATCCATCGGTTTGAGGTCATTGAAGATACCTATAAACTTATTGAGGTCTTTGCGTAGAAGCATATCAGCCTCCCGTTCACTCATCTTATAGCCTCGGAAATATTTTTCGCCGGGGAGTTTTCTATGTCCGTAGCCCAGATATGGCCAGTGACGGCGGGAATCATGCAGTGTCTCATGGTGCTTGATGATAAGAACGGCCCTTTCATACGGAGGCAACTCCATTATTGATTTCTTCGCGGCGAAAGCCGGCGAAGTTGCGGCCAACGCCACTATCGCCATAAGCAGGATTAAAATCTTTCTCATCGTAAAATCGGGGTTACGGGTCCGACAATCGGGCCGACAATTCCCGGAGTGTCGCCACCGTCATCGCCGCTGTCCTTGCCGTTGAACTCGAAGGTCCGCTCCCACGGGGTAGAATTGAAGTTGTCCTGCACGACAACGAGGAACTTATGGGCATCGGCACTCTTGGCGGTGTATGTCAGCCGGAAAGTCTTGTTTTCAAGAAGTACACGGTCATTGTTGACCAGTACCGGGCCGTCAACAAGTTTAAGTGTTCCCTCTCCGTCATACTGGAAATATCGGATGGTGTAGAGAGTGTTGGAATAGTTGCCTTCCGGCTTAATCTCGAAACGCAGTTCCACGGTCTGACCCTTTACGATTTTGTCAGTATGAGGCATCACCTCTACCGTGAACGGATACGACTGCTGCACATCAAGGTCGTCGGAGCATGAAGTGAGTGCGAGGACGATTGCGAACAGAGCTATCCAGAACCCGAAAAACCGGGCAGGAGTGAGGCGCATCGCGCCGATTTTATTGAGAATTGTATTCATAATTCAGAGTCTTAATTTTGAATTGTTGGAGATTTTAGGCTGTGTAGCCATCAGATAATCATTCAGATCCTTGTGGTCTGGATAAAGAGCCGACTTGTCAGCCACTTTGTCGCAGAACTCCCAGCGGAGTCTTGAAAGGGCGTTTCGCCCTGCATTGTCATTGTCGAGATAGCACAGAATCAGGGAGTAATCCGAAAGAGGCGGTATCGCTTTGCCGACATTTGCAACCGAGTTAAGCACCACCGAATCCACACCGTCATTGAATCCCAGCCTCTCAGCAGAAAGAAAGTCGATGAACCCCTCGAATACGTTGCATCTTGCATTACCACCGGATATATGCGATATTGCCTTCGGTGGATAAGAGAGTTTGGCAAACGGATTGCGAAGCTTATCCAAACGTTTGGATAAGCTTCGTTATCCGAACTAAAATAAAATCCAAACTCTTTCTGTAAGATGTTGCCA
>OGLG01000793.1_pt1 | contig 22464 bp, 18 predicted proteins | sample 1572621 | NCBI WGS metagenome assembly OGLG01 (sample SAMEA2581912, study PRJEB24529) | metagenome | biome: Human gut stool | place: China | collected 2011 | reverse complement strand
GAGGATAATTTAGCGTTAGCTAAATTTCAATGCCCGACCGACACTCCGTTAAACCGTAATTTATCCCAACTTTTGATAAATAATCACATAAAAAATACCGACCTCCGATTGTTAGCTTTTTAGTCTAACTTTTGGAGGTCGGGTCATATTCTGCTGAAGTGTTAATTTAATCTTCATTTAATTTTCTGACCTTTTCCATGTGGCGGAAATGTTTATAGCGGTAAAGTACATTTTCTGCCCATTCTCGGTCAATTTTTATAAAGCCTTTAAGTTTTTTGTCTTTATAAGCAAATTTGTCAATGATTCCCTTTGACTTGCCGTATATTTCAAGTCGTGCGGTTTGTACATACGGTTCTTTGTCTTTGCCTGTAAAATATGTAAAGCCCATTGTGTTGGTTTCTCTGTCATACATTGACAGGTAACCCTCGTTTACTTCAATGTTTCCGAGCTTTTTCGATACCGTCTGGCTAATTGCGAGTTTTGTCAATTCTACAGCCATATCGTCAAGTCCCGATTCAAAAATAAACAGCTTTTCCTTGAATGCATTGAATGTTGGCACAATTCGCTTGTTGATGTTGCGCAGATTGCTGTATTTGTTTTCAAGCTCATTGTCGCAAAGCTGAAAACGGTCAATTTTAGGTATAAGGTAAACCATAAAACGGTTTTTCATATCGTTATATAAAAGCGGATAGTTAAGTTTAGCGGTGTAGCCGCAGGACGGACATCTGAAATCAAACAACTCTCCGTCAAGCACTCTTTTTCTTATAGTTTTATCTCGTGCAGGATTTATGCTTGTGTGGATTTCCGCTTTGCTAAGTTCTCCACAACCCGGACACACTATTGCTTTTATTACCTTGTCCGACATATTTCAACACCTCTTTCTAAAATATTATATCAAACAAGTACATTTTTAACAAGCAAATTCAAAAAAAATATTGATTTTATCTTTAATATCTGTCATAATAATAGTGTTATAAAAACGAACCCGCATTTATGCGTTAAAGGAGATATTGCTATGACTTTTTTTGATACTGTTAAAGGTACAGTCAACACTGCGGCAGATACTATTTCTAATGTTACTCAGAATATTGTTGAGAAAAACCGTACAAATGCAAAACTTAACCGTCTTCGTCTTATTATGAAATGTGAAAGTGAGCTTATGAACAGAGCATATATTGCTTTGGGTAAGTCTTTCTATGAGAATACAAAGAAAGGCGAGAGCGTTTCTGAAGAACAGCAGAAAAAGCTTTTTGAAGTAATTGAAAATTCCAAAGCTAAGATTGCCAAGGCAAGAGAGTGTTACCGTCAGATTGTTGACAGTTCAAACGATATTTTTTACGGTACACCCGAAACACAGCCGAAACCTGAATTTAAAAACGAAGAGGTTGTTGACATTACAGTTGCTTGCTCAAATGAAAACGAGTACAAAAGTTCTCCTTTCGAGGCACAGCCGGAGAAAAAGGAAGAGCCTGCAAAAGAAGTTCAGAACGAACCCGTAAAAGAAGAAGTTAAAACAGAAGAGAAAAAATCTGTTGATAGAGAGATGGAGGCTTTAAAGGCTTATGTAAATAGGCTCTCACAGAGAGATGCCAAGGACGAGAGCCTTGACGCCGACACCGAAACCGATGACAAAGAGTTATTTTGATTTTAACTAAAAAATAAATTCTTATCCGCTGTTCTTTGTGAATGGCGGATTTTTTTGCCGTGAATTTAGGCGGTTATTTATCAAAAGTTGGGGTAAATTATGGTTTAACTAAACTTTTATAATTCTTATGCCAAAATTCACCTTAATTTCACACGGTCAATATAATATAATCATATACAGAGGCTATGATATTTACACAGTCAGAAAAAAGTATAGTATCATACGAAACGCCGATTTTTGTATCATTTTTGCATCTAAAAAAATTTGTTGTTCTTTTTGGCTTGACAAAATCGCTGTATAGATATATAGTTATATGTATTAATGAGTGTAATACAAAGTGCGTATATAAAAGCTGATTTGTATAGAAAGGGAGCAACTTTTTAATGAAAAAGTTTGTGTTGATATTTGTTACTGCGGTTGCGGTGGCTAGTGTTTCTGTTTTTGCCGCATATAATTTACCGAAAAACACCGATGCATCTAAATACGAAAACACGCATACTATGGCGTCAACTGTTATTAACAAAAAGCCTGTAGAGTTTACTACATCGCCGAATGTTGATATGACGGGATTTGAACTTACCAAAAATTCGCCGTCAAAGTTGAACTTAAAATGCGTTGATGAGTATCAGGAAGAGTGCTTTCCAAACAATGCTTACCACCCAAAGGTGCTTGATTTAGGTAAAGACGGTTGGAACGGATACAGATACTGGGTGTCATACACTCCGTATCCGCAAGGCAATGATGAATACGAAAATCCGCATATTGTCGCATCGAACGATTTAATTAACTATTCCGAGATTAAATTTTCGCAACCTGTTCTCTCAGATTATAAAAAGGGCAGATGCTTTAATTCGGACAGTGAGATTGTTTATAACAATGACTTGAATCGTCTTGAGATAATATGGAGATACACAGACTATGATATTAATTATGCCTCTCTTTTAATGAGTTATTCATATGACGGCAATACATGGAGCAAACCGGAAACTTTTTTTGAAACCTATGACAGAGTAAAAGAAGATATGGTAAGTCCCGGTATTATATATGATAGCGGTACATACAGAGTGTGGTATGTAAATGCTTATAAAGTAAAGTATCGTGAATTCAAGGACGGAAAATGGTCAAAAATAAGAATGTGTAAACTGCCTTATGAAAACGATGCATTTACATGGCATATAGATTTAATTAAGAATAATGATAAGTACGAAATTCTGACTTGTGCAACCGAAGATAAGCAAGATAGAAAACATATGAATCTTTACTACGCAAAGTCAGATGACGGATTGAAATTCGGCACTGCCAAAAAGGTTCTTGAGCCTACCGGTAACGATTTTGACTGGGACGGCAACGGACTTTACAGGTCGACATTTATGTATTCGGACGGAATGTATTATGTCCTTTACGGCGGAAGAAATGACGCCAAAAATTTTGGCGTGGGACTTTTATTTGGCAAAGATATGTATAATCTTTACGGTACAAACTGCGATTATATAAATGACGGAGTAAACAGCGCCGGGAAGTTTTGGAGATTTATAGATCAGTATAAAGATTTTTCAAGTGAATCGGAGATAAGCGAGGAAGGCTTTAAAGTTGACAGTTGACTTAGTAATGCTGATTTAGTTTAGAAAGGGTACATATGAAGAGAATACTTGCATTTTTGCTTGTGGCAGTTATGACTGCATCGGTTTTTGCAGGCTGTACAAATACAGGAAATGCTGTTTCAAACGGTGTGAGTGAAAGCACAACATCAGAAACAAAGCCGCAGATATCATCAGCCGCTTTAAGCAAACAAACTAATTTAAAAAGTAAAAATACAGAAACTGACTCAAAAAAGAAATTTAAACAGGATTTTAATTTTTCTTCAAATTCAATAAGCAAACTTAATTTGATAAATTCCGACAGTACAATTGAAAGTTACTATCCGAACAATGCATATCATCCAAAGTTGATTGATATGGGTAAGGAATGGAACGGTTACAGATTTTGGCTGTCTTACACACCTTATCCAAGTGGTAATGACTACTACGAAAATCCGCAGATTGTCGGAACAAACGATCTTATAAATTATTCGGAGGTAAAATTTACAGAGCCGCCGCTTGCAAATTATAAAAAATCCGTACGCTATAATTCGGACAGTCATCTTGTATATAACAAAGAACTTGACCGTCTTGAGCTGTTTTGGAGATATACGGATTACGATACCGACTATATGGCATTGTATATGAGATATTCGTATGACGGTGATAATTGGAGCGACAAACTTGTCTATTTTGAAACCTACGAAAAAGAAAAGTATGATATGGTGAGTCCTGCCATAATCCGTGACGATGGTGCATATAAAGTATGGTATGTGTGTCATTATCAACTCTATTACAGAGAATTGAGAAACGGTGTATGGTCGCAGCCTCAGCCCACAGACTTAACTTTTGAAGACGGTGCATATGTATGGCACCCTGATGTAATAAAAACAAACCGTGGATATGAATTGTTAGCCTGCGCTACAACCAATAAAAAAGACAGAAAGCATATGAATCTGTATTTTTCAGCATCGGAGGACGGACTCGGTTGGGAAACAGCAATGAAAGTAGCTTCTCCGTCAGATGATTATACAGCGTGGGACGGCGGCGGACTTTACAGACCGTCATTCATATATGCGAATAATCACTATATAGTTATGTACAGTGCAAGAAACGATTACAACGACTTCGGTATCGGACTCCTTGTCGGCAGGAATATGTTTAACCTGCATGGTACCGATTTGGATTATATATATAATGGTCAGGCAGATGCCTCACGCTTGTGGGATTATCTGAACAACGATTTATAAACCGTGCAATGCGACTTACGCACGGAAATATTTGGAGGTGACAAAATGAATACTGAAAAGCGTGCTGTAGTGCTTGCTTGTGTAACACTGCAGTTTGATTGCGACCGAATTATTAAGATTGCAAAGCAGATTGCAGACGATACGGACTGCGACTTAAGAGTATTGTCTGTGCTTGAGCCTACGCACGATTACACCGAGGCAGCTTGGCAGATTGAATACCTTAATATGGTATCAAAACAGTTTGGTGCGGATATGACAGTGCTTTTTGATAAGAACGCAGATCGTGCAGCGGCTGAATTTGCCAAGAAAAATAATGTCGTAAGAATTGTAACGGGACTTCACGATGGCGGTAAAGAAAGCTTCCTTGTAGGCTTTAACATACTTTTGCCTGAAATGCCGCTTACAATGGTTGCAAAAGATAATATGGTCTATTCTATGGATGTATGTAAGGTATGTTCATAAGAATTTAAAATTATTTAATATGTTAATGTGATTTAAAAGTTTGCAAATTCTTTTTCTTTCTTAATATACTCTCCCTAAAAAGGCTGACTTCGGCAATTGATACCGAGTCAGCCTTTTATAATTATTTTGCTAAACTATAAATTATTTATATTACCTTATAATTCAGCTGTGTTAAAATTCTATATTGTTTTCCAAAGTTGAATTAGCATTAAAAAACATTATATAATAAATCGGAATATAAGTTATTTTGCCTTTTGTTTGAACTTTTCTTTCGTTTGATACTACAAAGGCTTTTTTTATGTGGTAGTCTTCATTTTGCACAAATGCATTAAGAGCACTGTGAACTGTGTAATCTTTGCCCGATTTAACCTCAATAGGTACTGCCGAAAGACTGTTATAGTCATCTATCAAATAATCAACTTCGCCCTTACTGCGGTTGTCATAGTAAAATAATTTATATCCGTGCGCAGTCAATTCGCTTGCCACTACAGTTTCATATACCGAGCCAAGATTTATACTGCTTTTATTATCCAAAATTGCTCTGATATTATTACCGTACAAAATACTTGTCAAAATACCCACATCATTAAGATATAGTTTCAGCAGATTTTTTCCTGTGGATTCAATTAACGGAAAAACAGGATTGGAAATCGCCTGTACATTAAGTGCTATACCGGCGCTTATTAGATATTCAAATTCATCGCTGTAATCTGTAAAAGTTTTGCCTTTTTTATTTTCAATGTTTTTTGCTATTACTCGTTTCTTTTTATTTTCCATATTAGAAGGAATAAGATCATAAATTCTGCGTATTTTTAGCTTTTTTTCTTCATCATATTTTGATGCGTCTGCTGCATAATAATCGTGTGTTTCGTTTTGGATATTTCGCACGGACTGAATATTTTTTTCATTAAGATATGAGTTGACTGCATCCGGAAGACCGCCTATAAGCAGATATTTTTGAAAATAATCCATCATTTTATTGTGCATATTTTCATCAAGTGATTGTAATTCTTTGAATTTATTTTGCACTGCGGAGATTACAAATTCATTCATTCCGTTAGCATACAAAAATTCTTCAAAATCAAGCGGATACATTCGTACTTTACGAATACTTCCTATAGGAATTGATGTTGTTTGCGACAATGTTACACCCAAAAGCGAGCCGCTTGCTATATATGTGAACTTATTATCTTGAGATAAAAACTTAAGCAGTGTAAGTAAATGCGGATATGCCTGAATTTCATCTATAAATATTAATGTGTCGGATTTAGCTTTCATTTTATTGCCTGCAATCATACTTACTTGCAAATAAAAATCTTCAATAGTTTTTGTATTGGCAAAAAGACGGTCGCCTATGGAATCTTCAACCATATTTATTTCAATAAAATTTTCAAATAATCTTTGACCTACATAACGAATAATATATGTTTTTCCGACCTGCCTTGCGCCGTCAATCAAAAGAATTTTTTGAGTGTCAGATTTTAAATGTTCTTCAATCAATTTTTCGATTTTTCTGTAGAGCATATCATTTCCTCCGTTCTGACTTTTCAAGTAAATTTTATCACAAATAATCTGACTTTTCAATAATATGATGTCGAATAAATTATGACTTTTCAAAGTTTGTGGGTGTGGGCAAAGCCCGCAAAACTTTAAAAAGCCTTGTTCTGATTTTTTATTATTTAAGCAATGCAAAAGGGCTGTCCCAAAACGGGACAGCCCAAAATATTACGCTATATAATATCAGTACAAAAATGACTGAATTACATTTCAGCAATAGCAGCCTGAGCAGCAGCAAGTCTTGCGATCGGCACACGGAATGGTGAACATGATACATAGTCAAGACCAATCTTATGACAGAACTCAACTGATGATGGGTCACCGCCGTGCTCACCGCAGATACCTACGTGGAGCTTGTTGTTTACAGGTTTACCGAGCTTAATAGCTGTTTCCATAAGCTTGCCAACACCTGTCTGGTCGAGCTTAGCAAATGGATCGTTCTCGAAGATCTTTGCATCATAGTAAGCATTGAGGAACTTACCGGCGTCATCTCTTGAGAAACCAAATGTCATCTGTGTAAGGTCGTTTGTACCGAAGCAGAAGAAGTCAGCCTCTGTTGCGATCTCATCAGCTGTAAGAGCAGCTCTTGGGATCTCGATCATTGTACCAACTTCGTACTCAAGCTCGATGCCTGCAGCTGCGATTTCAGCGTCAGCTGTTTCAACAACCATCTTCTTAACATACTTAAGTTCCTTAACCTCGCATACGAGTGGAATCATAATTTCAGGCTTAACTGTCCAATCAGGATGAGCCTTCTTAACATTGATAGCAGCACGAATAACTGCCTTTGTCTGCATCTTAGCAATTTCAGGATATGTAACTGCAAGACGGCAGCCACGGTGACCCATCATTGGGTTGAACTCGTGGAGTGAAGCAATGATAGCCTTGATTGTGTCAACGCTCTTGCCCTGAGCAGCTGCGAGCTTTTCAATGTCAGCTTCCTCAGTAGGAACGAACTCGTGGAGTGGCGGATCAAGGAATCTGATTGTAACCGGGTTGCCTTCAAGTGCCTCATAAAGAGCCTCAAAGTCGCCCTGCTGGTATGGAAGAATCTTCTCAAGAGCAGCTTCTCTCTCCTCTACTGTATCAGAGCAGATCATCTCTCTGAATGCAGCGATTCTGTCCTCTTCAAAGAACATATGCTCTGTACGGCAAAGACCAATACCCTCAGCGCCAAGCTCACGAGCCTTTTTAGCGTCAGCTGGTGTATCAGCGTTTGTTCTAACCTTAAGCTTTCTGTACTTGTCAGCCCAGCTCATAATTCTGCCGAACTCACCTGCGATTGTAGCGTCAACAGTTGGAATAACACCGTCATAGATGTTACCTGTTGAACCGTCGATTGAAATGTAGTCACCCTCGTGGAACTCTTTGCCTGCGAGTGTGAACTTCTTGTTAGCTTCGTCCATGTTGATGTCGCCGCAACCTGATACGCAGCAAGTACCCATACCACGAGCAACAACAGCAGCGTGTGATGTCATACCGCCACGAACTGTGAGGATACCCTGTGAAGCCTTCATACCTGTGATGTCCTCAGGTGAAGTCTCAAGACGAACGAGAACAACCTTCTCGCCCTTTGCGTTCCAAACCTCAGCATCTTCAGCTGTGAATACAACCTTACCGCAAGCAGCACCCGGTGAAGCACCAAGACCCTTGCCGATTGGTGTAGCAGCCTTAAGAGCAGCAGCATCAAACTGTGGGTGGAGAAGTGTGTCGAGGTTACGAGGGTCGATCATAGCAACTGCCTCTGCCTCTGTTCTCATGCCCTCGTCAACGAGGTCACAAGCAATCTTAAGAGCAGCCTGAGCTGTTCTCTTACCGTTTCTTGTCTGGAGCATATAGAGCTTCTTGTTCTCAACAGTGAACTCCATATCCTGCATATCTCTGTAGTGATCCTCAAGAGTTTTGCAAACAGTCTGGAACTGAGCAAATGCCTCAGGGAATGTTTCAGCCATCTGAGCGATTGGCATTGGTGTACGAACACCTGCAACTACGTCTTCGCCCTGTGCGTTTGTAAGGAACTCACCCATGAGCTTCTTTTCACCTGTAGCAGGATCTCTTGTAAATGCAACACCTGTACCGCAATCGTCACCCATGTTACCGAATGCCATTGACTGTACGTTTACTGCAGTACCCCATGAATAAGGAATATCGTTATCACGACGATATACGTTAGCTCTTGGGTTATCCCATGAACGGAATACAGCCTTGATAGCGCCCATAAGCTGCTCCTTAGGATCGTCAGGGAAGTCAACGCCGATTTTAGCCTTGTACTCTGCCTTGAACTGTGAAGCGAGCTCCTTAAGATCGTCAGCGTCAAGCTCAACGTCCTGTGTAACGCCCTTCTTAGCCTTCATTTCGTCGATAAGCTCTTCAAAGTACTTCTTACCAACTTCCATAACTACATCAGAATACATCTGAATAAATCTTCTGTAGCAGTCCCAAGCCCAACGAGGGTTGTTAGACTTCTTTGCAATAACTTCAACAACTTCTTCGTTAAGACCGAGGTTGAGGATTGTATCCATCATACCTGGCATTGATGCTCTGGCACCTGAACGAACCGAAACGAGGAGCGGATTCTCTAAGTCACCGAACTTCTTGCCTGTGATCTCTTCCATCTTGCCGATGTACTCGTTGATCTGACCCTGAATTTCTTCGTTGATCTCTCTGCCGTCCTCATAGTACTGAGTACAAGCCTCTGTTGTAATTGTAAAGCCCTGTGGTACAGGAAGTCCTAAACTTGTCATTTCTGCAAGGTTAGCACCCTTACCGCCGAGAAGCTCACGCATGTTAGCATTACCTTCTGAGAAAAGGTATACCCATTTGTTTGCCATTTTGGTAATCCTCCTAAAATAATAAATTATACGGCTGTGGCGAAAATTGTGTCAAAATTCGCCCGCTTGTATAAGCCTACACATAATTATAACAAAGTTTGTTCAAAATAGCTATAGATTTTTTAAAATTTTTTCCTATAAAATTCAATTTTATACTTCATCAATATTGTATAAATCGTTTAAATTTACCCCTAATGTTGTTTTTTTGTAAAATACTCTTGAAATTTGTATTTTTTATGCGATAATATTAATATGTCTTGTTGTGTGTACATATTAAAGTAAACACACAAATTACAGAATACCAAGGAGATTACATATGAGTAATTGTGCGATTATTCTTGCGGGTGGCGAAGGCAAGCGTATGAAAAGCGACAAGCCGAAAACACTTTCGCTCGTACTTGGCAAGCCTATGCTTGAGTGGGTTATTTCTTCACTTAAAAAGGCAGGCGTTAATGACATCTGCATTGTAAAGGGCTTTAAAAAAGAATGTATAGATGAATTTGTGTCAACACTTGATTTTAAGGTTGAAACGGTTTATCAGGCAGAGCGACTCGGTACAGGCCACGCAGTAATGATGGCTAAAGACTTTCTTGAAAGTCACAAAGGCGACAGCGTGGTGATTTTAAACGGCGACGCACCTTTTATGGACAGCAAAACCATTGAAAAGTCACTTGAACAGCACATAAATACTCAATCAAGTGCAACTGTAATTTCCGCAATGGTTGACGACCCTACAGGCTACGGCAGAATTGTCCGTGACAAAAACGGCGATGTAAAGTCAATCGTAGAACAGAAAGACGGCAGTGAAGAAATCCTTAAGATTAAGGAAGTAAATTCGGGCGGTTTCTGGTTTGACGCAGAAAAGCTTTTGTCTGTGCTCGGCAGAATTTCATCCGATAATAATGCAAAGGAATATTATTTGCCCGATGCATTAAAACTTTTGCTTTCGGACGGCTGTAAGGTAGGCGCTTATACCGCAGAGTGCAGCGACACAGTGCTCGGCGCAAATGATCCCGCACAGCTTGAGGAGCTTAACAATATTGCAAAAGACAGGGGATATACCTGTTAAGATAATAGTAGAATACAAACTATAGAGTAAAAAGGAGCGATTACAATGAATTTTCACGGAAAAGACATTAAAATCTTTACCGGAAGCTCAAATGTAAATGTAGCCAAAGGAATTGCAGGTAGCCTTGGAGTTCCGCTTGGTAAGAGCGAATGTACTCAGTTTTCTGACGGTGAAATAGCGGTTTCTCTTCAGGAATCTGTAAGAGGCAGCGATTGTTTTATCGTTCAGTCAACTTGCACTCCGGTAAATGACAATTTAATGGAAATGCTTATTATGATTGATGCCATGAAGCGTGCTTCCGCTGCAAGAATTACAGCAGTTATGCCTTACTTCGGCTACGCAAGACAGGACAGAAAAGCTAAGGCAAGAGATCCGATTTCGGCAAAACTTTGTGCTGACATTATCACATCAGCAGGTGCCGATCGTGTGCTTACAATGGATCTTCACGCAAACCAGATTCAGGGCTTCTTTAATATCCCTGTTGACCACCTCTATGGTTCTCCTATCCTTGCTAACTATATGAGAGAGAAAATCGGCGGAAACTTTGATGAATACATCGTTGTTTCTCCTGACCTCGGTTCGGTTACCCGTTCAAGAAACTTTGCGTCTAAGATTGGCACAGGTCTTGCTATTATTGATAAGAGAAGACCAAAGGCTAATGTTTGCGAAGTTATGAACATCATCGGTGACGCAAGAGGCAAAAAGGTTATCCTTGTTGATGATATGATTGACACAGCAGGCACACTTTGCAACGCAGCAAACGCTATAGTTGAAAAGGGCGGTGCTACTGAAGTTTATGCTTGTGCTACACACGCAGTTCTTTCAGGTCCTGCTATCGAGAGAATTAAGAACAGTGCAATCAAAGAGGTTGTTCTTCTTGATACAATTCCTGTTCCGCAGGAGAAGATGATTGACAAGTTCACAGTTCTTCCTGTTGCTCCTACATTTGCAGAGGCTATCGCAAGAATTTACAATGACAAGCCGTTTACACCTGCATTTGGTTAATGAACCGAAAATTAAATAGCGATTATACAGGCGGGTTTCAAATAACCCGCCATTTCGCCTTTTGAAAGATTTTAATATTTGAAAATAGATTTATTTTTGTTTTGCTCTAAATATGGGAGTAATATTAATGGATTACGGCTTGCAAACTTTCGGTCGGGAAACAGGTTTTGAAAAATATCAATATATATCCTCGATTACAAAAAAGTTTGTTCGACCTTAAAAAAGGTTTGACCTAAATTTTAAAATCATTTAATCTTAACCGTGTGCTAAATCATAATTTAACCTAAAAACAACAGACATAACAGTTATACGAACTGCTTGAGGTATAATAAAGAAATGGATCTTTTTAATTTAACATTTGATAAAAGCAATGAAAACAATGTAATTATAGATAAATTCGTAGATGAATATTCACAATGGACTGTAGCGGGAAATGTGCCCGAAATCGCCTCGCTTGATGTAAACTATGCTCTTGAACTTCAAAAGCACAGACTTGACGAGCATAACGCAAAGATAGAAACCGTTTTCAGCACCAAAGACAGCACTTTTAAAGACGGAGCGGTAAAATGTTTTACAGTTCCCGACAAAGGCGACTATCAGACCGTTATCGGCTGTAAGGATTACAAAACCACAGAAACGGTCTATGTTAATAATAAAAAGAAAAGAAAATCAAAAATAAGACAGAATTTATATGTTGCCGTTACAAGACTTCTTAATCAGAATGCTGACGGTGCTCTTGCCTGCCCTAACTGCGGTGCGGTCAGCGGTATCAGAGAACTTCTGACAGGCTGTAAAAGTTGCGGAACAAGATTTATTATTAACGATTTGTTCCCTAAAGTTACCAACTTTTATGCAATCAAAGAAGTTGCAGGCGGAAAAAAAGTAGTTAAAAATTCCGCTATAGCTGTTGTTTTAATTACTATGTTTGCGTTTGCCGGCAGTATGTTCTTTATAAACTACCAAAACGGCAATCTTTTGCCCGAAAACAGTGATTTCATAATGAATATTATAATCTGCACTTTATACGGACTTATAGGCGGTGCGCTGGGCGGATATCTTTTGTGGGGCTTAGGTATGTTTATGTACCTTATATTCGGCGCAATAAAAAGTATGTTTTTGCTTGGCCCTCATATAAAGGCAAAGACAAAACTGCCAAAACTTATGCGACAGATTGACCCGAATTTTTCTTATGAATTTTTTATCGGCAAGGTTATAAATCTTATTAAACTGATGATATTCAGTGACGATTACACTAATCTTGCGGCATATGACGGCAAGCCTATGCAAAATAAATTTAAAGACATAATAGATGTAAAATACGACTCAACCGTTAAATTTAACGGATTTAAAATAAACGGATCTTATTGTTATGTCGATATTACGGCATATACCACGGTTTTGAAAATTGATTGCGGAGATGTAAAAAAAGCAAAAGAAAAATTCAGGATTGTTGTTTGCAAAAACATTAATGCAATAGCCGATGCAGGTTTTTCTATTAAAAAGGTAAGCTGTAAAAGCTGCGGCGGCAGTTTTGACGCTACAAGAGAGCATAATTGTCCTTATTGCGGTAATCCTTACCACCTCGGCAATGACGATTGGGTTGTAATTGAATTTAATAAAGAATAATTTATATAAAGGAAGGTATTTATGTTTGGTAATAAAAAGAGCTTTGGCGGCGGTGTCGAGCTTTTGGTAGTAGGACTCGGAAACCCCGATAAAAAGTACGAAAACACCCGTCATAACGCAGGCTGGCTTGCGATTGACGCAATAGCCGAGACTCTTGACTGCAAGGTTGACAGAGTAAAATTTAAAAGCTATGTCGGCGAGTGCAATATAGCAGGTAGAAAAGCAATGCTTATGAAACCTACCACATATATGAACAACAGCGGTCAGGCAGTGGTAGAGGCGATGAATTTCTACAAAATTTCACCTGAAAATGTGATAGTATTATTTGACGATATATCCCTCGATGTCGGTAAAATGCGTATTCGCTCAAAGGGCAGTGACGGCGGACAGAGAGGAATGAAGAGTATTATATATTTAAGCGGCAGTGATAAGTTCCCACGAGTTAAAATAGGAATCGGCGCAAAGCCTACACCCGAGTGGGATTTAGCGGATTGGGTGCTTTCAAGATTTTCCGACGATGAACAGAAGAAACTTGCGCAGGTATTTGAAAATGCCGCAAAAGCCGTTGAGCTTATGGCAGATGGAAAAATTGACAGAGCAATGAATTTGTTTAATTAACATTTTTATAAAACAATGTTGAAAAAATCGGTAATTATCCCAATTTTTGATAAATAAAAAGTGAACAAAAAATTAAAGCAAGATGAATTATGAAATTTTTAGTTGATGTTTTTAAAAACAGTGAGGTTTTTAACTCACTCGAAAAAGCTGTTGTGCGTGGCGGCAGTGTTTGCGCTACGGGACTTTCCGCCGTTCACAAGGCACATATTATCTATTCGCTGTGTTGCCGCAAGAGCACCACAGCCTTTTGTGTTGCCTCCGATGAGCGAGAGGCGCAGACAATCTGCAATGACCTTGCAAGTATGGGTATGCGTGCTTATTTTTACCCCGAGCGTGATTTTAATTTCAGAGATATTCAGAGCGCCTCAAGAGAGTACGAACACGCAAGGCTTAAGGTACTGCTCAAACTCATTGACGGCGAATGCGATGTAGTTGTCAGCTGTATTGATGCAGCGGCGCAGTTCACAGTGCCAAAGGAATTTTTGAGGGACTGTGTTCTGACTTTAAAAGAAGGCCTTGAAATCAGTATAGAAAAAGCCGTACGAACACTTACCCTGCTCGGATACGAGCGTTTTGATGCGGTAGAGGGCAGCGGTCAGTTTTCTGTAAGAGGCGGTATTCTCGATTTCTTTATGCCTGATGCCGAAAATCCTGTTCGTGCGGAATTTTGGGGTGATGAAATCACCGACCTTTCTTTCTTTGATATTGATACACAGCGAAGAGGGGAAAAGGCAGGCGAAATCCGTCTTTCACCGTCTGCGGAGGTAATTATTGAGGACAGAACGGCGCTTGCCGACAAAATAGAAAATCTTGCAAAAGGCGTGCGAGGCAAAAAAGCTCCACAGGTTAAGGAAACACTGCTTTCGGAGGCGGACAGCATCAGGTCGGGTGCAATGCTTTCAAATACCGACAAGTTTATTCCGCTTTTATATGATAAAGCCGAAACCTTATTTGATTATCTCGACAGAGATACTTTGATTTTCACTTCGGAGTTTAACAATATTTCAGAGCGTGGCAGAGCAATGGACTTCAGAAATGAAGAAACCGTAAAATCCGCCTTTGAGGACGGCATTCTTTGCAGAGGTCTTGACAAGTATTCACTCACTTTTGCGGAATGTGTTGATATTTTTACTTCTCACGGCATTGTTATGCTTGAGGGCTTTGTGCACGGTTCAACAACAATTCCTCTCAGAAAAATAGTATCGTTTTCTGCAAAACAGCTTTCTGTATGGAACGGTTCATACAAACAGCTTGAGGAGGATTTAAACGGTATGCTCACTGCAGAAAGCTGCGGTGTTGTGCTTGCGGGAACGGACAAGGCGGCAAAAAACCTTTGTGATTCGCTTAGAAATGACGGTATTCCCGCACAGTATGCCGATAAGTTGTCGGAAATAAAGAAAAACGCATTATTTGTATTGCCCGGTACTTTGAGCGCAGGCTTTGAATATCCGCTCGAAAAATTCTTTATTATCACACAGGGGCATATTTCGTATGTGCCGAAAAAGAAAGCAAGAAAGAAAATATCAAAGGACAGCCGGGAGGTTTACAGCCTTTCGGAGCTTTCGCAGGGCGATTATGTGGTACACAGCGTTCACGGTATAGGTATTTTCGGCGGTATCCGTAAAATTGATACCCACGGAATTGTAAAAGACTACATCAAGATTGAGTATGCAAAGGGCGATGTTCTTTATGTGCCCGTAACTCAACTTGATATGGTTGCAAAATATATCGGCCCGTCCGAAAACAGTCGTGTAAGGCTTAATAAGCTCGGCTCGCAGGATTGGCAGAAAGCAAAGTCAAGAGTAAAAGCATCTGTAAAGGACATTGCAAAGGAGCTTATTGCACTTTATTCCGCAAGAATGAAAGCAAAGGGCTATGCTTTTTCACAAGATAACGAATGGCAGCACGATTTTGAGGCTAAGTTTGAATACGAAGAAACTCCCGACCAGCTTAGGTGCTGTGATGAAATCAAGACAGATATGCAGAAAACCTCACCGATGGACAGACTTTTGTGCGGTGATGTAGGTTTTGGCAAAACAGAGGTGGCACTGCGAGCGGCATTTAAGTGCGTTGCGGATTCAAAACAATGCGCACTGCTTTGCCCGACAACAATTCTTGCGTGGCAGCATTACCAGACTGTATGCAAGCGCTTTGAGGGCTATCCGATAAGAATTGAATTGCTGTCACGATTCAGAACGGCAAAACAACAGAAAGAAACTATAGAAAAGCTAAAGCGTGGAGAGGTAGATTTGGTGGTCGGCACGCACAGACTTGTGCAAAAAGATGTGGAGTTCCGTGACCTCGGACTTGCAATCATTGACGAGGAACAGCGCTTTGGCGTGGCACAAAAGGAACGCTTTAAGGAGCTTTGCAAAAATGTTGATGTTCTTACTCTTTCGGCTACACCTATTCCAAGAACTCTCAATATGGCAATGAGCGGTTTAAGAGATATGAGTGTAATCGAGGAAGCGCCACGAAACCGTCAGCCCGTACAGACTTATGTTCTTGAACATGACGATGCGGTAATTAACGAGGCTATCCGCAAGGAACTGAGAAGAGGCGGACAGGTTTTCTACCTGCATAACGATGTTGCGACTATTGAATCCTGTGCCTCAAGAATTCTTGAGGCTGTGCCCGAGGCAAAAATAGCCATAGGTCACGGCAAAATGAAAGAGCACGAACTTAGCGAAGTATGGCGAATGATGATTGAACAGGAAGTAAATGTATTAGTATGCACCACTATAATAGAAACGGGTGTTGACCTGCCGAACGCAAATACGCTAATTATAGAAAATGCGGACAGAATGGGACTTTCACAGCTGCATCAGCTAAGAGGACGAGTAGGCAGAAGCAACCGCAGAGCCTATGCTTATCTTACATTCCGCAAAAACAAAGTGCTTACAGAAATTCAGCAAAAGCGCCTTGCCGCTATCAGAGAATTTACCGAATTTGGCAGCGGATTTAAAATCGCAATGCGAGATCTTGAATTAAGAGGAGCAGGAAACATTATGGGTGCTCAACAGCACGGACATATGGAATCTGTCGGATACGATATGTATCTTAAGTTGTTGGGCGAGGCAGTAAGCGAAGAAAAGGGCGAAGCCGCACAGTCTGCCGACCTTGATTGTCTTATTGATATTTCGGTAAATGCGCACATTCCGGAGAGCTATGTAGAAAGCCTTACTCTCCGACTTGATGTATATCGCAGAATCGCCGATATACGCAACAAAGAGGACAGCCTTGATGTTAAGGACGAACTCAAAGACCGTTTCGGCGAAATTCCCGAATCTGTGCTCGGACTTATTGACATTGCGCTTATAAGAAACTGTGCAAACGCAATGGGTATTTACGAAATCAGGCAGACGGATACCAATGTTTTACTGTTTGTCAAAGAGATAAAATCTCCGAAGGTTATAGAACTTCTTTCAAGGCTCAACGGCAGAGCAATGCTGTCTGCGGGCAACAAACCGTACATTACAATAAGATGCGGCGGCGGTTCATCGCTTGATATGCTCAAAAAAGTATTCAAAATCTGACAGTTGTCTGAAAATTTTGCCGAAAAAGCAATAAATTTTAGAAAATATATAGACAATGCAAATTTTTTTGTGTATAATCATAAAGTACGCACCCTGTCTTTTTACGGGTGAAATAGAATTTTTTAAGGACGGTAAATATTATGAAACCATATGCAAAGATCGGTTCATTGTTGCTTGCACTGATTATTGCCGTTGCAGCGGTTGGCTGCACTCCAATCAGCCTTAATGCAGAATGGGCTTACAAGACAGATAAAGTAGAATTGCCAATCGGCGTTTACAGCTACTCGCTTAAAACAGCTTACTCACAAGCTCAAAATTATGCGTCGAAACTTGCTTCATATGACGAGGCCTCCGATTCATGGCTTGACCTTGAAATCACAGACGATGACGGTGACAAGGCTGTTGCAAGAGAGTGGATTAAAAACGAGGCAGACAAAATGTGCTTAAACTACATTGCTGTTGACAACCTCGTTGAGGAGCTCGGCATTGACATGAGCGGCGCTACTGCCGACTCAGCAAAGAAATCTGCCGAGGAATATTGGACAGTAGGCCCTTACGCATCTTACGGCTACTATATGCCTTATAAAGACCAGTACGAGCCTTACGGTGTATCTTTTGAGAGCTTTGAGTACTGCACAACACTTTACAACACAAAGTATTCCGCAATCTTTGACAAGATTTACGGCGAGGGCGGCTCAAAAGAAGTAAAGGACGATGAATTTATTTCATACTTTACAGAAAATTATACAGACTATAAGTACATAAAGGCTAACCTTTACGAGTCAACAACCGACGAGTCAAACAAAAGCACAGATGTAGCGCTTTCCGACGAGGACGCAAAGAAGATTACAGACGAGTTTGACGGTTACGCAAAGGAACTTAATAACGGTACTTCTTTTGACGATGTTGTAAATAAGTATAAGACAGCTAACTCACTTACAGATGATCCGTCAACATCAGCTGTAGAAAACCTTAAAAGCAGTTCACTCGGCGATGAGCTTAAGACAGCCCTCGGCGAAATGAAAGCGAACGAGGCTAAGACAGTTAAGGTAGGTTCAGGCAATACAGCGGTTTACTACCTTATATTCAAGGGCGATATTAATTCGGACATTGACAACTATGTTTACGACTCAACACAGCGCAACAAATTGCTTGCAGATATGAAAAAAGACGAGTTTGCAAAGTATGTTGATGACCTTGCTCAAAAGACAGATTGCGAAAAGAACCAGTCTGTACTTGACCAGTATAAGCCTGAACTTTACTTTGTAAAACCTGAAAGCTCATCAGCAAGCTCAAGTTCTTCAAGCTCAAGTTCTTCAAGTTCATCTTCTTCAAAGTAAAAGTTTAAAAATCAAAATGCCACACAGCCTTTGTGTGGCATTTAGTGCAGATATTTTCAACCGATTAATAACCTTTTAAATATATGAAAGGAGTCAACAGTATGAAAAGAAAAATAATTGCTTTAATTTCCGTACTTGCACTCAGTTTTTCTGTATTTGCTTTTTCGGTAAGTGCGGTTGAAGGCGAAGAAAGCGGCGGAGAAATTATTGAAACCGAGCCTGCTCCCGAGCCGGAACCGACATATGAGCCGGAACCAGAACCGGAGCCGACATACGAGCCGGAACCGGAGCCGACATACGAACCAGAACCCGAACCGACATATGCTCCCGAGCCGGAACCGGAGCCTACAGAGCCTTATTATGAAGAGCCTACTTACAGTTATGATGATAAGCCATACTACAGCGACGGCGACGATGTATATGTAGGCGGCGGTCAGTCAACATATACTGTACCCGAAACCACTGCGCCTCCTGCACAGATGTACTCGGTAAGCAGAGATACTATTGACGATAAAACGCTTTCGCAGAGCGATTGGAACGATATTTCCGCAAATCTCAAAAACGCATCTCTTACCGACAGCGACGGCGATGATTTCAACTTTATCAAGAAAAACACAAGTAAATCCGATAACGGACATTGGATGCTTTATGCAGGTATTGTGTGCTTGATTTTAAGTGTTGCAGGTATTGTTTACTTTATTATTGCTACAGTAAAGAGCCGTGGCAGATACAAATTTGCTCCTGCAACAGGTAAAGCAGGCAAAACCAAAAAGAGAAAATTTGACACCGCAGATGTAGAACTTCCAAAGCAGGATGTATCAAAAGGCGGTACAAAATTTAAGCATTAATTAAAATTTTATCCCGATAAAGTGCGACTTTATCGGGATTTTTGCTTTAATTTGGGTAAAATAACAGTTGAAAGATAGACTTAAAAATTTAGGTCAAGCCTTTTTAAAGGCTTGCGGGTTTGGGCAGCGCCCATAAAATCTTCCGATACAACAATTTATCAGCCGCCAAACAGCGAGCTGTTCGGCTATCGTTAGATTGCATAAACGGGAAGTATTTGTGGGTTTTGCCAACACCCACGACCTTTGAAAAGGTCGACCAAATTTTTATAATTTTTAAATTTAATTTTCATCTCAACATAAAAATAGAACTGTGAGCATAAAATACAAAAATCCGCAAAAAATATAACCACCCGGAAAGGTGGTTAATTTTATGAATAGAAAAGAAAGCAAACGCAACGAGCGGTATCCTATTGAACTGCCGTCACGCAACAACGGTTTTGAACATTCACCGATTGTAGATGTTACCGATAACGAAATTTATCCGTATGAACTCAATTCAAGGCGAAATGCGGTATATCAGCCCAATGAAAATATTTCAGAGGTTGTGGCTACCGAAATAGAACCTGATTCGGCAGTGCAAACCATTCACGGACGGCAAATGTAGGAATAAAAACGGGGAAAGTGTCGGCATTTACTGAGCCGACACTTCCGCTCAGTCCCTGTTTTTTTGTAATTATCTGCGCCCTCAACTGGTGAAAGCCGTCTGTAACTATAGCTTTGTTTTCGTTAAGTCCGTTTGCTTTAATTATTTCTTCGGAAAATGCAATATTTTCGCCTGTATTTACTGCTTTGTCTTCTATATAAAGCCTGTCGGGAGAAATCCCTGCCTCGACAATGCAGTTGTACATAGCCTGTGCCTCACTCATCGGTTCATTACTGCCCTGTCCGCCTGTAAGTACAGCTTTTGCGTCAGGATTTTCCTGCAAATATCTAACGGCGCTGTTTATTCTGCCTGTAAGCATCATACTCGGACCGTCCTCGGTAACTTGAGCGCCAAGTACGATTGCGGTTGCATTTTGTTTTGGCTGTTGTATGCAGGCAAATGTCATCAGACCCGTAACAATCAAACCGTAGCAAAGAAGTGCGGTAAAGCAAAAATTGATGCCGTACAGAACAATTTTGCCGAATATATTTTTCTTGAGTTTTTCTTTTAATGATTTGTATTTATTGCGTGTGCCGAATACAAAAATCAGCCATACACACAACAATCCGCCCACAAGATTGCCGATGTTGACAATTCCCCACAGAGCGCCCGATACAAACAACAATAAAAATACAATGGCAATTAAGGTAATTATAACTCTGAATATTTTAAAAGCTTTGTTTTCTTTTTCCACAGCTTATCAGCTCTTTTCGTAAATAATTATAATTATTTTAGCATATAAAGCACAAAAAGGCAATAACTTTTAACTTTGCTTGCAAAATTTTATTGATACAGCAGTGAAAGCGTGATATAATAACTTATTATGCAAGGCGGTGACAATATGAAGTCTGTATTTGCGGGAAACAAAGCGAAGTTTGCTTATTTTTCCTTTATATTTATAATAATTTCAACGGTTATGTATACATTTTATGCCAAAGAACCGCATTGGTGGTATATTGTATGGAATGATATTCTTGCTGTAATTCCGCTGTTTGCGGCAATGCTGTGCGAACATTATTTCAGTAAGAAAAAAGCTGTTCCTGCTGTAATATTTGGATTTTTGTGGTTATTATTCTTTCCAAATTCGCCGTATATGATGACGGATTTAAAATATACAAGCTATTTTAAAGAGTCCGCTTATCTTGAATATGAAAAAATCGGAACGAATGTGACCGCTTGGCTTATTGTGCTGAACTTGACGGTTACGGTTATACTCGGGCTGCTGTTCGGAATGATGTCAATGCGAATAATTCATAAAATAATAAATAAGCGTTTCGGAAAGGCGACGGGTGTTGCTTTTTGTACAATTACGATTTTACTCAGTTCTTTTGCAATTTATATCGGCAGATATGCAAGAGTAAATTCGTGGGATATTGTTCGCCCGATTTTCTTAATTGAAAAATCGTTAAACTCACTGTCGGAATTTTCACCAATTTTTATAGCTTTATTCTGTATAGCCACGGCGATGCTGTATGTGCTTTATTATGCATTTGATAAATTTGTAATAAAAGTTAAAGGAAACGGCTGCCATGGTTCTACACCGGAAAAGGGAATCGATCCGATCAATATCGCATCCCATATCGTCATCAACCTTCAGGAGATCATCGCACGGGAGATCTCAGCGGTAAAGCCGGCGGTACTGACGATCGGACATATCGAAGCCGGCTTTGCTTACAATGTGATCCCTTCCGAAGCGGTGATCGAGGGTACGATCCGTGCTGTCGAGGAGAGTGTCCGCAGACAGCTGGCTGACCGGATCGGTGAGATCGCAGAGGCGACTGCCCGTACCTTCCGCGGCGAGGCAGAGTATGAGATGATCTGGGGAGCTCCGCCTGTGATCAATGATCCGGAAATGGCTAAACTGGCAGCGGCCTGTGCCAAGGAGGTCGTTGGTGCTGACAATGTGATCGATCATGTGGATGCGCCGAATATGGGCGGTGAAGACTTTGCCTATTATGTGGAGAAGATCCCGGGAGCATTTATGTTCTTAAGCTCCTCAAATCCCGAAAAGCATACAGACGTTCCGCATCATAATCCGAAATTCAACGTGGATGAGGATGTGTTCTGGATCGGTTCGGCGGTGTTTGTAAATATTGTAGAAAAGTTTCTCGGCATGAAATAGCTCTTTACCCCTCCGCAAAACGATCGAATGCTTGACAGAAGCCGTGAAGTATGGTAAATTATTTTTCAGCTTAAATACTTGGATGAGGAATAGTAGGAAACGCAGGGAATACAGAGAGCCGCCGGTGGGTGTGAGGCGGATTCCGGAGCATTCTGAACTCGCCTCGGAGTAGCTTGCTGAAGGGAGCACTGCGTGTATATTTTATGTAGCTTCTGTGTAGGTTAAGCCGGCCCGACCGTTAACAGGATTTGAGAGCATGTGGACGTATACCGATACCGATTTCGGTATTTAGGTGTCCGGCATGAAATAGAGTGGTACCGCGTGAGTTTAAGCCC
>OGLG01000787.1_pt1 | contig 22634 bp, 18 predicted proteins | sample 1572621 | NCBI WGS metagenome assembly OGLG01 (sample SAMEA2581912, study PRJEB24529) | metagenome | biome: Human gut stool | place: China | collected 2011 | reverse complement strand
TGCTCCCGGCCGGAGATGTGCCCGTTGGCGATATAGGCGATGCGGTGGTCGCGGTCATGCACCACGGCCTCGCAGGTTTCGCCCAGCGACAGCGAAATGCCCTTGGCGATCTGAATCAGTCTGTTTACCATATCCATGGAGGGGTCCCCTTCTCTTTGAAAAATTCTTACAAGTATTATACCATATCCGGATGAAAATTCCAACATTTTCCCATGTAAAATTTCGCCGCGCAAATGCGCACCCGGCGTGGAGGGCCGGGTGCGCATCTGCATGGTATGGGAAAAATGAGGGAGAAAATGTGCGGTATAAGGAGAGAAAGCGCCGGGGAGTGGAAAGGCGTCTCCCCGGCGCGGGATAAGGTCAGACGCTTTGCAGACCCACCTGATAGGCCTTCAGGTTGGCCTCCAGGAATTTGGCCGGCACCTTCCTGCGGATCAGGGCCGTCCAGTCATAGTGCTCCAGGCCCAGCTTCTTCACCAGAGCCCCCAGCAGGATGATGCTGGCCACACGGATGGTGCCCAGCTGCTGGGCCAGCTCCGTGGCCCGGACGGGGCACACATGCTCCACCGTCTGCTGCAGCTGCTCAATGGCATCGTGGGGATAGGAGGCCTTCCCCATTTTCACGGGAATGGGCAGGATCTCGTTGTCGTTGACGATCAGGGTGCCGCCGGCCTTCAGCAGCTTCAGCCAGCGCAGGGCCTCGATCTTCTCAAAGGCCACCACCACGTCGGCCTCGCCGTCGGCGATGATGGGAGGCAGGTCGTCCGCGCACTCGTAGCGCAGCTCGATGCCCTCCCGGCTGAAGATCTCGCGGTAGGTGAAGATGGCGTCCTCCAGCTCGGCGAGCAGGTCGGTCTCCTCCACGCGCAGGGTGAAGCGCCCGTCCTGCATCCGGGTGAAGTCCAGCAGCTCCTCGACCATGGTGGTCAGACGGCGGGACTCCTTGACGATGATGTTGAGGCCGCGCTGCGTCTGCTCCGGATTCGCGCCGGGATCGGCGGCGAGCGTTTCCGCCCAGCCGTTGATGGCGGTGAGCGGCGTGCGCAGCTCGTGCGAGACGGAGGAGACGAACTCCTGCTGGATCTTCTCGGACTGCGAGATCTTGAGCGACATATCGTTGATGTTGTCCACCAGCTCGCCGAGCTCGTCGCGGTAGCGGTTATCGATCAGGATGCCGTAGCTGCCGGCGGAGATGCGCCGCGCGGCGTCGGACACGACGGCGACCGGCTCGACGACGTTGTTGATGAAGATGGCGTTGGAGAAGATGGCAAGGCCCACGCACAGCAGCGCAACGCCGATGGCGACCGCCATGCTGACGAGCACGCTGCGGTCCGCCTCGTGCAGCGCGGTGACGTAGCGCAGCACGCCGATCACACGGCCATTGAACCGGAGCGGTGCGGAGACGGAGAGGATCCTCTCCCCCGTCTGCGGGTCAAGGCCCTCGAAGCTCGCCGGCTTTCCGGTGGCGACGGCCTCGGTCACATCGCTCGTTCCCGGCTGCGTGCCGGCGGTCAGGCCGTAGCTCGACACCTGCACGCGGCCGTTGACGTTGATGAACTGAAGCTCAAGCCGGTCCTTTTCCTCAAAGGTCTCCGCCGTGATGGAGGCGTAGCGGAAATACTCGCTGTAGCTCTTGAGGCCGTAGCTCGAAAAATTGTCGGCGGCGACGCGGGCGCGGGTCTCAAGGCCCGAGCGCATGGCGCTGTAGTAGGTCCGGCGCACGCCGAGGGTGTAGACCGTGACGATGGCGATGACCACCAGAACGATGGGCAGCACGGCATTCACGAGCCAGCGCTGGCGCAGGCCGCGGATGCGCAAGCCGCGCTTTGCGGACATGGCGGTCACTTCCTTTCTGCTTCAAATCATCCCTGTTCCTGGATTCAGTCCGTGCTCCACTTGTAGCCCGTGCCCCAGACGGTGGCGATGTAGCGCGGCTCCTGCGCGTCGTCCTCGATCTTCAGCCGCAGGCGGCGGATGTTGACGTCCACGATCTTCACCTCGCCGAAGTAGCCGCGGCCCCAGACCGTGTCGAGGATCTCCTCGCGGGTGAGCGCCTTGTCTGGGTTCTCCATGAAGAGCTTCATGATCTGATATTCGAGCTGCGTGAGCTTGAGACGCTTGCCGTTTTTCTCCACCACGCGGTCGGTCATGTTCAGCAGAAACGGCGGCTGGGAGATCTCTCCGACCGCAGCGCTGACGAGCGGCGCATCGCCCGCGCGGCGCAGCAGCGCGTCCACGCGCGCGGTCAGCTCGGCGGGCGAAAAGGGCTTGGTGACATAGTCGTCCGCGCCGGTCATCAGGCCCGTGACCTTGTCCATCTCCTGCGAGCGGGCGGTGAGCATGATGATGCCGATGTGCGGGTAGGCTGCGCGCACGCGGCGGCAGACCTCAAAGCCGTCGATGCCCGGCAGCATGATGTCGAGCAGCGTGACGCGCACATCGGGATTCTCGCTGAGCTTTTCCAGCGCCTCCTCGCCCGTCTCGGCCTCCACGACCTCGTAGCCGGCGCGGATCAGATTGATGACGATAAAGCTGCGGATGCTGGACTCATCCTCCAGGACCAACACTTTTTTCATCGTATCTCGGTTCCTTTCTCAGTTTTCGCCCGTCGTCCACTCGGCGACGATCAGGCTGAAGCTCTTCTTCACGGTCTCCTCGTCGACCGCGCCGTCCCAGTCGTCGCAGGGCAGGAGCTCGGCGGTGTAAACGGTCTCGACCTGTCGGGCGAGCACAAAGCGGTCGCCGCGCCGGGCGTGCTCCTCGCGGGCTCTGCCCGTGAGGGCGCAGATCTCCAGAAACGGCTGCAGCTGTCCGTCGCTGCTGCGGCAGAAGAAAAGGACCGCGTTTTCATCGGGCGTTCCGGCGCGCAGGAGCGACACCCGCTCGTCCCACGCCTCCGGCAGGAGCAGGCTCCAGCCGTCGGCGGCGTTGTGGAAGGTGCGGCACACGACCTCGCTCTTTCCCGCGCTGTCGTAATCGCGCCAGAGGATGCGGTAGTAGGTCTCGCTCTCCTCGTCGAGCGGCGGGAAGGGGACCGGCTCGGGGATCTCGATCACGCCGCTGCCGTCGATGTCGGTCGGATAGAGTGAGAGGAAGCGGAAACCGCCGTCCACGGCGGAGGAGGCGGTGTTCTGCGTGACATTGCGCAGAACGCCGTTTTTCACGGTCAGGATATCGTAGGCCGCCACGCTGTTGTCCGCCACGCCGGTGACGTAGAGCGCCTGCTGCCCGTCCGAAAGAGCGCCCGCCGCCACGCGCGAAAGCTCGGACGCGGAGAAGGACAGCTCGAGCGTCGAGATGCAGCTCAGCTCGCGGTCGTCCCAGGTGTAGCAGTCCGCCATGCAGCGGTTCTCCTCGCCGCTGTAGAGCACCGTCAGCTCCTGCCGGCCGTCGCCGTTGAGATCGCTCACGGCGTAGCGGAGGTAGGCGGTGGTGAGCAGGTTGAGCGGCTCGCTGCCGCGCAGGGTGTAAACGGCGAGCACCTGCAGCTCCGTGCCGCTCTTGAAGCCGACAAGGATCTCGCGGCGGCCGTCGCCGTCGAGGTCATAGTACGTGATGGAGTAGATCGAGCTGGCGGTCCCCTCGATGAGAGCCATCTGCTCGTAGCTGTCGCCGTTGGAGCGGAAGAAGTAGATCTTCACGGGCCGCTCGTCCGTCGCCTTGCGGAAGAAGGCCACCGCCTCCTCTACGCCGTCGCCGTCGAGATCGACCATCTGCACGCTCTGGAGGTTACTGCCCGAGATGGGCGCAGCGTGCTCCGCGCCGTCGGAGAGCAGGGCGTTGATCTCCGCTTCGAGCGAGGCGTATTCCGCCGGAAGGCTCGGCAAGGCATAGAGCTTGTCGGTCGAGACGTTCGTCGCGCAGCCGCCGAGCAGCAGGCAAAGCGCCGCAAGCGCCAGCGCGCGGGCAAATTTTCTGCCGTAGTTCGCCATGCTTTCCCCTCCCTTGACCCGCTTTGGGCATAATCTACCGATACAGAGTATAGCATAGCACAAGCCGCATAAAAAGGGTAGTCCCCTTTTGCGCTTTTTGCCGGAAAAATTTATCTTGCAAATCGACGCAGCGTCCTCTATAATAGCTTTTGTTATCGCCGGTGTGATGGAATGGTAGACGTAGCGGATTCAAAATCCGCCGGGGGCGACTCCGTGTGGGTTCGAGTCCCACCACCGGCACCAAAAAAGGGAAGGCATGGCGCGCGCCATGCCCTCCCTTTTTCACATATTGAAGCGTCGGCGGGCCTCCTCGCGCAGCGAGGGCACGCGGCGCACGACGCGCAGCGGGATGATGAGCCCGACGCAGATGACCACCACGACGAGCGACCACGTCGGCTGCCATGCCGCGCGGAAAAAGCGGTCCATGCAGTATTCCACGCCCAGCGCCATCAGGCCCACGGTGCCGATGCACATGGCGATCGCGGAGAGCCGCGACCGCCGCCCGCCGCGCAGCAGAAAGCTCAAAAGGAACACCAGCACGCACGCCCAGCCGAGGATGGGCAGGGCGAGGCCGCGGAACCATGCGCCGCCGCTCAGGTCGATGGAGATGAGGAAGACGTACACACCGACCGCGGCGACGTCCGCCGTCAGGCGGAAGAAGATGGGGATGCGCCGCGCGAGCATCGGCAGCATGAACCAGATCCAGAGCATCACCGCCGCGCCGATGACGTAGAGCGACCAGGGCCGCTCGGTGGGCAGCAGCAGGTTCAGCACGCCGCAGCACAGGGATACCGACGCGAGCATCGCCGTGAGCAGCGCGGCCGCCGCGCGGCGCGAGGCGGGCGGCACCTCGGCGGGCTTGGTGGGAAAATAGCTCGGCGCGTCGGGGTCCGGCTTCCAGGCAGGCGTGCCGCAAAGCGGGCAGCGCGCCGCGCCGGGATCCAGCTCCACGCCGCAGTTGACACAGTATGACATATCGTTTTCGTCCTTTCGCTCCGCTCTTCAGCGGTTGCTCTCCACGCGCACGGGGATGCCCTCGCGCACGAGGAAGCGGAAAAAGTCGCGCTCGGTGTCCGTCTCCGCCTGCGTGCCGGCAAAGGTGATCTCCATGGTATCGCCGTAGCTGATGGAGGCGCAGTGGCAGCGCGGCACGGTCGCCTGACCGAGAATGACCTCCGCTCCGCGGATGTGCGCCGCCATCTCCGGCGGCACGGTGAACGCGCCGGGGTTGGTGTAGGTGCAGGAATAGGGGCGCACACCGAACAAGCGGTAGTTGAGCGCCATGACCGGGTTTTTGAGCACGACCGGAATGAGCCGCAGGGCAAAATTCTCCGTAAAGCGGACATTGCCGGTAAACGCCGCCTGCAGCTCCTGCCGGTTGATGTGCAGCTTCATAAAATGGCGCACCTGCGAGACGATCTCGGGGAAGGTGTAGTCGCCGAGCGCCGGGTCGATATACGGGCGGACGGTGGTGATGAAGTTGCGCAGCGTCTCGCTCGGGAACCATGCGCGCAGATTGATCGGCACCGCCAGCGCCACGGGGCGCTCACGGTAGGGTCTCTCGCGCTTCTGCTTTTCCAGAATGACGTGGATGAGCACGGCGGAGAGGTACTCCGTGATGGAGGCGTTATGCTTCTTTGCCTGCTCGCGCAGGCGGGAGAGCGGCACGAAGCCCATCGTGACATGGAAGGTGTAGAACGGCTCCGGCGTGCCGATATTCTGATAGGCCCTCGGCAGGCGGCGCAGGCCGAAGGCGTGGCGGCCCGCATAGCGGGCGTAGGCGTCCTCCAGCTCCTCCTCGCGCGGCGGCTCGTTCAGATCGAGCACGCCGTTTCCCGCGGGAACGTCCACGCCGGTCTGGCGCAGGTATTCGGCAAGGAGCGTGCGGAAAAAGACGATGGCCCCACCGCCGTCGGACAGCGCGTGGAACACCTCGACGGAAATGCGCTCGCGGTAATAGTAAAAGCGCACGAGCCAGCCGTTATCCTCGCGGAAGCGGACGGGCTGGCAGGGATCGGAGACGTCCTCCTTCAAAAACGGTCCGGGCGCATGGTTCGGCTCGAGATAGTACCAGAACAGGCCCTTGCGGATGCGCACGGCAAAGCTCGGGAAGCGCGGCATACAGCGGTCGATGGCGCGCTGGAGCGCGGCGGGATCGACCTCCCCTTCCATCCGGGCGGAAAAGCGGTAGATAGCGGAATATTCCTCCTTTTGCAGCGCGGAGTAGAGAATGCCCGCGCTGTCGAGCTTGTACCATTTGCTGTCGGGTCTCGCCATCGTCGTTTCCTCCTTCCGCGCGGCATCGCCTCGGATGGCTTATTGTAGCACAGCGGCGCGCACACCACAAGAAAAATGACGGTTTTCCTTTTCTTTTTTACGCAAACATGATATTATACAGGCAGGAAGACCAATCACAGGCAGGAGATAACGATGGAAAACAAGCTGAACCTTCCGCTGAAAAAGAAGAAAAACGAGGCCGAGAGCCCGCGCCTCGATCCGCTGATGCGCGCGCTCAAGGCGCTGCACAGCGCGGGCGCGCCCGAGACCATGACCGAGGAGGAGCTGGAGCATCAGCGCCGCAGTCAGGAGGTCCTCGGCCGGTTGACCGCGCCGATGGCCGGCATGGACTATGAGGAATTTTCACTCGGCGGCATGAACGCCGCGTGGATGCGGCTCAAGGCTCCTCACGGCAGCCGTCACGCCATTCTCTACTGCCACGGCGGCGGCTACACGAGCGGCAACCTCGGCTACGCGCGCGTGCTCGCGTCCAAGCTCGCGCACGTCACGGGCTACGACGTGCTGAGCTTTGAATACCGTCTCGCGCCCGAGCATCCCTACCCCGCCGCCGTCGAGGACGCGCTGCGCGCGTGGGATCATCTCATGCTGCTGGGCTACGGCGCGCGGGATGTCGTGCTCGCAGGCGACAGCGCGGGCGGCAACCTCGCGCTCGTGCTGTGCCATCGTCTCAAGGCGGCGGGCCGCCGCCTGCCCGGGGCGCTGGTGCTGATGTCTCCGTGGACGGACATGACGATGTCGGGCGCGTCCTACGCCGAGCGCGCGGAGAGCGACCCGATGCTCACGCCGGAGTACATCGAGGCCGTGCGCACCGCCTACGCCGGCGGGCGGGACTACGCCTCGCCCGATCTCTCGCCGCTCTTTGCCGACCTTACCGGCTTCCCGCCGACGCTCATTCAGGCCGGCGATCACGAGATCCTGTATTCGGATGCCGAGATGCTCTGTCACGCGCTGGAGCGGGCGGGCGTTTCCTGCCGCTTCGAGGTGAGCGAGGGGATGTGGCACGTCTTTCAGATGTTCCCCCTGCGCAAGGCCGCCGCGGCGATGGAAAGCGTCGCGCGCTTCCTGCTGGAGCGGTGACGGCGCACCCCCTTCTGAATCCCATACCCTGAGAGGAGAAACGAATATGAAGCAGCCTCATATCCGGCTCGACGAGAGCTTGAACGTCCGCTATGCCATCCTGCCCGGCGACCCCAGGCGCGCCGAGCGCATCGCGTCGCACATGAGCGAGGTCGAGGACCTCGGCATGAACCGCGAGTACCGCAGCCTTGTCGGCGCCTACCGCGGCGCGCGCATTCTGGCCATGTCCACGGGCATGGGCGGCGTCTCGACCGGCATCGCGGTCGAGGAGCTGCATAACATCGGCGTGACGCACGCCATCCGCATCGGCTCCTGCGGAGCCTTACAGACGGACATCGCTCCCGGTGAGCTGCTCATCGCCGCCGGCGCGGTGCGCGACGACGGCACCTCTCGCGCCTATGTGCGCGAGGGCTATCCCGCCGTGCCGGACACGGAGCTGCTGCTCGCGCTGACGGAGAGCATCCGCGCGCAGGGCTTCGCCCACCGCCTCGGCATCATCCGCAGCCACGAGAGCTTTTACATCGACGACATCGAGGAGATCAACGAATACTGGTCGAAAAAGGGCGTGCTCGGCAGCGACATGGAGACCGCGGCGCTGCTGACCGTCGGGCGGTTGCGCGGCATGAAATGCGCGAGCGTGCTCAACAACGTCGTGCGCTGGAAGGAGTGCATTTCCCACGGCGTCGGCTCCTACGCCGCCGGCGCCGACGCGGCCGCCGCGGGCGAGGAGCACAGCATTCTCGCCGCGCTGGAGGCCTTTGCGCGGCTGGAAGCCGAGAAAAAATAGGAAAAATGGGAACTTTTTCCAGTTTTCAGCGTCAAACCCTTTAGAGACCCCAAATAAAAGATTGAGGTGATGAAAGATGAAGAGAACGCTTGCCCTTTTTCTCAGCGCGCTGATGCTGCTTGCCCTGCTCGCGGGCTGCGGCAGCAAGGCGGCTCCGCGCGACAGCGCCGCCGGCAGCGACTACATGATGACCAACCAAAGCTACGCCAAAACGGACGAGAGCTTCGCCTACGACGAGCCGGAGCTCCCGACGCCCGACGCCGAGAACGGCTATTGGGACGGCGGTGAAAGCCAGACGCTCACCGGCGGCATGACCGCTCCGGGCGACGCGAAGATGATCTACCGCGCGAGCATCGATGTGCAGACGCAGGACTACGCGACGAGCGAGTCCGCCATCACCGAGCTGGTGAAGTCCTGCGGCGGCTACTTTGAGAGCAAGAGTCTGAGCAATCGCTCAAGCGGCTACCGCTACGGCGAATTCACCGTGCGCGTGCCCGCGAAGGAGTATGAGCGCTTCTGCGCTCAGGTCGGCTCGCTCTGCCACGTCACCTATATGTCCTCCTCGGCGGAGAACATCACCGAGGAATACTACGACACCGACTCCCGTCTCAAGACCGCGCAGATCAAGCTCGAGCGGCTGCAGGAGCTGCTCTCGAAGGCGGACAATATGGCGGACATCATCACCATTGAGAGCGCCATCAGCGACACGGAGTACGAGATCGAAAGTCTCTCCGGCACGCTGCGCCACTACGATGCGCTGGTGGATTACGCCACCGTGAGCCTGACGCTCAGCGAGACCTACAAGCTCGATGAGAACGAGGGCGCGCCGCTGACCTTCGGCGCGCGCATCGCGCGGGCCTTCACGAACGGTCTGCGCGACACAGGCGTATTCCTTGAGGACCTTGCCATCGGCATCGCGAACAACCTTGTGTTCCTGGCGGTGCTGGCTGCGCTCGCCGTGATCGTCGTGCGCGCGGTGCGCAAAAAGAAGCCGTTCGGCAGGCTCGGCAAAAAGAAAAACAAGCTCCCCGCAGGCGAGGAGCCGAAAAGCGAAGAATAACCGATAAGGAGAAAACGCCTATGAAGCTCACTTGGCTGGGCCATTCCTGCTTCGCCGTCGAAAGCGGCGGCTATCGCGTCGTGCTCGACCCATATTATGTGGAGAGCTATCCGCCGCTGCATACGAGCGCGAACGAGGTGCTCTGCTCGCACCATCACCGCGACCACGATTTCGTGGATGCAGTGGAGCTCACGCCGCGCGGGGGCAGTCCCTTCACGGTGGAGACCGTCCAAGCCTTCCACGACGATCAGGGCGGCACGCTGCGCGGGACGAACACCATCCATGTCCTCGCTGCCGAGGGGCTGCGCGTCGTGCATCTCGGCGACCTCGGTCACGAGCTGAGCGGGGAGCAGCTCGCGCCGCTGCGCGGCTGTGACGCGCTGCTGATTCCCGTCGGCGGCTTCTACACCATCGACGCGGAGACCGCCAAGCGCGTGGCGGACGCCATCGCGCCGCGCGTGATCGTGCCGATGCACTACCGCCACGGCAGCCACGGCTACGATGTGATCGCCACGGTGGAGGACTTCCTGCGGCTCTATCCCGCAGACGAGGTACACTGTCTTGACGGCAGCTCCTTTGAGCTGACGCCCGACGCGCCGCGCGGCGTGATCGTGCCGAAATTCATGGGCTGAACGCATATAGAAAAAGGAAGCGAAGGGGTCTCCCCTTCGCTTCCTTTTTTCATCTTAGAACCACTTCTTTTCCTGCGCCTTTTCCAGGACAAAGGGCAGCATCTCCTCGCGGTCGAGGACGGTGGTGTGGCGCACGGGGCGCTCGCGCAGACCGCGGAGGTTCTTCGGCGCGGGAATTCCGGTCAGACGCTCGAGCTGCTCCATGACGGCGAACTCGTCGCCCTCCGCCTTTTCGCCGAGGCCCCCGAGCACGGCGGCGGGGAACTTGTAGGGCGACGCGGTGGAGAGCACCACGACCGGCGCGTGAGCGGGGTTCGCCGCCTTGTACTGCTGCGCGACGTTCCACGCCACGGCGGTGTGCGTGTCGCAGAGATAATGATGCTCCTGCCAGACCCTGCCGATGGTCTGCTTCGTCTCGTCGTCGCCGCAGCAGCCCGCCCAGAAAAGGGACTGGATCTTCTCCTTCAGCTCCTCCGGCACCTCGTAGGCGCCGTCCTCGGTGAGCTGACGCATCAGCTTCGCCACCAGCTGCTCGTCGCCGGAGAGCAGGAACAGCAGACGCTCGAGGTTGCTCGACACCAGAATGTCCATCGAGGGCGAGCTGGTGAGGTAGAACGGGCGCTTCTTATCATAGCGGCCCGTGCGGATGAAGTCGGTGAGCACGTTGTTGGCGTTGGACGCGCACACGAGCGTGCCGACGGGAAGCCCCAGCTCGCGGGCGAAGTAGCCGGCGAGAATGTCGCCGAAGTTGCCGGTGGGAACGACGTAGTCCACCCGCTCGCCGACAGCGACCGTGCCGCGGCGGACAAGGTCTGCGTAAGCGCGGAAGTAATAGACGACCTGCGGGGCAAGGCGGCCGATGTTGATGGAGTTCGCGCTCGACAGGCGCACGCCCTTGCCCGCGAGCAGGTTCTCGCCGCCGACCTTGGCAAAGACCTGCTTGACGGCAGTCTGCGCGTCGTCGAAGTTGCCGCGCACCGCGGCGACACAGGTATTGTCGCCGCCCTGCGTGACCATCTGCGCCTTCTGCACGGCGGACACGCCGCCGTCCGGGTAAAAGACGATGATCTTCGTGCCCGCGACGTCGCAGAAGCCCTCCATCGCGGCCTTGCCGGTGTCGCCGGAGGTCGCGGTGAGGATCAAGATCTCATCGTCCACGCCGCACTTCTTCTTTGCCGCCGTCATCAGGTGCGGCAGCATCGAGAGCGCCACATCCTTGAAGGCGCTCGTGGGGCCGCGGAACAGCTCGAGCACCGTGTCCTCACCGACCGGAACGGTGGGTGTCAGGTCCTCGGTCTCGAATTTGCCGGTGTAGGCCGCATGGACAAGCTGCTCCATCTCCGCGTGCGTGAAGTCGGGCAGCAGCGCGCATAATATCTCCGTCGCCATGCCCTGCGTGGAGAGCGTCAGGCAGCGCTGCCAGTCGAAGTCCAGCCCCGAGAGGGCCGGCATGGCATACAGCCCGCCGTCGGGGGCAAGGCCGTTCAGGATCGCTTCGGCGCTCGATGCGGTGAGGGCCGCGTTCCGCGTGCTTTGATAGTTCATATTAAAAATACCTCCGCTTTTCGGTTTTTTTCATTTGCCATATCAAAATATTTTTTCGATTGCCTATTGCATTTCGACAATGCTCATGTTATATTGTTCCCATCAAAAAGTCAAGTGTTTTTCTACCGCGGACATTTCCGTGCAAAATGCACAAATCGTCCATACTTGGCGGATTTTAAAGAGAGAAAGGCAGGCACACCCCATGAACATTGCATTGCTCGGCTTCGGCACCGTCGGCAAAGCCTTCTACGAGCTCACGCTCGGGCGGAGCGATCTGCGCGTGACGAGCGTTTTATCCCGCCGTCCGCGCCCGGAGCTTCCCTGCACCGTGACAAATGATTTTGACGAGATCGTGCGCGACCGCTCGGTCGGCATCGTGGTCGAGGTCATGGGCGGACTGGAGCCGGCTTACCGTTATATCTGCGCGGCCATGCGCGCGGGCAAGCACGTCGTCACCGCGAACAAGCAGCTCGTCTGCGCGCACTACGACGAGCTGCTGGAGCTTGCGAGGGAGTGCGGCGTGTCGCTGCGCTGCACGGCGGCGGCGGGCGGCGGCATCCCGTGGCTCACGTCCCTCTCCCGCGCTGCGCGGCTCGATGAGATCACCGCCGTCGGCGGCATCCTGAACGGCACGACGAACTATATGCTCTCAGCCATGACGGCCTCCGGCGTCGATTATACCACCTGTCTGCGCGAGGCGCAAGCGCTCGGTTACGCCGAGGCCGATCCCACCGCGGACGTGGAGGGCTACGACGCGCGGCGCAAGCTGGTGCTCAGCGCGAACCTCGCCTTCGACGCGTCGGTGCAGGAGGAGGAGATCCCCTGCTTCGGCATCTCGAGCGTGGAGAAAAAGGACTTCGCCGCCTGGCGCGAGCTGGGCAGGGTCTGCAAGCTCTTCGTCCGCGCCGAGCGGCACGAGGGCCGCATCTCTGCCTTTGTCTGCCCCACGCTCTTCCCCGCCGCGTCGCCGGTCGCGCAGACGAACGGCACGGGAAACCTCGTCACCCTGCGCGGCGCGCGCTTCGGCGAGCTGAGCTTTTCCGGCGCGGGCGCGGGCGGCTACCCCACCGGCAGCAGCGTGCTGAGCGACTGCGTGGACGTCATCGAGGGCTGCCCGAGCTTTTATGTCTCGCGGCACGAGGCGAAGCACATCGACAATTCCGCGGCGGCCGGCCGCTTCTACCTGCGCACGGGCAGCGAGACCGTCTGCACCGGGCCCATCACCGTCGCCGAGGCCTTTGCGCGCGCCGAGCGCGCGCGCTCCTGCGGCGAGCCGGCATTCTTAGCAAGGATCGAGGAGGAGTAAAGAAAATGCTTAAGGTTCTGAAATTCGGCGGCTCGTCGCTCGCCGACGCCCAGCAGTTCGCCAAGGTCAAGGCCATCGTGGAGGCCGACGAGTCCCGCCGTGTGGTCATCGTGTCCGCGCCCGGCAAGCGCTTTTCCGGCGACCACAAGATCACCGACCTTTTGTACCTCTGCGCCGCGCACATTAAATACGGTGTGAGCTGCGAGGAAATTTTCGACATGATCCGCACGCGCTATCTCGAGATCGCGCACGACTGCGGTCTGAAGCTCGACCTGAATCCCGACTTCGACGCCCTGTGGGCGAAGATGCAGGAGGGCATCGAAAAGGACGAGCTGGCCTCGCGCGGCGAATACTTCTCCGCGCGGCTGATGGCCGAGTACCTCGGCTACGAGTTCCTCGACGCCGCCGAGTGGGTGAAGTTCCGCTTCGACGGCACGGTGGATACCGACGCGACCTACGAGGCGCTGCGCCGCGCCGCGGGCGACCGCAGCGTGGTCATTCCCGGCTTCTACGGCGTGATGCCCGACGGGCGCATCCGTACCTTCTCCCGCGGCGGCAGCGACATCACCGGTGCGCTGGCGGCAGCGGCGCTGGACGCCGACGTCTACGAAAACTGGACGGACGTCTCCGGCATTCTGATGGCCGACCCGCGCATCGTGGACGATCCCGCGCCCATCCGCCACCTCACCTACGGCGAGCTGCGCGAGCTGAGCTACATCGGCGCGCAGGTGCTCCACGAGGGCACCATCTTCCCCGTGCGTGAGAAGAACATCCCGCTCAACATCCGCAACACGAACGAGCCGGAGCACCCCGGCACCACCATTCTCGAGAGCATCGAGGAGGACACGAACGACGGCAGCTTCATCACCGGCATCGCGGGCAAGAAGGGCTTCTCCGTCATCACCATCGCCAAGACCGGTATGTCCGGCGACCCCGGCACGCTCGTGCGGATCCTGGAAATTCTCGCCAAGCACGAGGTCAACGTGGAGTATATCCCCTCCGGCATCGACATCATCTCGCTGGTGGTGGAGAGCAAAAAGGTCTCCAAATGTCTCTACGCCATGCTGGGCGAGCTGCAAAAAGAGGTGCAGCCGAATAAGATAACGGTGACGGAGCACATCGCGGTCGTCGCGGCGGTCGGCCGGAAGATGGCGTACCGCCCCGGCGTTTCCGGCAAGATCTTTGCCAAGCTCGGTGAGAACGGCGTGAACATCCGCATGATCACGCAGGGTCCCGAGGAGCTGAACATCATCGTCGGCGTGGAGGAAAAGGACTTCGCGCAGGCCATTCGCGTACTGTATGACAGCTTTGTCAAGGAACATATTTAAGGAAAAGGTGAGGGCAATACCATGAAGCTTTATAATATAGGCATTCTCGGCGCGACGGGCGCCGTGGGCCAGGAAATGATGAAAATTCTGCTCGAGCGCAAGTTCCCCGTCGGCGAGCTGCGCCCCATCGCCTCCGCGCGCAGCGCGGGCAGTGAGATCGACTTCGGCGGCAGGAAGTGCACGATCGTCGAGGCGTCGGACGATGCCTTTGAGGGTCTCGACATCGTGCTCGGCGCGGCGGAGAACGACATTGCCGAGCGCTTCGCGCCCGCCATCGTTAAGGCCGGCGCGGTGTTCGTCGACAACTCCAGCGCCTTCCGTCTCGACCCCAAGGTGCCGCTGGTCATCCCCGAGATCAATCCCGAGGACGTGAAGTGGCACAGCGGCATCATCTCCAACCCCAACTGCACCACCATCGTCACCCTTGTCGCCATCAACGCGCTGGCGAAGGAAAGCCCCATCGAGACCATCATCGCCAGCTCCTATCAGGCGGTCTCCGGCGCGGGCAAGAACGGCATCGACGAGCTGCACGATGAGGTCGCGGCGCTCGCCGCGGGCAAGCCCGTCGAGCCGAAGGTATTCCAGTACCAGATCGCCTACAACGTCATCCCCCAGATCGGCGGCGAGGCGTACATGGGCTACACGAGCGAGGAGATGAAGATGCAGAACGAGGGCCGCAAGATCCTCCACCTGCCCGAGATGAAGGTCAGCTGCACCTGTGTGCGCGTGCCCGTGGTGCGCAGCCACTCCGTCTCCGTCGTGCTGCGCACAAAGGAAAAGATCAGCGTCGAGCGCGCGCGTGAGCTGATCGCCGCCGCGCCCGGCTGCAAGCTGACCGACGACCTTGCGAGCAAGGTCTACCCCATGCCGCTCGACACGAGCGATCAGGACCTCGTCTACGTCGGCCGCATCCGCGACGATCTGACCGACGAGCGCGGGCTGAACCTCTGGTGCTGCGGCGACCAGGTCCGCAAGGGCGCGGCGACCAACACCGTACAGATCGCGGAGCTGCTGCTCGAAAAATAAATCCGATTTTTGTGAAAGGGAGCCTCTGTCCGACGCCGGGCAGAGGCTCCCTTTGTTCATTGCGACATTTTTCTTGCTGTTTTTTTGGTAAGATGGACAGGGCAAAGTGCTTTGACTTTTTGGGAAGAGACTGCTACAATAAAAGAAAAGTGGAAACGTTACCGGTAAGGTTCCCGAAAACGGGCTTTGATTTTTTCATGCAGAGGGTGTCGCCATGACCATCAAGGACATTGCAAAGCTCAGCGGCGTGGGCGTGAGCACGGTCTCCCGTGTACTCAACGACCGCCCCGACGTGAGCGAGGAAAGCCGCCGCCGCGTGCTGGAGGTCATTGCCGAGCACAACTATCTGCCCAACAATTCCGCGCGCAGCCTTGTGCGCACGAAGTCCGACACCGTCGGCCTTGTGGTGCGCGGCGTGCAGAACCCCTTCTACACCGATATCATCCGTGCCATCGAGCATAAGCTCGACCTTTCGGGCTACACGATGGTCATGCGTCAGATCGCCTCCTGCGACGACGAGGTGAAGTGCGGCGCGGTGATGGAGCGCGAAAAGCGCCTGCAGGGCCTCATTTTTCTCGGCGGACGCTCGGATTACTCTCCCGCGGAGCTGGCGCTGCTCAACGTGCCCTTTGTCTGCTGCACCTACACCAACGCCTACGGCACGCTCGATCCGAGCAAGTATTCCTCCGTCTCCATCGCCGACGAGCAGGAGGCCTACCGCGCGGTCATGGAGCTGGCCAAAAAGGGCCACCGCCGCATCGCGGCGCTGACCGCCGACCCCGACGACAGCTCCATCTCCCAGCTGCGCTACTCCGGCTACGCCCGCGCGCTGCGCGAGCTGGGCATCCCGCCCGAGGAGGAGGACGTCATCTGCGCGGACGATTTCACCGTGGAAAGCGGTTGCCGCGCCATGCGCGAGCGGCTGAAGCGTCCGGCGGACTTCACCGCCGTCTTTGCCATCGCGGACGATATGGCGATCGGCGCGATGCGCGCCCTGCGCGAGAGCGGGCGCAGCATTCCCGAGGACTGCTCCATCATCGCCATCGACGGCATCAATGTCTCCGAGTACATCCATCCCATGCTCACCACCCTCTGCCAGCCGATGACGGCTATGGGCACGAAGAGCGTCGAGCTGCTGCTCGGCGTCATCCGCGGCGGCGCGCACGACCACCTGACGCTGCCGACCACCCTGCGCGCGGGTGAATCCGTGCGTGACCTGACGAAATGATTTTCCCGCGCCGAGCGCGTGAAAATAAATTTGAATAAGGAGATCAATGAAACATGAAGAAGTATCTTGCGCTTGTCCTGGCACTTGTTATGGCTCTCAGCCTCGTTGCCTGCGGCAACAAGACGGCCGAGGAGCCCTCCGGCGACGGTGACGCCACCGAGGCCGCCGGCCGTGTGTTCTGGCTGAACTTCAAGCCCGAGGCGGACGGCACCCTGCAGAAGGTCGCCGCCATGTACACCGAAAAGACCGGTGTGCCCGTCACCATCCAGACCGCCGCGTCCGGCACCTACAACGAGACCCTGACCGCCGCGATGGATAAGGAAGCGCCTCCCACGATGTTCGTCGTCGGCAACCAGGCCGCCGTGGACACCTGGGGCGACTACTGCTACGACCTGACCGGCACGCCCATCGCGGGTGAGCTGACCACCGACGCCTACAACCTCTACGACGCCGACGGCAAGCTCTGCTCCATCGGCTACTGCTATGAGTGCTACGGCATCATCGTCAACGAGGATCTGCTGGCGAAGGCCGGCTATCAGCTCAGCGACATCACCAACTTTGAGACCCTCAAGGCCGTTGCGGAGGACATCCACTCCCGCGCCGCCGAGCTGGGCTTCGACGCCTTCACCTCCTCCTCCATGAGCGGCGACTCCAGCTGGCGCTTCACCGGCCACCTCGCCAACCTCGAGTATTACTATGAGTCCGTGGACGATCCCGACGCCTGGAAGGTCTGCCCCCCGAGCATCAAGGGCACCTACATGCAGAACTTCAAGAACCTCTGGGATCTCTACATCAACAACAGCGCGGTCGCTCCCTCCACCCTCGCTGCCGGCGGCTATGACGCCCAGGCCGAGTTCGGCAAGGAGCAGGCTGTGTTCTATCAGAACGGCTCCTGGGAGTGGGCGGCTCTGACCGGCACCGGCGATGGTCAGTACGGTCTTGACAACCTCTCCATGATCCCCTTCTACTGCGGCGTTGCCGGTGAGGAGAAGGCCGGTCTGAACTGCGGCACCGAGAACTGCTGGGCCGTGAACGCCAAGGCCTCCGCCGAGGACATTCAGGCTACGCTCGACTTCATGTATTGGCTCGTCACCGACGCTGAGGTCTCCCGTATGCTCGTCGATGAATTTGCCGTCATGCCCTACAAGCAGGCTGCCGAGTCCACCTGCGGCTTCCTGGCCGACGCCAACGCCTATGCCGCCGAGGGCAACTACGTCATGCCTTGGGTCACCAACTTCCAGCCCAACGTCGATGCCTACCGTGAAGCCATCGTCGCCGCGATGAACCAGTATGACAACGATCCCACCGACGCCAACTGGGAGCAGGTCAAGACCGCGTTCGTGGACGGCTGGGCCGTGCAGTACGCTGCCGCCAACGGCTAAGCGTCTCCATACCGCAAAACCTACCATTCTTATGAAGAGGGCGGGCTTTCGCCCGTCCTCTTCTTCTACCACGGCAGAGGCCGCAAGAGGCCCGCGCCGTGCTCAGTCAATCTATCTCGATGGGAGTGATCGAATTGAAGCGTAAACACGACGCAGCAGCCGTCAACAGCTCGCTCGTCCGCCGCCCGATCCGGCGGTGGGCCCCGCTGTTCATGGGTCCCATGCTCTGCGCCTTCGCCATTGGCTTCGTCTATCCGTTCTGCAAGGGCGTGTACCTCTCGTTCTGCAAATTCAAGACGACCTCGGACGCGCAGTTCATCGGCTTCGGCAACTACATCAAGGCGCTGAACGACGCGAGCTTTGTCCATTCGTTCTGGTACACGGCGCTCTTTGCGCTCGTCTCGCTCGTGTTCATCAACGTGCTGGCCTTCGCCGTGGCCTATGCCCTCACACAGGGCATCAAGGGGAGCAATCTCTTCCGCACGGTGTTCTTCATGCCGAACCTCATCGGCGGCATCGTGCTGGGCTATGTGTGGTCGATGATCTTCGACGGCATCCTCTCGCGCTACGGCACGTCGATCCTGCTGGAGACGAAATACGGCTTCTGGGGCCTCATCATCCTCATGTGCTGGCAGCAGGTCGGCTATATGATGATCATTTACATCGCCGGCTTGCAGGCCGTGCCCGAGGATATGCTCGAGGCCGCGAAGATCGACGGCGCGAACCGCTGGCAGACACTCTGGAAGGTCACCATCCCGAACGTAATGCCCTCCATCACCATCTGCACCTTCCTCACGCTGACGAACAGCTTCAAGCTCTTCGACCAGAACCTCGCCCTCACGGGCGGTCAGCCCTACATCATCCAGTCCGACGGCTCAGCCATCAAGACGACTGAGATGCTGGCGCTGAACATCTACAACACGTTCTACGGGCAGAACGTCAACTCCCGCGGCACCGCGCAGGCCAAGGCCGTTTTGTTCTTCCTGCTCGTCGCCGCCATCGGCTTGATCCAGCTGCGCGCTACACGCAAAAAGGAGGTGCAGCAGTAATGAACGGTTCCCTTTCCGCCGAACGCCGCCGCAAGACCATTCTTTCGGTCGTGCTGGCCTTCATCTGCATCCTCTACATCCTGCCGGTGCTGGCTGTGGTAGTCAACTCCTTCAAGCTCAACACCTATGTCAAGACCGAGACCTTTGCCCTGCCCACCGCCGAGAGCTTTGCCGGCTGGGCGAACTACATCAAGGGCGTCACATTCGGCAACTATCCCTTCTGGAAGTCCGCGTTTTACAGCCTTTTCATCACGCTTGTCTCCACGGCGCTGATATTGCTGTGCACCTCGATGGCCGCGTGGTACATCGCCCGCGTGGACAGCAAGCTCTGCCGCGGCGTCTATTACCTCTGCGTCTTTTCCATGGTCGTGCCGTTCCAGATGGTCATGTTCACCCTCTCCAAGACCGCCGACCGCGTGAAGATACCCTACTTTAACTTTGCGAGCGGCAGTCTCGAAAAGGTCGCGCTCAACACGCCCTGGACCATTCCCATCATCTATCTCGGCTTCGGCGCGGGGCTTGCCATCTTCATGTTCGTGGGCTTCGTGAAGTCCATCCCGCTGGAGATCGAGGAGGCCGCCGCCATCGACGGCTGCGGTCCGCTGCGCACCTATTTCTCCGTCGTGTTCCCGATGCTGCGGCCTACGATGATCTCCGTCGGCATTCTCGAGATCATGTGGGTGTGGAACGACTATCTGCTCCCCTATCTCGTGCTCGACAGCACCAAGTACAAGACCATTCCCATCCATATCCAGTACCTCAAGGGCAGCTACGGCACGGTCGATCTCGGCGCGACGATGGCGCTCATCTTCCTGAGCATCGTCCCCGTCATCATCTTCTACCTCTGCTGCCAGAAACACATCATCAAGGGCGTCGCGGCCGGCGCCGTGAAAGGCTGATCTCACATGAATCGTTCCTCCGGCATTCTGATGCCGATCTCCTCGCTCCCCTCGCCCTACGGCATCGGCACGTTCGGCAAGGCGGCGTATGACTTTGCCGATTTTCTCCACGCGGCGGGACAGGGCTACTGGCAGCTTCTGCCGCTCGGCCCCACAAGCTACGGCGACTCGCCGTATCAGAGCTTTTCGACCTTTGCGGGCAACCCGTACTTCATCGACCTCGATCTGCTCATCAAGGATAAGCTGCTCACGCGCAAGGAGGTCACCTCCTGCGCGTGGGGCTCGGAGCCGCGCTACGTCGACTACGGCAAAATTTACGAGAGCCGCTTCGCGCTGCTCGAAAGGGCCAAGGTGCGCGGCTGGGAGCGCGACCGCGAGGCGGTCGCCGCCTTCGAATCGGAAAACAGCCGCTGGCTGCCGGACTACGCGCTCTTCATGGCGCTCAAGCGGCATTTCGGCATGAAGTCCTGGACCGAATGGCCCGACGAGGGCGCGCGGCTGCACCGGGCCGACTCGCTCGAGCGCTACCGCGCGGAGCTGCGCGGGGACGTGGAGCTGTTCACCTACATTCAGTTTCTCTTCTTCCGGCAGTGGAGTGCGCTCAAGAGCTACATCAACGGTCTCGGCATCCGCATCATCGGCGACATCCCCATCTATGTGGCGATGGACTCCTCCGACGTGTGGAGCGAGCCGGAGAAATTCCAGCTCGACGAGCGAAACGTGCCCGTTGAGGTCTCCGGCGTGCCGCCGGACTACTTCAGCGCCGACGGTCAGCTCTGGGGCAACCCACTCTACGACTACGAGGCCATGCAGAAGGACGGCTTTGAGTGGTGGATCCGACGCATCGGCGGGGCGGCGAAGCTCTACGACGTCATCCGCATCGACCACTTCCGCGGCTTCGAGAGCTACTGGGCCGTGCCCTATGGCGAGACGACCGCGAAAAACGGCCGCTGGGTCAAGGGCCCCGGCATGGCGCTCGTCGGCGTGCTGACCGGCTGGTTCCACGACATCGAGTTCATCGCCGAGGATCTCGGCTATCCCACGCCGGAGGTCACGCAGCTGCTTGCCGACTCGCGTCTGCCCGGCATGAAGGTGCTGGAATTCGCCTTCGACTCGCGCGACACGAGCAGCTATCTGCCGCACAGCTACGGGGAGAACTGCATCTGCTACACCGGCACGCACGACAACGCGCCCCTCGCCCTCTGGCGCACGGAGGCGGATAAGGCGGATATTGCCTTCGCCGTGCAGTACCTTGGGCTCAACGACCGAGAGGGCTTCAACCGCGGCATCATCCGCGGCGGCATGAGCTCGGTGGCAAAGCTCTTCGTCGCGCAGATGCAGGACTGGCTCGACCTCGGCGCGGGCCACCGCATGAACATCCCCGGCACGAGCCGCGGCAACTGGGAGTGGCGTATGCTCCCGGGTGAGGCGAGCAAAAAGCTCGCCGGGCAGATCCGCGAAATGACGCGCATCTACGGAAGATCATAAAAGCTGTGAGCGAAAGGGCTGCCGCCGGCAGCCCTTTTCCATTTGACGCGGGCGCAAAAGCATGGTATCGTAGAGAAAAACGGATGCGCCGCGCCGCGGCGCTTTTTCAGAGGACAGGCCATGAAAAAACTCACCATCGGGATACTCGCCCATGTCGACGCGGGCAAAACGACCCTCTCCGAGGGCCTTTTATATGCCGCGGGCGCGCTGCGCACGCTCGGCCGCGTCGATCACGGCGATGCCTTTCTGGACACCGAAGCGCTCGAGCGCGAGCGCGGCATCACCATCTTTGCCAAGCAGGCGGTGCTCGACTGCGGCGGCACGCACATCACGCTGCTCGATACGCCGGGCCACGTCGATTTCTCCGCCGAAGCAGAGCGCACCCTGCAGGTGCTCGACTACGCGATCCTTGTCATCAGCGGCACGGACGGCGTGCAGGGCCACACCCGCACGCTCTGGCGGCTGCTGGAGCGCTACGGCGTACCGACGTTCCTCTTCATCAACAAGATGGACCTTGCGGGCGCGGACCGCGCGGCGCTGCTGACGGATCTGCAAAAGAGCTTCGGCGCGTGCGTCGATCTCGGCGCGGAGCCGAACGAGCGCGACGAGCACGCCGCGCTGACCGACGAAGCAGCTCTCGAGGAGCTGCTGGAGCGCGGCGCGCTTTCGGACGACACGCTCGCCGCTTTGATCTCCGCGCGGAAAATTTTCCCCTGCTGCTTCGGCTCCGCGCTCAAAAATGAGGGCGTGGCGGAGTTTTTGCAGCTGCTCACACGCTTCACGCGCGAGCCAGCGCGCGGCGCGGACTTCGGCGCGCGCGTCTTTAAGATCTCCCGCGACGCGCAGGGCACGCGGCTCACGCACCTGAAGGTCACCGGCGGGACGCTGCGGGCAAAAACGCAGCTTCCCTGCGGCAAGGCCGACCAGCTCCGGCTTTACTCCGGTGCGAAGTTCCGCCCGCTCGACGAGGCGGGCGCGGGCGAGGTCGTGGCGGTCACGGGCCTTGCAGACACCTATCCAGGGCAGGGGCTCGGGGCGGAGGCGGACGGCGAAAAGCCGGTGCTGCAAAGCGTTCTGACCTACCGCATCCTCCTGCCCGACGGCACAGACGCGCACACCGTCCTCCCGAAGCTGCGCGAGCTGGAGGACGAGGACCCGATGCTCCGCATCGTGTGGGAGGAAGCGTCCGGCGAGCTGCACGCCGAGCTGATGGGCGAGGTGCAGCTGGAAATTTTGCAGCGACTCATATCCGACCGCTTCGGCCTCTCCGTCATGTTCGGCGAGGGCGGCATCGTTTACAAGGAGACCCTCGCCAACACCGTCGAGGGCGTCGGGCACTTCGAGCCGCTGCGCCACTACGCCGAGGTGCATCTGCTGCTCGAGCCCGCCCCGCGCGGGAGCGGTGTTCAGCTTGCCTCCGCCTGTCCGACGGACGAGCTAGACCTCAACTGGCAGCGTCTCATTCTCACGCACCTTGTCGAGCGCGCGCATCCCGGCGTGCTGACGGGCAGCGCGCTGACCGACGTAAAAATGACGCTCCTTGCGGGCCGCGCGCACCTCAAGCACACCGAGGGCGGCGATTTCCGGCAGGCGACGT
>OGLG01000778.1_pt1 | contig 22852 bp, 27 predicted proteins | sample 1572621 | NCBI WGS metagenome assembly OGLG01 (sample SAMEA2581912, study PRJEB24529) | metagenome | biome: Human gut stool | place: China | collected 2011 | reverse complement strand
ATACGAACACTAGCACCTCAAGCTAGCCTGTCTGCCAATTCCAGCACACCCGCATTTTCATCAGTCTTTCAAACGACCGCTCCGCTATTATAAGCCTGTTGTACGCCAAATGTCAACCTTTTTTTGCGGGAAAAGAAAAAGTTTTTGTGTTGCTTTTTCCTGCCGCCAAAAGATGGGCTTATACCTGCGCGAGCGTCTCGCCGACCGCGCCCGTGATGACCAGATCCGCGCGGGTCTTATCGCCCAGCGGCGTCTTGTTGATGACGACGAGCTTGTGGCCGCGGTAGTAGTTCACCAGACCCGCCGCGGGGTAGACTGCGAGCGAGGTGCCGGCGATGATGAGCACGTCGGCCTCGGCGATATAGCGCACGGCCTTGTAGAGCGTATCCTCGTTGAGCCCCTCCTCATAGAGCACGACGTCGGGCTTGATGCGCCCGCCGCAGGAGCACGTCGGCACGCCGGCGGAGTGCGCGATCGCCTCCACGCCGTAGAATTTGCCGCACCTCTCGCAGTAATTGCGCAGGGTGCTGCCGTGGAGCTCAAGGACCTCCTTGCTGCCGGCGGCCTGATGGAGTCCGTCGATGTTCTGCGTGATGACGGCCTTCAGCTTGCCCGCGCGCTCCCACTCGGCGAGCTTACGATGCGCGGCGTTTGGCTTCGCGTCGGGGCAGAGGAGCTTTGCGCGGTAGAAGGCGAAGAATTTCTCGGGATAGCGTTCGTAGTAGGTGTGGCTCAGGATCGTTTCGGGCGGGTCGCTCCACTGCTGGCGGTAGAGTCCGTCCACGCTGCGGAAGTCGGGGATGCCGCTCTCGGTCGAGACGCCTGCTCCGCCGAAGAAGACGATGTTGTCGCTGCCGTCGATGATCTCCTTGAGCTTTCGGATCTCCTCTGTCATAGCGTCTGCTCCTTTACTTGGTGTAGTCTCTGTCGATCTGCACGACGGCAAAATAGCTGCTGTCGAGCCGCTTCACGGCGGCCTGGATCTCCTGCTCGACCTCATGGTCGCTCAGGCGAAATTTGAACGGCACCACCGCGTCGAAAATGACGTTGGTGTGCGTGGGGCCGGTGACCATGCGGAAATCGTGGATGGTGATGTGCTCGTCGATGCCGTGCACGAGCTGCGCTACGCGCTCGCGCGTTTCGGCGGTGAGCTTATCGTCGGTCACGATGGGGTCCATGTGGATGGTGGCGGCGCAGCCGAGCTCGCGGCGCAGGCGCTGCTCGATGTTGTCGATCTCGTCGTGCAGCGCCATGATGTCGCCGTGCGCGGGGACCTCGGCGTGGAGCGAGATCATCACGCGGCCGGGGCCGTAGTCGTGCACGATGAGGTCGTGGATGCCCTGCACGACGGGAGAGGAGAGAACGATCTCCTCAATCCTCTGGACAAATTCCGGCGCGGGCGGCTGACCGAGCAGGGGAGAGATGGTGTCCCGCGCGGCCTGAATGCCTGCCCAGAGCACGAGCGCCGCGACGACGATACCGCACCAGCCGTCGATCTGAAGCGAGGTGAAGTGCCCGATGAGCGTCGCGGCGAGGACGGCGGCGGTCGCCGCGCAGTCGGAGAGACTGTCCATCGCGGTCGCCTCCATCGCGGCGGAGCCGATCTTCTTGCCGACCGCGCGGTTATAGAGATACATATAGAGCTTGACGAGGATGGAGGCGAGCAGGATGCCGCCGGTGAGGAGCGTGAACTCCACCGCCTCGGGGTGCAGGATCTTCTCCACCGCACTCTTGGCAAGCTCGATGCCCATGAGGAGAATGACCATGGAGACGATCAAGCCCGAGATGTACTCCAGCCGCCCGTGACCGAAGGGATGCTCGGGGTCGGGCTTCTGTCCTGCAAGCTTGAAGCCGAGCAGCGTCACAATGCTCGCGCCCGCATCGGAGAGGTTGTTGAAGGCGTCCGCCGTGATGGCGATGGAGCCGGAGAGCGTGCCGGCGATCAGCTTGAGCGCGAAGAGCAGCACATTGAAGCCGATGCCCACGATGCCGCAGAGCATCCCGTAGGCCTGCCGCACGGCAGGCGAGGTGACGTCCTCGCGGTTTTTGATGAATTTTTTGGCCAACAGAGAGATCATACCGGTGTCTCGCTTCCTTTGGATTTTGCGGGGAAGAAAAAGCGCTTGGTGAAGAGGTAGCAGAGCGGAATAAGATAGAGCAGGCAGGCGTAGGGCAGGGCCTCAACGCCGACGCCGAGCATACTCAGCGGCACGGCGCAGGCGATGCACCACGGGATAAGACCCGCGATGGTGACGCCGGAGTTGGCGATGTCCATCGCCAGCTCCTCGTGCTCCGCGCCGTCCTTGGCGTAGACCGCGCCGATGAGCTGATGCTCCATCATCACAACGATGGTCTGGTTGCACAGCACCATCGCGGCGAGGAGGCTCAGCAGGATCATCGTCGGGAAGCGGCCGATGCGCTCGGCGGACCGCTCCAGAACGCTCTGTGCCTGCGTGAGTGCGCCCGTGCCCTCTAAAATGCCGGTGTAGAGCGCGGCGAGCGGGATCATCAGAAACGGCGTGAGCATACTCACCAGCCCGCCGCCGGAGACGACGGAGGCCAGCAGCCCCTCGGTCGGGTGATAGCCGACGACCATGATCCGGAGCGCGTCAGCCACGCTGCCGCCCTGCACCGTGACGGTGATGACGAAGGCCGCGGCGGCGGAGATCGCCATGGCGCGGCGGATGGGCACGCGGAGGAGCGGCAGGATGAGCATGATGAGCGCGGGCACGAGCGCCCACGGGGAGATGACAAAGCTCTCGGCGAGGGCGTCCAGCATGGTCTCATCGACTGTGACGATGGGGTTGCGGAAGGAGAGCACGGTGTAGGCAATCAGGCAGAGCGCATAGGGCAGCGCGGCGGTCTGGAACATCCGACTGACGTTGCCGTAGAGGTCGGTCTCCGTCAGCGCGGCGACGAGGCTCGCGCAGGACGAGGTCGGCGCGCCGCGGTCGCCGAAGTAGATGCCGGAGAGGATGACGCCGGCGGTGACGGCCTCGCTCACGCCGCCGGAGCGTGCGAGCGCCATGAGCACCACGCCCGCCGTGCTCGCCACGCCGAACGACGTGCCGAGCGCGTAGCTGAGCAGCACCGTCAGCAGGAAGGCGACGAGGATAAAGAGCGAGGGCGTGATGACGCGGATGCCGTGATAGATGAAAAAGGCGATGGTGCCGCACGAGCGCCAGAGCCCCGTGAGCAGACCGATGAAAAACAGGATGCGCAGCACGATCATGCTCTTGGGCATCTTGCTCCACGCCATTTTGACAAGCGCCTTTGCGCCGTAGCCGCTCCTGAGGCCGAGGGCGAAGAACAGCACGAGCGCGAACAGCAGCGCCCACGCGAGGGAGAAGCCCTTGACGAGGCAAAAGAGCATCGCCGCGAGAAAGAGCGCAAAGCAGACGACGATATCCATGCTCCCTTACCCCTTCTTCCCGGGAATTTGCAGCGTCATGCGGCAGCACAGGCGGTCAAGATCCTCGTCCGTCGCCGCGCCGATGCGCAGCTTCGCGCCGCAGTCCTCGCAGATGAGGTCGACGGCGGCGGGACGCACCTGCATACGGTAGCGCTCGCTGCCGCAGGCGCAGGTGATGCCGCGCGGGCGCGCGGCGATCTCCTTCAATTCGCTCAGCACCTCGTACATGATGACCGTGTCGGTGAAGGCCTCGGGCGCGTCGCCCTGCGCGGACTGCTTTTCCGCCGTGATCTGCAGCTGTGCGAGCGCACGCTCGACGGCGTACTCCTCCCCAATGAAGCAGCAAAGCTCGGAGGTCTCGGGGCAGGCGAGGCCGATGCCCTCGCCGTCGAGCAGCCGGTCCGCGCCGCACTCCGCCAGATGCTCGCCGCCGCACACGCCGCAGGGCACGCTGATGCGGAATTTTTCGCCGTCGAAGTCGATCTGCAGCTCGCTCTTGCCGCATTCGCACTGCACGATCGCGCCCGAGGCGGCAAGGGCGAAGCGGGAGCGCTGCTGCATAACGGGCTTTCTGCACCTCGGGCACAGGTAGCCGATGGTGCGCATTTTTTCTTTCATATCGTATCCTCCCGGAAGAAGTTCATATTTGTCTCTATTATACATCGGCACAGGGAAAAAGCCAATCCTTTTTCTTTGCGCGGGGTACAGGACGGAACAGTGTCTTAAATGCTTTTGCGCACTACCGCAACATCGTGATAGTGCATAAACATAAAAGGGGAACTCCGCGGGCGCTTCGGTCAGTACGCCAAAGATTTCCGAACGGGCAAAAATAGGGCTTGCATTTACAAAATGCTGTGCTATCATAGCATCACACTAAATTGAAACGCGGAGGAATCCAAATCATGAAAAAGCTCATCTCTCTTGCGCTCGCCCTCGTGCTGAGCCTGTCCCTCATCGCCTGCGGCGCCAAGCAGGACGATACCCCTCAGACCGGCGCCGACACGCCGGACACCACCCAGACCGCTGAAACGCAGAAGCTGATCGTCGGCTTCGACGCCGAGTTCCCGCCGTTCGGCTTCATCGCCGCCGACGGCAGCTACGACGGCTTTGACCTTGCGATGGCCGAGGAGCTGTGCTCCCGCCTCGGCTGGGACTTCGAGGCCGTTCCCATCGTATGGGACAGCAAGGACGCCGAGCTCGCCGCCGGCACCATCAACTGCATCTGGAACGGCTTCACCTACACCGGACGCGAGAACGACTACACCTGGTCCGACCCCTACGTCGATAACTCCATCGTCATGGTCGTCAAGGCCGACAGCGGCATTTCCTCCCTCGCCGACCTCACCGGCAAGAGCGTGATGGCGCAGGCTGCCTCCTCTGCCGTGGACGCTATCAACGCCAACGAGTCGCTCAAGTCCTCCCTCAAGGAGGTCGTGGAGCTGGCGGACTATAACACCGGCTTCATGGAGCTCAAGCAGGGCAGCGTGGACGCCATCGCCGCCGACCTCGGCGTCGCCAAGTTCCAGATCGCCAGCAACGAGGGCGACTATGTGATCCTGGATGAGCCCATCTCCACCGAGCAGTACGCCATCGGCTTCCTCAAGGGCAACACCGAGCTGCGCGACGCCGTGAACGCCGAGCTCCTCAAAATGGCCGAGGACGGCACGATGCTCTCCATCGCGGAGAAGTACGTCGATCAGGGCCTTGTGATCGACAGCCTCTGCCTCATCCAGTAACATGACCGTTTCCGCCATGCTGACCCTGCTGGTGCAGGGCTTCGGGAAATCGCTGGAAATTTTTACCTTAACGCTGCTCGGCTCGCTGCCGCTCGGACTTCTTGTGATGTTCGGCCGGCGCAGCCGCGTGGCCCCGCTGCGCTGGCTCGTGAAGCTGTTCATCTCCGTCATGCGCGGCACGCCCCTGATGCTCCAGCTCATGGTCGTCTACTACGGACCGTTCCTGCTCTTCGACTTCACGCCGCCGGGCAACTGGCGCTTCGGCGCGGTCATCGTCGGCTTCGTCATCAACTACGCGGCCTACTTCGCGGAGATCTACCGCGCGGGCTACGAGTCCATCCCAGTCGGGCAGTTCGAGGCGGCGCAGGTGCTCGGCTACACAGGCGGGCAGACCTTCGGGCGCATCCTTCTTCCCCAGATGATCCGGCGCGTGCTGCCGCCCGTGACGAACGAGGTCATCACGCTCGTGAAGGACACCTCGCTCGCCTCCGTCATCGGCACGGTCGAGATGTTCACCCGCGCCAAGCAGATCGTCGCCTCGCCCAACACGCCCGGTATGCTGGCGCTCGCGGCGGCGGGACTCTTTTACTACGTCTTCAACTACATCGTTGCCTTTGCGATGGAGCGCGCGGAGCGCTCGCTCGCCTACTACCAGTGAGGGAGGGACCGGACATGAACGTATTGACCATGCAGGATGTCCGCAAGTCCTTCGGCTCGCTGGAGGTGCTCAAGGGCATTTCCCTCACCGTGGGCGAGGGCGAGGCCGTCTCGGTCATCGGCCCCAGCGGCAGCGGCAAATCCACGCTGCTGCGCTGCGCGACGCTGCTTGAAACGATGGACGGCGGCTCGCTCGCCTACGGGAACGACTTCGCCGCGACGATGGACGCGGAGGGAAAGAGCGTCTACGCGGACAAGGCTGCGCTGCGGCGGATCAAAAGCCGCTTCGGGCTGGTGTTCCAGCAGTTCAACCTTTTCCCGCACTACACGGTGCTCAAAAACGTGACGGATGCGCCGCTCATCGTGCAGAAGCGCGAGCGCGGCGAGGTGCGTGAGCTGGCGCTCTCCCTGCTCGAAAAGATGGGCCTTGCGGACAAGGCGGACGCCTATCCCTGCCAGCTCTCCGGCGGACAGCAGCAGCGCGTCGCCATCGCCCGCGCGCTGGCGCTGCGGCCCGACATCCTCTTTTTCGACGAGCCGACCAGCGCGCTCGACCCCGAGCTGACCGGCGAGGTGCTCAAGGTCATCCGTGATCTCGCGGAGGAAAAAATGACCATGGTCATCGTCACGCACGAGATGGCCTTTGCCCGCGCCGTGAGCGACCGCGTGATCTTCGTGGACGGCGGCGTCATCGTCGAGCAGGGCGATCCCGAGCAGGTGCTCGGCGACCCGGCGCAGGAGCGCACGCGGCGCTTCCTGCGCAGCTATCAGACCTGAATATTGCCTCCTCTGCAAAGAGGGATGTGCCGGCACACACGGCGCATCCCTCTTTGTTTTACCTGAAATTCATAAAATTTCCCGGCCTTGGCATACTAAGACAAACTACAAGCACAAGGGGAAATGGTATGGAGACCAAACGGATCGGCGCACAGACGCTGCGCTTTTCACGTCCGCCGCGCGTGGAGAGCTTTGCCAACATCGGCGCGAAGCTGGAGGGACAGGGCCCGATGGCGGACTATTTTGACGAGCTGAGCGAGGATTCCTTCTTCGGCGAAAAGACCTGGGAGAAGGGCGAGGCCCGTATGCAGAAGCGCGTGCTTTCCCGCGCGCTGGAGAAGGCGACGCGCAGGCCGGAGGAGCTGGACCTCATCTTTGCCGGCGACCTTCTGAACCAGTGCATCGGCACCTCCTTCGCCCTGCGGGAGTTCGGCGTGCCGCTGTGCGGCGTGTACGGCGCGTGCTCGACGATGGGGGAGAGCCTGGCGCTTGCCGCCATGAGCATCGACGGCGGCTTTGCCCGCCGCGCTGCGGCGATGACCTCCTCGCACTTCTGCACCGCCGAGCGGCAGTACCGGATGCCCGTGCCCTACGGCTCGCAGCGCACGCCGACCGCCCAGTGGACGGCTACGGCGGCGGGCTGCTGCATCCTGTCGAACGAGGGAAAGGGCCCCACCGTCACGCACGCGGCCATCGGGAGGATCGTGGACCGCGGCATCACGGACGCGAACAACATGGGCGCAGCGATGGCGCCCGCGGCGTATGACACGCTCCGCGCGCTCTTTTCCGACACGCGGACCTCACCCGCGGACTACGATCTCATCGTCACCGGCGATCTCGGCCGGCTCGGGCACGAGGTCGTCACGGACCTCTTTGCGCGCGACGGCGTGGACATGACGAAGAACTACAAGGACTGCGGGCTGCTGCTCTACGATCTGGAGCGGCAGGATATGCACATGGGCGGCAGCGGCTGCGGCTGCTCCGCCGCCGTGCTCAATGGCTACCTTCTGCGCGGGATGCGCGAGGGCAAGTGGAACAGGATCATCTTCGCGCCGACGGGCGCGCTGCTCTCGCCGACCTCCACCATGCAGGGCGAGAGCATCCCGGGCGTGTGCCACGCCGTCATTCTGGAAAACATCGGGGAGGAAAGCTGATGGACTATCTCAACGCCTTTCTCTGCGGCGGCATCCTCTGCGCCGTGGGACAGATCCTCATTGACAAAACGCCGCTCACGCCGGCCCGTATCCTGACGGGCTACGTCGTTGCGGGCGTGCTGCTCACGGCTGTCGGCGTCTACGAGCCCATCGTCGAATGGGGCGGCGCGGGCGCGACCGTGCCGCTCACGGGCTTTGGCTACTCGCTTGCGAGCGGCGTGAAGAAGGCCGTCGCGGAGCAGGGCTGGCTCGGCGTGATGACCGGCGGGCTCTCCGCCACCGCGGGCGGCATTGCCGCGGCGGTCTGCTTCGCGGTCGTGATGGCGCTGCTCTTCCGGCCCGGCGACAAGCGGTGACAAAAAAAGTGCCCGTTCCTTTTGGAACGGGCACACCGATGAATATCATCGGAAAATCAGATGAGGTTTTTCTCCGTCTTGGGGTCGAAGAGATGGATGAGCCGCGGCTCAAAGCTGAACCTCACCGCCGTGTGGCGGGCGTAGGCGTTGGGGTCGAGGTTCGCGGTCTGCACCACGGCCACCACGTCCTTGCCGCCGGCGGTCATGTGCAGGTGCAGCTCGCTGCCCATCAGCTCGCTCACGTCGATCTGCGCGTCGATGCCCTCGTCGCCGACGGTGACATGGACCGGACGCACGCCGATGGTCACGGTACGGCTCTCCGCGCCCGCCGCGGCGAGCTTCTCGTTCTGCTCCGCCGTCAGCGGCAGCGTGTGGCCCATGATGGTGACGGAGTAGGCGTCACCATTCTTGGTAAGCCGGCAGTCCTCGAAGAAGTTCATCTGCGGCGTGCCGATGAAGCCGGCGACGAACAGATTCGCGGGGTGGTTGAACACCTCCTGCGGTGTGCCGATCTGCTGAATGAAGCCGTCGCGCATGATGACGATGCGGTCGCCGAGCGTCATGGCCTCGACCTGATCGTGCGTGACATAGATAAAGGTCGTGTCGATCTTCTCGCGCAGCTTGATGATCTCCGCGCGCATCTGGTTGCGCAGCTTCGCGTCAAGGTTCGACAGCGGCTCGTCCATCAGGAACACCTTCGGGTCGCGCACGATGGCGCGGCCGATGGCGACGCGCTGGCGCTGACCGCCGGAGAGCGCCTTGGGCTTGCGGTCGAGGTACTGGGTGATGTCCAGGATCTCCGCGGCCTCGCGCACCTTGCGGTCGATCTCGTCCTTGGGCACCTTCTTGAGCTTGAGCGAGAACGCCATGTTCTCATACACCGTCATGTGCGGGTAGAGCGCGTAGTTCTGGAAGACCATCGCAATGTCGCGGTCCTTGGGGGCCACGTCGTTCATCAGCTTGCCGTCGATGTACAGCTCGCCCGCGCTGATCTCCTCCAGACCCGCCACCATGCGCAGCGTGGTGGACTTGCCGCAGCCCGACGGGCCGACGAGGACGATGAACTCGCGGTCAGCAATGTCGAGGTTGAATTCCTGCACGGCGACCACGCCCTCGTCGGTGATCTGCAGGTTGTGCTTCTTCTCGCCGCTGTCCCTGTTCTTCTTTTTCGGCTCGCTGTTGGGGTAGACCTTCTTGATGTTTTTCAGAATGACCTCTGCCATATTCTCTGACCGCGGCTCTGCCGCCTCCGCGCGCAGGGCCTCGCGCCGTTCGGGCGCTTTACGGCAGGTCTCCACACTGCCGCACCGCCGGTCAGGGCGGGAACGATCCTTTCATGTTCCTCACGGCGGCTATTGGGTGGAGTAGCCGCCGCGGGTGGTTTTGGATGACTTTATCCTATCACAGCGCGAAAGCCGGTACAAGGCTTGCCGGTGTCCGCCGCACCGATTTCGTGAAAAGAGACAGTTTCACGCCGTGATCTTTGTGCCGCATGACAGGGATGAAAGGAACAAAAACGGGAAAGAGCGTCGGCCCTTTCCCATTTTGCTGCCGTTATTTTTCCTGCGGGAAGCGGACGGTGATCTCCGTGCCCTTGCCGACCTCGCTTTTGAGCGCGATCGTGCCATGGTGGTACGCCACGGCGTGCTTGACGATGGACAGTCCCAGACCCGTGCCGCCGCTCGCCTTGGAGTGGCTCTTGTCCACGCGGTAGAAGCGCTCGAAGATGCGGCTTTGATGCTCCGGCGGGATGCCGATGCCCGTGTCGCGCACGGTGAGACAGGCGCTGCCGCCCTCGGCGCCGACGCGCACATCCACGCTGCCGCCGTCCGCGTTGTACTTGATCGCGTTGTCGCAGAGGTTGTAGACGATCTCATAGAGGAGCCGCCGCACGCCGGTGACCGGAGCGTTCTCGCCCGAGACGGTGACGGTCACGCCCTTTGCCTCCGCCGCGGCGCGGAGATTTTCCGCGGCCTCCTGCGCGAGTGGGAGAAGGTCGACCGTTTCGGTCGGCAGCTCGCCGCCCTCGTCCAGCTCGGAGAGGCGGATGATGTCGCCGATGAGCGTCACGAGACGCTGCGCCTCGGCGCGGATGTGACCGACGAAGCGGGGCATATCCTCCGGCTTGACCATGCCGTTCTCCAGCAGCTCGGCGCTGCCGATGATGCCCTGGAGCGGCGTTTTCAGCTCGTGCGAGACGTTCGCCGTGAACTCGCGGCGGCTGCGCTCGGCGAAGGCCTGCGCGGTCATGTCGAAGGCCAGCAGCACCGCGCCGACCACCTTGCCGTCGGACTCGATGCGGCTGAGGTCGAACTGGTACTCGCGCCCGCCGCGCTCGGCGCGGACCTCGCTGTGCCCGTCGGTCATCGCCGTGCGGAGCGCGAGGCTCATGGAGTGCTCACGATCCACGGTCAGGAAATCCTGCCCGACGCACGCGCCCGTCACGCCGAAGAGCGTCTGCGCGGCGGGATTGATGTTCAGCACCGCGCCCTTTTCGTCGAGCAGCACGAGCCCCTCGTTCATGCCGGCGGTGATCTGTGTGAATTCGTCCGTTTTCTGCCGCAGCTCGGCGAGCTGGGCGTCGATCTGTCTGCGCTGGCGGTCGATGCGCCGCAGGAGCGGAGAGAGCTCCTCATAGGCGTCGTTTTCCAGCGGATGCTCGAGGTCGAGCGCGTTGAGCGGCTCGACGATGCGCTTGGCCAGACGGCTCGCGAGCAGGCTCGAGAGCACGAGCAGCACGATCACGACGAGCAGAATGGGCTGGAACGCTCCGAGCAGCAGCGCGCCCATCGTGGCGCGGCTGGCGGACAGGCGCAGCACGGTGCCGTCCGTGAGGCGGCTCGCGCTGTAAACGGTCTTTTGCAGCAGCGTCGCGCTGTAGCGGCTCGAGCTGCCCGTGCCGGTCTCCAGCGCCTCGCGGACCTCCTCGCGCTCAAGATGGTTCTCCATCTGCGCGGCGTCCGCCTGCGTGTCGTAGAGCACCGTGCCGTCGGAGGCGATCCAGGTGACGCGGAAGCGGTCGGACTTGATTTTCTCCAGATAGGTCGAGCCGTTGGTCTCCACGGCTGCTGCGGCGATGCGCAGCTCGTCGCCGAGCTGGTGCTCCTGCATCCCCTCATAGAAGCTGTAGAAGCAGCCCATGACGAGCAGCAGGCTGCACGCGAGCACCGCGACGCCGACGGTGAGGATGGAGCGGAAGATCTTTCTGGTCAATTCTTCTCCGCCTCCCATCGGTAGCCCACACCGCGCACAGTCTCGATGTGCTCGCCGTTTTCACCGAGCTTCTGGCGCAGGGTGCGGATGTGCATATCCACCGTGCGCGTCTCGCCGCAGTAGTCCACGTCCCAGACCTTTTCCATCAGCTGATCCCGCGTGAAGGCCATGCCGGGGTGGGAGAGAAAGAGCCGCAGCAGCTCAAATTCCTTGTACGTCAGCTCCACGCGCGCGCCGTCCGCCGTGACGATGTGCTCGGCGGGATCGAGCGTGAGCGTGCCGCTGCGCAGAAGCGCCTGCGCCGTTTTCGGACGGCTGCGGCGCAGCACGGCCTTGACGCAGGAGACGAACTCCATCACGCCGAAGGGCTTCGTGAGGTAGTAGTCCGCGCCGAGGTCGAGCCCCTGGATCTTATCGTATTCCGCGCCCTTGGCGGTCGCCATCACGATGGGGAGCTCGGCAAAGCGCGCGCTCGCGCGCAGCCGGCGCAGCAGCTCGATGCCGTCCGTGCCGGGGAGCATCACGTCGAGCACGACCAGCTCGGGCGGCGTTTCCCTTTGCAGGGCGTCCCAGAACGTGTCGCCGTCGGCGAAGCCCCGGGCCTCAAAGCCGGTGGATGTGAGCGCGTACACCTCGATGTCGCGGATGCTCGCGTCGTCCTCCACGCACCAGATCATTCTTATCCCCCCTTGTGAACGCCGGTGACGGAGAAAATGACCCACTCGGCGATGTTCGTCGCGTGGTCTCCGATGCGTTCAAAATATTTTGCGATCATCAGCAGGTCGAGCGCGTATTCGCCGTCCGCGGGGTCCCGCGCGATCTTGCCGATCAGACGCTCCTTGACCTGCGTGAAGTAGCCGTCCACGGTGTCGTCCTCCGCGATGACCTGCTCCGCTAACATTGTATCACATTTTACATACGCGTCAACGCTTTCCGTCACCATGCGGATGGCGGCCTTCGCCATCTCGCGCAGGAGGTCGTTGTCCTCGGCCTGATGGCCGTGGAGAAAGCTGATGATCTCGGCGATGTCCTCGGCCTGATCGCCGATGCGCTCCATGTCCGTGATCATCTTGAGCGCCGCGGAGATCTGGCGCAGGTCGCGCGCGACCGGCTGCTGCTGAAGCAGCAGCTTGAGGCAGAGGTTCTCGATGTCGCGCTCCTTCCGGTCGATCTCGCTGTCGAGCGGCGCGACCCTCGCGGCAAGACTCTTGTCGTTTTCGGTCAGCGCACGGCTGGCGAGCGCGATGACCTCCTCGCACAGCGCACCCATTTCGATCATTTCGTGATTGAGCTGCGAGAGCTGCTCGTCAAATTTGTTTCGCATCAGCCGAACCTCCCTGTGATGTAGTCCTCCGTCCGCTTGTCGGCGGGCGTGGAAAAGACCTGCTCCGTCTTGCCGAACTCCACCAGCTCGCCCAGCAGGAAGAAGGCGGTGTTGTCCGAAATGCGCGCCGCCTGCTGCATATTGTGCGTCACCATGACGACGGTGTAGCGGTCCTTGAGCTCGCACGCGAGGTCCTCGATCTTTGACGTCGAGATGGGGTCGAGCGCGCTCGTGGACTCGTCCATGAGCAGCACCTCCGGCTCGACGGCGAGCGCACGGGCAATGCAGAGCCTCTGCTGCTGTCCGCCGGAAAGGCCGAGCGCACTCTTTTTGAGCCTGTCCTTCACCTCGTCCCAGATGGCGGCGGAGCGCAGCGAGCGCTCCACGATCTCGTCGAGCTTCGCGCGATTGCGCACGCCGTGCGTGCGGGGACCGTAGGCGATGTTGTCGTAAATGCTCATGGGGAAGGGGTTGGCCTTTTGAAAGACCATGCCGATGCGGCTGCGCAGCCAGGTCACATCGACGCTCGGCGCGTAGATGTTCTCGCCGTTGAAGTCCACCTCGCCGGTGATCTTCACATTGGGAATGAGGTCGTTCATGCGGTCGAGCGTGCGCAGGAAGGTCGATTTGCCGCAGCCGGACGGCCCGATGAACGCCGTGATCTCGTGCGCGGGGACGGCGACGGAAATATCCTTGAGCGCATGGTTCGGCCCGTACCAGAGGTTCAGACCCCTGGCTTCGATGATGGGAGCGTCAGACATTTTACTGTGTCCCTCCGTTCTTTTTGAGCTTGCGGCCGGTGAGCGCCGCGGTGAGATTGATGACGAGCGTGAGCAGCATCAAAACGCTCGCGATGGAAAAGGCGACGTCCGTGCGCCCACGGTCATTGGCGTAGACGTAAAGCGCGACCGTCAGCGTGGCGGAGGACGAGTGCAGCGCGGTGACAAAGTCATTGAGCACCAGTCCGAAGCCCGCAGTGTAGAGCAGCGCCGCGCTTTCGCCCACGATGCGCCCGACCGCCAGAATGCAGCCGGTCACGATGCCGTCCACGGCGTTGGGCAGCACAACGGTGCGCACCATGCGCCACTTGCCTGCGCCGAGCGCCAGCGCACCCTCGCGGTAGGACTGCGGCACGGTCTTGAGGCTCTCCTGCGTCGTGCGCACGATGGTGGGCAGGATCATCACGACGAGCGTCAGGCTGCCTGCGAGCACGCCCGCCTGCAGATCCATTTTCTGCACGAAAAAGAGCATACCGACGAGGCCGAAGATGATGGACGGGATGCCGGTGAGCGTCTCGGTCGCAAATTCGATGAGCTCGACGACCCTGCGGTTCGCGGCGTACTCCGTGAGATAGATGGCGGCGCCCACGCCGAGCGGCAGAACGAGCGCCATGGAGAGGAGAACGATGTAGAGCGTATTGAGGATGTTCGGCAGGATGCCGATGGTGTCCTTGATGTAGCTGCTTGTGCCGGAGAGGAAATCCCACGTTACGCCGGGGAAGCCGCGATAGAAGATAAAGCCGATGAGAAAAAGGAGCAGCGCGCAGGTCAGGCTGGTGCACAGCCAGACAAGAGAGCGCATCGTCAGGTCATACGCGCGGCGACGCGGAGAAAGGTTCCGTTCCATGTCAGTCCTCCTTCCGCTTCTTGATGAAGAGGTTCAGCACCACGTTGATGACGCCGGCGATGGAGAGGTAGTACAGAGGGCGGCGGGTATCACCCACCGCGGAGAACACGGCGTTGCCAAAGTTATAGACCGCCAGTGCGGGCATACCCAGACAGTAGATGCGCAGGTACAGCACAGCGCCGTCCATCAGCTCCGGTTTGGTGTTCAGCGCTCTGAGGATACCGCCTGCAAAGCCGCAGCCGATCCCCAACAACACCAGTCCCGCCGCCGCGCAGGTCAGCGCCGCCGAGTGGACGGTATCCGAGAGGTTCTTTTGATCGTCAGCTCCGAAGTGGTGCGCCACCAGTACGTTGACGCCGCCGGCCAATCCGATGAGGAAGCCGGTAAACAGGGACACGAGGATGGTGGTAGAGCCCACCGCTCCCAACGCTGTGGAGCCTGCGAACCGGCCGACCACCGCCACATCCGCCATATTGAATAACACCTGTAACAGGTTGGAGAAGATCAGAGGAATGCTGAATCGGAAGATCTGCTTCCCCAGCGGTCCCGTTGTGAGGTCCGCCTGTGCCGTTTTCATGTCTCCTGCCTCCCTTTTATCGTCATGCCCGCCAAGTGTAACACAGTCGGCAGGGCATTTCAACCGTGAAAGCGAAATAATCAGCGTCGATCTTTTGCAAAATCATTCGTTGACTTTCTACAACATAATCCGGTATAAGGGTGGCGCGCTTTAGTGAAATCGATTACGTATCAGGAGGAACCGTTTTATGAAAACATCCGGCGCCGCATCTAAGTTTGCAGTCCCCATCTGATGCCGGTGAGATTCCAGTTCAACATCGGTGACATCGCACCTATGCTCATTGCTCATAGAGCGTCATCCTTTTTGGCTGCCAGACGAAACAGGTACATGACCAGAAGCCACACCCACGAGACCATTTCCGCATAGGCGATGGTCATGTTTCCAAAGTGCGGGGCCATTGCGTAGGAGGCAATGATGCGGACGGCCAGAGAGACCAGTCCCGCAACGCTGGAGTACATCAGGTCTCCCCTGCCCTCCAGATAGCCGCGGAACGCCGTGGTCAGGCCGAAGATCGGATAGAAGAATGCAATGCGGTGGAAAAAGGCGCTTCCGATCGCCACCGCAGCGGTCCCGGCGCCGAAAAGCGCAATGATCTTTCCGCCTGTCGGGATCACGAGGCCCGTCAGGAACGCAGACACCACCAGGGTCAGAATTGTACCGGCAGAGAGGGTTTTTCGGGTGCGTATCGTATCTCCCGCGCCGTGACTGTGGGCCGTGACCGTGGAAATACCGGAGCCGAGGTTCACAATGGGCAGCAGGATCAGCGTGTCGATACGGTAGGCCGTTGTGATAGCGGTGACGGTATCCGTTCCGAAGCGGTTCATAAAGTCCTGCAATACCAGACTGCCTAAGGCGCTGATGCTGGACTGTACCATGGGCGGCAGGCCGTAGCGCAAGCCGTCCCGCACCACGGCGCCGCAGAAGCTCTCTTTCCGGTAACCGCTTTTCAGCCACGGGTATTTGCTTGTGCCGTACAGGACGATGAACACCGTCATGATCGCTTGGGACAGCACAGTCGCCGCAGCCGCGCCCAGTACGCCCCAGCGCAGCTCCGCAACAAAAAGGATATCCAGCAGCACATTGATGAGAGAGGAGACCAGAATGGAGAGGAACGGAATGCGGCTGTCCCCCAGTCCGCGCAGGGTGGCGGTATAGACATTATAGACCGCCAGAAACGGCAGGCCCCAGAAAATAATGCGGATATAGCCGCTGGCGAGGGCGATGGTATCCGCCGGCGTGTGCAGCAGCTCCATAAACGGATAGGACAGGGCGGAGCCGACTGCCGCAGCCAGCAGAAATACGCTGCCGAGGATCACGGCAAACACTGCCAGCACGGGCGGGATGCTGTCCTGTTTCTTTGCACCGAAGTTCTTGGCGATCAGGACGGACAGGCCCAGCGTGAAGCCGGTGATGGTGGTGATGAAGAAGCTGATGGGAATGGACGTCACGCCGATGGCGGAAAGGGCTAGCTCTCCGTCCACATTGCCGACGATGAAGGCGTCTGCCCAGTTATAGAGCTGCTGCAGCACACCGCTGAGGATCAGCGGCAGGCTGAACCGGATCAGCTCTTTCATGATGGTTCCTAATTTTTGATTCTCGTTCATGTGTCCTCCTGAAAATTGCAGAACAAAACCACGCAATTGTTCTGCACAATTGCGTGGTTAAAAGCAGCATATCAAACGCCTTGAAAACCCCACGTCACAAATTTTGTAGGAGCATTATAGCATGGCGTGGCTGACAATGCAAGAGAGACGGTCGATCCTGTCCGGTCCCGGTCAGATCACCGACGCGCCGAAGGGCATCAGCGACAGCTTCGCCATCTTGAAGCACTGCTTTCCGATGGGGATACCAAGGAGTGTTATGCACCAGAGACAGCCAAGAATGACATAGCCGATCGCCATTTCAAGGCCGAAGAATACGATCCAGATCAGGTTCACCAAAAAGGAAACACCGCCGCCCCCATATATGACCTCTTTCCCGAAGGGGAAAAAGGCGAGACTCGCGAACTTGAAGCATTGCAGTCCGACGGGAATACCGATGATGGTCACACACCACAGGCATCCGGCCAGCACCCATGCAAGTCCGCCGATCAGTCCGCCAAACAGAAACCATAGAATATTGCCGATCACTGTCATATTCCTCTCCCCTTTCGTTTTTTCTTTTCGTATTGTGTTCAATTCGCCTTGTGAAAACAGGCTGCCGCTTGTTTGAGTGCCTTGGCAGCGACAGCGTCCGGTAAGCAAACGATTGTAATTCCATCACTTGTTCTTTCTAATTTCGATCAGTCCGCATATACCGGCAGCAATACACAAAAGCGCCGGAACACTCGTTCCTAAATTATTCAGTTCCGTTGCGCCGGCTCCAATCAGTACAATGGCTGCTATAAAATTCATTGCGACGCAGAACATAAACCATTTCATTTTCGTTGCCTCCTATTTTCACTGTTCAACATGATTCCGCCATTTTGGACAGTTCACGCTCAATTTGGAGTTCCGCAAAACGAACATTTCCCCACTGTAAATAGTCAGGGCCTATAACCGTACTTCGGCCCCAAAAAGTTTTCTCGCTTCACCGATGCTGCCGGTAAATGTTCCCCGTAACCCATAAACACAGGCCGCATAACGGATAACCACAAAAATAACCGATTCTCTGTCTCTGAACGCTGAACACACGCAGAGATCGTGATTGGATCAAAAATGGTCGGACATTCGTGTGAAGCGACGGAAAGCGGTCATTCTTCAAACTCAAAGGTTTCCCGCTGATTCACCGCGTCCAGCGCAAGCTGGGCACGGGACAGTTCATCGGCAGCTTTCTCATAGTCGGCCTCCACCGCCGCGATGTCATAGTTGGCGTAGGTGTAGTCGATGATGCTGGACTGGCGGCCGTACTGCTCCTCCACACGCTCCTTGGGCAGTCGGCTTTTCATTTCCAACAGCTTGCTTTTCCGCTTGGTGAGCTGAGGAATGTAGACCAGCAGCTCGTCGATGGTCATGTCAAAGCTGTCCACGGTCTGCGTGGCGTTAAAAATGTTGATGGCGTGCTTGAGCTTGCGGATTTTCGCTTCCAACTCTGCGAGACGGATCTGCGTTTCAGCGTAATCGTAGACAGGCCGAACGGACTCGACATCCTCCCCCATGGCAGCCCGGAAGTCCCGGCTGCGGGTCTCCTTGTCCAGCAACGCGGTATACTCGTCATTCAGTTTTTTCAGCAGCTTGTTGGCCTGTGCGGAGGTGTAGTTCATTTCCATCTGCCTCTCTTTCCTCTATCTGCATGTATTGAATTTTTTAACAGTATAACACGGTCGGGTGCGCTTGTATAGTCGGTACAGCAAAGGGATGCTGCCGTTAGAACGTCTATCCATTGACAGAAGCTCACATTTCATTCTACAATGAACGTAAAGACATTGCGCGATACAAGGCAGAACGCCATCTAAATATGAAGCAATCCGGTTGCAGGTTCACGCCTGCTGATCCGGGCGCAGAAAGGTGGAACATATATGGCCAGATCCTCTTTCCAGAAATTGAAATTACTTCATGTCATGAATTATCTGCTTCAGAACTCCGACGAGGAGCACCCGATTACAGTCAATCAGATGATTCAATACTTAGAGTCCAACGGCATCGCCGCAGAGCGCAAAAGCATTTACGATGACATCGAGGCGCTGCGCACCTTCGGCATGGATATTGAGGAATGCAAGCGGGGCCGCGTGTTCGGCTATTATGTGGCAAGCCGCACCTTTGAGCTGCCGGAGCTGAAGCTGCTGGTGGACAGCGTGCAGTCCTCCAAATTCATCACCCACAAAAAGACCGCGTCCCTCATCAAGAAGATCGAGACATTGGCCAGCGTACACAGCGCCCAGCTTCTTCACCGGCAGGTCTTTGTGAAAAACCGCATCAAGACCATGAACGAGTCCATCTACTACAATGTGGATGAGATTCACAACGGCATCTCCAATAACCGGAAGATCCGGTTTCTGTACTTTGAGTACAATGTGGCCAAGGAGCGGCAGTACCGCCACGGCGGCGCATACTATGTAGTCAGTCCCTTCGCCATGACCTGGGACGATGAAAACTACTATCTGGTGGCCTATGACTCTGAGGCTGGAATCATCAAGCACTACCGCGTGGACAAGATGGAGAAGATCTCCACGCTGGATGAGGAGCGGGACGGTCAGGAGGTCTATCAGGCGCTGGACATGGCGGTCTACACCCGCAAAACCTTCGGTATGTTCACCGGCGAAGAGATCAAGGTACAGATGCGGTTTGAAAATCACCTGGTAGGCGCCGTTCTGGACCGGCTGGGCAGCGAGGTGTTCATCGTCCCCGACGGCCCGGCCCATTTCACCGTCCGGACGGACGTGGTGGTCAGTCCTCAGTTCTTTGCGTGGGTGCTGGGCTTTGGCTCTCAGGCACAGATCGTAGGACCCGCTCATGTTGTGGACGGCATGAAGGCGCATATCGGCTCCGTCGCGGCGCTTTACGGCCCGCAGGCCTAATTCCACAATTGATAAAAAAACAAGCAGCTCTGACCATTACGGTCAGAGCCGTTTTTTCGACACAGTCCGGTTTTTCGGACAGATAAGGAAGTAAAATGATGATACTGGAAGGAAACTCGATCATTTTGAAGGAGGGGTTTTATGAAGTTCAAGATCGTTTTTTCCGCCGCTGAAAAGGAAAGCAGGCACGAGGCTGCCGCGCGGTTTGTTATTTCCAGAAAGCCGAAGCCTACCAGATCCCTGGTGCTGATCCACTTCCCTGCTCGCAACATGACGCTCTCCTACTACAACGATCAATTTGATCTCCACTGCGGCGATCTGGTCTTTGTGGATGGAAAGCTGGAAGGTTTCCGCGGTCATGTGGTGGATGTCTGCTATACCTTCAAGATCAAGCTGTCCGACTACAAGCGGGTCATCAGCGTCGCCGATACGAAGGTCCACGGTGAATTCCATTTTGCCGGATCGCACTTCGTCACCTTTGACCGCAGCGCACTCCCTTATGAACAGGTCATCACCTGGTTCAAGGCACCTGAGAAGGAGGATACGGAGATTGTTTCCGAACAGGACGGCAGCGGCTTTCAGTTGAATGATCTGCAAACCATGAAGATCAGCGACGCCATTGCGGAGCGGGGACATGACTATTACAGAGAAAACCGGGTGCGGTACATCTCTCTGGATAAGACTCGGGTGCGGGCCATTGTGGAAGGGACACAGCCCTACGAGCTGGAATGTGACTACATCGATGGCGAGATCAGAAATCTGGTTTGCGACTGTTTCTGCACTTACGCCTGCAAGCATATGTTCGCCGCCATGTTGCAGCTAAAAGAAACTCTGGCATTCATTGAGAAGCACTACCCGGGCAGATTTGAAGAAAGTCGGTATTTCGCCGCCGTCTGCAAGGAAACGCTGCTGAATACCGCGATGGCCGGCAGAGAAACCGGCAGTATCATGCTCTGAGCCGCAGATCGATCTGAGAAAAATACGCCGTACAGGGATCGCAGCTGGTGACAGTGTCCGTTTTATAGGACAGTATGTATTGTATACTGAGCATGTAATCAGAAAACAACACACCACGGAAGAGGTTATAAAAATGGAGCGATTTGAACTGCGGTATGTGATGGGACACATTGAGGTATATGATGAAAACGGCCGGTTCTGCTTTTCTGCGGATCATGTGTCCGAGGCCATGGAGGAATTGCGGGAGGAGTTCAGCGCAGCCTGACCCTTACCGGCTGATAGGCGAAAAAAGCCTGCCTTCCAAATGGAAGGCAGGCTTTTGCAGAGCATTTTCTTATCTGTCGCTATTTCAATCAGCATTTATGAATACGCACTCTGCAAGACTCTATTTGCCATTTATTCTGCCCGGCTCCGGTGCTCAGCTCAGAACCAGCCATTCAAGAGGTCCAGCACACCGGAGATATCCTCGGTCATCGTATAGCCGCCCCTCTGCGTATAGAGCGTTCCGCGATCATCCATTGAGATCTCCTGCTGATTTTCAAAGCTGAAGCGGTACACATACTGATCGTAGGGACCAATCTTGCCGTCAGAGGTTCCCAGCCGTACTGCTTGAACGGTTTCCAGTTCATTCAACAGGGCTTCCTTCTGGGCGTCCGTAAGATCGCGCCTTTCCGCACTGTCCACAGATTCCCTCGCCACGGTGCAGGAGAGCTCCAACAGTTTTTCCGGGAATACCGCCGATGCCTTTTGAGGAAAGGGTTTTACAATGACGATCACCGCAATCAAAACCACAACCACAGCCGCTAAAAAGGGGACCGAAATTCTCTTTTTCATATCGCTTTCTCCTTTTTATGTTCGTTCATAGGCATTCCGCTAAAAGCTGCGTTACCACTTTTTCAGCACACCCAACAGGCCCCGCTTGAGCACCTGGCCGCCTGCCGAGATCAGTTGAGACTCGATCTTGGCCGCCCGGCGCTCCGCCTTGCGGCGAGCCTCGTCCTCCAGCTTCTGTTTGCGCTTTCGTTCGGTTTCTTCCTCTTTCAGACGCAGCTTTTCCGCCTGAGCCTCCTCCTTTTCACGGGCCTTGCGGTCGGCCTCCTCCTGTTTGGCGGCCTCCACTTCCTCCCGTTCCGCTGTCAGCACCTCGTAGGCCGACACGTTATCCACAAACTCGTCATACTTCTCCATGCCGTCGTGCATCATCACCTTGGCCCGGACCAATGGCTCCGGCACCGACATGAGGCTCTGGGGGCAGATAATCTTCGTGCGCTCCACCATAGCGGGTACGCCCGCTTCGTCCAAGAACGAGGTCAGCGCCTCGCCCACGCCCAGCTCCATGATGGCATCCTCCGCCTGAAACGCGGGATTGGGCCGGAAGGCCCGCGCCGCCGCGCGGACAGCCTTCAGCTCCGTGGGGGTATAGGCCCTGAGGGCGTGCTGCACCCGGTTTGAAAGCTGCGCCAGCACGGTGTCTGGAATATCGCCGGGACTTTGCGTCACAAAGTATACGCCCACGCCCCGGGAACGGATCAGCTTCACCGTCTGCTCCACCTTTTGCAGCAGCACAGTGGGCGCATCGCGGAACAGCATGTGGGCCTCGTCAAAGAAGAATACCATCCGGGGCTTGTCCAGATCGCCAGCCTCCGGCAGGATCTCAAACAGCTCCGACAGCATCCACATCAGGAAGCTGGCGTACAGCGTGGGATTCTGCACCAGCTTGACGCAGTCCAGCACATTGATCATGCCCCGGCCGTCAGCAGCCGTGCGCATCTAGGCGCGGATGTCCAGCGACGGTTCCCCGAAAAACAGCTCGCCGCCCTGCTGCTCCAGCGGCAGCAGCGCCCGCAGGATCGCCGCCACCGACTGAGATGTGATATTTCCATAGATCATCATGTATTCGGTGCGGTGCTCGTTGACATAGGTCAGCATGGCCCGCAGATCCTTCAGGTCGATCAGCAGCAGCCCCTTGTCATCCGCAATTTGAAACACGATGTGCAGAATTCCCTCCTGTACCGCCGTCAAGCCCAAAATTCGGCTGAGAAGCTCCGGTCCCATGTCGCTGACGGTGGCCCGGACGGCGTGGCCGCCCTCCTGATAAACATCCCAGAAGGTGGTGGGATAACCCTAGTAGACAAAGCGGTCCCGCAGGCCGAATTTGTCGATGCGCTTTTCCATGCCCTCGCTGCTCTGGCCCGGCGCGCAGATGCCCGCCACGTCGCCCTTCACATCACACAGAAACACCGGCACACCGGCGTCGGAAAAGGACTCCGCCATCACCTTCATGGTGACGGTCTTGCCGGTGCCGCTGGCCCCAGCGATCAGTCCGTGGCGGTTGCACATATTCAGCGCCAGTTCCACCCGCTTGTCGCCTTATAGCTGTGAAAGGCATAAGGCCCCCAGAAGAAGTATAGGTAATACCTCCAATTAGCTTAACTTATTTCTGCCAAAATCGGCACCTTTTTAACAAATCGTGCAAAAATCGCAACAATCTTTCCGAAATTTTGTGGCGAGATCCCACGGAAAAAGCCGTGTCAGGAATTGACATTTTCTGTCGCGTCTGAGATAATG
>OGLG01000763.1_pt1 | contig 23235 bp, 18 predicted proteins | sample 1572621 | NCBI WGS metagenome assembly OGLG01 (sample SAMEA2581912, study PRJEB24529) | metagenome | biome: Human gut stool | place: China | collected 2011 | reverse complement strand
ATATATCGATTGCCATTTTTGCATCATCTTGGGGTTGAATCATTTCCCGCTGAAACAGCTCTATGATTTCATGTTCTTGGTAAACATCAAAAATTTCGTGAGCATTATAATTTCTTTTAGTATATTTCCAAATATCAATCACACATAGCAAAATTTCATGAATAACCATTCTAAAAGATTCATTCGTAAAATTTAGGCCGCAATTTGCAACATAGCATATTGTAGATATATCATAGTTACTCATATCAAAAACATCTATCTCTAAAGATTCTTCCTGCAGCAGATACCTATCTATTATCTCCTCTTCGCGACTAGTATAACAATTTCCATCATCATCTTTGATATAACGATCTATTCCTGACAACTTAGGTTGCATATTAGGATTAAATATAAACTCCTTATCTTTCTTACTCACTTTCAAATAATTAGCATTATATTTTTGATGTTCCATCTGATCTTCAGATAATTTAATAATTGTATTAAATACCGCTTGTGCCAAAGTCTCGTGATTAGCTAAATATCTCTTCACGTATTTAGCCATTTCATCAATAACACCATGTTGCCCCTTATACATCAAACAATCCAACACAATTTTCTTTATTTTATTTTTTATCCCAATAGCAACGTCATTTTCCAATTGATTCAATAAAACTGGCATAAGTGCAATATCTGCCAAAAAGCTTCCATTAGAAAACAATTTCTCTATTCCGTTAATCCACATTGTGCAAAACTTTTCCCTTTTCTCATTTTCTAATTCTTGATGATTTATTGCACTAGCAATTAAAAGTATCAAAAGATTTTCATATTGAAATGCCATATCAGTATCCTTCATCAATTCTAAAATAACTTTAATTGCATCAAGAGTTGATGGCAAGTCAATCTGCCCAGACATCATATTATCATTACACTTTTTAATCGCCGCATTTAATCTCTGCTTAGGTTTATTGAATTCTTCTTGTCTTAGAACAATTTTTTCTGCTTCCCCTGATATTTGGGGTTCTAACATAATTATATTGTCGGTTATCTTGGTTGCTTTTGCACCACGCATATCCATTTTTTGAATCTGTAAATAGTCCTGTGCATTTTCTGCATCATTTTTTATAGTTGAATATAAATAATCAAGAATTCCATAGCATTTATCCTGAACCATTGAATCAAAATATATCTGTGTATGAGATACATATTCTTGTATACTCAAATCACATTTTTTATCCAACTCATATCTATCTTTAAGCTCAGGTATCCCCATGGTCTTAAGAATTTGCCTTTCGAGCAACTCTTTTGTCGGATTTTTTTTGTACAACATATATCTTGTGGTATCCCAATGAACAAGTTCTATGCTTGTAGCCAAATCCAAAGCATAACCCGGTAATTCGTTTTCAAAGTGCATTCCTATACTCTCAATGATTGTAAGCAATACTATATTATTTGATTTTGAATAAATAGTTTCTTTGACATAATTTGCAAATGCAACAGTGAATTCATGATCCTTTTTACAAATCTCCAAACTGCTTATTATAGCCTCTTTAAGACAAAAAATAACATCTCCTATTAAGGTAGGTACATTGTGATCTCTAATCCCTGCAAGCCACATGTTTCCATTTCCCCAATATTCCTTTATTGCATTACTCTCACTAATTTTTACTTTGATTTTTATTACATATTCAGGATTATTAGTTGCATATTCTAATATTACCCTATTTATAAATTGAATTGCCCAATGAAATCCCACTTTAAAATTCAATCGAAACAGATTCCATAAAAATGCATTCTCGTACACTGTTCTATATAAATAATTATAATGTTCAGCTTTCTCACTTAATCCATATTCAAAACCCTTAGACAGTCTATCGTCTCTATAGAAATCAAATTCCTCTGCATCTACTTTTCCACGTAACCATAGTATATCAGCTATCGAACACAATTCGCTTGCTAATCCAGTTACCAAAGCAGGATAAGCATTCTTCAATGTCCATTCCATAATATCTTCTGACTTACGCATACTTTTTCTATTTCCATTAATATAATTATTAATCAATGTATTAAAAAACTTTTTTAACCACTCTTCTGAGTTATCTGCCATTCGATAAAGTGCTTCCAAGCAAGACGATATTTCATCTATGATTTTATAATAGTTTTCTTGCTCAGATTCCTGCAACGAATATTCCACATAATATTCCATCATAGCGCATGCATCTGAAGCAATAACTGCCACTTTATCTTCTTGTTTCGCATAATCCAAGCATAACTTAACTATATCATCTCTTCCGATTATATTTTTCTTATATATTTCTTCGTTTTTCAAAAGTCGAATAATACATGGTCTTCCATTACCAATTGGGGACAATTTCATTTGTGGTGATTCTTGTCTAATATGTAATAACTCACCTTCAAATGCGAACAAATTAATATTCTTCACAAAGTCGAACAACATGCCTTGTTCCAGAATCTCCGACCCTTGTTCTTCGAAATAATTATCACAAAACCTTGACTTAACAATTCCAATTTCTGTTTGCCTTTTCCAACTTTGCGGAATCTCATCAGAAAAAGTAAGGCTATATAAAAACTTATCTCTATTTACCTGTATAAACATTTTATTTGAAATCCAAATCTGATACCGTCTATACACACATCGCCCAAGATTTTCTATTTCATCATAGAAGGTCTTATACTTCCCTTTGCACAAATCAAAAGCTTTATCAAAATAATGTTCAAAGCAAATATCTTCGAAAATATCATATTTCAGTCTAATATAATCTCCTTGTTGAGCAATTACACCTTCTGAAAGCAATGCATGCATTATGTCTCTATCTATATCGTCCTTATGAATACCCAACATAAATTTTCTAGCTCTTTCAAACACAATCTTCTCAACAGTTTCAATAACTTTGTTACTGAGTATGCCATACATTCGAGATTTTTCCTCCAAACATATTACGTTTTTCCAAATATATTCTCTTAGAGAATTTTCATCACCTATATTATCAATATCCATCGAATTACTAACTATCAAGTTTATATAAAAGGGCGATTTTAATAAATCAACATATGAATTTGTTTTATACATTTTATGAATAATCGGATATTGCTTCATAAGCAATGCAAGTTCATCTTCTGTTATATCGCCAACTTCATAATTTTTTATTGAAAAATTTGTTTCCAGTTTAATAAAAGCATTTTTATCACTCGTTCTACAAGATGTTACTATGTACACATTTTGATATTCTGCCGCCATATCATACAAATACTGTAATAATTCAAATTTTGTTTCGGCACAGTCCGCAATAAACTCGAGAGCATCAATAAAGAATATTAATTTCTTTCCATTAATACACTCTAAAACGTCTTGGATACAGCAACCCCAAATGTCGTCAATATGACTTTCTTCCAAAAATCTTTCAGCACGAGCATATAAAACCAATTTTTCATTTTCAACATATTTTTTGCATAAAACAGATTTACCGCTACCAGCTCCACCTTGTATTGAAATATATCGCTCATTGTCTTTTGTTATTTTTTCAAGAAATTCATTTCTATCGATTTCATACTCTCCGTTAATCAATCCTTCAATATTTTTCAACCCTGAATTACTAAGTTCCAATGCACCTTTAAATTTTCTGATATTAATATTAAAGTTCTCATACTCATCCTTTAATACCTTGTATAATTTCTTCTGAAAATTAAGATCATTTTGTGCTTTAGTTATAATATCATTTGTAGTAATCAAATTATCTTTAATAGTAAATGAAATACTCCCAATTTGATTATCCCCACTATACTCTCTCACCTTATCAATACTATTATTACTAAGTACAAAAAATACAATATTCTTTAAGTCCGAGCATTTTTTATCTTTTGAATCCCTTATCTTTTCCAATGTAGTTTTTATTTTTGTTGGTACATCTTGTACAGTACTTACCTGCACTAAAAGTTCTCTGTTTTCTGATATCAAATCTACATATGGATAAGTTGCCGTCTCGTCATTCAGATTACTAAACTTCTGTCCAAACCATACATTACATACCTCAATCGCAAATAACTCAAACATTTTTGCAGCATCAAATAATCCGTTTTTATTTGCCATTTTGATTTTTTCATCATATGAAGACATATATTCAATTATGAAACCCATTCTTTCGTTTGAATTCAACATATATTCAATGCTCCTTATCCGTTAGTTTCTTTTAAAATATTTACCTGAGTTCATTCTCAATTTCTTCTATCGTTGGCATAGAAGCTCTATATTCCACAGGCAATAAATTTGACAACTTATACTCAGATATTCCTATCGGTTCTTTTGAACTATTTACCGCATATTTTGCAAGGATATTATTTTTGCTTTTGCATATAATCAGACCAATTGTTTTTGCATCAAAATCTGTCTTGACCAAATCATCCACAATATTCACATATGTACCAATCTGTCCAATGTCTCTCGATGTAAAAGCTACTATTTTAACTTCAACAACAACGTAACAATGCAAATACAGATGATAAAATAAAAGATCTATTTTTTCCTCTGTTCCTTCAATCGGTATTGTATATTCTCTTCCAACAAAAGCAAACCCTTTTCCAAGTTCCATAAGAAATTTTGTGATGTTGTCCATCAATGCGTCTTTTAACTCTTTCTCACTATAATCTTCTCTGATTGCTACGAAGTCGAAATTATATGGATCCTTTGTTATTTCCTGTGCAAGGTCGCTTTGTGGTTCAGGCAATGCGTATTCAAAGTTTGAAATTGCTTTTCCCTGACGCTCATATAAATCGGTATCAAGAAAATTTAAAAGTACTGCCCTTGACCAATTATTTAAAATCGTTTTCTTCACAAAAAATATTGATTTTTCCCTGTCCAATTTACATTTATCAATGATAGCTCTATGATGTCCCCACGGAATCGAAAACAATTCTTTATCCGATAAATCTCCCACAAGTTGTGGAACATTTATTGAATCCTCTTTGCTCTTCAATTCTTCCACAAATTGTGGAAGAATTGGATCACTGTACAATTCATAAAATTTCTTCATATATCTGAGATTCGAACTTGATAAGCCTTGAACCCCCGGCAAAATTGTTCTCATATCTTTACTTAAATTAACAAAAAATCCACTGCCCCACTTACTTTCAGCCGACTTTTCTACAATATCTCTTCCTATAGACCAATAGAAACCAATCATTTCCTGATTAACAGAAACAGATGCCTTAATCTGTCTCTGTTTATAGCGTTTTCCTATGTCCTCAATCCACTTCCTATACTCTTCATCCATTTTTATAAGTTGATTCATGTAAACCCCTTTCAGAATTCTGTTTTTTCCCACATCTCTTTATAGGCATTGACATAAAAATTTATACATCCAGGATATGTGTATACAAATCTTCTGCACAACTTTTTATACAATTCCAGCATACTCGCATCATCTGCGAAATCTAATAAGTAATCGAGACAATGAGACAATTCTTCTTCTGATACCTCTCTGTTGCACAATTCCTCCACTATGGGTAAATATATTTCATATGCCTGCTGTCTAATCTTGTTGAGCTCAATTACCGCGCTAAATATATCATTTCCCATTCCATTTGACCTCCAAATAACTGATATAATTTCTTCAATAGTTATTATAATCAAAGCTCACAGTAAATAACATATAAATAACGCTCATATTAAATCACCCCAAAATGTTTTAATGCATCCTTTATCGCTTCTACTTTCTCCGCCGTCGGATGCCTTCTCGGCTGTTTCAACTCTTCTACCATATTAGGTGCATCATACATCGACAATCCTAAATTTCTTTTTACCTCTGCGATATATGCCGTATGTACTTTGAAGCCATATTTTTCTTCAATATATTCTTGTATCATTTTATATGTAACCCTTGGAGCCGGCTGATATTGCTTTGCCCGCTCCGCAATTTTATCTAAAGGTACCTTTTCTTCACCTTCTCCAAATTCAACTTTCACATCTATATGGCTATCTGGTGACTTGTGGGACAAGAGCACGATGCTTTCCACATGTCCGGACATTCCAAACATATCAACCGTTCTGACCCGTTTTACCTCATACCCATGCTCACCAAGATACTTCACATCTCTTGCCAGCGTCGAGGAATCGCAGCTCACATACACGACCTTCTCCGGGGCCATTTTTACGATCGTTTCAAGGCAAAGCTCATCACAGCCCTTTCTTGGCGGATCGACCACGATCACATCGGCTTTGATGTGGTTCTTTTCATACTGTTCCGGGAGGACTTCCTCGGCTTTACCGACGAAAAATTCTACGTTTTCAAGGCCGTTGCGCTTTGCATTTTCTCTGGCATCCTCGATTGCAGCCGGGATGATCTCAACTCCGCAGACCTTTCCCGCCTTCTGTGCAAGGAAGGAAGATATCGTTCCGATTCCACAGTAGAGATCCCAGACAGTCTCACCGCCGCTTAGATCTGCAAATTCCAGCGCAGTTCCGTAGAGACGCTCTGTCTGAACCGGATTTACCTGATAGAAGGACAGCGGTGAGATCCGGTACTCGATGTTTCCGATCTTATCTGAAATATAACCCGGGCCATAAAGATTTTTAATCTCCACTCCCATGATCACATTTGTTTTTTCCATATTAAAGGAGAGAGAGATACTGTCTGCACCGACTGCCCGCATACGCTCAACAAACTCCTTTTCGTGGGGCAGCTTCCTTCCGTTGATGACAAGACAGACCATGTGCTCACCGCTGGCAAAGCCTTTTCTTAAGAGAACATGGCGCACCAGCCCTTTATGTGCCGCCTCATCATACGGCTCCACTGAAAAATCCTCCATAAACTTAAGGATCGCTGCCAGATATTCCTGATTCTCCTCACAGCCCAACAGACAATCCAGCTTGGGAACAGGGATCAGGGAGTGGGTGTGCCCCGCAAAGAACCCCGCCATCGGCTTTCCATCCTTTCCGCGGCCGATCGGATATTGTGCTTTATTGCGGTATCTCCACGGATCTTCCATTCCGATGATCGGTTCCATGATGACTGCGTCCTCCACTCCCGCTGCCAGATCCGCTTCCTCCGGCAGGAACAGATTTTCCATGCCGCCAATGCGTTTTAAATGGTTATATACCTTCTTTTCCTTAAATTTTAACTGCTCCCTGTAATCCAGCTCCTGAAGCTGGCATCCGCCGCAGGCGCGGGCCACCGGGCATTTCGCCTCCACGCGGCCCTCTGCCGGGGTGATGACACGCACAAGACGAGCAAATCCGTAGTTTTTCTTCATCTTCATGGCCGATGCCTCGATGGTGTCCCCGATCAATGCGTCCTTCACAAACCAGATGTATCCGTCCACACGGCCGATACCTGCGCCGTCCTCTCCCATATCCTCGATGGTCACTGTAAATTTATCATTTTTTTTGATTTTCATATTGTGTTCCTTCTATAACTATGATATCGGGGGACAAAAGCCCCCAATTTCTCTTTAGTATACAAGAATTGCTCCCGCATTTGCAACCCCCATCACCTAAACGAAAAAGAAAATCTTTGCCTGATGCAGAACGCAGACAAAAAACAGAAAAAAAGACCGGTTTTCCACCCCCTGATGACTCTTTCTCTGAAAGCATCAGGATTGGAAAACCGGTCTTCACCGATCAACGCTGCGGTACAGAATAACTGCTCTGCAATTTATCAGAAGGAGCTTCCACTCCTCCTTACTTTGTTCGATTATGCTCTTGCTTCTGAGCCTGCTTTCTTCTTTAACAGCTCTTTACCGGAGGTGATAACGATGATCACGCCGAGCAGCATAAGAAGAATTGCAACGATCAGCTGAAGTCCCTCAACCATGAAGACTGCTGTTCCTGCATTGAATGCTTTTACAAGAGCCATGGTTCTCTGAACCAGTGCGGTAAAGGTAACACAGAGCATGATCACGCAGGGTACAATCAGAGTCTTGTTCTGTCTTCCCGTTACCTTTAAGAATACGCAAAGTGTGATCAGAACAAGGGCGCTTAACAGCTGGTTTGCACTTCCGAATAACGGCCAGATATTGGAATAGCCGACTCTCGTAAGGAGGTAGCCGAAGGCCAGTGTAATGATCGTGGACACATACTTATTGCAAAGGAATTTTCTCCAGCCTTCTGCATTCTCCATGTCATCTGTGGAGAACAGCTCCTGGAAGGACATCCGTCCGATTCTTGCGACGGAATCCAGGGAAGTCAGTGCCAGTGCGGATACACACATGGTCATGAATACGGTTGCCACGGTTACGGGAACACCCATTTTCTCCAGGAATCCTGCAACACCGGAGGAGAAAATGGAGAAAGGAGTTCCATCGGGTTTCGTACCGTTCACAGCTACTGCTCCGACTACTACCAGTGCTACCACACCAAGCAGGCTCTCTACGATCATGGCACCGTAGCCTACCATGGGCATATCTTTTTCATTGCTGATGGTCTTGGAGGAAGTACCGGAGGATACCAGGCTGTGGAATCCGGATACCGCACCGCAGGCGATCGTGACAAACAGGGTCGGGAACAAGCTGCTGTTGCCCACCTGAAAACCGTTAAATGCATTCAGCTCCATATCGGGATGTGCTACGACCACACCGAGTACAGCGCCGATGATCATGCCCAGTAACATAAAGGTGGTCATGTAATCTCTGGGCTGCATCAGAAGCCACATGGGCATTACGGATGCCAGGAACAGGTATGCCATGATGATGTAGATCCATGTGGTCTTGGAAGCATAGATCGGAAGCTTCATGCCTACCGCAAACATCACTACCAGCAGACCGATGGCTACGACTGCCTTAACCCACTCGTTCATTTTTCCAACCTTTTTCTGGATCAGACCGAAGATCACAGCGACCAGAATGAACAATATGGAAATGGATGCTGCACTGCCGTTAGCATATGCCACACCTGCATCTTCCAGTCCGGTACCTACGAAAGTACCTGCCACCATATCGGTAAAGGCTGCGATAACTAACAGAGTGAACAGCCAGCAGAACAGCATGAACAATTTCCTGCCGGTCTTACCGATGTATTTTTCAATGATCATTCCCATAGATTTTCCTTCGTTCTTCACAGAAGCATACAGAGCACCGAAGTCCTGCACCGCACCGAAGAACAAGCCGCCGATCAGAAGCCACAGAAGCACAGGCACCCATCCGAATACCGATGCGAGGATGGGACCCGTCACAGGGCCTGCCCCTGCGATAGAGGAAAACTGATGAGAAAATACGGTGAATTTAGAGGAAGGCACGAAGTCCTCTCCATCTTCATGGGTAAATGCAGGCGTCTTCGCCTTCTCATCGATTCCCCACTTTTTTGCAAGCCATCTTCCGTAGAAGACATAGCCTGCTACCAGCACTGCCATTGCGATCAGAATGATTACCAAACTGTTCATTTTTGTTTCCTTCTTTCTTATGTCTTGTTGTTTTGTCGTGACAGAAAGAAAAATTCTGATTGCCCGTAAAACAAAAAAGCCTTCCGTCTCAGGCACCCTTAAGCACCCAAAGACGAAAAGCTCTAAGCTCTCCGCGTTACCACTTTGCTTGCCATGTTTTATCACATGACCCCTTGTTCCCATCTCCATGAAATACAAATATCCCATTTCCAACAGGCTTCTAAATAACGGTAGAATACCGGTGACACCTACTTAAAATCTTCAGTGCACTTCTCACAGAGGATACTCTGTCATACTCACATACCGTCTCACACCAGCCGACGGCTCTCTGAAATGCTTCCGTATGCAGATCTTGTTCTGCTCATCGAATTTCACTTTCTGTTTGATAGCAACAATACCACTCTGCTTTTATATTGTCAATAACTTTCTTTTCACATTTTCTTGATCTTTTTTATCATTTTCCCTTTTTATCGGCAATCAGGGGCTTAATGGATGAATAAATTTCACTGGTGCGCTTGCTGTCCTTGAACTCTTTGTTCAGGGCATTGTTAATACCCTGCTTGGTCTTGTACTGGCGGATGAATTTTACCACCTGAGGGACGATGGTCTGATCTGTAAGGACTTTTTCTACGGCTAAAGTCAGTTCATCCGGTTCCTCCGCAGGCTTCTTTTCTGCCGGTTTCTTTTCCACAGTCTTATCATCTGTCTTTGCAGCACTCTTCTTTCTCGTGTTGTTCTTTTTCCTTGAGGGCTTCTTCACGGGTTGTGCAGACTCGTCCACCGTCTCAGGCTCCGGCTGTGCGGACTCCTCGGGTGCATCCGCCTTCTCAGGCTCCGGCTGTACGGGTTCTTGGGTCTCTTCCACCGGCTCCGGCTGTGTGGGCTCTTCGAGTGCATCTGCCTTCTCCGGCTCCGGCTGTGCGGACTCTTTGGTCTCTTCCACCGGCTCTGGCTGTGTGGGCTGCGGCTGCTCTGCCACATCCTCTGCAGCGGTAACGACAGTTTCTGTCTCATTCTCCTCTTCTGTCAGAAGATTCTGCTCTGCCACAGGATTCTTCCCCCATAAGAGATTACGGATGATCCGCACGGGAACTCCCTGCGCCTTCCAGTACACCATAAGGCTGGTGAAGCCATTGTCCTTGGTCACGATAAAATAATTTGGGTGTATCCCCTCGTTCTGCTGCCCGCAGATCAGATATCCCAGATAGGTTGCCAGCTGGAAATCCAGTGCATTCTTGGTACCCACCGCTACTTTGTGGTAAATGATGTTTGCCTTCGTCTCATTTAATTTCCGATGCAGGTCAAAGGTCATGCTGTCAGCATTATCGCTGTAGAAAATACAGACCGTATCTTCCTCCGTCAAAAGCTCCACGCCTTCCATGCCACGGCTTTTTACATTTTCGAAATCAATCAGATAATATGCCATTACGCTTCCTCCATGCTCGTTGTCCCACTGCCTTCTGTATCCACGGACTGCTCGGTCTGTTCCTCTTCTGTCACCGTCATCTCCACAGCATCCGTCTGTTCTGTCTGTTCAGAAGTCTCTGTATCTCCCATGGGATCTGCCGCTGTTGATGTCTTAGTATCCTCAAGAATTTCCGGCGGCTCCTGCTTTTTCTTCGGAAGCTTTTCGCGGATACTCTCTTTCCAGCCGGAGAATACTTCCTTTGTCCGCTTTTTCCATTCTCTTCTCTTCGCTGCACGCTTCTGTCTGGCTTCTTCCTTTAATTCCAGCTTTTCCTGCTTTTTCGCCTGCTTCGCCAGTGCTTTTTCTTCCAGTTCCACTTCCTTGATGGCAGCCTTTTCGATATCACGGATGTAACGATTGGCCTTTTTATGATTCTTACGATCCAGTCGGTAAGGGTCATACAGGAAATAGGACACCGCTCCCAGCAGCAGAAGCACCACTCCGGCTATCGTAAGCGCCGGTACGATAAGGGCATACTCTGTAAATCCCAGTTCATAGCACACAAACACGATCAGCATCGCCGGGAACAAGAGCAGATACAGAATCCTCGTCAGGACATCCAATATTGCATGCTGTCTCTTCCCATTGTTCAGCAGCGTTCCCTCGATGGCTGTATAAAAAGCCATGAAAATACATAATTCCGAGCCGAAACCATGGAGATATCCACAGATTCCGGTCAAGATCAGCGACAGAAAAAACATGCCGAACGCTGTTCCCCGATACAGGGCATAACGGTATTCCGTCATTCCCTGCAGCTTGTCCTCACTGATGCCGTGCATCTGGTAGACATCCTTGCGGATCAGGCGTTCAAACTCTTCGTTATACCGCTGCTCCTCTTTGGTATTGCGCAGGTGGTCTTCCACCGCCTTGCTCATCTGCTCAATATATTCCTGCTCCTTACGGATGCGCCTGGTCCGAAGCTGCTCCAACTCATTCTGACGTTTTACTTCCTCTTCCAGCTTACGTACTTTGCCGATCCTTGGATTTTTCACCGTGATCTCCGGAGGTTCCGGGAGCACTGTGCTTTCTTTTTTTCCCTGTTCTTCCTGTTCTTCCATTTTGGGGTCCTCTTTCTGTGTGTGATCCGTTAGTCCTATTATAATTTTTCCCACGCAGAAAAACAACCTTTAGTTCATTATTTAATGCCTTTTTCATTGCTTTGAAGCCCAGATTTGTCACTTGCAAAAACTGCTGCAATTACCGGAAGTATTACCATAATGGGAAAGAGATAACGCACTTGCACTACCGGTCCCAGTAACATGGTTCCAAAATACAGAAATGGTAATAAGCTCATCTGGAAGCACTGATATTTCTTCAGGTATAGGCAGAATGCCATCAAAAGGAACAGACTCCAGCTGTATAAAGAACCATGGAACAAAATGGAAAGTACCGGCCATTCATTAAAACAGTTCCCGCTAACGATCTTTTCCAACACTTTTTCAAGCACCGGAAATTTTGACTGATGTTCAATGCTGCCGTAGCCTTCAATTTCCGAAGAATTGTAGGTAAAGAGTACACCGTATCTTTTCTCCGTACCATAGCCAAGGTTTTCCGCCCAAGAGAAATCATCCAAAAACCAATATCCTCTCGTCAGTTCCAAAAAAGCATCCAGAAATTCATTCGGATATTGTCTGCCCATTCGCATCCAATCCCGCAGGAATTGTCCATGATCATCGGTATATGAGCCGGCATTTACCGTACTTTTAATTGTATCCGCCAAAGGAGCATAATACGCATCCCAACGATCTCTGGCTACATATTTTTCCAGCACCTCCGCCAGTTCCGGGTTTTGTGTTTCCAGCTCCTCACCATGGTAATAGGCTACTCTTGCAAACTGTTGAATGGGAACGCTGTAAGCCTCAATCTTAGGTGCACCCAATTGAGTCCCAATGGCTGTATGGATCACATTTCGTGTTCCAACCTCACCAAGCACCAGGCAAATTCCAAGAATCAATATACCAAGTTTTTCCTTTTTCGGCTGCAGAATCAGTAACAGCAGCATGAATACTGCCACCGCATATACCGCATTATTCCGGAACTGCATCATCAGGCACCCCTCAACCATCAGAAGAACATTCATAATAATGCTTTTTTTCCCACTACTATAATATTTTTTCTCCAGAAATAACAGAAAAAATAAAGTAAACATTATGGTGAATAATGTATCCTTTGTGGTACACACCACTAAAACCGTGTTATATGGGAAAACAGACAAAAAGAGAGTCGTCAGCACCACCGCCCATTTTTTAGTGGTCATTCTCCAGATCATTGCTATGGCATACCCCATGACCAACGAATATAACAACATCTGGAATAACGCCATACAAGCCATGCCTGCCTCATAAGACCCAAGTGCCATTCCGACCTGCAAAAACAGCCAAATTAGCCAAGTATGTACAATAGGTTGCAAAGGATAGAACCACGCAAATCCCTTATACGCTTCGTTAACCTGTCTATGAAAATCATAAGACATAATGATTGGATAATAGGCCAGCCACACCGGAATCAGGCATAAAAAAATAACTATTGCCGTTACTGCGAATACAACGCCTGTCTTCCATTGTCTCCCCAAAGCCAGTACCTCACCTTTTGAAGAAAACATCTCTATTCCTTCAAACAACAGGTTTACAAATGGAAATGCCGCAACGCTGAGGCACAGCGAACGGATTAGAATCATGACCTTACCATGAACTCCACAATCCGTCATTCCCAAATTCTGCAGCTGGTATCCCATAACCATCGAAAGTGAAAACAGGAAGCTGATCACTGCCACATAGTAGATTCTACGCTTCCTGCCTCTTTTCATATCTATATTTTTAAGTTTCCTCTCCGTCTGCTGCAAAAGGCAATAGATTCCCACTGCCAACAGCACATTCAGAACACTATAATAAATTCGATTCGCCGGTTGTAAGCTGAACAGATATGCTACACCATAAACACCACACATCGTCAAGAGTGTCCTTCGTAAAATAGCTTTATATTTCGTCCATTTATCTTTTGCAATAAACAATTGTCAGATACCTCCCCTTTTATTTTCATCTCCTTTACTATATTGAATTTGTCATTTACTGTCAATTACTGTAATCCATTTTTCCCAATTATTTCCATTCTGCCACAAAATGTAGTTCTATTGGCTGGCTATAATCCGGCTCGCCGCCTTTTTCAGCAAAAAAACGGGATGCCGGCAGGGTCTCCACCAATATGTCTCCCTCATCCGTCGTGAGATACCAGCCTGCGAAATGATACCCTTCCCGTTCCGGGGTCGGATATCCACACAAGTACACTGTTCCACCGGAATATTTCGGTGTCAGTGCATTATACATCTGCGATGGTTGTCCTTCCATCGTTCCTCCATTGGCATCGAGTACCATTATCATCTGCCAGGCAGCAGGATCCTGAGAGCTCCAAACCGCGTGAATATCCACACTGCGATTGCCTTCCTCATCCGGTTGGATCCTAAGCGCATCCTCTGCGGTAAAGCGTTCCGTAAGCAGACTCCACTTCGGATAGGTATCCTTATCTCCTGAAAAATGTGCCGCCCATCCCAGGAATGCAAAGCCTTCCGGCGTCTCCGGCTGCGGCAGAGTGATCACTTCTCCGGCAAGGAGCTGTTCTATGGAGATTTCTCCTTCTTCCAGGATCCGCTCCCAGGCGTCAGCAGTGGGATTGGCCAGGTGCGTCTCATTATAGATCTTGTAATATAAGATGCCGCCTTCCAAAGGATATTGTCCGTCGACAGGTTCTGACGTTTCTGCTATTGCGACGTCTGTTTCTGTCTCTGTTGTCACGGACTGTACATGGTCATTTTCCCTGCTGTCCCGATTCTCTCCGTTTTCATCGGGTGCCTGTATCTCCTCCGTTGTCTGTGCCGGTATTTTCGTCTGATCTGCCTTAGTTCCATACACGCTGCAGCCAAGCAGTACACAAGCTGTCAGCATACAGAGTATGCGCATTGCTTTTCGCTTCCGGCTTTCACTGCGTTCCGGTACCCCTTTTTCCACAGGTTGTTTACTCTGCAGATATTCGTCCGGCAACGGCGGATATTCCGGGGCTATGGAATCCGGCGGGAGTGTCTGGTATTCCGGTAGTATATTGTTTTCCTGTTTCTGCATTTTATTATTCCTATGATCTTTATGATCTTCTTTGATCTTCATTTTCTCTTTTATTACCGGATCCACCCATTATTTGTTATGTACATCCAGCTGCGGGAAAGGGCACTCCACGCCCAGCTTCCGGAAGCCCAGCAGCAGATCGTGATTCAGAATACGCATGCCGGAATAGATATTTTTCTCCGAGACTTCCACTACGAACCGGAGCAATATTCCGGAATCCTGCAATGCCTGCACTCCCACGTACACAGGAACTTTTTTCATAGTATCTTCATGTGCCTTGTAGATCGACTCAAGGAGTTTCGACAGTTCACTTTCCAGCTTTTCAAGATCCGTTTCATAAGGGATGCTGATATCGCAGACAGCCTTGGAATAATTGTCGGAGCGGTTCAGGATATTTTTCATTTCGGAATTATTGATGATCTTCACATTGTCGCCGGTGTCCGTGATACAGGTGGTACGGATGCCGATGCTCGTAACAGTTCCGCGGAAACCGTTCACCTCTACGATATCTCCCACATTATACTGATTCTCCAGCAGCATAAAAGTACCTGTCACCACATCCGCGATCAGACTCTCCGCGCTGAAACCGACGATCAGAGCCAATACTCCGACACTGGCAATGATGGTAGTCATGTTAACTCCGAGGATCGTCAGTCCTGCGCACAGGATCACCAGAAACGCAATATATTTTGTCAGACTGGATAACAGAGAGAGCACGGACCTGGCTCTGTGATTCGCCGGTTTGATCAGCCCCAGGATCCATACGATCAGACTTTTTAAGAACAATACCCCGAAGATCAAAAGCAATAATTTACAGACTGCAATTGCATTGACCGTAAATATCCTCCCAAGTTCCTCTGTTTGAATCTGTCCGGTCCCCAGAGCGATTCCCATAATAAGTACTAAAAGCACTGCATACACGATTATTTTTTTCACATTTTTCTTCTTAGCTTTGTCTTCCATTTTTCCCTTGTTTTCCTCCTTTGTAAACTGCTTTTTGATGGTTCATTTTATCATTTTTACGGAGCAAAACACAGTTGACAAATGTCTCATTATGGTAATATGTGACTATTTCACAAATATAGTAATGATTCCTATTATTATATTTGTTACTTTATTCCATTTTCTTTTTTCAGGAAAAGAGATATACTATATACAGAAACAAGGAAATGTTTCCATTAACCACAACATAAAAGAAAGGATGATAGATTATGGCAAAATTATATACCATTACTTTAAACGGCGTTACAGAGGATACTTACAACAAGGCAACGGATTATATTCAGGCAAATGCCCTTCGCCTGAACTATCGCCCGGCTGCCTCCACCATTGATGCGGAATTCCCGGATGACATTGATCCCGCTAAAGCTCCGGAGCTTGCTGATGCTGTGATCCGCGAGGTGCATCAGACTCTGTAATTTTTTTATTTTCTTGATTTTTTTGTTGTGCCCGCTAACTTGCGGGCACTTTTCGCATGAAGACCCTTAAGGTTCAAGCGTTTTCCGGTATTCCTCATATAAGATATCCATGTGTAGCCAGTCATAGTGGTTCCGCATATAGTAACAATGCCCCCGGTATCTGCCACTTATTCTGAATCCTGCCTTCTCGTAACACTTAATGGCAGGGGTGTTTGTTTCCAGTACATCCAGATGGACACTATACACTCCCAGCACCATAAAGCAGTACCGCAAGAGTATCTGCACGACTTCGGTTCCAATGCCTTTTCCACGCGCCGCCTTTTCTCCGATGTTAATGGATAACCAGGCTGACATGTCCTCAGTTCGATGGTCAATATGACAATATCCAATCAATGTGTCTGTCTCTTTCTGGACAATTCCCATCCGCATGACAGAATGGTCGTTTACCCAACCGGGCATCCGGGTGATGTCCACCACAGAATGCGCATGCTCTATAAAGACACAGGTGGTTTCATCCGACATCCACTTCGCGTATAAGCCGACTGCCTCCTCATCATCCCTCAGTACGGATAAAAAAATATGATTTCCATCTAATCTGCATATATTTTTACTCATCATGCCACCTTACATTTTCAGCACTCCTATTTCAAGAATTTATTTCTTTTTCCCAACGCAATATAAACTCCTGTATTGTATTTTCATAATCATCCGACTGTTTGAACAACTGGTAAGGACTGTATCTCAATTTCCCAGCTCCCTGTCTCAGTTCCATGACAATGTCTTTCCAATAATCTCCGCCATTGATTATATAACGCTGCGTTCCCGGAAATCTTTCGTCTATGATACTATTTAATATCTCTGTAAATTCTGCCTGGGACACTACTGCTGCCTTATTCACTTCTGTTTTCTTTTCTTTCTCCAAATTTTTTGCCCTTTTTCATTTTCAGGATATGTTTGACATCCGTTTCTGTAAGGCCATATTTACAGTCCGTCACAAACAGCATCCTCCGCAATAACAAGTTCCCCATTTTCCAGCCTATATCCATACGGAGCAAATCCGCCATTCCATTTACCTTCTCTCGCCTTCTGCTCACGCCCAGCCATTGTCTGCACTCTGATATTTTCCCGCTCCATCTCTGCTACTGCCGCAATGATAGATCGAAAGGCTTGTGAGCATTCTCTGAAATTGTCCAGAATCGTCCAAATCAAATTACACCATCTATTCTGCTTTCTGCACATAATGTTCTTATTCTTCTCGCAGATATTCCTCATCTCTTTGAAGTTCCAGATAAAGTAATATAATTATCCATTGAATATTCCCAAAACACCACAAAAACAAAGCGTCATGTGATATTTCTAATACTTTACGTCCTAACAATAGTAATAGCAGGTGTGTAAATCCGCTTCCGTCTGCTGATGACGGAAATCTGCCAGATGCTCATCCATCAGAATAACACTTCCATCTTCAGCCATAACCACTTCTGCATCAGCCTGTGTATAGGTAACCTTGTATCCTGCTTCCAGGCCGTCCAGTACTGCTCCTCCACGGTCTTCATAGCTATTGCTCGGAAGTGCCTTGACATAATCTTCATCTGCTATTGCTCCAAGATAGTCAGATGCTGCCTGAAACTGGGGATAACTCATACCATCACCAATAAACAGAAAACATATTTCGGTGCTTTTGCTGTTTCTTCTTGCGTCTGCGTTTCTGCAGATACTTCTGTTACGATTGTTTCCTGCTCTGTTGCTGCTGTACTTTCTGTCTGTGCCGGTGACGGTGACTCAGAAGAAGTCTGGTCTGCTGCAGGTGCTCCGGAGCATGCTGACATAGACATTGCCATTACAACAGCAAGCATACCCTTCATCATACTCTTAATTCTCATAATCGTTTCTCCTCTCTGAAACATGTTTTGTTTTTCCTCTGCTTCACTATACAATACCGTTGTAAAAACCAATGTCCAAAGTAGGAAAAATTTGAGTAAATTCCGACACTTATTTTATGCAGTTCTATCTTTATGAGATTTCATCAACATCATAATACTTAAAATCCCGGAAGCAGGCACTTCCTCCTGTTTCCTCTGCCGCATAGCAGAACAGACCAAACCGGCAACCAGTAAAATGATCCAGTTTGAAGTACAGCTTATGCACGGTTCCGATGGGTAGCCAGTCTCCCTTATTTACCCGGTAATAGCAGCGTGCTTCATCCTTCATGTTACAGAAATCTGCTTCAAGACGAAAATCCATCTGGTGTGATTCAACAACAGTTCCTTCCGTCATATCCAATATACCATCTTCTTTTTTATCCAGCATAAGGACTTCATATTTTCCATGATGTTTTGTAATGCCAACTGCAGCATAACAGCTCTGCAACGCACACAAACCTGCGACATCGCCCTCTTTCAATGCAGAAGCATCAACAGTAACCTCAGCTGCGCAGGACGGATAACTCATCCTTTGCGTAAGCGTATTTACTGCCTGTGTAAGCTCTGTACAAACTTCCCGTGTTGTAATTGTATAGGTTCCCTGCAATGCATCCAGATGATAGTACCGTGGATCTGGATCATGATTAAACTGCCAGCGCGGAAGCAGCCCATTACAGAAATCATCACTTCCCACTAATGGCTGATAAATATATCCTGGTCTGGTACTGTGAACCTCTATTTCTTCCGGCACATGTCCGTTCTGTCCAAAAAACGGAAAATGATCCTTCCATGTAACCGGAAGCAGAATAGGAATCCGTCCAACTGCTCCGGAATCCTGAAACAGCATTGCATACCACTTTCCATCCGGCGTATCCACTATTCCTCCCTGTGCCACGCCCTGTCCACAATATCCACGATCATCACAAAGTACATCTCCACCCGTGAATTCTCCTTCCAGAGAATCACTGTAAAAGCATGCTTCCGTCCGCATCCAGCGGTCTCTCAGGGAATGAACCAGAAAAATATAATAATAGCCGTTTATTTTTTGAATATGAGAACCCTCATAGCCTAGCTCCGGGTTCTTATGATCACTGACTAAAAGACGATGTAATCCGTCCTTCTTTGGTGCAGTCAAATCTTCATTCAATTCTGTAATCCAGATTTCATCATTTCCATATACAATATAGTTTCTGCCATCCTCATCAAATAATAAAGAGCCGTCATGATAAAAGCCTTCTATCAGCTGCTTTTTCCATGGACCATCTATTTTTTCCGAAGTATACAAATAAGTCTTACGGGTATCATTTGCCACAAAGCAGATACAAAATCGGCCTTCATGATAGCGCAGGGAAGCTGCCCACATGCCCTGTCCGTAAATATTCTGACCGCTTTTCAGTTGCTGCGCATCCGTATGATCCAACGTCTCATAGACATAAGTCACATGCTCCCAGTGCACCAGATCAAAAGACTGCAGAATCTCACAGCCCGGCATAAAGTGCATGGTTGTGGATACCATATAATAGGTGTCTTCTACGCGGATCACGTCCGGATCTGGATAATCCAATCTTGTTATAGGATTTACATTCAATGTTTATTCCTTTCTGTTTTATCTCCATATTCTTTCTTTGTTCTATTCTATTTTTACTATTTTATCTTTGTTTCTTATCCGTCTGCCTTTTCAACTCTTCTCTGCCCCATTTCACTATTGCTAATATCAAAATCTCACAGTAAAATATTATAATCGAAAAAGATCGCCAACGTGCTGAAAATGACTATAAGGTTAATCTCAAAACTGAGATCATGATTGAAGATCTCTATACATTAACAGTAGTATGCTTTTTAGTTGTACGTAAAATGATATGCCCTAGCACCATGACTCTTTAATGACACACTAAGGCTCTTTGGCTCTTCTACGTGCTCTCCGCTCCAAAGCTCCGTTCCATTTACTCCATCATAAATCTCCAGATCGGCAAGCGGTATGGATATGCCACTGTCTTTATCACCCAGATTAAATACCGCGACATAATATCCACCCTTTGTATCTGCTGCAATCCACAATGCATGCTCTATACCATCGATTTCACGTCTCCACACCTGATGCGAATGCCGTGCATTTGCATGCATGGCAAGTATTTCAGAATTGGTTACCAGATTCATAGTGAATTCGTCAAACCCTGTCAGCTCTCCTCCCAGCATCAAAGGAGAACGCATGATACTCCAGAGTGTCAGCATGGTGATCTGCTCATCCTGTGTGAAATTCGTCCAGTTATTCACATCATATACCTGCCGTATCGGTCCGACCTGAAGCATATCGGCATCCGGCCAGTGCCCTGCACCTGCATGGGTGCACCATTTTTCTGCTCTTGAAAACATATCATATAACAGTTCCCACTTATCCCAGAAATCATCGGTGATTCTCCACATATTGGAAATCTGCTTATAAAGCTCTGCCTTTTCTAAAAGAGCAGGTCCCGGCGACAGACTTAAAACCATGGGTCTTCCGCAACCATGCAATGCTTTGCTCAGCATAATCAGTTCGGATTCCTCATGTGGCAGTTCCCGTGCAATATCATCACATTTAATAAAATCCACACCCCAGGAAGCATATAATTCAAAAATACTGTTATAGTATTCCCGTGCCCCGTCTTTCTCAGGATCTACACCATACATATCCGTATTCCAGGCACAGATACTGTTTGTTTTGGCAATTTCCCGGGCATGTCTGTCACTGTTCATGATTTTCGTGTTCTGATGTACAGCCTGTCGTGGAATCCCTCTCATAATATGAATGCCGAACTTCAATCCAAGAGAATGGACATATTCTGCCAATGGTCCAAAGCCCGCACCGTTTGCTGCGGAAGGAAAACGATTTACTGCGGGAAGCAGTCTTCCATACTCATCCATTACTACATCCGCAAAAGGATGATACTCATTGGTTGCAGCATAAGGCTCATACCATTGGATATCCACCACAATATATTCCCAACCGTACTCCTTCAGATGCTCAGCCATAAATTCAGCGTTCCGTCGTACGATATCTTCTGTAACAGCCGCTCCATAACAATCCCAGCTGTTCCACCCCATAGGTGCTGTTTTCATCTTCATCTGTTTTATACCCTCTCGATATCCTGTTAATTCTGTCCGTAATATGCATTTGCACCATGCTTACGGAAATAATGCTTATCCTGTAATTCCTGCGGGGCAGGTGCTACCTGCGGATGAATCAGCTTGGTTCGATATGCCATCTTGGCAACCTCTTCAAGAACCACCGCATTGTGGACGGCCTCCTTTGCATCCTTGCCCCAGGAAAAAGGACCATGATTCTTGCACAACACTGCAGGAACTGCCATTACATCCTTCTTCATGCGTTTAAATTCCGAAACAATCAGGTGTCCAGTATTTTCTTCGTAAGCAGAGTTAATCTCTTCCTTCGTCAGACATCTCACACAGGGGATTTCTCCGTAGAAATAATCCGCATGAGTCGTACCATAACAGGGAATTGGATCTATGTCAATACTTTGGACACCAAAAGTTGAACTTTTCTCCCAGCATAACATATGCCGAGAGAATTATTTCTTAGGCTGCTAGAGCCATGGTTGTCGAGACACGGGTGTATAAATATACTTTGATTTTCTCTTTCTTCAATTTACATATCACCTCCAGGAAGTGCCGAAACTGCCGACAGATTGATACTGACTAATGTATCCATCTGCCTGATTGCCAAATTTCTAAGCAATATAAGTCTTTCTGATTGAGATTTCCCCTGCTCAATTAAAATAGCATTATAACTTTCCATATTTGCCAACACCAACAACTGATTTAAATTTGCATCATCACGCACATTCCCCTTTTTACCCGGATTATTATTTTTCCATTGCTTTGCAGTCTGACCAAATAAAGCAACATTTAAAAGATCTGCTTCACTGGCATATGTATAAGCAATCTGTTCTGGTGTTAGCTCTGGTGGAATCAAATTTTCCTTCACCGCATCCGTGTGAATACGGTAGTTCACCTTTGATAAAGCCCTGTTCAAGTTCCAGTCCAATGAAAATCGACTATTTTCATCTTGTTTTAACCTGCGGTAATCTTTCATAATATACAGTTGAAATTCCGGAGAAATCCATGTAGCAAATGCCATTGCAATATCGCTATGTGCATAAGTTCCTCCACCATATCTGCCTGCTTTTGACACTATTCCAATAGCATTGGTCTGTTCAATCCATTTGGTTGGCGTCATAACAAACCTGTTTAATCCTGCCTCACTTCTAACCGCCTCGAATTGCACACGGTTAAAATCTGGATTATGAAGTTCTTCCCAAACAGCCAAAAACTCAACTGTATTTCTGTTTCGCATCCAGTTCTGAATGACAAATCTGGGATCATTATCATTTCTATATTTTGCAATGGGCTGGATGTAAAGACACCGCAGAATGTGATAGATTCTCTTATCAGTATTGCAGAGCATGTAATTGTGGATTCTCCGGAATATTTTCTGCTGTTCTTACAAGATATGTTCCCATATCTGGAGAAATATCTTGTGACAGATTATCTGCCAAAGCTGGTGGACAGGATAGAATATATGATGAACCAGCTTGAACAGGTTGAAAAGAGTTGCAAAATCAATGATGCAAACAGCAGTGTTTCTGAACATAGTAATTCTAATGTATGTAACCGAGCCTTACTCTTAGATTACAAGGCAGAATTACTCGTTATGAAAAAGGACTACAAGACCGCTCTCAAGAAGCGTCAGAAAGCCATAAACATTATGGAATCAACTCCTCTTGACAGCGAAAAAGCAGACCTACGCACTGTAAATCTGTTCTCTAACCTGTATAATAATCTGTCCAATATTTATGTGCTGATGAAGAATCCTTCTGACGCTGCAACTGCTTTGGAAAAGGCAATCTCCATCCGCAGCCAGCATAGCAAACTTGGACTTACAGAGTCCCA
>OGLG01000762.1_pt1 | contig 23253 bp, 9 predicted proteins | sample 1572621 | NCBI WGS metagenome assembly OGLG01 (sample SAMEA2581912, study PRJEB24529) | metagenome | biome: Human gut stool | place: China | collected 2011 | reverse complement strand
GATACGCTCCCATTCGGCGTCGCAGACCGGGGCGTGGCCCGTTTTCGGGAACACGGCGTTCTCGACGGTTCCGCGCAGGTGGAGCGGCCGGCCGTTGAGCAGGATGTGGTTGCGGCCCTGCGCCACTTCGCGCATGCCGAACGTCGCCGACTTCTTATGTTCGAAGGACTCCTTTCCGGCGCCGGTCAGCAGCGTGCACTCCACGGTGTAGAGGTTCGGGTTGAATTCGTCCCAGAGTTTGGCCTCCCGGCCCAGCGCGACGGTTTCGGTCAGGTCGATCTCCTCCGCTTCGCCGCCGACAGGGACCTCCTTCGTTACGTGCAGGCCGTTGCCCGAGACGGTGAGCAGCGCCTTTCCTTCGAAAGGCTTTTTCGTGCGGTTGTCGATCTTCAGGCGCACGTCGACGCTGTTCGTCGCGAGGTCGGGATACAGCTGCATGTCGTCGATGTAAACGGGGTCTACGGCCACGAGTTTCATCTCGCCGAGGATGCCGTTCCAGTTGATCTGCGTGAACTCCGTGTGGGCGTGGTTCCATTTGTGGGTGTTGTACTGGAACCGGTTGTCGATGCACACCGTGATGCGGTGCGTCTTGCCCGGGGTGACGAAATCCGTCAGGTCGTGGTTGTGGGGGACGCTGATGTAGTCCAGTCGGCTCACCTCCTTGGTGTCGACCCATACCGAGCTGAGCCAGTGGGTGCGTTCGAAATAGAGGAAGATGCACTTGCCCTTCCAGTCGGCCGGGAACTCGATGTCGCGCTGATACCACGCCGGACCCATGTACTCGTAGACGCGCGTCAGGCGGTCGACATGGCGGTAGGGCGATTTGTAGCCGATTTTGTAGTCGTCGGTGATGCCGGGGAGCATGATGGTCTCCTGGAGTTGGTGGTTGTAGCGCGGCGAAAGCGATCCCCTGCGGAAATCCATCACGTCCGTCTGGAACCTCCACTCTCCCGAGAGGTCCATTTCGCGGGTCTGGGCGGCCGCCGGGGAGAGGGAGCCTAACAGCACGGCCGCGAGAAGCAGTTTTATAAACCGGTTTTTCATGTATGGTGTTGTTTTAGATTATCGTTTCAGGTGTTTGTCCGCGAATTTCACGAATTGCCGCCAGTCGTAGAGCGTGATGTCGTGGTCGCCCGAACGGACGTGGTGGCCGATGTGTCCCGACAGCACGGGCGCGTCGGTTTGGGGCAGTTCCGTTCCCGAAAGTCCCTCCAGGCCGAACAACTCGTAGACCGGCGTGGCGTGGACCCCCGCGAGGAACTCGCCTTTCGGATCGGCCCAACGGTCCTCGACGGCGCTGGCGATATACACCGGGCGCGGGGCTATCAGCGCAATCAGTTCGTGCTGGTCGACGGGCAAAGCCGCCTCGTTGCCCGAATACCGGTTGAAGTTCCCGCAAAACCAATGCGGGAAAAGGCTGTTGATCCTGGCTACGGTTTCGCCGTAACAACGCCGCGACAACGCCGCGCCGCCGCATCCCGAGTCGTTCGACACGGCCATGGCGAAGCGCGGATCGACGGCTGCGGCCCAAAGGGCCGTTTTGCCGTGCCGCGAATGCCCGATGACCGCCACGCGGGAGGCATCGACATCCTCGTCGGTTTCGAGGTAGTCCATCGCACGGCTCAAGCCCCAGGCCCAGGCTGCGATCGTGCCCCATTCATCGGGGGCCGGTTTGGTCTGCCCCTCGCGGTAAAAGAGCGGGTGAACGCCGTTTTGGAAGCCGTCGTCGTAGTCGGGGTCGATGTCGCCGCGGTAAATCGTGGCGAGGCCGTAGCCGTTGGCGATCAGCATCTCCACCGGCCAGCGCGAAGCTGCTGCGGCGCGCGGGAAGCCTTTTGCGCGGACTTCGCTGCCGCCCTCTTCGCGCGGCTTTATGCGCGAGACCGACTCCGTGACGAGCGGGTCGTCGCAGATCGTGTGGTTGCCCTTGAAATTCAGCCCCAGAAAGACCGGAACGGCGTCGGTGCGTTTGTTGGGGATGTAGAGCAGGATGGTCATGAAATGTGCGTCGCTCTCGGTGAAGTAGACGGCGATCTCCCGGCGGGTGGCCATGTTGCCCAGCGTGTAGCGGTCCTCGCTCAAGACCTCGAAATGCAGTCCCTCGGGGCGGCCAGGGGCTTTTCCGTAGACCTCGCTTTCGAACAGCGACAGCAGTTCGGGACGGCGTTCCGAAGTCCACGTTTCGGCGTCAGTCACCTTTTTGCCGGCGATGGTTGTCAGCGGGTCGGGCAGCGTGTAGGCCGGAACCTGCGATTCATCGTAGTTTGTCGCGGGCATCTGCGCCCGGGCGCAGAACAGGGTCAGGCCGCAGAGCGGCAGCAGCGCGTATTTTTTCACGGCGGTCATGGCTGCAATCGGCGTTTGATGCGCGTGAGCGCCTCCAGATAATAGTAGTCGGCGTAGGTGAGCGGCACGTCGACCTCCGAGGAGAAGGGATAGGCTCCCGTGCTGTGCCGGAGAATGAAGCCTCCGTTCTCACCCGCCGGAGCGGTGTATTCGGGCGAGGCCAGCGTGCGGATCTGCTTTTCGGCGAAAGCCATGTACCGCTCCCCTTCGGCTGCGGGCACGAAGCCGCTCAGCTCGACCAGCGCCGAGGCCATGATCGCGGCCGCCGATGCGTCGCGCGGCGTGGAGGCGAGGGCCGGAGCGTCGAAATCCCAGTAGGGAATCCCGTCGGCGGGCATGTTCCTGTGGTTGATGAGGAATCCGGCGATGCCGCGGGCCTGTTCGAGGTAGCGGGCGTCGCCCGTGAGGCGGTACATGCAGGTGTAGCCGTAGAGTCCCCATGCCTGTCCGCGGCTCCAGGCCGAGGAGTCGGAGAGGCCCTGATGGGTCTGCTTGAGATGGGGCTGTCCCGAGATCGTGTCGTAGGAGACCAGGTGGCAGGAGCTGAAGTCGGGGCGGAAATGGTGTTTCAGCGTCTTGTCAGCATGCGATACGGCCATGTCGCGCAGCGACTTGTCGCCCGAACGGTCGGCGGCCCACATCAGCAGTTCGAGGTTCATCATGTTGTCGATGATGACCGGATACTGCCATTTGTCGCGGTTGTGGTCCCACGAGCGGATCAGCCCTACTTCGGGTTTGAAGCGCGTCGCCAGCGAGCGCGCCCCGGTGAGCAGCACCTCCTCGTAGGACTTGTCTCCCGTGAGGCGCAGTCCGTTGCCGAAACTGCAATAGAGCATGAACCCCACGTCATGGTTGTCGGTGGTGTGTTTTTCCCGCTCGACGCGTGCGGTGAACATCCGGGCGTACTTCAGCACCCGGGGGTTGCGGCCGTTCTCGTAGACGTACCACAGCACGCCCGGGAAAAAGCCGCTGCACCACCAGCGCGAATCCGACGAGACGTCCTCGCCGTTCTCCCACGTGCGCGGCAGGCGGCCTTCGCGCGCACTGTACTTCTCGGCCATCAGCAGCGTCTGCCGCTCGGCGCCGGCCAGCGCCTTGTCCACGACGGTCTCCAGCGGTTCCCGCCCGCCTCCGGCGCAACCTGCGAGCAGGACGCCGAGAAGCGTGTATGTCAAAAACTTCTTCATCTTCTTTTAATGTTTGTCGTAATAGGCTTTCATCAGATACCACGCTTTCTTGCGGTATCCCTGATCGGAAACCAGCCCCTTGCGGTTCCAGCCCTCCTGGTTGGCGGGGTGGAAGCGGAACGGCGAGCGGAAGTCGAACAGAATCCACGGCGACACGCCCCGCAGGTTGGGGATGTTCTCGAACATGCGCAGGTTGTCGCGGTAGAGGGCCTCCTGATACTCCTCGCTCCACGAACTGGCCACATCGGCCGGGCCGTGCTGGCCGTAGAGCGCCTCGCCGCCGAATTCGGAGATGATCAGCGGTTTGCCGCGCGCCACGTCCCACACCGCCTTGTCGGGCGTGAGGGGCCACGGGTGATACCAGCCCATGTATTTGTTGATGGCCACGACATCCAGTTCCCCGATGAACGGGTCGTCCATGACGAACAGCTGCCGCTGGCGGTCGAAACGCACCAGATCGAACGCCGCAACGATCAGGCGCGTGTCGTCGATCTCCCGGCAGCATGCGATCAGGTGGCGCAGGAAGGCGTTGCGCGGCCCGGAAGGCTGCGTCTCGTTGGCCACGCCCCAAAACGTCAGGGCGCAGCGGTTCTTGTCGCGCGTGACCATCTCGCGGATCATGCGGCCCGCCTTTTCGCGGGTTGGGTCGTTGGCGAAGTCGATGCCCTGCCAGATGGGAATCTCCTCCCAGAGCAGGAAGCCCATCTTTTCGGCCAGCCGGACGATATGTTCGTTCTGCGGGTAGTGCGCCAGACGGATCATGTTGCAGCCGAGTGCCTTGGCCTCGCTGAGCAGCATCACGGCGTCGGCCTCGGAGTGTGCCCGGCCCATGCGCTGGGGGATCTCTTCGTGGAACGAGATCGACTTGAGGAACACGGGCGAGCCGTTGAGGACGATCTCTTCGCCCTCGGTGCGGATATTGCGGAACCCGATCGACTCCTCCACCCGGTCGCGGTCCGTGGAGACGATCACCCGGTAAAGTTTCGGATCGGCGGGGGACCAGCGTTGCAGTCTCCTGACCCGGAACGACGCCGAGGCCGTACCGGTCGCTCCGGCAGTGACGGTCCGGTCTACGTTCAGTTCGGGAATCTCGATCCGTACGGCCGTTCCGGCAGCGGCGCCCGCCAGCTGCACATCGGCGTCGATCCGGTCGTCGGAATCCTTGCCGAGGCGGATGAAATAGTCCCGGATAAAGGCGTCGGGCACGCTGACGAGCATCACGTCGCGCGTGATGCCGCCGTAGTTCCACCAGTCGAAGGCCATCGCCGGGATGGCGTCCGTGGTGCGGGTGTTGTTGACCTCCACGGCCAGAAAGTTGCCTTCGGGCTTGAGGCGGCCCGTCACCTCGATCTCAAAGGGTGTGAATCCGCCTTCATGGGCGCCGATCTCCTCGCCGTTGAGGTAGACCCGGCAGCGGTAGCTGACGGCTCCGAAATAGAGGAACTGCCGCCGGCCGGTCTGCTCGGGGGCGTCGAACCGCCGGGCATACCACACCGTGCCTTCGTAGTATTTCAGCTCGGGCGTCTGGCAGTTCCAGTCCGAGGGAACGTCGAGCCGCAGGCCGTTGTCGAACGAATATTCGTAGAAATCGGTCTTTCCCTCCGGCTTGCGGTTGAGGTAGATCTTGTTTTTGCGGCCCTGATCGTAGAGATCGACGATGGCGTCCCACTTTCCGTTGAGCGACTGCACGTCGCGTCCGTAAACGTTGGTGATCAGCTCCTGGGCTGCGATGTCGGCCGCCGCGAGCAGCAGCAGAGCAAATGACAGGATGAATTTTATCGGTGTTTTCATTGTTATCAGGATTTGTGGTTCGTCAGCGGATCAGTTCGTAGCGGTACATCGCGTAGTCGTTGGGCGCGGGAAGTTCCACCTCCAGCGTTCCGCGGCGTCCGGTCTTCTGCACGGCGGCCTTCCCGCTCCCCAGCACCGGCGTGAGGCGCACTTTCGAGTTCTCGGGGAGCCACGTTTCGATCCGGGCCTTCCGGTCGGGGTTCTGCTCGCGGAAGAAGATCAGGTAGCCCCGCTCGCCGTCGACCGACTGGAATCCGGTCCACGAGCGGCCCGACGGTTCGTCGCCCACGGGGAGGATCACTCCGCGGTGGAAATCGTGCTGCACCTCTTTGTAGCGTTCGATCAGCGCGCCGATGCCCAGCGCCTCTTCGGGCAGTCCGCTCGCCTCCATCCAGGCCAGCGGTTGTCCGGCCATGGTCGTTGCGAAGAGGTATTCGAAACTGTAATTGGCCGGGGCGAACGGGTCGCCGGCATATTTTTCCGTGTTGCGCCATTTGTTGAGGAACTCGATCTGGAGCTTCTCCGCGGGGACGTATTTGGAGAGCATCCACAGGTTGCGCAGCGTCCAGTAGGGGTAGTAGTTCTGCCAGTCGGTGTAACGGTTTTCGAGGAAGATGTTGCCGTACTCGTTGAACATGTGGTAGCCTCCGCGGCGTCCGGCCGTGGCGTCGAGGTTGAAGACCACTCGGCCGCCCGTCCGCTCCAGCACGCGGTCGAACAGCCGCCGCAGGTTGCTTTCGGAGCGTTTGTCGGGGATTGCCAGTCCGTCGATCTTGAACGTGCGGATGCCGTACTCGTCGTAGAGACCGACGAGGGCCTGCGCGTCCTTCTCCCAGTCGGCATAGCCGTCTTGTACGCTCGGGTTGAACCAGAGGCAGATCTCCACGCCCAGTTCCCGGCCCAGCTCCACGACAGGGTGCAATCCCCGGGGGTATTTCTCCGGGTCGGGTTTCCAGTAGTCGGGATTGTCCCAGATGTTTTTGAACGACCCCTTCGCCACGGCGGAGTTGGGGCTTTTGCCCACCTGCCAGCCGTCGTCGATCTGGAAATGCGTGATGCCCAGATGCGCGGCCTTGCGGACCTCGGCCAGGCAGAACCGTTCGTTCACCTTCGTGTCCTGACTGCGGTCGCCCCATGTGTTCATCATCACCATCTCGTCGCGTCCGGGAAGCAGCTTCCGTAAATTTTTCTGGTAGCTCCGCAGGGCCGTCAACTGTTCGAGTTCTCCGCCCGACCAGACTCCGAGGACGCATCCGTAGGCTTTCACCCACTCCCCTTCGCGGAGGTCCTTCTCCGTCACGCCCAGTCCCGTCACCGTGAAATCGCCGAACTCCGCCGTGAAGTCCCCGCCGCCATAGGCCAGTTGCACGCCCGAACCGGGGGCTTCCTTCAGGAAGAAGAATCCGCGGCCGTTCTCGGCGTTGCGGGCGAAGAGCAGGTTGCCCCGGTAGCTGTTTTTCCGGTAGGGAATGACGTCGGTTTCGAAGACCAGGTTGTTGTTCCAGTCCGTGACGTCCTGGAACTCCACGATCCGCGTGTGCCAGTGGAACCCGCCGGGGTTGAACCGGTCGAGGGTCGCGGCGACCGGCTGCGACTGCATGTCGGCGGTCGATTCGATGTTCTTGCGGTCGGCGGCGTTGACCGCCCGGCTCTCGGGAAGCTGTGCGGCGCTGCCTTTGAGGTAGGTGTCGCAGGCGATCGCCGGAGTGTCGGCGCAGATGCGGTAAACCCGCCGCACGTCGAGCGTTCCCAGCGAAAATTCCACGGTGATTTCCAGCCGCGCCGGATGGATGTCGGTTTCGGCGATCCGTTTCGTCGAGCAGCGTCCGCCGGTGCTTCGGGTATCGCCCGCGACCTTGAAATCGGGCGTCAGGGAACGGGAAGTCCACACCTGTCCCGACGAAAAGTCGGTCAGGCTCTGCGTCATCAGGTTGCCGCCGTTCCAGACGAACCGGCGTTCGATCCGGGAGTTGCCGATCGTCAGGGTGTCGTTCTGCAAACGGCTGTAACAGCCCTCCTGCGGGAAGGCGGACGTGCCGCAGAGCAGCATCGTGAACAGTATCGGGAGTGTGTGTTTCATGGTCGGGATTCTATTTTGCCGGCAGGATTCTGCGCATCGTGTCGGTAAAGATTGCAGCCATCCGCTGCTGGATGTATTTGTCTTGGCCCCGCTGGGGATGCCACCCGTAGGCGACGCCTTCGATGGTTTGCGTGTCCTGGGCGTGGAGCAGGCTCTGCTGGGTTCCGGTGGCCGGGTTCGGAGTGTCTTTCGAGAAGCCGATGTTCCTGTCGAACTCCACGAGCGGCAGGCCCCACCGTGCGGCGAGGCGCCGTATGGCGGCGTTGTAGGTCGTCCGCGCGTCGTGCCAGTCGGTGCAGAGGACGATGACGGCGGGTTTACCCGATTTCGTGCCGTAGTACTTCGATTTCGGGTCGTCCTTCAGGGCGTAACACTCGCTTTGGTAGCGTTTGATGACGTAATCGAACGCCGCGGCGTAGTTGCTTCGGTCGAACGGCGTCGTGTAATCGGTGTACTTCTCTTTCAGGCCGCCCGTGGCCGAGACGTCGCGGTTGTGGACCTGCATGATGACCAGCGCATCCATCTCGTCCAGCTCCCCGGCGTTCCAGAGCGTGCCCTCGGCCATCCGGTTGGCCGTGTCGGCGATCGACTCGCCGCCGATGGCCCGGTTGATAGCCCGGGCGTCCAGTTGCCGGCATCCGATTTCGAACCAGCCGTTCTGCGGCGAGGCGAACGAGGCCCCGGTGAGGAGGATCGTATATTTCGCGTTCTCCTGCGCTGCGGCATGCCCCCACAGCAGGGGCAGCGCAAGCAGCAGTGTCAGTAGTTTTTTCATTGTTGCGGTTTCAGTCGTTGCGCAGTGCGCGCGGGGCTTTCAGCGAAGCCCCCTGGTTGAATTTCTGGTTATTGGGAATCCTCTCTTTTCTGCCGACGCCTTCGCGCATCAGCCTGCGGAGTTCTCCGAGGTGTTTCTGGTAGATCAGGCGGGGCGAAGCGTCGTATTTGCGGCACAGCGAAGCTGCCATGCCGACCACCTCGCCCATCATGCCCGTCGTGCGCATCACCCGCACCGTTCCGAGGGCCACGTGCGTCACGCTGATGTTCCGCCCGGCCATGAACAGGTTGTCCACATTGCGGGAGTAGAGACACCGGTAAGGCACGGCATGGGGATAGATGTGGATGTGTTTGGTCGCGGCCTTGAACTCCCGGTCCGGGAAGCGCACGGAGTTGAGCGAATCGGGAAAATGCAGGTCGATGTCCCACGTCGCGGTGAACGAGGCGTCTTCGTGGAAGACGTTCTTGTCGATGTCGTCCTGTTTGAGGACGTAGTCGCCCAGAAGCCGCCGCGATTCGCGTTTGCCGGCCACATAGGCCACCCAGCCCAGCTCGCGGTTGCGGTACTTGGCATTGTCTTTCAGGCCGTTCTTGAGAAAGCTCCAGTTCGAATAGATCACCAGCAGGCCGTAGTCGCGGATGCGTTCGAAATCGCGGATCTGGTCGAGGTTCATGCCCGTCTCCCATTTCCATTCGCCCATCGTCACCCGCTCGCAGTTTTCGGCGTTGAACTCCACGCCGTAGCTGAACGTCGGGAACGAGGTTTTGCGGCCCGTGTCGACCGAATACCATTGGACGGACGAACCCATCGTCATCCGGTCGGCGGTTTCGGGCGCCAGCGTTTCGCCGAATTCGTCGCGGCTCTCGCGGCCCATGCGGTAGTCGGCTCCGGCCAGGAATCCGACGGTTCCGTCGCCCGTGCAGTCGGCGAAAAGCGGCGCTTCGAGCGTCGTCTCCTCCCCGGTTTCGATGTGGCGGACGATTACGGATTTTATCCGGCCGCCCTCTTTGTTCACCGCTACGGCGCGGCAGCTGGAGAACAGCTTCACGTTCTGCTCCCCGGCGATGAACGCACTTTTCTTCGCGTCCTCGTAGTTTTCGGCCGGCCGGGCGTTGCCTTCGCGCGAGTGGCCGAATTCGCGGATCATGCGGCCCAGTCCCTCGTTGGGGCCAAGCTCGATGACGCCGCCCAGATGCACGCGGACTTCGGAGCTGTTGTTGCCGCCCAGCACCGGGCGGTCGTTGACCAGAGCGACGCTGCACCCCAGCCGGGACGCCGCGGCCGCGGCGCACATGCCTGCGATGCCGCCGCCCACGACGACGAAATCGAACGATTCGGCGGTTTGCGGCGTTGCGGGGATGCCGAGCATCCGTTTGCGGAACGCAGCGAGTTCCGCGCTTCCGGACGGAGGGACGTCGCCCTCTTCGGTGGTGAAATAGACGGCGTCGCAGCGGCCGTCGAATCCGGAAAGGTCGGTCAGCGAAACGCTGACCGGACCTTTCCGGACGGAGACCTTTCCGGCGCACTGCCACATCCACTCGCTGCCCGTGCAGCCGAGCGTCGCGGACAGTTTCCGGCTGCCGACCCGGAGGGCGAACTTTCCGGGACCTTCCCCGTCGTACCAGGGGGCGACCCAGTTGAACGTCCGGACGTAGACCCGGTAGGTTCCCGTTTCCGGGAATTCGACCGTTGTCACGGCGTCCGCCACGGGTTTGCCCATGCCGTGCGCGATGAGGTAGGGCGAACCCATCTGGTCCATGAACTGCTGGTCCACGGCCCACCCGCCCTTGTCGCGGAAACTCTCGGCCTCGACCAGGACGCCGCTCCCGAAGGAGGCGGTGACGGACAGCAGCAGCGCTGCGGAAAGCAATGCAACCCTCTTCATGGTTTTTCAGGCGTTAGTTGATCTGTACTTCGTGCAGTTTCACCCAGCCTTCGGCCGTCTTTTCGTTGTTCACGGCGAGCTGGATGGCAGGCCGGTTCTCCTTCGTCGTGTCAACGATGGCGATGCCCCACGTGTATTTCCCCGCGGGAAGATCGACGGCCGGCGTTTCGAAGGTGTAGGAGAAGGGCTTGCTCTCGACCCAGGTCGAAGGCTCGCAGTCCTTGTCGACGAAGACCTTCTGCGCCTTGTCCGAAGCGTCGATCAAAGCGAAGGCCACCTTGTATTTGTAGTTCCACTGCGGCAGGTTGTTCGGGAAATAGCCCCAGCCCATGTTGCGCCAGCGCGAAGCGACCTTGACACGGCTGCCTGCGCTCACCTGGTCGGGAACGATCACCTGGTCGGGATAGAGACGGTAGCCGCCTTCGGAGACGAAGCGCTGCACGAGGCTGAAGGCATCGTTGAACCACGACTCGGTCTCCTGGCCGACACGGAAGTCCATCATGTTGACGCGGGCTTCGGCCGAGGAGTCGAATTCGCCCTGGCGGACATCTTCGGGGTGTCCCTGGCGGTAGCCGGCCGGGTCGTTCCAGTAGCTGTGGCTGCTGACGATATATCCGCCCTCCATGATGATGGGGACCTTGTAACGCCATTGTGCGGCGATTGCCTTCTCCCAGGTGCTGTAACCCCAGCTGGAGTTGTTCATGCCGAAGGCGTCGGAGCGGATGCAGTAGCCGTTGCTGATGGCCAGGGCCACGAGGCTTTCGCTGTTCGGGTTCGCCGTGCCCTGGCTCGTGGGATGGCCCAGTACGCGGTGGTAGTTGATCACCAGGGGAACCTTCGTGAAGTGTTTGGCGTAGAGCTTGGTGATCCAGTCGAGGACTTCGCGCTTCACCGTTTCCGTATTCTCATCGACAGCCGATACGTCGTCCTTGTTGTAAGCCACGCTGTGGCCCTCGCCCCACTTGCCGAGGCCGTAGCCGTCGATGAACGAGGTGTATTCCGGATCGTTGAACTCCTCGGCGAGGGCTGCGACGAACTTCTCGTAGTAGCGCTGGAAGATCGGGTCCTGCGGCATCGGGGTCTTGCGGTCGGGGTATTTCGGCTCCGACATCGCGTATTCGGCTCCGGCATCGTAGACGAACTGGGGCGTATTGGCGCCCTGGTCACGTCCGTCCACCACGACGCGGAAAGCGATGGGGAGTTTCAGCTCCCGGGCTTTCTGAACCAGTTTGTAAACCTTCGAATCGGGGTCTTTCCAGGCGTACTGCCCGTCTGCGGGATTCAGCACGGACCATTTCGTGCGGATATAGCAGGCCGAAGCGTAGTCCGCCACCCTTACGTTCTTTCCGAGCAGCGGTACGTAGATCTCCTTGTCGAAATAGGAGGGATCGTAGTCCGCGCTGACATACATCACCCAGCCGTTGAGCGGGTTGTGCAGCACTTCCGACTTGTTGTAGGCGGGCTTTACGGTCACACCGGCAACTTGGCCGCCTTCTTCGCCGCCGCCGTTGTCCTTCGAGCAACCGCAGGAAGCGGCGCAAAGAAATGCTGCCAGAAGACAGCCGGTCATCAGATTTCTCATGTGTATCATGTTGCTGTTTTTACGATTGATTGTCGTTGTAATGGAATATTGCCGTATCTTCCTGTCGGCCGGAACCCAGTCTCCATTCCGATACGGCAATATTTTTCAGTCGTGCGGTCCGGCGTTATTTGTTCCGGGCCAGGATCGTTCCGTGACGCAGATCGAAGATCAGCAGGTCGGAAGCGGGGATCGTGTAATACGAGTTGCGCGTCTCTCCGTCGGCACCTCCGTGCAGTTCGCCCACCTTGCCGAGAGTCAGCGTGAGGTTCTGCTTCTTGCCTTCTGCCGTCAGCGGACAGGTGAAGCAATAGGCATTGTTCTGGTTGTAATCCGCATCGCCGACCGAGAAATTCTGGGCTACGCAGAACTTCATGCCGCTGGAAAGTTTCGTGCCGTTGTGCTCTTCGGCGTCATAGATCAGGATCTGCGGGTCGGCGAAGCTCTGCTTCAGGTTGAGTTTGCGCACGCCCCAGCCCGTACCTGCTCCGTAGGCGTAGAGATCGAGCACTTCGATCGTTGCCTCGGGATTGGCTTCCGCACCGTTCGGGTGGAATGTGACGGACAGCGGCTTCAGGTCGGTCGCCGACGAGTAGATGCGCACCTGCTTGTTCTCCATGTCGATCAGCAGGCGGTAGTTGCCGGCGTTCGGGATATTCCACGAAACGGGGGTTTCCGTCATCTTCACGTCGACAAGCTCCCCGTCGCGGAGCGCGCCGTTGCCGTCGCTCGGAACGATGTAGTAGGTCTGGCCCTCCAGCTCGACGGGAATCTGCAACTCGCCGATGCTCAATTCGCCGTACCAGGCATAGAGGTTCGCATTCTCGACCGTCTTTTCGATCTCCGTCACGCTGCTGATGGCCGTGCCGGAAAGCGACACCTTGTCGGCATCGAAGACATCGACCTTGATCGGGGTTACGGTCACCTCCACGGTGCGCACTTCGGGCATTTCGTATGTGGGGCCGCCCGCATACTCCGCGATGACGCGGAACGCCAGCGTGAAGGTCTTGTTTACGGGCACCTGCCAGCGCTCGTTAGCCCAGTTGTTGATTTGCTCGGAGGTGTAGCTCCGGCTGAAGATGCCGTCGTCCTCGCTCGTCACGATGGCGGTGGACGAACCGAAGTTGTTGTTCAGCAGGTCCAGTTTGGTCGTGTAGGACACCAGATACTCGTCGGGCATCGGACGCGCGGGCGTCCAGTCGAAGGTCAGTACCGTAGCCGAAAGGTCGTTTTCGTCCAAAGCGATCTGGGAGGAGGAGGCGGTCAGCTCCAGAGTTTCCCGGACCGGGTCGCTGTCGTGTTCGTACGGGTCCCATTCACAGGCCCACTGGCCGAGTGCGAAAAGGGTCAGCAGCGACAGGTTGCATGCAAATTTTATCTTTTTCATAATTGTTTTTTTCGTGGTTGCTGATACGGTCCGGAATCTGCCGGACACATTCTTGTCTGATCCGCCCGGAGGCGGGGACGAAGGTTTTTAGCCTTCGTAACCTTCATATCCGGGATTCTGCGGGAAATTGCCGACATTCGCGTCGCGGATAGCCTGCGGAATGGGCCACAGCACGTGGAAATCCTGGATGAGGTCGCGCGCCTCGGGGTTGTACTTTCTCACGCGTTCGAGCAGCTTGCCCGTGCGTATCAGCGTGAAGCGGCGGCTCTCTTCGCCGTAGAGTTCGCGGATGCGCTCGTCGAGCAGGAAATCCATCGTCATCTCCTCGTCGGAAACGTCGGACACTTTGGCGCGGCGGCGCACTTCGTTCACGGCATCGGCGGCCTTATCGGGCATGTCCTGACGCAGGTAGGCTTCAGCCAACAGCAGGTAGGTCTCGGCCAGGCGGAATTTCATGCGGTCCTTGTATGCGCCGGTGAGCTGGAGGTTTTCCTCCTTACCGAAGAAAAATTTCTTCAGCGCCGGGAAGAGCTGGGCCTGCGACCACGATTTGTCGTCGATGGGGCATTTTTGTCCCAGCTTGTTGGGCGTCAGCGGGTTGTTGTAGTACCAGTTGCGCTTGATGTTGTACTCCGAGTTGCGGATGTCGCCGTCTTCGAAGATGCCTTTTTCCTGAATCCCGGGGAAACCCTCCTTTTCTCCGGCCGTCGTGGCGTTGGTTCCTTTGACGCCGATCCACCACTTCAGCGGATAGATCTGCGCCAGGCCGCGGCCGCCGAGCGAGTCGGCCAGTGCGAATCCGTCGATGGCGTGGTACTGGGGATTCCAGGCGCGGCGGGTCCAGTCGTCGGAATTCGTGCCGCCGCCGACCGTGTTGTACTGGAACTGCATGACCCAGATACCCTCGGTGTTGCCGGCCGAACGGTTCTGATTGTTTTCGACGAACATGTCGCTGAAATAGTCGCCGGGATCGTTCTTGGCGTTGCCGAAGCGGCTTTTCATCAGACTGTAATACGGGCAGTCGATCACGTCCTGGGCATTCTCCTCGGCCAGCTTATAGTCGCCTTCGGCGCCGCGCAGCAGGTACATTTCGCTCAGCAGGTGGCGTGCGGCCCACGTCGTAAGCTTGCCCTCCTTCACGTTGTCGGGATTGTCGGGAAGGTAGGTCTTGGCAAATTCCAGGTCTTTGATGATGTTGCCCAGCACCTCGATCTTGGGATCGCGCGAGAACGAGAGCAGGAAGGGCTTCTGGATGGTTTCGACCCAGGGCACGTCGCCGTAGAGGTAGACCAGCGTGCGGTAGGCGTAAGCCCGGAAGAAACGGGCTTCGGCCTGGTAAAGCTGTTTGTCGGTGGGATAGTCCCAGTTGTCGTTCTTTTCGGAATAGATCAGCAGTTCGTTGGCCGAAGCGATCAGGTTGTAGGCCCAGTTCCAGTACGAACCGACGAAAAGCGTCGACGGGTTGAGCGTCATTTCGGCGAACGGAACCAGCGAACCGTCGCGGACGGTTCCCATGCGGCAGAGGTCGGTCGAAATCTGGAGCACCTCGTAGGCGCAGGCGCCGTTGTGCATGAAAGCGCCGTTTTCACCCCAGGTGTTGTATTCCGAGCGGGCGATGGCGTAGAGCCCCGTGGCTCCCACCTCGAAGCCCAGTGAACTGGTGTAAGTGTTGTCGGGGGCCAGCGAACTTTTCAGATCCTCTTCCTGGAAGGAGGTGCAGCCCGCAGCTATCGAGAGGATCGAACTCGCGATGCCGATCTTGATATAATTCATCGTTTTCATAGTCAGGTCTTGATTAGAAGGTTAAGGTTAATCCCAGTACGTAGGAACGGGCGGTCGGGAACGATGCGAACCAGGTGTTGTCGTAGTTCAGCATCTGGCGCATGTTGGAGAAGGCGCAGACGTTGTTCACGCTGAAATTCACGTCGATGGCGCTCAAGCCGATCCGGCGGACGAATTTCTGATTGACACGGTAGCCCAGCGTGATGTTGCGCAGCTGCACGTAGTTGAGCTTCTTGTAGTAGCCGTGGCTGAAGGAGGCCTGGTAACCCGGCGAAACGACCTCTGCGTCGGGGGTCTCCGGCGTCCAGTATTTCACGCCGTGGATGTAGTTGCCCGAACCGAACGTATACGAGGAGATGTTGGCCACGTTGTCCGTCATCCACTTGCCGAAGACGCCGTTGAACAGGAACGAGAAATAGAAGTCCTTGTAGGAGAAACGGTTGCCCATCGACATCGTGAAGCTCGGCTGTTTGCTGCCGATCACCTTGCGGTCTTTGGAGTCGATGACGCCGTTGCCGTCGACATCCTCCAGTTTGGCGGCTCCGGGCGTGGCTCCGGTCTGGTGGGCCACCTCCTTGCCGTCCTTGTCGATGAACGTGAACTCGTCGCCTTCCTGCCAGATGCCGATCATGTTCCAGTCGTAGTAGACCGACAGCGGCTGGCCGATGAACCACTTGTTGTTGATGTCGTCTTTGCCGTCGCCGCGCAGCGCGACGATCTGGTCGCGGTTGAGCGAGAAGGTGAAGTCGGTCTCCCACCTGAAATCCTTCTTGCGGATATTCTGCGAATGGAGCGTCAGTTCGATACCCTTGTTGCGGGTCTGGCCGACGTTGTAGAGAATCTTGCTGTAACCGTTCATAATGGGAACGGTACGCGACATCAGCAGGTCGTGCGTGTTGGAGAGGTACATGTCGATCGTACCGCCCAGACGGCCGTTGAAGAACTGGAAGTCGATACCGAGGTTGGCCGTATAGGTGGTCTCCCAACGCAGGTCGGGATTGCCGATACCGTCGCTCGGCAGGTAGGCCGAGTTGGCGGCGTCGCTGTTGTCGCCCCAAATATATTTGACACCATTGGTCGAGTAGAGACGGTCGAGCGACTGATAACGTGAAATGGCGTTGTTCCCGTTGGCGCCGTATGAGAGGCGGATCTTCAGCATGTCGATCCAAGAGGCGTTGTCCTTGATGAAGCTCTCCTCGCCGAGATGCCAGGCAACGGCAGCCGAGGGGAAGAAAGCCCATTTGTGGTTTTCAGCGAAGGCCGAGAACGAGTCGGCGCGTCCGGTGAGTGTCAGAAGGTATTTGCTGTTGAACCCGTAATTCACACGGAACATGCCTGAAACCGTGTTCTCCTTCCAGAAAGACGAACTGATGGCGATCTTGTTCTCGGCGCCGTCCATCCGGTAGAAGCTCGAGTCGTCGTTCACGAAGCCTTCGCCGCTTTGCGAAGCGGCTGTATACTGGGCCTCCTGCATGGAGAAGAGACCTGTGAAGTCGATGTGATGTTTGCCGAAATTCCGGTCGAATTTAAGCACGTTCTCCCACGTCCAGTCCGTCGTGTGGTTGTTGGCCAGCTCGGCGCGGCCGTCGACTTTCTTACCCGTTACGGTGTTGCGGCCGTAGTAGGTTCCGTTCATCTGGCTGCGGTAGTTGTAGCCGAACTGCGACCGGAAAGAGAGCCCTTTGACCGGAAGTTTGAGATCGAGGAATCCGTTGGCCATGAAGTTGCGGCCCGTGCGTTTCTGGTCGGCGTTGACGTCCTTCATCGGGTTGGGCAGGTTCGAGTAGTCCATCGGCTCTTCGTAGTAGGCGCCGGTCTCGTCCTTGTAGATGCCGTAGGGGCTTTGCTTGATGGCATGTTCGAGGTTCGGCGTCGCACCGCCGGTCTCACGGTTCACGAACTGCGTGGTGAGACCTACGGACAGCCAGTCGTTCATTTTCTGGTTGATGCTGGCATAGACGTTCGTGCGCTGGTAATTCGAATTGTAAACCACGCCGGGGTTGTCCAGGTAGGAAACCGAGGCCATATAGGTGGTCTTCTCGTTGCCGCCCTGGAAGCTCAGCTGGTGGTCCATCGTGAAGACCGTGCGGAAGACGTAGTCCTGCCAGTCGTTGGTGATGCCCTTGGCGTAGTTTACCTTCTCGCTGGCGCTGATAATCGAACCTACCAGCGGATCGAGCTGCTCGCCGCTGTAATTGTTCTTGAGCCGGCCCATGTCCTGTTTGAGGCGGATGAACTCGTTGGGACCCATGGTTTCGATGCGCTGCATCGGCTCGGCGATGGCGAGCTTCGTTTTGTAGGTGACATGGAAATCGCCCTGCGAACCCCGCTTGGTCTGGATCAGGATGACGCCGTTCGAGCCGCGCGAACCGTAGATGGCCACGGCCGACGCGTCTTTCAGCACCGACATGTTCTCGATGATGTTCGGGTCGAGGTCGGCCAGTCCGCCCGAGTAGGGAATGCCGTCGAGAATGATCAGCGGGTCGTTGCTGGCCGTCAGTGAGTTCTGGCCGCGGATCAGCAGGGTCTGGTTGCTGCCCGGCGCTTCGTTGCCGGTCGTGATGTTCAGACCGGCGACCTGGCCGACCAGACGGTCCATCAGGTTGTTGGTCGAGACCATTTCCAGCGTCTGTTTGCTGACGACGGCGAGACCTCCCGTGAGGTCTTTCTTTTTCTGCGTACCGTAACCCACGACGACCACTTCGTCGAGGGACTGGGCGTCTTCGGTCATCGTCACGTTTACGACATTCGATGCGCCGAGTTTCACTTCCTGGTCGGTATAGCCCAGACAGGTGAAAAGAAGCGTCGAGGATGCGGGAACTTTGATTTCATAAACACCTTGCGTATTGGATACGGCTCCGTTGTTGCTTTTGCCGTCCTTTACCACGACAACGACTCCCGCCAGCGGGGCGCCGCTTCCGTCGGTGATTTTACCGGTTACTTTGACGTCGTTCTGCTGGGCGAACGACGGTGTTGCAGACAGCAGGAATAAGAGGGAAATCGTCAGGCTGCCTATAAGCTTTTTGTACATGCTCATTATCATAAAAGGTTTCTTTTTGGTTAGTGCTTGTATCTCCGTTATAAAGGGATTGTCTGGAGGGGCGGGAGACATTTCGTCGCCTGGTGTGGTTTTCCGATCATCTTTTCATAGGTTTCAGGTTTTAATTTTTAAATTTTTTATGTATTTCGAGGGAAAAGCGGACGCCGGGGACTTCGGACCCCGTATTGCAAAGGTCAATAAAACGGGGCGACCGGATGGGCGTCGTTTATTCGGAAATGGTTCCATTTCGTACGGAGGGGTAAAAAAAAGGATCATATCCGGGCGCTGCGCAGACCTGCGAAGAGTCCCGTCCGGACAAAATGAAACCTCCCTGCCGGTCGCGCGGGGCGACGGCGGGAAGGTTTCTGCGGGCAGATGCGGACGCTGCTCCGGCGGATACGAAAGCACGAGATATTCATAGCCGGTTCGGTCGGCTCCTTTCGTGCGGTTTGCGTCAGGATTTCTTCTTAAATTCGGATGGGGTCAGTTCGAAATGCCGTTTGAAACAGATGCTGAAATATTTGGGATTGGCGAATCCCGTCAGGACCGAGATCTCGGAGATGGTCAGGTCCGACTCCCGGAGCAGCTGGGCCGACCGTTTCAGCCGGACGTCCATGATGAACTCCTTGATCGACATGCCCGTGATGTCGTTGATCTTCTGGTAGAGGAGCGTGCGTCCGATCGACATGTCCGACACGAACGAATCCACATTGTAGTCGCTGTTGTCCATGTTCCGTTCGATATAGTTCATCGCCTTTTTCAGCAGTTCCTCGTCCATCGACGAAATGGTGATCTTCGACGGTTCGGCGATGTACTTCTTGCTGTAACGCTCCTTGAGTTCCTGCTGGCTGCGGATGAGGTTGGCAACCTGTTTGAGCAGGAAATCCATATCGAAGGGCTTGTCGATGAACACGTTGGCTCCGCATTCCAGTGCCTTGATCTTGTTTTCGGTGTTTTTGCCCAGAGCCGAAAGCATGATCACCGGGATATGGCTGGTCTTGATGTTCGAACGCAGCGAGCGGCATACCTCGAAGCCGTCGGCTTCGGGCATCATCAGGTCGGTGATGACGATCTGGGGGCAGATTCTCTCCGCTTTGGCGATGCCTTCGCTGCCGTTTGCCGCGGTGTATACGTTGTAGTGTTTCGACAGCCGTTGTTCGAGGTAGCTCCGCAGGTTGGGGTCGTCCTCGATGACCACGATGTTGCACGCCTTGCGGTCGTGCCGGTCGTTGGGAGCCATGACGTCGGATTCGGTCAGCAGGTTGTCGATTTCGGAGACCGTGTATTCGTACGATTCGGCGGCGCTGTCGGTCTTTTCGGCGTTGAGCGTGAAGGGCAGGACCACCGTGAACGCGACTTTCGAGTTGCCCGAACGGAGGGTGATGGTTCCGTTGAGGTTGCCGACCAGCTCCTTGACGATGGCCAGTCCCAGGCCGCTGCTGCTCTCGAATTGGGGACGGCGGTCGGAGAGGTGGTTGAACGATTCGAAGATGGCCTCCTTCTTGTCGTCGGGGATTTCCGCCCCGGTGTTGGTGACCGTGAAGGCGATGTATTCGGTGCCGGCGGCCGGCGGAGCGGACTCCGGGCGCTGGTCCTGCCGCGCCGGGTAGATTCTCACGCCGACATAGCCGTTTTCCGAGGCGTACTTGATCGCGTTGGAGAAGAGGTTCGTGAAGATTTTTTCGATTACGTCGTGGTCGAACTTGGTGTAGAAACTTTCATACTGGGAGTTGAAGCCGGTTTCGATCCCCTTCTTGTTGGCGTAGAACTCGAACAGCGAGAAGATGCTGTCGATGAAGCGGATCAGATCGCCCGGCTGGCGGTTCAGGGTGATCTTCTGGCTCTCGATTTCGCGGAACTGAAGCAGTTGGCTGATCATGCGCTGGATGCGCCCCACGTTCTTCTCGATCAGGTGCACGTAGGCATTGCCCGGCGCATTGGCGGGCAGGTGTTCCTTGAGCTGTTTCAGCGGGTCGACGACCAGCGTGAGCGGAGTTTTGAGGTCGTGGGAGATGTTCGTGAAGAAGTTGATCCGGGCCTGGGTCAGCTGCTTCATGTTCTGTTCCTTGATCCGCTCCAGTTCGAGCCGCTGTTCGAAAATCTTCTTGTTGGTGAAATACCGCCAGATGAAGTAGGCCACCGCCGAGAGCAGCGCCGCATAAACGAGGTAGGCCCAGCGGGAGAGGAAGGGCGAGGGGTGCACCCTGAAGCCGAGCGCCGAAACCTCGTCGCCCCACAGGCCGTCGTTGTTGGCCGCCTTGACCTCGAAGACATAGTTTCCGGCGGGCAGGTTGAAGAACTGCACCGCCTTCTGTCCCTGCGGCAGCAGGGACCATCTTTCGGAGTGTCCCAGCAGGCGGTAGGCATACTGGTTCTTCTCGGCGTTCAGGTAGCTGTTCGCCGAGAAGCGGATTTCGAAATTCGACTGCCGGTGCGACAGTTCGATCACGTCGCCCTCGCCTCCGCGGTAGGAGAGCGTGGAAATGGCTTTCTCCAGAGGCGAGTTCTTGGCGCCGGGCACGGCCGGCCGGCTGTTGATAAGCAGGTCCGTAAAATAGACTTTCGGCTTCTGGTCGTTGTATTTGATCTTTCCCGGGGTGAAGAGGATGAAGCCGTCCGTCCCTCCGAACAGCATTTCGCCTTTCGAGGTCTTGTAGCAAGCCCGCACGTAGTAGGCCCCGCAGCGGTTCGGGATGTCGATCTGCGATTTGCGGATCACCCCGTCGGTATGGTCGTAATAGTAAAGCCCGTCGTTGGTGCTGAACCAGACATCTTTCGAGGGGGTGTCTTCGAGGATGCCGAAGACTGTTTTGCCCTCCAGCCCTTCGCCGTTCCGGTCCCTGAAATTGACGTAACTGCCGTTGCGGCGCAGCAGGTTGACCCCGCCGCCACGGGTTCCGAACCAGATGTCGGAGTCGGAGGTGACGCAGTAGGAGCAGAGGTTGTTGACCGAATAGGGGGCCTCTGCGATGTAATGGCGCTTCAGAATCCGCCGTGTGGCGGGATCGACGACGTATGCGCCGTCGTGCCCGACGAGCCACAGGTCGCCCCGCTCGTCGTGGAACAGCGTTTCGATATGGATGCGGACGGCGTTTCCCTGTGCGTCTGTCAGCCGGACCGTCTCCACGCGTCCCGTACTCGCATCCTTGTACATCAGCTCGGCGTCCGGGTCGGTCAGCCAGATGCCCCGGTCGCCCTCCTTGGCGAAGTCATAGACGCTCAAAGGCTGTCCCGAGGCCGGATGGTTCATGTACAGGTCGGAGAAACGTCCCTGCCGTTCGTCGAAGACCCGCATTCCGCCGTTGAACGCCGAGACCAGCAGCCTGTCGTTTCCGTCGTGCCACAGCTTTTTGATCATGTTCGACGTCAGGCCGCAGCGGCTCTCCTGCGTGTAATAGACGAACCGGCCGTCGCGGCGGTCCCAGCGGTTAATTCCCCCCCCCTCCGTTCCGATCCAGAGATTGCCCTCCGTGTCTTCTTCGAAGCAGCTGACTATCGGGTGGTTGAGACCTCCCGGAGTGGCTTTGAAATAGTCCACGCCGTTGTCCGCGAAGGTCATGTAGGCCAGTTTGCCGCCGTATGTGCCGACCCATATCCCGCCGTCGGGATCGGGGAAGATCGACCATACCGAATTGTTGGGCAGGGAGTAGGGATAGTGGAGGTCGGAACGCAGCAGCTGCGTGCTGGCGGTAAGCGGCTCCAGCAGCAGCAGTCCCGATTGCGTCGCTACCCAGATGATGCCCTGCGAATCGAGGTGAAGCTCCTTGGCGCCGGCGGATTTCTCGTATTCGAGCGGCAGTCGGAAATACCGTCCGATCCTGCCGTTGCCGTCGCATTCGTAGAGTCCGTCCATGAGCGTGAGGACATATACCGACCCGTTGCACTCCATCACGTCGCGGATCACGCAGCTGCCGCCGCCGACGGATGCGAAGAGGACGTATTGCCCGGTCTCCCGGTTCAGGCGGTAGAGATCGCCGCCCGACGCGGCGTAAACGTACTCCTTCGTGCACACCAGCGTCAGCGTCCGCCCGGGTGCGGACATCTCCGGAGGCATCGGATAGCGGGTCACGGCGGGTAGCCGTTCGGGGCTGAACGATTCGATGCCGTTGTTGCGGATCAGCCATACCGTCCCGTCGTTGTTCGCCGTGACCGAGCCGATATTGCCCTCCAGAACGAATTCGAATTCCAGCTTCCGGTAGTCGAAGCGCAGCAGCCCTTGGTTAGTCCCTACGTACAGGCCTTTCCGGTTGTCCGTGATCACCTGTCCGTAGGACCAGTAGGAATTCGGCGAGAGGTTCGTGACCAGGTCGGTCATCCGTACGAACGACGTGCCGTTGTACATGAACAGGGCGTCGTAGCCGCTGAACCACATACGCCCGACGCTGTCCTTGGCGATGCTGTGGATGCCTCCGTAATAGGAGGTCTCGGGCATGGTGTGGAAGCGGTAGTCCGGGATATTCAGGGCATGGAGCGCCGGAGAAATCAGCGTTGCGGCGAAAAACAGCGCCGCAAACGGAATTTTCGTATATGCCTTATGTCGGGTCATCGTTTCTTCTTTAGCACAAAGATAAAAGAAAAAGCGAAAAATGGATGCTTCGAAGCCCGGTTTTTCGGTTCTCCGCCGCCGGACCGGGGGTGCAGCGGGGAAAGCCGGGCTGCACCGCCCGGAGACGAAAAAGACGGCAGGGAAAACTCCCTGCCGTCTTTTTTATTGAATGAAGCGCTCCGGACCGGGGCGTGATTCCGGTGGGCGTTTACCGCCCCTGAAGCCCGCTTCTCAAGCGGGCGGGCGCAGAGCTGGATCGTAAGCCAGAATGGCCCGGCACCGCCCCTGAAACCCGCTTCTTAAGCGGGTTACCAGATGATTACGCGATCCTGTTCGGGCAGGAACATCGGTCCGTCGGCGATCGAGAAGGCGTCGTAGAAATCCTGCAGGTTGCGCAGCGTGGCGTTCACGCGCCATTTGCCCAGCGAATGCACGTCGAGTTTGGTGAGACGGGCGATCTCCTCGTCGCGGATATTCTGGGCCCACAGCGTGGCATAACCCAGATAAAACCGTTGTTCGGGAGTGAATCCGTCGATCGGGGCGGGAGCCTCCCTGCCTGCGAGCGAATTGCGGTAGGCCGTGCGGGCCACGCGCAGGCCGCCCTGGTCGGCGATGTTCTCGCCGAGCGACAATGCGCCGTTGGCGAAGATCGCAGGCTGTCCCTCCTTGGCGGGCAGAACCTCGATCGCGTCGAACTGCTTGACCAGAATGTCCGTCTTGGCCTTGAACGCGGCGGCGTCCTCGTCGGTCCACCAGTTGTTCATGTTGCCGTCCTTGTCGAAATTGCGGCCCTGGTCGTCGAACCCGTGGGTCATCTCGTGGCCGATCACCACGCCGATGGCACCGTAGTTCACG
>OGLG01000753.1_pt1 | contig 23575 bp, 20 predicted proteins | sample 1572621 | NCBI WGS metagenome assembly OGLG01 (sample SAMEA2581912, study PRJEB24529) | metagenome | biome: Human gut stool | place: China | collected 2011 | reverse complement strand
GGGTAAGCAATTCCACTCCTGTACATATAGAACGCCCGTGCATCAACATCATCGGAACTGCACAGACCAAACGTATTCACGAACTTCTCAAAAGAGGATTCGAGGAAAACGGACTGCTTGACCGTATCCTGTTCGTGATGCCCAAATCCCCCAAACTTTCATCCTGGAAAAACCGGGACGACGATGGGGAAAGGACATCCCTCGCTGCAGCCCGTTAGGAGAATATATTGAACAAGGTCCTTGCGTTGGACTATGACACCGAAGCGGAAGAAAAAATACCCCATGTGCTGTCCATGGACGGGGAGGCCAGGGAATACTTCTTCTCCTGGTGGAACAGGAAAGTGGAGCGTATCAACCGGATAGAGGATGATGCCGAGGTGGACAGCCGGGAAATGAAACATCCGGCTCATGTAGCCCGTCTGGCATTGATAATTCAGGTTTTGCGCCACGCGTCCGGTGAAAGTCACCTGCAGTTTATAGATGTATCATCGGTGAAAGCCGCCATACGGCTGAACGACTATTTTGAGGAATCATACACGCGTATCCGTTCTTTCGTGGCGAATGACACCTGTGAAGACCCTCCCAAGGTGCTACTGTCTATGTTGCCTGATACCTTTGATACAAAAACAGCAATAATCATTGGAAAGGAACGGCAGTGCGTCAGCGAGCGGACTGTCATGAATTACCTGAAAGAGTTATGCCACAGCAGGCTTCTCCGGAAATCAAAAGCCGGACATTACGAGAAAATCATGTATGATAAATCTGGAAAATCCAATGAAAACAATAATGAATCATCCCCACGAAACTGCAACGGATGATCCCTTGGTGCAGCCTGCAGTCTTTGCAGTTTTGCAGTCTCGGAGTGCCGGAAAGGTAAAATTCCTGCAAGACTGCAAGAACTGCAAACTGCAAATGGCCGTTTTCATTTGCAGGAATCCACAAAAGAGAGCATCATGACCGAATACAGATTCCATCTACAGAAATACCGTCCGGGCAGCAAGACCGCCTGTCCGGAGTGCGGCAGGAAGTCCTGTTTCACCCGTTATATCGACGAGGCGGGAGAGATTGCCTTCCCTGACAACGTGGGCATCTGCGACCATATCAACAGTTGCGGCTACCGCTACACCCCGAAGGAGTATTTCCGGGACAATCCGGCTGTCAAAGAAAAATTGAATGAGCGGGAAAGGTTTGGCGGCACACCGATAGTTGCAAAAGCGTTGGCAAAACCACTGCCCGAACGGAAGCCACAGATTTCTTTTCTTCCCTCTGATTGGGTGGAGCAGTCCATGCGCAGGTACGACATAAACCCCTTGTACCGATACTTTACCAAAGTGATGGGCAAGAAGAATGTGGACAAGCTGTTCCGTATTTACAGGGTCGGGACATCAAGAATGTGGGGCGGTGCGACCGTATTCTGGCAGACAGATCGGGACGATAATGTGCGTGCGGGCAAGATAATGGGCTACGATGCCGTAACCGGACACCGTATTAAAGAGCCTTTTAACCAAGTCAGCTGGGTACACTCCGTGAGAAAAGTGCCGGACTTCAGGATGAAGCAGCGCTTGTTCGGAGAACATCTATTGTCGGCCACCTCCGCCGCCATGTCTGCCAAGCCTGTAGCCATTGTCGAGAGCGAGAAGACGGCACTGGTCGCCGCCCATTTCATTCCCGATTTCATTTGGCTTGCCACCGGAGGGATGCACGGGTGCTTCAACAGCGAGGCCATGCAGGTATTGGACGGTCGGGATGTGATTCTCTTCCCCGACCTTAAGGCTACGGAAGAATGGAGGCGACGGCTGCCGATACTGGAGTCGGTATGCAAGCGTGCCACATGCTCCGACCTGTTGGAAAAGATAGCGACCAATGAACAGCGCAGTCAGGGACTGGACATAGCCGACTTCCTGCTGATGGAAGACACGCCGCAGATGATTCTTGCGAGGATGATAGAACGCAATCCCGTACTGCAGACATTCATCGACACCTTCGGACTCGAACTTGTGGATGTAGAGAGGACGGAATGACATATGGCATCAGATACCTTTCCGCCATCCGCCCCCTGCCAGTCCGATTCATCTCCGGGCTTGCCCGTGTGCCACTAATAAACCAGTCGGGGAGCCTAATACCCCACTCGCCTTTCGGCGGCAGGTGGGGTGCCACTTGAAACAGCAAGCTGGGCACATAACTTATCCGGAAAAAGCTGAAAAGCATCCGGCTAATATGGAACGCCACTATATACTGAACCGTTACTTTATCTCATAAAAAATCATAGATAAAGTAGTAACTCGGTATTATGTTGTATTGATGAGTTTGTACTTTTACTCAAATATTTTATGAGATAAAGTACAAACTCACTCTTTGAAATTTGGCGGATACATATGGATTGAGTACCTTTGCGGAAACGGAAATATTATGCAAGACAGACTGGTTTCACGAAACAGGGAATGTGACGAACTGCAGCGGTGTCTGGAATCAGACCGCTCCGAATTTGTCATCATCAGCGGACGGAGGCGTATCGGCAAGACATATCTCATAGACAAGTTCTTCAACTATCAATATGATTTCACCTTTGTCGGCGAGCACAACACTTCGGCTTCGGTGCAGATACAGAATTTCATGAGGGCGATCAAGCGTCATTCGAAAAGAAGACAGCCGAAAGCCGAGACTTGGTATGATGCTTTCAATGCGCTTGAAGATTATCTGGAGACATTGCCTTCAGACCGGAAAAAAGTCATATTCATTGATGAAATGCCTTGGATGGATACGCAGAGGTCGAATTTTGTCAATGCCCTGGAAACATTCTGGAACGGCTGGGGCAACAGGCGTACAGACATTATGCTCATCGCCACAGGATCGGCGACATCATGGATGGCGGACAAGATAGAAGCCAACCAAGGAGGGCTGCACGCAAGAGTGACCTGCAACCTGCATCTTTCCCCGTTCAACCTGCATGAGACGGAAGAATATTTGAGGCAGCGCAACTGCAGATGGGACAGATACCAGATTCTGCAATGCTATATGATATTCGGCGGTGTCCCCTTTTACCTGAGCCTCCTGAATACCTCTGACAGTCTTGCACAGAACATTGACCGACTCTTTTTTGTAGATGGAGCCCATCTCAAAGGGGAATTCGACGAACTGTACAATGCCCTATTCAGCAATGCCGACACATATATATCAATAGTCAAGTTATTGTCGGAGAACAAGTCCGGACTGACAAGGGAGGATATAGCAAAAGCCACAGGTCTGGAAGGCTCTTTCTTGAGCAAGACACTGAAGAACCTTGAACGCTGCGATTTCATAACCCGTCTGTCACATTTCGGGAGCAAGACCAGGGGAAGCATTTTCAGGCTTACGGACTTCTTTACGTTGTTTTATTACAAGTTCATAGAATCCAACAATGCCAAGGACGAAAGGTGGTGGAACAACAACATGAATTCCCGCAGCGTCTCCGCGTGGATGGGACTCAGTTTCGAACTTGTGTGTCTGGCACATCACCGGCAGATAAAGGCGGCACTCGGAATAGCCGGTGTCGGAACGGCCATATCCTCATGGAGAAGCAAAGCTGATCCTGACAAAAACATGCAGGGCTTCCAGATTGATATGATTATCGAGCGTGCAGACCGTATCATCCACTTGTGCGAAATGAAGTTCAGCACTGACCGCTATGCCATCACTGATAATTACGAGATGAAACTCCGCGAACGGATGGGATTGTTCCGTATGGTGACAAAGACCAGAAAAACATTGGTAATCACATTTGTCACTACATACGGCGTGGTGGACGGAAAACATAAAAGTATCGTCCACAGTGAGGTCACCATGGACGACCTTTTCAAATTATAGGAATATTATTGTTATGGAAGTTGGCCTATCATTGTCCTGATAGCATAAACAACAGATGTAGGTCGGATTCTTGCCGCAGACAGGGCAGTTGACAGGCTTGAAGCGGTCACGAACCGTTTGCCATCCTTGGAAACCAGAAACCTACCTCTTTCAAGAACGGACTGCCAGTGCGCCTGTATGTATGACCTTTCAAGTAGCGCGTCGAAAAGCACGGCCACATGGCGGATGTTATTCACACGGATTCGGAAGCCCTCCTTGCAGGCAAAGAGAACTTCCATATCCTCCATACGAACCGTAGGAACATAGAACAGATGGTAAGTATTGGCACAAGACACAATACCTGCCATCTGTTCCTTTGAAAAATTACACTCGAATGAAAGTGAAGTTGCGGTCGCCATTGGATCCGCATCATACGCAAATGCCGGGCTATTTATTTCAGATGTGTCATACATCCTTTTCAGTTCCATGCAATCATCCAATGAGAATGCTCCTGCAGAGAAAATTTGCCGCACATAATCTTGGTAGTCATACAAAATGCCTCGGACAACATGGATAATCATCTCATGGCAATTCCGGCAGACCACATTGTCACAGTCTATATACCGGTGACTGTTGATGAAGTCATCCACGAAGCGATGATAGAGTTTGCCGCTGTCAATGACATCCCGGAGATAGGTTTTTCTCGCTGAAGCGAGCAATGCAAAAAGTTCATTCCTTACATCCTGTTCAGCAGTGATGTGCCGATGATGCAAATCTCTTCCAAAAAGAGAGAATACAGTTTTCTGACCTGTTCATTTTGAAATTGATTAAATGTTTATACTATTGTGATTGTTTCCTTTTCAGATTTTCTGACAATTATAATGCTGACTTCATACAGTAAGCCAATGCCACCGCACATTCAATACAGAAGTGATGGTAACGAAGTTTACAATTTAACACATCTTTATCTACAGTTTCCACCCCGAAATACTTTCCTGTATATTCCACAAATGGGCATAAAGCCCTTCCTTTCGGATAAGCTCATCGTGCGTGCCTTCTTCCTTTATCCGTCCATTGTCCAAGACGATTATCCGGTCGGCATCCTTGATTGTTTTGAGCCTGTGGGCAATGGCAATGACGGTGCGTCCTTTAATCAAAGAGTCGATGGCTTTCTGCACCTCCACTTCATTTTCTGGGTCGAGCGAAGCGGTCGCTTCGTCCAACAGGATAACAGGCGCGTCTTTCAGCATGGCACGGGCAATGGATATGCGCTGCTTCTCGCCTCCAGATAAAGTACAGCCACCTTCGCCAACCATCGTGTCGTAGCCTTGCGGCAAGCGCATGATGAAGTCGTGGCAACAGGCTTTCTTGGCGGCGGCAATGATTTCCTCGTCCGTCGCATTCGTCTTGCCGAAACGGATGTTGTTGCGTATCGTGTCTTGAAACAGATAGACATCTTGGAACACCATAGAGATGTGGCTCATCAGACTTTCGGGGGCTATTTCGTCCATCGGCACGCCGCCAAAGGAGATGCGTCCCTGCTGTGGGTCGTAGAAACGGGCGCAAAGTTTCATCACCGTGCTTTTCCCACTACCCGAAGGACCTACAAGAGCCGTCAAGGAGTTTTTGGAGAGCGTGACGGTTATATCATGCAGCACTTCCTTGTCCTGATAGGCAAACGATACGTGCTCAAACCGGATGTCGCCTGCTACCGGGGATTGCCGTTCTCCTTTCATTTCCGGCTCGTTCATTAAGGAAAGAATACGTCCTCCTGCAATGGAAAAGTATCGGAACTCTGTGAAATTGGTCAGGGCAGAAGTCAATGGGGCGAACACACGGGAACCGACCACGAGAAACAGCACAAATACGAGGATGGAAAGTTCCCCTCCCAATAGCAGATATGTTCCGCACAGCACCATCATCGTCAGCCCTGCACGTACCAACGTGATGCTCAATAGGACAAATGGCCCTAACAGGGCTTCCTGACGGATGCAGGCACGGCGAAGTTCGGCAAAGGCATTGCGCAGCCGGACGAAACGGTCGCCCAACAGATTGTAGGCTTTCATCACCCGGATACCCTGCAAGTATTCCTCCAATCGGTTTCCTGCATTTATCTTCGCTTGGATTTGCCTGCCGCTCAGCTTCCGTTGCGCCTTTGTGCTTGCCCATAGGACGAGCAAGGCAAGCGGCAACGCGGCAAACATACTGACCGCCATTCTCCAATCTATCCATACCAATGAAGCAAAAGCCAGCACTGGCATTACCACTGCGCCCATCAATTGGGGCAGATGGTGAGAGATTCCCGTTTCTGCCATCATGAAATCCGTAATCAGCATGGAAGACAAGTCGCCGGGGTCGCGCCTTGAAAGGAAGCCTAATGAAAGTTTCCGCAGGTGTTCCGCCAGCGACAAGCGTCCCGAAGCACTCATTTCGTAGGCTCCACGAAAATTGGCACGGTAAGATGCCCGTTCCGCCAAAGCCATGACCAGCATATAAATGGCCATAACGCCGAATATCCACCACAAGCGGGTCGTGTCGAGCGGCTGTCCGCTTCCGTCAAACGCATTGAAAATGACGCGTATCGCCTCTATGGAAAGGCAAAACGGCACGATATTCACCAAATTGGCAAGCATGGTGTATCCCACGGGCTTGTAAAGTCGTTCGGTATGTCCTATTGTAATGTTTTTGATTGCATTCATATTCTAAATTCTTTCATTTATGTGCTATAATATGTATTTCTTCTTTTTTACGGATTGTTCTGATAGATGAGAATCCGGCTTCATACAACCGTTCTTCCAATTCTGCCGGAGTATAAACCACCATTCCGTCTATCCGTTCCGTCCACATTTTTCCAAGTTCGGGATCGCTCGCTTCCAAACTGATAAGAAAACAGCCTCCTTTTCGGAGCACACGCACCACCTCAGACAATGCCTTGTTTACAGGCGACCAGAAATAGACCGTTTCAAAAGCTGTGACAGCATCAAACGCTTCCTCTTTATAGGGCAAGGAACAGACATCCCCTTGTTGTATGAAGCATCTTTTATCCAAGTCTTTTGTATTGTACTTTTGGGCGAATGAGACACTTTCTTCTGACAGGTCTATGCCGTAGATGTTTCCCTTTGGGCATAAATTCAATAGACGTTTCAAATTCGCACCGCCGCCGCAGCCTATATCAAGCACATTCCATTCCGGCTGCCATTCCACTTGCTTCATGCCACGATTGGCTAAAGATGCATGAAAACAATTCATCCCTCGCAAAATCATCCGTCCCCAGAATCCTTGCGGACAGCTTGTGTTTTGCAAGACCTTGTTTAAGAAATTCTTTTTTCTCATATTGCTTTTAGTTTTTGTTCAACGTCCAATGGTATGCACTCGTATAGGCATCCCACATATTTTTATATATGCCCTCGGTCACGGACAGGTGTTCATGCTTTCCGCACTGCACGATGCGCCCTTCTTTCAAAACGACAATCTGATGAGCGGAAATGACGGACGAAAGGCGATGAGCAATCACGATGACCGTCTTGTCCTTTATCAGAGACTGTAAAGCCATCTGCATTTTATGCTCGTTTTCAGGGTCGGCGAAAGCTGTCGCTTCGTCCAGTACCAGTATCGGCGCATTCTTCAATATGGCACGAGCCACACATATCCGTTGGGCTTCGCCGCCGGACAAGAATACGCCTTTGTCGCCTATCCGTGTTTCGTAGCCTTGCGGCAGACGCTCTATGAAGTCATGGCATTGGGCAGCTTTTGCGGCAGCTATCACTTTTTCTTTCGTGGCATCAGGAGAGCCGACGGCAATGTTCTCATACAGCGTGTCGTAGAAAAGGAAAGTGTCTTGAAATACGAATGAAACCATGTCCATGAGCTTTGTTGTAGCTATCTGACGTATATCCACACCACCTATGCAGATTTCCCCTCGCTCCACATCCCAGAACCGGGGTATCAGGTTGGCAACCGTTGATTTGCCGCTTCCTGACGGGCCGACAAGGGCAGTTATCTTTCCTTGTGGTGCAATGAAGCTGACATCACGCAGGGCTTCCGTCCGTGTTCCCTGTTCAGTGTTTTCGTAGGAAAAGGACACGTGGCGAAACTCAACATCGTAAGCGGCAGGCACTTGCGGATGTTCCGGCTCCGGCACAGGTTTCTTTTCCAGTATGCGGTCAATACGGTTTACCCCTTCGTTGATGTCGCGTGTGTTGCCTCCTAAAAAGGTCAGTTTGTAAACGGGTGAAGCCATGCCCGGCCCCATGATGATGAAGAACAGCCACACCACAGCCAATGAGAGCGATTGCGGACTGGCTTGCAACAGCAGGATGCCCATCGGTAAGATGAACGTCACCATCGAATTGAGCAAGACGGTAAACGCTATCATACCATTCTGATACGTGTCACAACATTTCAAGGCGAATGTCTTGTATGCCTGAATCTCGGCATTGAACTGACGGAACGAGCGGACACTTTGCCCGAAAATCTTGACCACGGGCATTCCACGTACATATTGCACGGCGGATGCGCTCATCTTTTCTTGTGCATCGTAATAAATGGACATGAACTCTCTTGCCCGTTTCCCCATGAAGTTGGAGAATTGCAGGAAAAGGCTAATCACCACGACCGCCAGACAGACCACTGTCAGCCATACATCCAAAGAGAAAAAGATGACCAGTATCACCGCCACCGTTGCCACAACATTGACCAAATCCGGGATGGTATGGGCGATGAAGCCTTCTATCTTTTCGATGTTTTGGTCCATCGTTTTCTTGATGGCTCCTGTGGAAGTATTGTTCAAATATCCCAAAGGTAACTTGCCGATATGCTCGGACAGGCGGACACGCAACCCATACAGGATGCGGAAAGCAGCCACATGCGAGGACATCAGGGCGGCATATAGCAATACCAATCCGCCAACAAGCCCCCCGAAGGCTATCCATCCCCAGCGCATCATATACGTTCCGTCCGAAGCGGCTGGGTTTACGCCATGAGATAACAGCTCTTTCAAGATTTCATAAACAGCCCAATAAGGCACAAGCATACATACTGCGCTGCCAGCCGACAGCAGACCTGCCAATATAAGCAGACCTTTCCTTTGTCCCGCTATCTCGAACAGTCGGGACAAACCTTCTTTCTTTTTTGACTTCTCCATTGTTATTACGTTATTTTGAAATGATTTTATACCCAAGCAACGAACTAAACTTATAGCACAATCGAGTCATTCTCCCCAATATCTGTCCGAAAAAGAATCCCCAACGCGGACGGAAAAACTTCATATAGTTGGCTTGCTCGATGAGTTGTAAGGTTGGCTCCCATTGTTCCACTAAATGCCCGTCGCTCAGCCCGGAACGGATTTGAGCTTCGTGCTTGCGGAGGGAATCGGGCTTTACTCCATGCCGGCTCATCATCGTGCCGCAGACATCAAACCACAGTTCGCCTCCCCCGAAACGGCTCGCCACGTGATGCAGGAATGTTCTCACTTGTTTCTCGTAAAAATACATCAGCACGCCCTCCACGATGAAGATAAATTCCCCGTCGGGATGCTTCCGGCGCAGGGTGATGACCTCCGGCAAGTCAAGGTCGTAAAAGACCGCTTTCCCGTCCCCGATACGCTGGAAACGGGTATCCAACCCACATCCCACATTGACCACAACCGGACGGGAATGCGCTTCAATAAACCGCCGCACGGCACGGTCGAAATACCATCCGCGCACCACGCATCCCACTTCGCTCAGCTTTGCTCCATCGAATTGGGAGTAATCGTATTCCAGACTATCCGCCAGCCGTTCCGCTGCCTTGTCATACAGGACGGGATTGTCCCGGCGGCTTTCTTTGGCTCTCATGTATAGCGGAATAAGCAGTGTTTCCGCCACGATGTTCTTAAACTCATGTTTCATCTTTATGCTGTTTTATTAGTGAACGATATTCAGATTTGTTCATAAAAAAAGGAGGAAACCTCCGTGAAGATTTCCTCCCTGCCAGCTGTCCTGATGCGGCTGATTGCTTGTATGTACGTTGTCTGTATCTCATATCTTGATAATTGCCCTCCAACCTTGAATTTCAAACAGTATGTAATCGTGCAGAATAGCCTCCATTTCCTGCCGGGGCACGGAGTGCATCAGCAGTTCCTCGAACATCGTGAACATCCATACCGTATGCAAATGGATGATAAAATCGGATACCGCCGTATTGATTTCGGGATGCTTCTGCTGCATGGCCGCGAACCACGCCTTGACCACCTCTGTAGAGCGGTCAGTATAATTCTCGCGGAAGCGTTCCAACGAAGAACCTTGCGCACGGAATAACAGGATTCCCATCAGCGCACGGTGCTTGTCAATCAACAAGACATATTTGTCTATGCAGGATTTCAGGTATTTTTCCGACCGTATCATCATAATATCCTCGCCCCGTACGCCGTGGTGTTCTTGCAGCATGGCTTCCAACGCACATAAGACAGGACGGACTACCTCACGGAACAGTTCGTCTTTGTTTGTGAAGTAGTTATAGATATTTCCGACGCCAACACTTGACAACTCCGCTATTTCGCGCATGGAAGTCTTGGAATAGCCCTTCCTTTCGAATTGCTGCCTGGCAACCGTCAATATTCGTCCTCGTATGTCTTCTTTCTGCACTTGCATTTATAGTGAACAATGTCTGTTTTTATTTTTTTGCAAAGGTACAAGGCTTGAAATTGTCGGGCAATACCTAATTATTGGGATTTAATAATACTCGGATAACAAGATATCTATAAGCTATGTAATGGTGCAAATTATTAATGTGATTTCGTTTTAGATGGGAACTTTGCGGTATCAAATTACAATGAGTATTGAATGTATAATTTGATAATCAGAAAGATATAGAATGTTATTCGGTTCAAGTGGGGAAAAATCCTAAAATTATAATAGCCGGAATGACTAAAAAAATTGAGGCTTGCTATGTTGATACCCCTTTCGCAATAGGCGTAGGAGTATATGCTATATATGATTTTGCTGGATATAATCCATTCTACATTCTAGGCATTTTAAACTCCAAGAGTACAACATATTTTTTAACTGTAGAATTCTCGGACAAGCATTTAGCTGGAGGATATTTAGCTATTGAAAAATCAACGATAGAACAATTTTTATTTCCTCAAAATGTTCCATCAGATGTTCAACAACGTATAGCAGATATTGCAAAATCCATACATCTTGCTAAAAAAGAGAATCCTAAAAGTGATACTGCTACATTAGTTTCACATTTGCATTCAATATGATAAATAAAATCATCAAACAAAGTGTATAAGCACAGCAATAGTCTGCACACTTGCAGGCTATTATTGTATCCAATCGTCATAATAAACAAATTATTATAAGTACCTTTGTGTGGTAGTGTTTCAAACAGTGTGTCCGGAGTAAGTTTTCAGACCTCTTAGCTTTGCAAATATATCAATTTATCTGTTACTTCATTGGCAGGCGCGCTGCCTGCGACAGCTGAAGAATAAATAGCGATAGCCCGCAACCAGCCTAGATGGCTTGTCCTTTTGTATTACATATCTGTCTTAGAAAATATCGCGATCATATCTTTTTTATATCTATGGGCAATCTTCTAAGAGTATTTTCCATTTGTTGTGAAATCGATGGCGCGGTTAGAAATAATCTTTCCCGAGCTCTACTCATTGCTACATAGTAAACTCTGTCAGATTCGTTGTCTTTAAGATTAGGGTTAATAATCATGTTTAACGCTTTTTCTTCTGTGAAAACGACAAGTACATTTTCAAATTCGTCCCCCTTTGCTTTATGTACTGTTCTTTGAGCGCTTGAATCTTCCAATAATCCAACACATTGAGATAATTCTCTGTATGTATGAGAAGAGTAAAAACTATAAATACTAGTATCTTTTTTAATTTTAGTTATTTTCCAGCGTTCGCATAGATAATCAAAGAAATCTTTTAATGTTCCATTAGAATATTTTTCATAATCATCAAGTGCTTCTTTGACAGAAGTGTAAGCAGCAATATCCATAACTCCAATGTTTTCGAGCATTTTAAAAGCTGCTCCGAATTGCTTGTTTCTTGCATGTTCAATGGCTTTTATCCATATAGTTACAAACTCTTTTCTATTTGCATTACTATCTTTGATTTGATTTAATAAGTTACTGTTTTGAACGTGGGCATCCACACATTGTTTCAAGATGTTCGCCTCTATATTTCTATATGATAATGCATGTACTTCATTAGCCGCTATTCTCTTTGCTTCTTCATAGCAAGCCAACAACTCACCAACAAGCAGCAAGGGCTTCATGCCATGCTCGTTTCTTATGGGGTGTTGTTGGAACTCTGTCCTAATTACATTAAGTAAATCAATGATTTCATTACTACTTCTTCTATTATCCAGAATGGTATAGTCCAGTAAACCATCTAAGGTAAACGAGGCAAATTGATTTGGGTCCGCCCCCAAAAATCCATAGATAGACTGAGCATAGTCACCAATAACGCCTACAATAGCTCCATTCTCGCCTAACGATTTGATAATTTTTGCCTGAATTGGGTTGGTGTCCTGGAATTCATCAATGAAAACATAAGGGAACTGTATTGCCAAAGTTCTGCTGATAAATGGGTATTTCTGTATGAGCTTGTAGCTGAAATAGAGAACATCGTCATAGTGCATATATCCTTTTTTCCATGCCAATTTTTTATAAACGACATATGCATTTTCATTCAAAGCATAACCCTTCTTACAGCATTTCTTAGGTGGATTCGCATAACATTTTAGACTGCCATCTTCTTGCAGCTTCCACTTTGCTGCCCTAATTGCTGTGAAAGTAGCATCTTGTTCAGCATAGTACTGCTTAACGGCCTTCCTTATTTCTTCAAAAGTATTATAGTCAGATAATATTCTGTCATCTTCGCCATTTAATAGTTCTATATTAAATCCTTCGTCTGTTGCGATAAAATGCAGATAAGGCTTAACTATATAGGCATAAAGGAAACTGTGGATTGTACAAGAAAGAACACGGCTTCTATCCTCATACATTCTGCCCATCAACGTGTCTGCTCCTACATTGGTATAGGAAAGGCAGGCGACCTTACCCATCTTCCCAAGACTTTCTGAGTCTTTCAGTACATGGGACACATGCAAGGAAAGCCAGTGAGTTTTACCAGCTCCTGGACCTGCTGAAACTCTAAAGTGGTGATTGATATCAATCCGTGAATCAGAACTTATCTCAATAACCATTCTAATGCATTGTGAATATAAGGTGGAACATTGAAAATCTTCTTATGTTCATTGCCTGCTTCTAGTTCAAAGTTTTCTTCTAAAGCGAGACAAAGTTCTAAAGCGTTTTCGCCTTTATCCAATGATGAAAGGTAGCGAGCAGCTATAAGATGACGTCTCTTTTCATCCTCTTCCCAATCAGTATTGTCAATAGAGGTCTTGACATCATCCCATTTCTTATTATTTTTCACTTTGACCTTTGCTTGTGCATAATCGCCACCCATCATGTTTTTTATCTCGGATTGATTCGACATAGATTCCGTAATCAGCAATTCAAGATCTGGATTACACAGAGCGAGTTCGTATTCAAATGTTTTACCTTTATTTGCATCTTGTGAAAAATACCTGATAGATGAATGATCCCTAAATGCATTTTCCTCCTCTTCTGCGTTCACAGAATATTCGTAATGCTCATTATCTTTATACAAATCAAATGGGTAACAAACTGTAAATTTACAATTTGCCTCTTTCTTCTTTCTTACAGGGTCTCTGTCTGTAATACATGCCACCTTTTTAGGTATTGCGTTTGGTGAAGACTCTATATTGAACAACTTTACAAAATGATTAAAATATCGACCATTAATATTTACTACTGCCACATGCTGATCTTCCAGTGATTTACCGTCATAGCGAGCAAGTGTGCTCATCAATAAATTTTCTGCAATACCTTCTACCAAAATAACTTTACGAGCAAAAAGCATGTCCGACTTTGTTGCATCCAAGAATCTTTGTACATAGTTCTTTGATTTTTTGTCTTCATCAGAATCTGTAAATACCTTACCTGGGTAGCAAACATTTGTGACACCATCCTCTCCCTTATGCAAACATATTATATTATCCAATTTTACTGCGGCAGTAATCTGCGAGGAGTGAGTTGTGATGAAAATCTGGCGCACTTTATGATCTACTTTTAGATTCTTGTCAAGAAATTTAAGAAACTTGTATTGCATGGCTGGATGCAAGTGTGCTTCAGGCTCTTCAATAGCAAGTATCGGATATACTTTGGCATTATCTCCCATATAGTTGCCATCAGCATCAGCCTGCATTTTGGCAAGCAAGAGAGACATATATATTAGGTTGTTATATCCCAAGCCATTATGTGTGGCTGAAATTTCAATGTCTTCGCCATACTTGATAATAAGTTTCAGTGCTGAGAATAAATCCTGCTCTGTCAATGTACTCTTAAAATCAGGCAATGCATTATTGAAAGATGCTCCTGTTTCATGTGCATAATCAAGCATGACATCTTTCCCTTCCGACAATCTTTCCAATAATGAAGTCATAAGAGCAGTCGCTTCATTACCGAAGTCATTCCTTACATCCTTTAATTCTGATTCCTTCTCTTCTTTCGTCTTGTCCCCTTTGGTCTTTATTCCATAATCTATAAAGAAATTTAGCACATCCTTCAGCATGGTACTTCGCCCATAAAACATATCATCTTCTACGTTTCTCATAGCACCTAAAAATTGGAAGTCAAATCGTTCCAACTTGTCCATTTCAGGTTGAATAGGTGCATCCAATGGGCCCGCAAGCAATTTATATACATAATAGCGGAGAAAATCATTCTCAAGAATACTCCACCCATTCTTGATATCCTCCACATCTGCCATAGCTGCTTTATAATCATCTTCTTTTTCTGCTGGCAAATAAAACCGATAAGTCAACATCGCAGCATAGCCATTCTCCATATCAGTAAACCAGTTAGCAACCACTCTCAAATCCTCTTCTTGCTCATTATACTCAATGTTACTGTTTTTGAATGTTACTGATATTGTAACTGATGGTGACTGGCTTTTCAGATTTTCAAGAGAAATATCCCTATTGAAATCATTAGCATTTAGTCTCCTGTATCTATAATGTGGCTCTATTACCAATTGTAATGCCTTCAGTAAGTTTGTTTTTCCAGCATTGTTATGACCTATTAGGACATTGAGGCCATCATTAAATTCGATGTCCGAATCTTTAAAATTGCGGAATCCTTTTACTTTTATATGGGAAATGTACATATTTTTATTTATTGTAAATTTTATTTTCTTAACAGATTCTTAAAGTTAAATTTTCATAGCTCTAACTCTTTCATGCAACTCTGCCATTTTCTGCATAAGCACATCAAACTCTAAAGATTTGCCATAAATGAAGAAACGCCTCATATCGGCATAATCATCTCGCCATGCTTCCATAGCCGATTCCGGTATCATAAAGTTGATGGTTGATGGGGCATGTAAATCATAGTTTACATACTTCAAAGCATAATAAGCCTTACGATGCTCAACAATGGCATCATAAAGTTTGCGATTCGACAAAGCTTCTATGCCATATTCTGTATCCATCAGTTTTTCCAAATCATAAAGATGGCGTGACATTCGGACACTCCGTGGTTTTTCTTTTTGAAATTCTTCAGCCAAAAGGAATAGCTTCTCAAGGAATGTACGAGTAGGGACTACGGTTCTGACCAAACTATCTGCATCGGTATCTTCGCCATCAAAACTTTCACCTATTAGAGAATGGATTTGTCGTAATTCCGTAGGTTCATCCATTGAAAGACAACTAATCTCAATCTTTACACGTGGAGGAATATAATTTATCGTATCCTCAAGAATTGACGGATAGTGTAATAGAATTACCGTAGGATCTTTATCTGAATCTATCGGTCGCCATTCTCCTTCTTTATCTTGTACCTGAGATACATTCTCTATAGTGTAACCAGAAACTCCTATTTCTTTCAAGTTGACATCTAATTGAGCAGAAAGAGTCTCATGGATATACGCTCGTGACATTTTGCGTAATTTCTCACGCTGACTTTTACTAGTCTTCTCAATATCAAAGAATGAATGATTGATTGCCAAATCAATGTCTTCAGAGAAACGCTCTATGATATTAAAACCTTTTGACAACGATGTTCCGCCTTTGAAGATTAAAGAATCACGGCAATCTGTTTGGAATAATGCTTTCAGCGTAACTGTTACCCACCAGTCCTTTTCTATAGCTACCTGATTAACGCCAGGATGTCCAACCTCCGTCTGCTGTAACATTGCTAGACGGTCCACTATTTCATTGTTTAACCACAGTTTTCCCATAATTTAAGTTCCTTTTAAGCGGTTAGCATTGGTTTTATAATTCGTTTCATCCATGCAGGCATCATATCTACATCTTTGATTAAAGTCTCCCTATCTATTTCTTTTGATACCAGTTCTCGAATTATATTCAATTCACCTTCTCCTACATTCTCTTTTTTCAGAGCCTTAAGTGCTTGAACAAGTAGTGAAATAAGACGAGTTCTATAACAGAAGTTTTTGGGGACACCTCGTTTTAATACTACTTTCCTATTTGATAAAATTACTGTTCTTTCACTACCAGTAGTCAGGAATGTGTAATTCATCGGCACTTGAGTCGATAGCCCTAATGAATTCAATGCAGTCATACCTGATGGTAACACTTTTGCGTTATCTCGGGTTGCAATTGCTTGTACGATCTTATCGACAGAAGGAAGTACAATACCGAATCGACTTTTTCTTGGCTTAGTATATATTCCATGTGCAATTTTAACAAGAGTACCTTCATTTGTCAATTCAGTCAAAATACTACCAACAAATTCAGTGTGATATTCAGGGAAGTCTGAACGAAACAGGATACAATCTTCAGGCATCGCTTCTATACGTTGCTTGAGAGTAGTACTATCTATAGAATATTCATTTGTCATATCACCTTTGAAATTTTGACGATTTTTCAAATGCAAAGATACGAAAAGAATTCAAATTAATGATAAATTACCAAGTAATTTGTTCGTTAGCCTTGGAAATATATTTTGCTATGGCAATAAGAATGCTGTTTCTTTATATAAAACTACTTTTCTTATTGGTGTTCCAATTCTTTTTCGATTTACCGAAAAAGAATCGTACTTCTTTACACTATTTTGCCTCTTAAAAAATAAAACAATGGGAACTTTACGGTATCAATATATAACGTATCCATTATAGTATCATTGATTATCAGAATGGTAAATTTTAGACTTCGGTTCAAGTGTGGAACTGCATCGTATTTTCTCTTTTGACTGCAATGCAACTTTTGGGCTAAATCATACTTCTGAAACCTATACGAATGGTTAGGAAACTCTTGGGCAACTAAGTTCGACATCAAAGAGATTAAGAACGATTAGAATATCATCCTGTTTTTATCTTTTTATTGCATTATATTTTATACCTTTGTAGGCGAATATCAAACGGATTAAACATGGATAAACCAAAGAACCGAATAAAAGAGGTGCTTGAAGAAAAAGGCATCAAGCAGACATGGTTGGCGGAAAAACTCGGAAGGAGTTTTTGTATCGTCAATTCTTATGTTTGCAACAGACGCCAACCGAGTTTGGAGGTGCTGTTCGAAATCGCAGATATTCTCCAAGTTAACCCTAAGGATTTGATTGATGGTAAATAGAAAAAATATGGCAAAAAAGAATATACAATCTGTTGAGCCCAATATTGCAGATTTGGCAAATGGCTGGCTCAAATCCTATAAATTGGATTATAAACTCGAGCAAGAGTCTTTGAATGAAGAGATTGACAAAGCTCTTGAAGACTACTTCTCTAAAAATGGAGGTGCAGGAGGTAACCGCCCTGATGCCAAATTGCTTTTACAGGATAAGCTGTTGAACTGGTATCCGATACTTATCGAATACAAAGGATATAAAGACAGATTGGAAAAACTTGATGCCCAGGGTCAAGTGGAAAACAAAACGGCTAAAAACGAACCGAATTTCAAGCATATCAACTCATATGCCGTAAATGGTGCGGTTCACTATGCGAATGCCATACTTCATCATACCAGCTATACCGACATTATCGCTATCGGTATGACGGGATATAAAGATGAATTCGGAGCGTTGCAACATCAAATAGGTGTATACTATGTTTCCAAAAGCAACTTTGGTATCGGACAAAAGGTTGGGGAATATTCGGATTTCTCATTTTTAGCACCCGCTAATTTTGAAAAATTCATTGAAAAAGTCAATGCTCTTAGCCTGACCCAAGAGGAAATAGACAGAATCAAAGAGCAACGAGAGAAAGAAATTACTACGAGTTTAACCAAACTCAATAATGAGATTTACCAACACGAGAAAGGGCTTGGCGAGAATGACAGGGTCTATCTGGTTGCAGCATCGATCATCGCAACACTCGGTATCCCCAACAAGGTATCTCCGCTTGAAAAGTCGGATTTAAAATCCTCGACAGAGCAAGGTAACACGGATGGCGATATAATAGTGAGAAAGATTCGTGCGTTTTTGAATGAGAAGCATTTACCTGATGAGAAAAAGCAACTTATCATTCGGACTCTGGAGAACACCTTGACAACGGATAATATCAACCGACCGGAAAAAGGGGAAAGCCAACTTAAAAGGGTATTTGTCAAAATTGTAGACACCTTGGGTATTTACTATAAAATCGGCTTGACCACCGATTTCACAGGAAAGCTCTTCAATGAAATGTACAGTTGGCTCGGTTTTACACAAGATAAATTGAACGATGTTGTCTTAACCCCATCTTATGTTGCAACATTGTTGGTGAGATTGGCTCGGGTTACCAAAGATTCCTATGTCTGGGATTTTGCCACAGGTTCTGCGGGATTATTGGTTGCGGCAATGAACGAAATGTTAGTTGATGCAAAAAATAGCATACACTCTCCAGAAGAACTTGCAGCGAAAGAAGCGGGAATCAAGGCCAATCAGCTACTTGGATTGGAATTGCTTCCGAGTATCTATATGCTGGCTGTTCTCAACATGATTCTGATGGGGGATGGTAGTTCGAATATCTTAAATAAGGACTCGTTAAAGGATTTCGATGGTAATTATGGTTTTGGTGCGGTTAATGCAAAATTTCCGGCCGATGCTTTTGTCTTGAATCCTCCGTATTCAGCGAATGGCAACGGAATGAATTTCGTTGAAAAGGCCCTTGGAATGATGAACAAAGGTTATGCGGCTATTATTATTCAAAGTTCGGCAGGTTCTGGCAAAGCGAAAGAGTACAACAAAAGAATATTAGAAAAGAATACACTTCTTGCGAGCATCAAGATGCCCATCGACTTGTTTATCGGCAAATCGAGTGTACAGACGAATGTCTATGTATTCAGGGTTGGAGAAGCTCATACAAAAGATGATATAGTGAAGTTTATAGACTTTTCGAATGATGGCTATACGCGCACCAATCGTAAAAAGGCCAGTTGTAATCTGCGGGACACCGACCATGCCAAAGAACGCTATGAGGAAGTCGTAAACTTGGTGCGTTTCGGTAAAAAGAAACTGAAGTATCTCGCAGATACAGATTATTACGAAGGTACTATCGACCCCAATAATGGAGCCGACTGGAATCAATCGGCTCCGATCGATACCAAACCTACCTTGCAGGATTTCAAAAAGACGGTTGCTGATTATCTTGCATGGGAAGTGTCCAATCTTTTGAAACGCCAAAAAGTCGAGGAGGGCGGCCTGGGAAAATAGATGCCCCGCTTAACAAGAAACTATCCGAGGTTAAGTGGGGCGAATACAGATTGGGGGATTTATTCGAGGTCAACTCTTATACAAAAAGATTTGATGCAAATAAAGTAATTGTATTAGAGGACGGGAAATATCCGTATGTAGTACGGATGAGCAATAACAATGGGCAAAAAGGATATATAGACGAAGATGAAATATATCTTAACGAAGGTAATACCATCTCGTTTGGCCAAGACACGGCAACGATGTTCTACCAAGAGCGCCCTTATTTTACGGGGGATAAAATCAAAATATTAAAAGCCAAATTCAGAGAATTCGATAAGAGCAATGCTCAATTCTTCCTGACAACTATGGCCAAGTCCTTTGAATCTTTCTCGTGGGGAAGATCCAGTTTTAGTGTAGACATTATCGAAAAACAAATAATCTCATTACCCGTAAAAGGTGGAACAATAGATTTTGATTTCATCAGCTCCTTTATAGCGGAGCTGGAAGCGGAGCGTATAAAGGAGCTGGAAGCCCATTTAACTGTTACGGGACTTAAAGATTATATTCTGACAGAGGAAGAGCATAGTGTTCTTGATAGCTATGAAGATTGGGAGTGGAACACATTTAATCTTGAAGACTTATTCGGTAAATCGACACGAGGTAAACGCCTGAAGAGTGCAGACCGAATCCCGGGAGAGTTGCCTTTTGTAACGGCCGGTGAAGCTGACGAAGGCATATCTGATTTTATCGGAAATGATGTGGCTATTTTCTCTGAGAATACTACTACGATAGATATGTTTGGTTCTGCGAAATATAGGAATTACAAATATGGCGGAGATGATCATGTTGCAGTCGTACATACAGAAACTTTACACCAATTGGCTTCGATTTTCGTCACATCGGCAATCCACAAATCGTCACACAGCGGGCAATTCGATTATTCCAAGAATTTCTATGCAAAAGATGCAGATGCGTTGAATATTCAGTTGCCATCTCGTGGTGGACGGCCCGATTACGAGTGTATGGCAACATTTATTTCTGCCGTACAGAAAATAGTTATAAAAGATGTGGTTCTCTTTGCCGATCGAAAAATCGGAATGGCTAAAGAAATTGTGAATAAATAATTCGGATATGAGTAACAAGAAATATGCTTTCATTGATGAATTCGGAGCCTTCGGGTATGATTTTGAAAATCCGGGATGTACTACCCATTTCTTGATTGGAGCAGTTATCGTAGACGAGAGTAATCTTTTGTTTGTATCAGAACGTGTTGAGAATATTCGGAAAAAATATTTCCAACAAGGAGAAATAAAATCCAGTAAAATTGGAAGGAATCATAAAAGACGTGTTTCTATTTTGACCGAGCTAAAACAACTTCCTTTTCATGTATTTGCATTTGTATGTGATAAACGAAAAATATATGAAAATTCTGGGCTCAGATATAAACAATCATTTTATAAATTCTTGAATAACATCGTGCATCAAGAATTGAGAATTTCGTATAATAACTTAACGATTACTGCAGATGAAGTTGGAGGTAATGATTACCTTCAATCTTTTGCAACGTATGTTAGGTCAAAGGAGATACCTCTTGATTTATTCGACAATAGCTTGTTTAGGTTCGAGAATAGTAAACATAGCATTATTATACAAGTCGCTGATATTGTATGTGGTTCCCTTGCATATAATTATGATATAAGGAAAATATCAGAATCTGACGGTTATAATTACAAATCCGTATTAGGGGATAAGATATTAAGAATAAAAGAGTTTCCTGAAACTTTTGATACATTCAATGTTTCTCAAAATGACTTGAATCCTGAGTATAATCCGCAAATTGCTGACATCTGTTATAGGAAGGCTAAACATTTTATAGAAACACATAATAATACAGACGATGACGAAGTCAAACAGCAAATTGCAGTATTGAATTATCTCCTGTTTAGATTTATGAACAAATCGCCAAGGAAATATATTCCCACACAAGAACTTATTACCCAATTAGTGTACTTAGGATATGATAGATTATCACTTCAGACTTTTCGGAATAAAATCATAGCAAAACTTCGGGATAATGAGGTTATAATATCAAGCAGTTCTGGTGGATATAAAATACCATCAACGGAAAAAGAATTGTATGACTTTGTCAATCATGGCAAAAGTATTATCATGCCAATGTTAGCACGATTAAAAACATGTAACGATGTTATTCGGATGGGAACGAATGGTGAAATAAATTTATTCGAAAAAGCAGAATATCATTCACTTGCAAAAATGTTTGATACAACTGAGCAGTAAATAATATACATGTATGATGGACTTCGAAGAATACATACGCCAAGGCGAACCGCAGAAACGGGAAAAAGGATATGCGTGGCAGACTGCAATCGGTTTGCAGGCCGTCGACGGGCTCAAGCCATCCGACTATCTGATTGAAACCGCCCGAAAAGATATTGAAGGTGAAATTACGATTGATGAAGCGGAACAGCTCATAAAAAGCTACTACCAGTCGAAAGAAGCGCGTACACCCGAAGAGGCAGAAACGCATGAGGCGGATACGGCATCGACCAACATCCGCCGACTTCTTACCGAGAAAACCTTTGCTTTTACACTTGTCGGGCTGACATCAATTCATCGTCGGATTTTTGACGGAGTTTTCAAATTTGCGGGGCAAATTCGCGACTACAACATTACCAAAAAGGAATGGGTGCTGCGCGGCGATACGGTGCTGTATGTTTCCGCGCCCGATCTCCGCAAAGCGATCGAATACGACTTGGAACAAGAACGCCAGTTCGACTATTCAAAAGTGGACAGGAATGGATTAGTGAGCCACATAGCCAAGTTCGTATCGGGATTGTGGCAAATCCATCCGTTCGGCGAGGGAAATACCCGAACGACTGCCGTATTCACGATTCTCTATCTACGTTCTATGGGGTTTGACGTAACAAACGACCTGTTCGCCAATCATTCGTGGTATTTCCGTAATGCGCTGGTACGTGCCAACTACCAAAACGTGCAAAAAGGCATCATGCGTAATTCCGAATATTTGGAGCGTTTTTTTTGCAATCTGTTATTGGGTGAAAACAATGAGTTGCGGAATAGGTATATGGTGGTTAATGCTCCGGAAGAGCTGACGGCAAAACAAGCCCAGCAAATCGACCGTACAAGTACCGAACAACCTGCCGTACAAGTACCCGAACAAGTTTGCGCTTTGTTGTTGGCTTTGTCAAACGAACAATTATCGTTAAAAGTATTGATGGAGAAAGTCGGTCTGAAACATCGTCCGACATTTTTGGAGAATTATATAAGTCCCGCTTCCGAAGACGGTTTTCTCAAGGTGCTATATCCCGACAAGCCCAATCACCCGAGACAAAAATACCTGCTTACGGCAAAAGGGCTGGCTCTATATAACGAAATAAAGAAAATGCAATAGTCTTGATAATTGCTTCCATTATGAACCTTTCCATCTTCATAGCGATATCCTTTTGTGACATTTTTATCGGATAGCTTTCGGCGGTTGGAGCTGTTTCTTGCATTGGACGTTTGCCAAAGCCGATTTGATCCGGGTTTGTCCGTTTGCCACGAAATTCATTTCGGGGGAGCCTAATACCCCGTCCGACATTCGTCGTCGGATGGGTTGCCATACAATCTGCAAGCAGAGGCGGTGGGATTATCCGATATATGACAGATTATGGAATGGCAGTCAAATAGACAAACAACCTTTTCCTGTCGGAAGATTTCAGACCTTAGTTCACGAACAGGTTTCGACCGACAAAAGGGAGTAAAAAGAATTGTTACCCGTAATTGTTTCTCGCGGGTTAAGAATGGGTTTGCTTCTCCGACATAATCCGTTCATTTCTCAGCGGTCGAGTTACGACCTTTTCCTTGTCGATAATGCTACCGGCATTCGAGTGTAAGAATCCAGTTTTAGAGTACGATTTCGGTCATCAAAGTTCAACTGCATTTCTTTTCAGATGTTTGCACGAAACGGTTTACTTTAGTTTTCTTGCCCTATATATAGAGAAATACTAAACTAAAC
>OGLG01000739.1_pt1 | contig 23790 bp, 24 predicted proteins | sample 1572621 | NCBI WGS metagenome assembly OGLG01 (sample SAMEA2581912, study PRJEB24529) | metagenome | biome: Human gut stool | place: China | collected 2011 | reverse complement strand
TAAATTTCAACGCGATATGCGTAAAAATCGGTAGCCGCAAAAAGTTCTGATAATGCGACTCGTCCACAAATATGTGATCTATACCCATTTGCTTAAAGTCAACGACGGCATCCTTGTTCTGCTCCATCTGGTATTGGATAGTGGCAATCTTGGCTGTCAGGTTCTCCTTACGCTTGATAAGACCTTTGAGCATACCACGCGACACATCATGCCCTTGTTGCTTCACCACTTCGAGGTTTTCCTCAACTGTATCAAGTTCAGCCTGAAGAATCTGCTGCTGCATCTCCGGCGACTGCGGTATCTTGCCGAACTGGTCGTGCGACATTATCACGCAGTCATAGTCGTTGTTCTTTATATTGTTGAAGAAATCCACACGCTTGTCAGCCTTGAAACTCTTTTCATCGGCGAACAATATCCGGGCGTTGGGATAGGCAGACTGATATGTCATGGCAATCTCGGCTACATTGGCTTTCAGACCGATAATCATCGGCTTGTGTGCCAGTCCGAGACGCTTCATTTCATGCGCTGCAATGCACATTATCAGTGTTTTACCTGTCCCACAGGCTAAGCACGTAGCGCCTTGCCGTCCTTTCAGACGGCAGGTTTCCACATACTCGCCACCGAACCGTACGTACACGTCTCCATGTATACGGCTCTCCATGTTCATTCTCAGTCTATTAGTGTGCATGAATTTTGCAATAACAACATTCACATACTGCCATTGTTTTCCTTTTTCGGGCAATCATGAATTTTTCCCATGGTTGTTTGCCCTCCAAATCCTTGAGCTTACGGACATGTACCATTTTAAGGTTTTCCTCCGCTCCGCAGTATTCACACTTACCTGCCTTCAACCTTGCCATTAGGCTTGTAGGTTGCATGGCACGGTAGCTGGGCTCGATGTGCGCATCATCAATGCGTGCATCTTTCTTTCGCTTGAACCCGTCATGATAGAATTCACGTGTATGCACTTTGCCCTTGCTGTCCTCATACTCCACTCTGAAGATTTTATCCCTCGTATATTTGCGGATAATCTTTCTTAGGGTGGAATTGTACTTGGATGACAGAGTCTTACACATGCTTTCTTTCATGATTCCATGAAACTTGCCGAGGATATTGACATTATTGGCTATACAGTAATAATTGTAAAGTCCTCTGATTTCAGAATTGTATCTGTTCAGAATTTCCAGATCATCATTACTGCGTAGATAGGGGCGTGAGGTGGATTCCCATACTTCCTTGCCGTTTTTTACTGTTATCTGCATTGCCCCGTATTCAAGAAGTTTCTTTCTCATAACTTCCATAGGCATTCTGACAACTGTCTTATGGTCAAGTGAGCGTTTGGGAAGTCCCTTTGCGCCTTTAGCCGTGCTTGTCTTCTCCGTGTTGCGGATAGTGACCTCATAGCCAAGGAACTTTGCTGCGTCATGCCCGTTGGTTATCAGTGTCTTCTCATCAGAGAGTTGCAGTTTCAGCTGTTCAAGCAGGAAGATTTTTATATCCTCCTTAATCCTTACGCAGTCTTCCTTGCTTCCGATGACACTGATAAGAAAGTCATCAGCATAGCGCACATACCTCATGCGTCTGAAATCCTCATCCATATCAAGGGTGGCAGGCAGTTTTTGCATTTCCCTATGGTGGAATTTTATCTCCTCCATGAGCGCACGTCTTTTCTGCTCATCCTTTTCGGCTTTAAGTTTCCTTACTCGTTTGTCCTTGCGGCTCGCTATCCTTTTGTATTCGGGATTGCGTTTCCGCGCCTTGCCCTTGTTGAACTTCGAGATATATTCCACCATATACTTATCCAGCTTATCAAGGTAGATATTCGCCAGTATAGGACTAATGATACCTCCTTGGGGAGTACCATTGTAAGTATGGTGAAATGTCCATTGTTCCAGATATCCTGCTTTCAAGAACTTACGAATAAGACGGAGGAAACGCTCGTCCGAGATGCGCTCCGAAAGAATCCCTATCATAATATCATGGTCGATATTGTCAAAGAATCCTTTGATGTCACCCTCTATGAACCATCTCGTACCGTCAAATCCTTCCATGATTGAAGCCATTGCCGTATGGCAACTGCGATGCGGTCTGAACCCGTGGGAGCATTTTTCAAAACTGCCCTCGTAGATGGATTCAAGAATCATCTGCACGACTTTCTGAACGAGCTTGTCCTCAAAGGCAGGAATACCGAGAGGGCGTTGCTTGCCGTTCTTCTTGGGGATGTAAATTCTCTTGGCAGGGTGCGGTTGATAACTTTCATCCCGCAACTTGGCAATGATGGACTTTATGCGTTTGACGCTCATGCCACTGATGGTCTGACCGTCTGTGCCTTTCGTCATGTTGCCCGTTTTATGGGACATCATCTGATAGGCATCCGCATACAGATTCTCGTTGAACAGCAATCGGTAAAGCCGTTCAAACTTGTAGTTTGGGTTTTGGCTGTGTCCAGCCAGACTGTTTAATACATTCTCAGAATTTCTCATAATGTCTCACACATCATTCGTTAAACATATTAAAATAATAAACACTGTCTTCCTTCGCCATGTACGAGGCTTTCCCTCGCTCGGACTACTACGAAGACTCTGTTACCTTGCCGAATATTCAGGGAACGATATTCCCATAGCCTACCTCTATAGGCGTTTCGGTTTAGGTAATCCCCATTTAGACATATAGCAACATAACATGATAGATTGTCGGATGCGACGTTCGCCCTTTTCCGCTTATCGCGGCTGACCTGCAATCGGTTTTCGGCTCTCATGCCCGAAGTCGGTAGGCAGAAGTATTGCAGAACGACCGTATTAACTATCTTCGGTCGATGCTTACCATTTAGCGTCTTGGACTGTCGTTCAAACAGTGTAGTCTTCATCCTCATATCTATCGTTTCATTTAGACATTCAGTAGCAGCACGATAGTTAGCTGACTTATGCCGTTTCCAACATGCGACACTCCCCACCGCCTTTCGGCTAAGTGGATAAGTTGGCTAATGACCGGCGTTGAAAACCCTTGCCGGGTAGGTTGCTAATCCTACATTTACTATATGCCCTTATGGGCGCAGGACCTCGTGGTCGGCTATACCCCCGCCGTTCTGCAGTAGCATCCATACGCAATCCTTCTGCGACTGGTATATGGCGTTCACACCCAGCTTGTCGCCGAGTAATTTCATGTTCAGTCCGGGCAGTGTCTGGTGGCTTCCGTCGTAACGAGGGCGTGCGAAACAGTTGAAGCGGCGGTTATACATATCCACCAGACGCTCCTTGAACTCGTCGGACTGCCCGTTTAGCCAAGCGGTGAAGCCGTCGCGGATTTCGTCAATCTTGTTGCTTGCAAGCTGTATCGCCTCCGGATCCGGCACGAGGATGTCTTTATCGTTGGCGTCCTTGCCGATTGATTTCTTGATTTCCGGGGTAGTGTTGTGCAGGGCGTGGCGCAGGAGTGCCATGCCGTCGTACCGTCTGAACTGTCCTTTGACGCAGTATTCGTGATTTATCTTCGCGTTTCTGTGCGACTCCGTGGCCGAATATGTATCAAGAGCCGAGGAATAGGCGATTTTAATCCCGGTTTCATAGAGATACGACATATATTCGCCATAGATTGTCGGCGGTATCCAACGCTCGCCGAAATTGAAGTCCAGTTCCTCGTACTCGATACGCCGGGGAAATGCCTCTTTCAAAGCGGCGAGAGAGTTTTCCACCCGTTTGTCGTGGCTGTCAGTGTCGGCGATCCATTGCTCTATAAGATCGGCTTTCCTCACGACATTACCGGCAAGGAAACGGTCTGAAATCTCGTATTCGTTTACAAGCGGATTGTAGAATATGCGCCCTTCAAGATTATCCACAAGCTGCTGCTCGTCCATATCCACAAGACCGCCCATATAGCCGAAATCAATCGTGCCATACTTGTTGAGCGATGCGGAGAGTGCTTCCAGTGGCGTATTCACAGATGTCACCTCGTCAACGGCGAAAGCCACGGGGTGATCGAAGATGTCAGCCTTTATGAAAAGACCGTTGTCGCCGCGCTCCAGAGCGAGGGCGTCACACCCGTTGGCGTCCATCTTGATGAGTTTCACGTTCTCGCGCTCGTTAAGATGACCGTATCTCTCCACATATTCGTCATAATACTGGTTGAGATGCTCGCGCAAATCTTCAGACTGCTCGTGTGTTTCAGCCTCGTAATGATAGAGCTGCTGGTATGTTTCAGACAGGGTTATATACAGCATGGCGCGCTTCATCTGTTCCTCTTTCAGTGCCAGAGGCGTGAACGTGGCACCGATTTTCGATACATCTGTGAGAAAACCTACCTGCCCCCTGTCACACACCATAGAGCCGTTCTTGTGGAAGAACATAATGTCCTCGGAGAAAGGTCGCGGCGACATATCAGGCTCTTTTGATGTTTCTTCAATCGGTATAACCGTGCGCTTCTTTACGCCGGACGGTACGCCGGGAATGAAGTCACCCTCGGTCATTTCTATATACGGCCCGTCGGGAGCAACGGGATTTTTCTCGCGCTCCATCCGTATGCGCTGCGCCTCCTGCTCCGCAAGTTGTCGGTGGGCAATCTCCATCATCGTGGTGTAAAAACCGTTGATAGGCGGATTTTCGTCCCAGTCAAGTGAGCCATACAATTTCAGTTCTTCCGCTGTGAGCGGTCGATTTATGCTTTGTGGCTTTTCAGTTTCTACGGTAGTACCCTTTACCGCAGTTGCAGAGGGCTGAGTAGTCTTATGGGACTGCGCTGTATTGGTCGCTGTCGATTTCTGCGCTTTCGGCAATCCCTGTTTATTGTTCTTGCGCTTCTTCTTGGCACCGGGAATCTCCACAAGCTCACCGAAAAGATTATACATCATAATCTTCGGGTCATAATCTTCGGGATTGTCGGGAATGGGCGGTATATAGCCGTTGGTTTCTATTTCCATAGTGTCCTGCGACAACGACGGCTCCGGCTTGATTTCTTCTGCCTGCACATCAATAACGGGAGGTTCCGGCTTTACCTTTTTAGTCGTATTCTTCGGCTTATGTTCAACCGGGTGTACCGATACTTTTTTGCCGTTATACAAGTCAAGATTGAGATTGCGCCCAAAAGCGGCATAAAGGATTTGGCGCATATCGTCGCCTATGCCCTCGACACCGCCGCTATGTGAATACACAAGAGCCGGTTTGCCGTATGGATCGGTGTCCTCCTTTACCCCGGTGCATACAATCTGCCTCGGATTTTCCATAAAATAGCGGTTGTTGGGTATGCCTGTCTTTTCGTCGCTAAACGCCTGCATGAAAAGTTCCTCGTCACGGGTGAAGCCTGTCTTGCCGGAGCGTTTCTGCAAGATGATAAGATCGCTGCCGACCTCGGTGTTGGCGGAATCGGTGAAAGTGTTGTTGGGTAGCCGGAGTGCCGTCACGAGATTTGCCTGCTTCATAAGCTCCATGCGCACAAACGGACTCTTGCCGTTCATCACTCCCTGCGATGTGATAAACGCCATGATGCCGCCCTCGCGCACGGTGTCCAGTCCTTTAAGAAAAAAGTAGTTGTGGATTGCCGATACCGACTTGCGGTAGGCAAGTTCCTTGCGTGTGGCATATTCAGGATCAGGCACCGATATGTCGCCGAATGGGATATTGGACGACACGACATCAAAATAGCCGTCATAGTCATGCCCGATTTTCTCAAAGCCCTCGGTGCGCACGGTTGTCCGGGGATACAGCTGCGACAGGATAAGACCAGTCAGTGCGTCTTTTTCAAATGCTATTCTCTCGCCGTACAGGTTTATCCATGTGAAGGCATCCACAAACGCGCCGCTCCCCGCGCTGGGGTCAAGAAAGCGTTTCGGCTCCACGCCGGCATACTGCAAGCTCTGCGAAATAGCCTCCACAACGTGTTTGGGTGTATAGAAGGCGGTCAGCACGGAAGCCTTCAGGGAATCCATGTAACGTGAGAACTCCCGCTCGTCATTTGAACATTCGCGTATGAGCCTGCGAAGCTCAACGGTAGGGGCAAAAAGCTCACGGTCAGATTTGGTCCAGCGCGCTGCGTCGGCAAGTTCATCGGCGGGGAATAGAATACATTTCAGACCACCGAACCCGGCATAGCGCGACAGGGTATCCCACTCGGCATCGTTGGCGGGTCTTTGCTCGGCACTGAGGCGGAACGCCGTGCGTATCGCCTCTATGTTGTCACGCAATTTCTGCAAGCGGTTATAAGCCATGATCCTCGCAGAATTGTGTGATACGTCCGATGAGTATGTCGCGTTTCGCGTCCAGTTCCTCGCGGTCTATGCCTACCTGCGTGCGGTCGAAGCCGTCAAAGAGATGCGGCATATTGTCCAGCACCCATCGCGCCCAGTAGTGGGCGGCAGGTTCGTAATCTACATTCAGCGTGTCGCCGAACTGCTCAAGCAGGATGTCGGCCACGATGTCGAACTCCGATTCACCGATGTTGGTGAACAACACGGCGCGGGCCTGTTCATCAGCCTCCGGCACGCTTGCGCCGTGGCGTCGCGCTTCCTCGTATGTGTCAAGGGCGCGGTCCGCGTTGGCGGCTATCTGCGGGTGGTCGGTCGGGATGTCGAAATTGTTTTGCGAGAGGTATCGCAAAAGATACAGACGGTAATAGTCGAGGTCTAAATGGCCTCCTATGATTTGTAACATGGGGATTGTGGATTAAGTGGTGGTTTTGTTATTATTATTTGGGGTCGAAAAGGTGGCGCAGTGCCGGGTCTGACATTATGCGCTCTTTCTCGTCGGCGATGATTTGGATCACATCGGCTTTCACCTGCTCGTAGTTGCGCTGTATTACAGCCTTCATGCGCGACTTGTCTGGTGTGTCGTCCTTGAAATCGGTCAGTATGGGTATAGGCTTGTATCTCGATGTTTCAGCCTTAACTTTCGCGCTGTCTATGACAATCTCGGCATGAAATATCTTCTGGTCTATGCGCTCGTTTATGTTGTCGCAGACCGCGCCGACGAACATTCCCTGTGTCAGAGTTGAAATCTTGCTCGGCGGGATAAGGCTGTCCATCTGCGTGTTTATGGAATGGCTCACATCCTGACGGTTGATGGATATTGACTGCCGCTTCTGGAGAACCTTGCCGAACCGCTCTGACAGGGTCTTGGCGGTTTCTCCCACGACTTGCCCGGAAAAGATGTTGCCGACGGTATTCATCACCACCGCCGCCTCCTTGTCGCCATAGTCGCGTTTGAGCTGGGAGAAGTCCTGAAAGCCGAGGCAGACAGCAACCTTGTTGCTTCGGGCGGTGGCTATGAGATTGTCGAGGCCCTTGAAATATATCGTGGGCAATTCATCTATGATAACCCCGCTTTTGATCTTGCTTTTCTTGTTTATGATTTTGACAATACGGGAATTATACAGTCCGAGTGCCGCGCCATAGATATTCTGGCGGTCGGGATTGTTGCCCACGCATAGGATTTTCGGTTCATTCGGGTTGTTGATGTCGAGTGTGAAATCATCGCCGGTCATAACCCAATAAAGCTGCGGTGAAATCATACGCGACAACGGGATTTTCGCCGACGCGATTTGCCCCATCAACTGCTCCGCCGCGCCTCCCTGCCATGCGTCCATAAACGGCGACAAGTAGTTTTCCAGCTCCGGGTAGCTCGTGAGGATGGGGAACAAATCTTCATAACGGCGGTTGAGCAACTCAATAGCATGGGGGAAGGTACAGTACACCCCATTCTTATACAATTTCAGGAAATAGATAATTGCCGCAAACAGTACAATCGGTGACTCTACAAAGAAATCTCCCTGTTTCTGCACCCAATTTCGGTTCAAGTTCATCATTATGGTATAGCTGCTCTCGTATGCGTCGGCAATATCGGTCATAAAGTCGGGGTGTATCGGGTTGCACCTGTGGCTACGCTCCGGATCATCAAAATTTATCATGTAGAATTTCGGTTTGACTTTGCCGTAACCGTCCTTGTGCGTCAGCAGATGGTTGTAGGCTATCTCGCTCAAATCCGGGCTTTTGAAATCATAGATATAGCCGCTGTAACCTTTCTCTATCATCTGTTTTATGAAGGAGTTGATTACGGCGTAAGACTTGCCGGAACCGGGTGTGCCAAGCACGATTGTGGCGCGGAACGGGTTGACGACATTTATCCAGCCCCTGTGCCATTTCTTCTCAAAGTAGAATCTGGTCGGCAGGTTTATGGAATATTCGTTGTCCATAAGCTCCGTTTCCTGCATGAAGCTCTCGTTCTCGTCGTTGAAACGGTCGTCCATCATGTTGTTCTTCAGCATACGTCCGGCCCATATACCGCCCATCATCAGGCAGATGTAGCCCGTGACGGTGGTGATTATATAGGTGTAGCGCATACCGGCGTCGAGTGTCCACCAGTTCAGCAGGAACAAGACGGTGCCGATACCAAGCATTATCCAAATGTGTCGCCATGTGATGTTTTCGCTCCTTACGCCTCTGGTGCCGAAACACGACAGACCGAGAAGCAGCAGCGCGAAAAGTTTGGCGTTGAAGGTTGTGTTGAAAAGTCCGCAGGTGCGGTTGAAGTTGGCGCAGATCTTATGGACGGTCGAATAGAACCAGCCGCTGTCCACGGTTTCCACGCGGGTGAACCAGTAAAGGTTGGCGACAACCAGCACGATACTGACTGCCCGCAGGAAGTCCATGATCTTTGCCAACGCTCTGAGGTCGTCCTCTTGTTGGCTCATAATAAAATGTGGAATTAAGGATTAAAATTTGGGGCGACGCCCTTTCTTCTTCTTTCGCTGCATACGGCGGCGGAATTCTTCCTCGTCGGGATTGAACGACTGTCCCGGCTGGAACAGGTCAAGACCCGGAAGCGTGAAATCGCTGTCGCCGTAATCCGTGGCGGAGTGGGAAGTGGCAGATTGATGTTGGCTGCCTGTGGAGTGCTGCTGCCCATCTGACGGTGTATGAGTGTCAGCGGTTTGGGATTGAGTATCCGAATTGTGGTCGCCGTTCTGCTGCGGTTTAGGCACAATAACGGAAGTGTCGGGAACCGGCACACCGTTTGTCGCCTGTTGATTGTTGAAACGCTCATTAAGGGCATTTGCCGAGAACTGTTTGCCGAGTCTGGAGCCGTTCAGTACCGTCATGGTGTTGTGGTCGATGAACGTAACGCCGTATATGCGCCCCTCGTCGGTGTAGCGGAAAACAACATCTATGCCGCAGTCCTTCAGCTTGGATGTGAAATCGTCTTTACCTGTTGATTGAGCGAGGCAGTCCGCAACCTTGCGTTTAGTGGGAGCAAGGTCAATCTTGTCCTTCGCTTTCTCGAAACGGCTGTCGATTGCCGTTCTGCTTGCGAATTTGCCGAGGCGTGAAGCCTTGAACGGATTGGCGATAACCTTACCTTCGTTGTCGGTTGCGAAATACACCAGACCGTGATACACACGACCGTTCACTCTGCCGTCGGTCTGCTCACACTTTATATTATATAAGGAGAGAACGGCGTTATACTCGCCCATAGTCTGAAATTTGTATCGCATACCGACCATTTTAACGGTGTTGGCAACCTGACGCTTGATGTCGCCGGAGGGGTCAACCTTCTTAATCGGCATATCGGGAGTGATTCTTTCGCGCTGCGCCTTGTGGAGATCGTATTTCTCCTCCAGCTCGGTGGTGATTTTCTTGCTTCGCCGGAACAGAAAATCCTGATTGAGCCGCTTGCCCTGCTCGTTGACATTGACAGTCACTATATGGATATGGTGCCTGTCTATGTCCTCGTGCTTGTAAATTATGAAAGGCTGCTCCCCGAAGCCGAGTTTCTCCAGATATTCACGGGCGAGGATTTCAAAATCCTGATCCGTGAGCTTATCATCCGGGTGCGGATTGAGCGATATATGAAGGACAGGCTTTTTTGTCCGCCCCATCATCGGCATGAACTCTCTGAAATTTTCGGCAATACGGCCTATGTCGATTTGCCCGTCTGCCGGAAGAATGATTTTATTGGCTCCCAACAGACGGCCTTCCTCCTTGTTGATTTTCTCGGAATTGTATGCCAGCGCGCCATAGAGCGAGGAACCTATCGAGATTTTTGCGACCATTGTTCATCGAATTTTTCAGACAGAGCCATGACATCGGTCATCACGGCAATCATGTCGATTGTGGCTTTCTCCAGCTTGTAGAGGGATGCCATTGCTTTCTTTTCGGTGAAATTGGCGCGAAGTTCCTTCACAACGAGGTTGTAGTTTACCCCGATTGTGCGGTACTGGCAGAAGAATTCGGATAGTTTGGCGCAATAGACAGCAAGCGATTTATCGGTGGTCAGTACCCTGAAAGGCTTGCCGAAGATGAGCTGCTTGATGAAAGTGGCCTTGACAGTCGCGTTTGCCCTTTCCATCATCCGGGACAATTCATCCCATTCGAGGTCGTCAAAACGTACCTTGACGCAGTGGCTGCACTTGTTGGCAACCGGAGGCCGTCCGCCCTTGTTAACGAAATCAGTCATAAAATGTGGATTATAAGTGGTGAGTGCATCAAGGGTGTCAATGCCTACGCAGTAAAATCGAGGGATATTCGACTTTGGAGATATATCCTACATAGCAAGGTCGTTTCGTGTGGACTGCCGGTCCCTCGAAACCTTTTCGGACCCCGAAAAGACACCTTGCTATGTCTATGTGGACATTCTTCCTTAATAGAAAATCGGCAATGTCAGTCAATGATGCCCGGTATCATTATGATGACAATGAGAAAAGCCGCTTTTCATCGCCCGGAGGAAGAAAATCACCGTGATGCTGATATAAAGATACGAAAAAAATCCCTGATTTGCCAGCGATGAGATAAAAATTCCGATAATTAAGAAACAGGCGATGTAAGCAGCAAAAAAATCTTCACGGCGAAATGTTAAAAATTCAGCCGAGTTTTTTGGACATAGCCGGACATAGTTGGACATAGCCGGACAATGTTCTTAATCACAGCAAATTAGTTTATTTTTAGATTTGCCAGTTTGCAGAATTATTTGTTTCTTTGTGTAAAGATTGACAGTTAAACCTGCCTTCAAGGAGTTCAACTTACAGATTTTATTATAGAACTATCCATTGAACTGCAAGTATGATTTTCAATCTGTCTTGAGAACATTGGTTTTATTGATAGATATATCTGCTTTTAGACAAATCTGTATCCTTCCTTAAAGTTCAACTTATAGATATGGAATTGGAACTGTTTAATGAACGATAAAGATACAGTCTTATAAATTTATGTATCTGCAATATTATTTACTGTTTGATTGACAAATCTATTTATCTATAATTCATAGCTTGATGGCTTCAAGGCTTGTCAGCTATGGGTTACAGACAGAATACACCACTAAACTCCACATCCAAACCCGAACCAGACATGACTGACGAACCCAACCATTTCCGGCTCACTTAGCCGATGCCCTCCCGACAGCGGAGGAAGGTCGCCACGGGCGACGGAGATAGCTGTAACCCTTTCCGCATAGTCTGTGCCGGCACTGCTTCGCGCCGATGGAAGCCCGGTCTGTCCGTGTCAGAAGATACGCTGACGGCCACCCCTATGCAATCACCACTACATCCATTTTCAAATCCGATTTATGACAGACCCCAAATTTGTCGCTTTCTCCACCCAGAAAGGTGGGGCAGGCAAAACGACTCTAACCGTTCTCGCGGCGAGTTACCTTTACTATGTGAAGGGGCTTAAAGTGCTTGTCGTTGACTGCGACTATCCGCAGTACAGCATAGAAGAAATGCGTGAGCGCGACAAGGATCTTATCGAGTGCAGCCCCGCGTTCAAGAAACTGTTTTCCGACAACCTGCGCCTTACCAGGCTGGGACCGTTCCCGCTGCTGACGGCAAAGCCGGAGGAAGCCATGCAGAAAGTCCGTGAGATCATCGAGGACGGCAACGATATAGACATCGTGTTTTTCGACCTGCCCGGCACGGTAAACAATCGTGGCGTCGTGAACATCCTCAACTGTATGGATACAGTTATAGTTCCTGTTGCCGCCGACAAGGTTATACTTGAAAGCTCGCTCGCCTTCGCCCTGAAGATACACGAGTGGCGCACGACCGGCAGGTCGCAGGTTAAGGATATGTATATGCTCTGGAACCTTGTCGATGCCCGCGAGAAAACCGACCTCTACGACCAGTACGAGGCTGTCTTCGAGGATAGCGGCCTGCAAACCCTCAAGACCCGGATACCCGACACCAAGAAATACCGGCGCGAGGGGTCAAAGACGCTCAACCGCGCAGTGTTCCGCTCGACGGTGATACCGCCCGACAAAACGCTGCTCAAAGGCACGAGGCTGCCCGAACTTACCGATGAACTGCTCGGCATACTCAAGCTCTGACACCTATGGCAAAGGTATATGAGTCAGACATCGACCCCGATGAGTTCATCCGGTCATTCCGCGAGGAGTCCTCCTCACTTTCTTCCCTGAAAAAGAAACCCGCCGATGGAAATGCCGCCACACCGTCTGAAAATGACACTCCGGCAACCGAAGCAGACCGAGGTACTATAACCGACGAGGAATATCTGGAAAAGTTTGTGTTCAACATGGCGTATATGCGCCCGCGCTCACGTTTCCTGATGGTCGAGGTTGATCCGGATTTCATAAGGAAGATAAAACGTATTATTTCCTATGAAACCGGCCCCGTCTGCTCCGTAAAGGGTTACGTCAACAATGTGCTGGCGGAGCATTTCTCAACTTACGAAAATATCATAAAAAAACGACTTTAAGAAATGAACGATAAAACCAAACCACGAAAGAGGGCCTCCCGTAAAGAGGCTGAAAGCTCCACTAAGGAGCAAGAATACATGAGGCAGTTTATTAACAATCCCGCCCATGTGAACGCGAGAGAACGATACCTTATGACGGAAATCGCGCCGTGCCACATCCGTAAGATCCGCCAGATTCTTTTCAGTGTGGACTGTGGTCGTGCCTGCTCGGTCAAGTCGTATATAAATAATGTGCTTGAAGCGCATTTCAAGGAATACTCCGGTATAATCACCACCAAAATCTCGAAAATATGAAGAAATCCCAATCCCGTATTGTCGCCACTATTGAAGTGGCGCAAATCCCCGACGATGAAACGACCCGCTATGTGGAGCGTTTCCTCTCTCCCCACGAGGTCAAATCCAACGCCAAAGCGTACCTCTATCCCGAAGTTCACGCCACTCTCTCCAAAATGGTTCGCGCTATGGGTATCAGCGGGGTATCAATCGGCTCCTACGCCTCCGAGATTATTCTCGACCACATAGCCAAGCACCACTCGGTGATGCGCAGTGTGTTCGGGCAGAATTGTAAAGACCTTTTCTAATGGAGCTGGCTATAATAGTAGCGTTGCTTGCAAGCAACGTGTGGCTTATCCGCAGGGTGCTGACAAAGCCGGATACCATTCAGAAACCGCCTGCCGAGAAACCTGCCGTGCCAGTCGTGGCTGAAGAAAACGCGGAAGACGACATAGTAGGTAAAAGCACATTCGACATCAACGAGTTCAAGGATGTGGTACGCGAGGCGGCGAAAGAAGCAGCAAAAGAGGTGATACCCCTTATCATCAAGGAGTATGGCAAACCGTCCGACGCCGGACTGCCCGACATTCCCGACGAAAAGCCGTCGTCACAGATCCCCGTCGATAGGCTGGATGAGGTTTTCTCAACACACTCCGCAAGTGAACTGGCTGGAGAGGAACTGCCGCCTGAAATGCCGAGGGCCGGAGGCAGTGACTTCAAGGATATAAGCACGGCTCTGAACGTACTGAAAGGCAATTCCACCACTCCTGAAGATGAGGAAACCGCGCGCCGTGTGCTGCCCGACATTCAAGGCACTGAAATCATTGAGAAAATCAAGCTCGACCCCCTTGTGCGCAAGCGCATACTGATGATTGAGTGCCGCTTGCCGGAGATACCCACGGAAAACGATACTCCGCCCGCTACACCCCCGACGGAAGAAACGAAGCCGAAGAAGAAAATCGTGTTCCACGCCGACATCGACACGACCGATATTGACGCTATCGACTTCAACATCCTCCACTGACTCACCACTATCCACAATCCAATCCCCAAATAATCATTTATGACAAAATTCCTCAAAAATCTCTATGGCCGCATCGTGGAGTTTATGAACGCTCCCGGTATGCGCCACCCAATGGCTGCCATGCTCACACTGATGATATGCGCCGCCAACCTCTATGCCGCCGGTAACGGTCTGGCAGGCATCAACGAGGCAACCTCGATGATGACGTCCTATTTCGACCCCGCAACAAAACTGATCTATGCCATCGGCGCAGTCGTCGGTCTTATAGGCGGTGTCAAGGTCTATGGCAAATTCAGCTCCGGCGATCCCGACACGAGCAAGACCGCCGCATCGTGGTTCGGTGCGTGTATCTTTCTTGTGGTCGCGGCCACAATCCTGCGCTCGTTCTTCCTCTAATCCCTGCCACTGATGGAATATTCTATTAACAAGGGCATAGGCAGGACGGTGGAATACAAGGGGCTGAAAGCGCAGTACCTTTTCATCTTCGCAGGAGGTCTTATAGCCGATTTCATACTGTTCGTAATCCTCTATATGTGCGGGGTGCAGCAGGGTCTGTGCATAGGCTTCGGTGCCATAAGCGCGTCGGTGCTGGTGTGGTACACCTTCCATCTCAACGGCAAGTACGGCCAGTACGGACTTATGAAACTGACATCGGTGAAATATCGTCCCCGCTACATCATCAACCGTCTGCGTGTGCGCAATATATTGAAAGGAGGTCGCAAATGAGAAATATCCTTAAAGCCACTACTCTGGAGTCTAAACTCCCACTGTTGGCAGTGGAACACGGCTGTATCATCAGTAAGGACGCCGACATAACCGTGTGCTATGAGGTGACGTTGCCGGAGCTGTTCACCGTCACATCGCAGGAATACGAGGCGATGCACGCCGCTTGGTGCAAAGCTATCAAGGTATTGCCGCGCTTCACGGTGGCGCACAAGCAGGACTGGTTTGTGTCGGAGAACTATAAGCCGGAACTGCAAAAAGACAACCTTTCGTTCCTCGACCGCTCTTTCGAGCGTCATTTCAACGAGCGTCCGTATCTGGCGCACAAGTGCTACCTGTATCTGACAAAGACCACAAAGGAGCGTATGCGCCAGCAGTCGAATTTCTCCACCCTCTGCCGCGGGCGTATCACACCGAAGGAACTCAATCACGAGATGATTGTGGGCTTCATGGAAGCCGTGGACCAGTTCGAGCGCATAATCAACGACACCGGATATATCTCACTGCGCCGCATGGGTGACGATGAGATTGTCGGCACCGACAGCACATCGGGTATCATAGAGAGATACCTCTCGCTGTCAACCGGCGATGTAACCTGTCTGGAGGATATAGACCTGTCGCCGAAAGAAATGCGCGTCGGCGACAAGATGCTGTGTCTGCACACGCTATCGGATACCGACGACCTGCCCGGAAAGGTCAGCACCGACAACCGGTATGAACGCCTGTCAACCGACAGGAGCGATTGCAGACTGAGCTTCGCCTCGCCCGTGGGTCTGCTTCTCCCTTGCAACCACATCTACAACCAGTATGTGTTTATCGACGACCATGATGAGAACTTGGCGAAGTTTGAAAAAACAGCGCGCAATATGAACTCTCTTTCACGGTATAGCCGAAGTAACGCCATAAACAAGGAGTGGATAGACCGCTATCTGAACGAGGCACACAGCTACGGTCTTACCTCGGTACGTTGCCACTGCAACATCGTGGCTTGGAGCGACGATGCCGAGGAACTGCGTCGGATAAAGAACGATGTCGGCGGTCAGCTTGCGACTATGGGGTGTATGCCGAGGCATAACACCATCGACTGCCCGACGCTGTTCTGGGCGGCGATGCCCGGCAACGAGGCGGATTTCCCCGCAGAGGAAAGTTTCTATACTTTCATTGAACCAGCCGTTTGTTTCTTCACTGCCGAAACGAACTACCGCTCGTCACTGTCGCCATTTGGACTTAAAATGGTGGACCGCCTCACGGGTAAGCCTGTCCACTTGGATATATCAGACGAGCCTATGAAGCGCGGCATAACCACCAACCGCAACAAGTTCATCCTCGGCCCGTCGGGCAGTGGAAAGTCTTTCTTCACCAATCATCTGGTGCGCCAGTATTACGAGCAGGGAGCGCATATCCTGTTGATTGACACCGGCAATTCATACGAAGGGCTGTGCAACCTTATCCACAACCGTACTCACGGTGAAGATGGTGTGTATTACACCTATACCGAGGAAAAGCCGATTTCTTTCAATCCGTTTTTCACCGACGATGGCGTATTTGATGTGGAGAAGAAGGACTCAATCAAGACACTGCTTCTCACGCTCTGGAAGTCAGAAGACGACCGCGTGACAAAAACGGAATCGGGAGAGCTTGGCTCCGCGCTGTCGATGTTCCTTGAAAAGATGAAGAAAGACCGTGACATTGTTCCATGCTTCAATTCTTTTTACGAGTTTATGCGTGACGACTATCGTGCTGAAATGGCACAGCGTCCTATACCCATCTACAAGCAGGATTTTGACATAGATAACTTTTTGACAACGCTGCGCCAGTATTATCACGGCGGTCGCTTCGACTTTCTGCTGAACTCAAAAGAGAACATCGACCTGCTCAACAAGCGTTTCGTTGTATTCGAGATTGACGCTATCCGCGACAATAAAGACCTCTTCCCGGTGGTGACAATCATCATCATGGAAGCCTTCATAAACAAGATGCGCCGTCTGAAGGGCGTGCGGAAAGTCCTTATCTGCGAAGAGGCTTGGAAAGCGTTGTCAACTGCGAATATGGCTGAATATATGCGCTATATGTTCAAGACCGTGCGCAAATATTTCGGCGAGGCCGTTGTGGTTACTCAGGAGGTTGACGACATCATATCGTCGCCGATTGTAAAGGAAACCATAATCAATAACTCCGATTGCAAGATACTGCTCGACCAAAGAAAGTATATGAACCGCTTTGACCAGATACAGGAGCTGTTAGGATTGACTGACAAAGAAAAGGCGCAGATACTCAGTATCAATATGGCGAACAATCCGAACCGCAACTACAAGGAGGTGTGGATAGGACTGGGCGGAACACAATCGGCAGTGTATGCGACAGAGGTATCGCCGGAAGAATACCTCGTCTATACCACCGAGGAAACGGAGAAGATGCAGGTACTCGCCCGCGCCCGTCAGCTCGGCGGCGACATCGAGGCTGCCATCAAACAGTTAGCCAACGAGAGGAGGGAGAACTGATGTATGATAGTCAAGCAATCTCTAATATTCATCATTTCAGGTCTGTTCCTTTTTCTCGGCCTCCTCCTTGTAACGGCTTACCGGCTGTTTACAACCCTAATCAGAATCATTGTGAGTATGGCTCACAGAATACGCTAAATCCACTTAATCCACAATCAAATGAAGCAATTAAAGTTTCTTATCCCCTTAATCGCCCTGTGCCTTATCATAGGCACGGGCAGCGCTTCCGCCCAGTGGACTGTCATAGACCCGGCCAACATAGCGCAGTCCATCGTAAACAACTCCAAATCACTCGTACAGGAGTCGCAGACGGCGACGCACATGGTGAAGAATTTTCAGGAAACCGTGAAAATCTATCAGCAGGCGAAGAAATATTATGACGCACTCCAGTCGGTGAACAACCTTGTCCGCGACGCCCGCAAGGTGCAGCAGACAATCCTGATGCTCGGCAATATCTCCGGCTATTATTTCAACAATTTTCAGAAAATGCTGACAGACCCCAATTTCACAAGCGCGGAACTGTCGGCAATCGCTTCCGGCTACACCCGCATCCTCGAAGAAGCCAACGGCGTCCTCGGCGACTTGAAACAGGTAGTCAATATCACAACGCTCAGTATGACTGATAAAGACCGCATGGATGTCGTTGACGACTGCTACAAGGAGATGAAGCGTCTGAAGAACCTTACGGCGTACTATACCAACAAAAACATCAGTGTGTCGTATCTGCGCGCCAAGAAGAAAGCTGATACAAAGCGTGTGGTTGCCCTATATGGTGACGGCTCCGAAAAATACTGGTGATGCCTATGCTGTGCGCTATTGATTTTTCAAACCTCCACACCATCCTGCGCTCGCTCTATGACGAGATGATGCCTCTTTGCGAGGATATCGCGGGAGTGGCACAGGGTATAGCCGGATTAGGCGCGCTGTTCTATGTCGCTTATCGTATCTGGCAGTCGCTGGCAAGAGCCGAACCCATTGATGTGTTCCCGCTTCTGCGTCCGTTTGTAATCGGTTTCTGCATAATGTTCTTTCCGACAGTCGTACTCGGCACAATCAACTCGGTGATGTCGCCGATTGTGCAAGGCACAGCCTCCATGCTCGAAGGCCAGACTCTCGACATGAAGAAGTACCGAGAGGAGAAGGATAAGCTGGAATACGAGGCTATGATGAATGACCCTTCGACCGCTTACCTCGTTGATGACGCCGAGTTTGACAGGCAGATAGACGAGTTAGGTGTGACGGAGATAGGCACCGCCGCCGGAATGTATATCGAGCGCGGAATGTATAAGGTCAAGAAGGCAATCCAGAATTTCTTTCGTGAGCTGCTGGAAATGCTCTTTCAGGCTGCCTCGCTCACGATTGACACGATAAGAACTTTCTTCCTTATAGTCTTGGCGATACTCGGACCTATTTCATTTGCGCTCTCCGTCTGGGATGGCTTCCAGTCAACACTGACACAATGGATATGCCGCTACATTCAGACCTATCTATGGTTGCCGGTGGCAGATTTATTCTCCACAATCCTCGCTAAAATCCAAGTCCTGATGCTCCAGAACGATATTTCGGAACTGACTAATAATCCGAATGTTGACCTTGACGGGAGCAATACCGCATACACCGTCTTTATGATCATCGGCATTATCGGTTACTTTACAATTCCAACTGTGGCAGGATGGATTATACAGGCTGGTGGAGCCGGAAACTATAACCGTGCTGTCAACACAACCGCCATGCAGGTCGGCTCCGGTGCGGCGAGTGTCGCCGGCGGGGTTGCAGGCAATGTGGCAGGTCGGGCCGGTAAACTTCTCAAATAATCATGCCTATGGAGTTCAAATCATTAAGGAATATCGAAACATCGTTCCGCCAGATACGGCTTTTCGGTATCGTGTTCGTGGCGATGTGCGCGGTGGTCGTGTCGGTGGCCATGATAATGGTGTTCAATTTCGCCGAGAAGCAGCGTGAGAAAATCTATGTTCTTGACAACGGCAAGTCGCTTATGCTTGCCTTGTCGCAGGACATGAGCCAGAACCGTCCGGCGGAGGCACGGGAACACGTGCGACGCTTCCATGAACTGTTTTTCAACCTCTCACCGGATAAGTCAGCCATCGAGCATAACATCAACCGTGCGCTGATACTCAGCGACAAATCGGCATACAACTATTATACCGATTTCTCGGAGAAGGGTTACTACAACCGTATCATCGCGGGAAATATCAATCAGGTCGTGCAGGTTGACAGCGTGGTATGCGATTTCAACACATATCCCTATGCCGCCAGGACATACGCTCGCCAGATGATTATCCGCGAGTCCAATATGACGGAGCGCACATTGATAACGGTATGCCGTCTGTCAAATGTGTCGCGCTCCGACGACAATCCCAACGGGTTTATTATTGAAGGTTTCAACATCCTTGAAAACAAGGATATAATCACTACCAAACGATGAATGTATTTTCAAATCTCCGTGCCGCGAGAGACACCGTATATAATAAGGTGTGGCACGCCCCGAAAGGGAAACTCTCGACAAAGCTGAGGAGACTTTGCGACGGTATTCCTCAAAAACAACGGCTCTTGGTCGTAAGTATCATGCTATGCGCCTTCGTCCTGATCGCCTTCTTAGTGTTCGGTCAAGCCTGTTACAAAATCGGGCTGGGTCACTCCGGTCGACTTGTGGAGGTCGAGCATATACAGCCATTGGAAATCAACAATCCCGATGTCAAACCGATAACTCCCGCTGCCTATGACAATGCAGGAATGGAAAGCGAGGATTAACGGTTTCTTCCAGCCCAAATCACAGGCTGAGCGGCAGAAGATGATGAAATATCTGGTGGTGATGCCCGCCGCCATTCTCTGCGGTGCCGTGATATTATGGCTCCTTTACTCCAGCCTCAACAAAAGCGACGAGCGTGTGGGCGACGCCTTCAACACCGAGATACCGGAAGGGGAGAACGACGGTATGAAAGACAAGATGTCGGAATATGAGGCTGCCGAAGCCGCGAAAGAGAAAGAGACCCGTCAGCAGACGGTGGCCGTCCTTGATACCCTCACTGCCTTAACTCCCCAAGACAGCGATGTGCGTCAACCATCGGCAGTGGAAACTTCGGCTCAGGCATATCAGGAAGTACAGGCTTCGCTCGATGATTTCTTTGTGCCGGAGAGCAGCGAGGCGGCGCAGGTCGCCGAGTTGCAGGCACGGATAGACGAGCTGGAAGCACAAAATGCGATGGCACAGCAGCAACAGCAGCCGGACCAGCTAGAGATGCTTGAACGCTCCTACCAGTTGGCGGCACAATATATGGGTAACGGCGGCAATTATACGCCCCCGACACCTGCCGACGATGAGAAAGGTAAACGCGATGTGCAGCCGGTGACGCAGGTGAACCGTAATGTGGTGTCAACGCTCGGATCATCTTCGCCAGTACGCGGCTTCACGACAGCGGTAGGAACGATGAGGGCGGTAACCAAGAATACAATCGCCGCAGTTGTCGCCAACAACCAGAGTGTAACCGATGGCGAGAGTGTAAAGTTACGGACCACTGAACCGATGTGGGTAGGCTCACGGCTGATACCACGCAACACCGTAATCGTCGGCTCTGCAAGAGTGCAGGGCGAGAGGCTGGAAATCGAAATATCCTCTATCGAGTGTGACGGCTCCATCTACGATGTGGAGTTGCAAGTATATGACTCCGACGGCCAGGAAGGTATAAACATCCCCAACTCTATGGAGAGTGATGCGCTGCACGAAATCGGTGCCAATATGGGCAGTACGATGGGCAGCTCGATAAATATCTCCACCAATACAGGGGCGCAGATTGCGTCCGATGTGGGGAGAGGACTGATAAACGGTGTCAGCCAGTATCTCAACAAGAAGCTGCGGACCGTGAAAGTCCACCTCAAAGCCGGCTACCGTGTGATGCTTCACCAGCCGGAAGATATATGATTATTTACCACTTAATCCACAATCAAATGAATTTCAAATTATTTATCCTTTCTCTCGTTGCCGTCCTCTGCATGGCAACACCCGCCTTTGCAAAAGGCAAAAAGACGGTCAATAGTGCCGATAACAACGTGTCGCCTGATACCGAACAGGTAGGAGCCAAAGCGACTGAACACGACATGAACGTGTACGGTGATAACTACACCGACGGCGACAAGTTCAGCGGTCTTACCCGAAAGGTCGGCTTCGACCGCATGATTCCGCCTCACGCTCTGGAGGTATGCTATGAGAAAACGACGCACATCATCTTCCCGGCAGAGATTACATACGTTGATCTCGGCAACGAAAACCTTGTAGCCGGACTTGCCGACGGTGCGAAGAACGTGCTGCGTGTCAAATCTGCCTTCAAGTCGTTCAAGCAGGAAACAAACCTGTCGGTAATCACGGAAGATGGTAGCTATTATACGTTTAACGTGAAATTCGCCAAAGAACCGCTCTTATTGAGTATAGAGATGACGGACTTTCTCCACGACGGCGAATCGGTGAACCGCCCAAATAACGCTCAGGAAATATATCTTGAACGCCTCGGCAGTGAAAGCCCTATGCTGGTCAAGCTGATAATGAAAAGTATCTACAAGCAGAACAAGCGTGAAATCAAGCATATAGGCTCAAAGCGTTTCGGCGTGCAATTTCTCCTTAAATCCATCTACGCCAACAACGGTCTGCTGTATTTTCATACGGAGCTGAAGAACACCTCCAACATTCCTTTCGACATAGATTTTGTATCGTTCAAGATTGTGGATAAGAAGGTTATCAAACGCACTGCCATGCAGGAGCAGGTACTTGAACCACTCCGTGCCCAGAACTATGTAGTGGTCGTTCCCGCAAAATCCTCTGAACGCACTGTGTTTGCGCTGGAGAAATTCACTATCCCCGATGATAAGCAACTCTTGATCGAGGTTGCGGAAAAAGAAGGTGGTCGCCATCAGTCTTTCGTGGTGGAGAACGAGGATATTGTTAGAGCCAACGTAATCGACGAACTTTCAATCCGGTAACCTATGAAAAAAGCGATAATGATAATCGCTGCCATGCTTGCCCTCTGCGGGGGGCAGGCAATGGCCCAGCGATGCCTCCCCGGAATGTCTGCTGTGGAAATAAAGGCTGATATGACGGACGGTTTCTATACCGGCAATTCCCGCGACTGCGGCTATTCATTCGGAGTGTATTACTCTATGTTCAAGGGCGGAGCGAACACATGGAGCTTCGGCGGCGAGTATCTCCAGAGCTATAAGCCTTACGCCGATAAGGGGCGTATCCCCGTGGCACAGTTCACGGCTGAAGCTGGATATAATCTCCATCTTGTCAGCGACTATTCGCAGACATTCCATCTCTATGGCGGTTTGTCGGTTCTCGGCGGCTATGAAACGGTAAACTGGGGCAAGCATACCCTGTCCGACGGCTCAACGCTCCGCAACGGTGACGCCTTCATCTATGGCGGTGCGCTCACTCTTTCGGCTGATTTTTATCTGTCTGATAAAATTGCCCTGACAGCAAATGTGAAAGAGCGATTTGTATTCGGCAACTCCACGGGGCATTTCCATACGCAGTATGGTGTCGGTGTCAAATTCATAATCGAGTAAGCTATGGGTATCAAAGTATTCGACCTTGACATACACAATCTGCCTCTCGCAGATTTTATGCGGGCTATGGGCTATGAGCCGACAGCGCGCGACGGCAACCGTCTGACATACGACAGTCCGTATTCCTCCAACGGCTCAATAGTCGTGGATACCGAAAAGAACGGCTGGTACGACAAGCAGGAGCCGGAGAAAAGCTACGGCGGAATATACGACCTCGCCTATGAGATAACCGGCAGTTGCAACCGCTCGGAATTAAATCTTTTCATCGCAGTCGAGATGAAAAAGATTATGGATTTCAAATGTTACGAGGTTCTGGGTAACGGCGAGAGTTCCAATGCTGATATGATACTGGCAATGCCTGTAAAGAACAAAGATGGCAAAAGAGCCGATACCATGCAGGAGCAGCCGAAGGAGGAAACCACGAAACCGAAGCCCGGACGCAAAATGCGCTTTTAGACTATGGATATAGACGCAATCAAAGGAATATCCCTTGTGGATTGCCTGCACCGCCTCGGCTACGATCCGACGGGACGCGACAGCAAGGGTCTGTGGTTCTATGCGCCATACCGTAACGAGAGAAAGCCGTCGTTTCATGTAAATCCGCGTAAAAATGTGTGGTTCGATTTCGGCACAGGCAAAGGCGGCGACATCTTCACGCTCGCAGAGGTAATGTCGGGCAAGACCGATTTTGTTGAGCAGGCACGGTATATCGCCGAAAAGATGGATATGCCTGTGGCAGAGCCTTACAAACCGTTGCCGTTTGTAGAGGAACCGACATTCGAGAACCTTGACATATCCCGTCTGGAGTCGCCTGCGTTGCTCCGCTATCTGGCAGGGCGCGGCATACCGAAAGAGATTGCACAACGCTACTGCGTGCAGGTGGACTATGAGCTTCACAGCAAACGCTATTACGCCATCGGCTTTGAGAACAACGCACACGGCTACGAGCTTCGTTATCCGAACTAAAATAAAATCCAAACTCTTTCTGTAAGATGTTGCCATATTGG
>OGLG01000728.1_pt1 | contig 24128 bp, 18 predicted proteins | sample 1572621 | NCBI WGS metagenome assembly OGLG01 (sample SAMEA2581912, study PRJEB24529) | metagenome | biome: Human gut stool | place: China | collected 2011 | reverse complement strand
ATATATGACAAATATGTTACGCAAGTTCCCCATACAATTCCTTTTTTTATACCTTTTGATAAATCATCTTCATCAATATAATATTCCTCAAGATTTTCAGATATAATCTTATATGCACCATAATGAAAATCCCCTATTCTGGATTTATCACAACTTGCAATTATATGTCCTGTCTCATCCATAAGATTAATATTCTGTTTAACAAGTTTTGAAATTTCTTCAACAATCTGAGTTGCAGAATTCTTTGATATATGCATAACACGTATCTCCTTTTTGATAAGGATGTGACGGATTCCGTCACATATTCTTTCTATATAATATTGTACCATACATTTTATATCATTAAATTGTCATATCATACAAATTTATGAATAAATCAGATATTCAGGATTCATAATATTAATTAATAATTATGAATCAAAAAGGAGTATTATATGAGTAATAATATGGATCTTGGATACGATATGTTCTGCTATCAATGTGAACAGACAGCCGGCGGAAAAGGCTGCACTAAACTCGGCGTATGCGGAAAGACGCCAGAAATAGCCAATCTTCAGGATTTGCTTATCTATCAGCTGAAAGGTATCAGCTTCTATGCCAGACATATTCTGGATTCAGGACTTAATGTTGACAAATCCGTTGTCAGCTTTATTGAGAATTGTCTTTTTACCACTCTTACCAATGTTAATTTCAATGTAGATGACCATGTCCATCTTCTTAAACAATCACAGGACATCAAAAATAATCTAAAAAATATAGTAAGGACAACTGATTATATTCCCCCATCTGCTGCATACGAACTGCCAGAAACTAAAGCTGATATGCTGCGTGACGCGCCAATGGCAGGCATTATGTACGACAAAACTCTGGATCCTGATATCCGCTCATTAAGACAGACTATTCTTTATGGTCTTAAAGGAATAAGCGCCTACGGTCATCAGGCAAGGGAACTTTCATACTATAGTGATAATGTTGACAATTTCTATATCATTGCACTCGAAGCCATAACAGATAACACCCTGACTGTCGAAGAACTTATCCGTCTGACTCTTAAAACAGGCGATATGGCTATTGAGGTAATGAAAAAACTTGATGAAGCAAACACAACCATATATGGTAATCCATCACCACACCCGGTCAACGTTCACATTAAGAAAGGTCCCTTCATCATTGTTTCAGGTCATGACCTTAAAGACCTTGAAATGCTTCTTAAACAGACCGAAGGCCTTGGCATTAATATATATACCCACGGGGAAATGCTCCCTTCCCATGGTTATGAAGGTCTTAAAAAATATAAGCATCTTGTAGGTAATTTTGGCGGCGCATGGCAGGACCAGCAAAAACAGTTTGATAATCTTCCCGGCTGTATCCTTATGACAACCAATTGTCTCATGCGTCCAAGAGACACATATAAAGACCGTATATATTCTACTAATGTTGTAGGCTGGGATGGCATAAAATATATAGAAAAGAAGCCTGACGGTGAAAAGGATTTTTCTGAAATCATAAAACAGTCTCTTGAACTTGGAGGATTTACCGAAGAACAGGAAGTAAAAGAAATTCTAGTAGGATTCGGACATGAAGCTGCTCTATCTCATGCAGGCGAACTTGTTGAAGCAGTAAAATCAAAACAGATACGACATTTTTTCCTGATTGGTGGCTGTGATGGTGCAAGACCTGGCAGAAGTTATTTTACTGATTTTGCCACTATGGTTCCTGATGACTGCATGATTCTCACCCTTGCATGCGGCAAATATCGTTTTAATAAGCTTGATTTCGGCACAGTTGCCGGACTTCCAAGGCTTCTTGATATCGGACAGTGTAATGATGTATATTCTGCTATTCTTATTGCCAATGCCCTTGCAGATGCATTTGATACAGATGTCAATGGACTTCCTTTATCTCTTATTGTTTCATGGTATGAGCAGAAGGCTGTTGCAGACCTTCTCGCCCTGTTAAGCCTTGGTATTAAGAATATTTATCTTGGTCCGACACTTCCAGCATTCTTAAGCCCTAATGTATTACAGTACCTTGTAGACACTTTCCAGTTAAGACTTATAAGCAATCCAGAAGATGACATTAAGACATGTCTTGGACAGGCTGTTTAAATGTTCCTCCTAAAAAGGCTGCCACAAAGTGACAGCCTTACATACCTCATTAACATTCTTATAATTCTGCCAGTCCTGCAAGTGCAACATATTTTTCTGATACTGTAAACCATGTAGGGAAATCTGTTATTCCTGACTGTGGCAGATTAAATATCCGCTGGAATTCCTTAACCGCTGCTGCCGTCTGCTCACCATATATTCCATCAGTACTTAGGACCGGAATAGAACTATAATACTCTCCTATAAGGTTAAGCTGTTCCTGAAGCTGTCTTACCTTCTGTCCTGATGAACCTATATCAAGATTAGTTCCCGGCCATGAATAAGGAATTCCGCTTATCTGTTCTGCCGCATTAATATACACATCCTGACCATAATAATATCTTAATATATCAATCGATGAATAATTCTGATCTCCCAGATACTTGCTTCCCCACTGTGAAAGTCTGTTAGGACATGTCACCCTCTTTCCATCACAATACTGTGTAAGTATTGGCTGCTTTACATTAGGTCTTGATATATAATTGTCAAATATATCATCTACTACCTGTGATATACTTTCGAACACATTTCTTCCATTAACCCATTTCTGGTCATATGCAGTTGATGATGTTATTGTAAAATCATAAAATTTGTTTCTATACCATTCTGTATATACCCGGTTTAATGTAAATGACATAATAGCAAGCACATTTGCCTCAATTGTCTGCCTCGGCCATGTTGAATATATTTCAGAGCTTGCCACATTCTTAATATAGTCCTTATAAGTAACATAATAATTATCTGCCTCAGTATCTTTAGGCGGTCCGTCATGTACAACTACAATTTCAGGAACAACAACTCTGTCAAGCACAATTTCACCCGACTGTCCCATAGGCTTAATCTCTTCCTCATCAATCTTAGGTGGGTAATCTCCATATAATGTGTTAACAGGTATGACTATATTATTCTGTGAATTATCCCTTGCAGACATCTTTACATTCTGAATGCTTAGCGCCCCCGAAAACATATCACTGCCTGATATATTTACATTATCAAATCCTGGCGCACTTACAGCTATGTCATACTCTGAAAATGGCTGCCTGTTCCCCGGTTCCATGCTATATTCAATTGGAGGCGTTCTTAAGTCGTTAAATATACTTATCCCGTCTCCGTCTGTACCACTTTCTCCTATTATATTATCAGGATTTCCTGTATACGACAGTCTTACAGCCGCTCCTTTAATTGGCACATTTTCTTCATTGACAACACTTACCTTCAATCGGCCTTTATCAATATTATTTTCTGGCACTTCAAATGTATGTACATATCCAACGTTCATAATCTGTCCTCTTTCTCATCTTAAGATAAATATATGTGACAGGTACGCTTATTATGTCTTTTGCATACAATAATATGATTAATGTTATCGGAGATATTATGGCTCAATATAAGATTGCTGTAGATGCCGGACACGGCGGTAGCGACTATGGTGCAACATATAATGGCAGAGCTGAGAAAGATGACAACTTAAAGCTTGCACTCGCCGTAGGTGATATATTAGAAAAAAATGGTATTGACGTTGTGTACACCCGTACTACTGATGAATATGAGACACCTTTTAAAAAAGCAACTGATGCCAATGATGCTAAGGCTGATTATTTTGTATCAATCCACAGAAATTCATCTCCTACGCCTAACCAGTACACAGGCGTAGAAACTCTTGTTTACAATAATTCAGGTATTAAATCACAGATGGCTGCCAATATTAATTCTGAGCTGGAAAAGGCTGGCTTTAAAAATCTTGGAATTACCGAACGTCCTAACCTTGTTGTACTCAAACGGACCAAAATGCCTGCCGTTCTTGTAGAAGCCAGCTTTATTAACAATGATAAAGATAATGAAACATTTGATAAGAATTTTAACCAGATTGCAAACGGAATCGCAGATGGTATTCTTAAAACCCTCGGAATTAAACCAAAGACAGATAATACTACTGCACGGGCTGACTCAGGTGAAGTCCCATCAGTGAAATCTGATTCTGCCAAATCCACTGAAATCATGCCTGCTGCATGCGAAAAAAAGTCTGCATCTCCTGCTAAACCAGCATGTAACTGTGATGACGACCTCTCTCCTGAGCCACTTTATCGTGTTCAGGTTGGTGCCTACCGCAATAAAAATAATGCAGACCGCATGCTTAATTCCCTGCTTATTGAAGGCTTCCCGGCTTTTATTATATATGAAAATGACTATTATAAAGTTCAGGTCGGTGCTTTCAGGCAGCTTTCCAACGCCATTAAAATGGAGCAGAAGCTGCGTAAATTCCGATACAACACATATATTGTATACTCATAAATATACGCTGCTCCATTGAATTATTTAACACTGTATATTATGCTCTGTACTTCATCATCCTTCATAACGAACGAAAGCCTGGTGTTACCTGATTCATACAGAAGCTGTCCGTCAGCTTCTGTATAATCACTTCCATATGCTGATACAACCTTATCCTTCTTATCGCCAATACGGACACCTTCTTTAGTCTTAACAGCATCATCCATAAGTGTTATAGAATAAAGCTTATCATTTCCGTCCTTCTGATATCCCTGTAGTGTTACGCTATCATAGTAATAGAATTTGTCCATTCCTTCAAATGCACAGCTTTTAGCCTCATAGTAACCACCAGAAGGTTCTCCAAGCTTAGATGTATATTCTGTAAGATCGCCATCTGTCTTTAACTCTATACCTTTTAATTCAAATGAATACTTACTTTCCGTCTGCTGTGATGCAACTGGCTTTTCATGACTATTATCTGGCAGTGTTGATGCACTTCCACATGCTGCCATCATAACTCCTGATGCAAGTACTGCCGCTAACATTAAACTCTTCTTTCTCATAATCAATCTCCCTGTTTCTCTTCATAATATTTATTAACTATTGTCTGCCATACATTCTTATATGATTCATCCTGTCTGTGATCTGTAAGCCCGAATTTCTTCACAAGCTGTTCCCCAAGATATAACGACAGCTTCTCAGCTCCTTCCACATTAAGATGCTGTCCATAATCAAATGTATCAGTAGTATAGTCTATACCTATATTTTCAGCCTCATTAATTGTATTAAGATACAATATTCCATGCTCATCCGCATAATCATTCACCTGCTTATCCCATTCATCATACCAGTGAGGAAATACACTTGGTGCCTTCATAAGCACAAGATTAATACCATTATCTTTACAAAGTGAATATATCTTATCAAGATACTCCATGTTCCTATCACTGAATGTATAATTAGCAAGTGGAGCAGCTTTTGGTATGGTCGTAACTGGTCTTACTCCCTTCTGCATAAGATAACCGTTAGTTGTGACGGATGGTGTTTTCCACATATATCTGAAATCCTCTGATGACAATTCACTCCATCTTGAGTGATATCTCAACAGTGGAAATATATAGCTGGCCATATTCTCATCTTCTGTCATTGACTCCCTTATAGAAGCTATCTTATACTTAGAAAGCTTCATGCCATCCAGTGTCATTCTGTTATAAGCCTCGCTTTTGGCATCTCTTTGTGTCATTGCAAGTACATTTACAATAACAACCTGCGGTTTCTCATACTTTAGTGTATCCTCTAAAAGATAATACGACTGCCATATAAGCTGTTCCGCACTTCCACGGATATAACTTGATATTCCGTAATTCTCCCACATTGTAACTGTGGATATATTCTCATACACTTCACAGTCACCAAGAATAAGCACATCATGATTCTTTTCACTGTTATAATATTCCTTAATCATTGCACCTTCTTTAATATCTGATGCATATTTAGGAACTAACAGACACTGTAAAAGATACAGACATACTATCGGTATTATTACAACTGCAATACCTGTACATATCTTCTTTCTCAAAACTATCTCCATTCCTTAGAAAATGTTTTCTAAAACTGATTATATATAAACTGACTTGACTCGTATCCGACTCCATAGATTCCAAATACAGCTATAAGCAGAAAAATCACAAGAAAAACTGTATATCTTATAATATAATTCTTCTTTGCTAACCGGTCTCTTACCGGACATTTTCTCTCAAGCAGGCTTACCGCAAACATTATAACCACGCCTGCAAAAAGTACTATATAATCAGCTGCTGATAAACCAATACTCCACATTCCCTTAGTGAATACAGCCGCATAATTACCACCTGTAAACATTGAGAAAAACATACGGAATGCCTCTGCAATATTTCTGTAGTAATCAAGCATCTGCAGACAGCATACTATAGCAGTAGTTCTTATTATCTCAAATACTTTGTAATATTTTAACTTTCTGTAACCTAACCTGTTATCTGCCTTCTCATATAACGGCTTAAGTTCCTGAGAAACAAGCATAATTATGCTGTTCAAAAGCCCCCACACTACGAAGTTCCAGCTTGCACCATGCCATATTCCTGTCACAAACCACACAGTAAGACTTGAAAAATACACCGGAAATCTTGAACCTACTGGCTTTCCTATGTGCTTCTTAAGCCACCTTGATACCTTATTCATCCATTTAGACATTGATAATGGATAGAAAAGATAATCCTTAAACCATGCACACAACGTAATATGCCATCTTCTCCAGTATTCTGCTATACTCTTTGAAAAGAATGGTCTTCTGAAATTCTCCGGAAGAGTAATACCAAACATCTGTGCAACACCAATTGTAATATCTATGCCACCTGTGAAATCTGCATACAGATCAATTGCGTACAGCAGCATTCCCACAAATGCATATGCACCATAATACACTGAAACATCTGACTGTATTGTTGCAAGTCCGATTGCTGCCCTGTCTGCGATTCCCATCTTCTTAAAATATCCCCACAGAATTCTCTCAAAACCATACTGTATATTAACCCACGAGAAAGCATGACTTTCAAACAGGCTTTTCTTCAGATCATTCCATCTGCTTATAGGTCCCTGTACAAGCTGTGGGAAAAAGGACACAAACAGTGCATATCTGAACGGATTCTTCTCTGCATCTGCAACACCGCGATACACATCAATCATGTATCCAGTAGACTGGAATGTATAAAATGATATTCCCATCGGAAGTACAAAATCAACCGTATTAAATATTGTAAATGTGACTATAAACATATTGGTGTATTTAAGTACAGCAAGTATTCCAAAATTAATAAACAGAACAATAGTAAGAAACATTTTCTGTTTTCTTAAAGAAATGTTCTTAAGCTTTTTCTTTTCATCTCTGGATATATCACCTTTATGTTCTTCTATGAAGCGTACAGACCTGTCTTTCTCCCTGCATATAAGCCTTGCACCTGCATACGTCGTTATGATAGTTGTTACTATGAATATTATTCCACTTAATCCGGCATACACATAGAATAACATATTCATACATAACAGTACTATCCACTGAATACGTTTAGGCGCAACATAATATAAAATAAGTGCAACCAGAACAAATAAAATAAACTGATAAGATGTAAATAACATTTATCTTACTCCTCCCTAATATGAAAACTCTTCTGAAGGAGTTGCCGGATACGCGGACATATCTCTTCTATATATTGAATTTCCTCTGTTAATATAATCCTGCACCTGTGAATCTGTCAGCATAAAACATTCAAATCCATCATACATTCTAGTTGAATCAAAATGATACCAGCCTGTTCCAAGATTGCATAAAATCCAGCTATGATCTCCAGATCTTGCGCCCTGATTATCAACCCATATACACTCTGCCCCTATTCCACCCAGGAGTGCTCTGTCAACAGAAGCATATGTGAAACAGTCACCAGCTACATATCCATTCTTCTTAATCACTTTTAATGCCTCAAATGCTTCATCCTGCCATTCTGAACTCTGTGTATAACTGTTTCCTGCATATCCAATCTTAGTATGTGCATACTTATATATTGCCCTTGCTTTCTGTCCTTTAGACATTGAATTATCTGTAATATCCTGAAGAACTGCAGCTACAACCTCATCAAGAGTTGAATAACTGCTGTTTACTTTAACTTCCTGTGTCTCCTCTTCAATAAAAGTAAATGTCGCTTCTTCTATAGTCTCATTACCATCTGAATCTACTGCTTTATAATAAACAATATAACTTCCCGGCTGTGAAGTATTAACCTGTGATTTATCAACCTCAACATCAATCTCCTGCCCTGAGAAATCTGTTGCATACACATCTGTCATATATGAAACTTTACTGCCTATATAATATGTCTTATCTGATATACCATGAATTACCGGTGGCTCAACATGAATATCTGACGACTGGTCATTAACATCTGACTCACTGCCCTCTTCTGACTGATTATTTCCTTCTGGCTGGACAGCTTCAGTCTTAATACTTCCTTCGGAAATATTATTCTTGTTGTTACATCCTGTCACTGCTGCAGATAACATAACTGCAACACTTATCAATCCATATACAAGAACTCTTCCTGCAAAATATCTGTGTTTAATCATTGTTCACATGCACTTGTATTATTCAAATGCTATTCTCCTTAAATTTTAACCATATTATTATAACTTACATCAATTTATATAGTCAACTTGTAAAACCGGCTCTTACTATAAAAATGCTGATACCAGATATAGTTTCCCATATCTGATACCAGCATATACATTTTACATTTAGATTCTTAATTAATCAGTATTATTCTGTTTTACCATCAGTTTCAGGCTCTTTAGCTGCTGCACTCAACTCTTCTGGAAGACCTGTGAAATTAACATTCTTAGTAGTCTTGGCATCATATGTATTAGCCTTCATGACTTCTGTCAGATCAAAGCCTGTAGTTTCCCTGATACTCTCAATTGTCTTAGCAAGAACAGACGGTACATTACCACTGAAAGTTCCTACTCCATTCTCACCTGAACCTCCATCAATAATAGTAACCTTATCAATGCTTTCAAGAGGCTTTGCAATTGCTTCTGCCATCTGTGGAAGGACTTTAATAATCATCTCTGTCATGGCAGCCTTACCATACTTAGCCATTGCCTCTGCTTTCTTTTCCATAGCCTCAGCCTCAGCAAGACCTCTTGCCTTAATACTTTCTGCATCTGCAAGACCTTTTGCCTTAATACTTTCTGCTTCAGCAATTCCCTGTGCCTTAACAGCCTCCGCTTCCTGCTCTTTTGCAAATCTGTCTGCTTCTGCCTGTGCCTTCTTAGCCTCTGCCTGTTTCTGAATTTCGAACTGCTTTGCTTCTGCTTCCTTCTGTCTCTGGTAAAGCTGTGCATCAGCCTTCTGCTGTGTTGCGTATTTCTCTGCTTCTGCCTGCTTACGGATATCTGCATCAAGTGTTTTTTCTTTAACAGCAATTTCTTTCTCTCTTAACTCAATCTCTTTCTCCTGCTTTGCAATATTAGCATTAGCAGTAGTAATTTCAATTGTTTTTCTCTGTTCCTGCTGCTGGATTTCGTATGCAGCATCAGCCTCAGCTTTCTTAACATCTGCCGCTCTCTTTAATTCCTGTTTCTTAATCTCAAGTTCGTTATTTCTTTCTGCAATAGCAGTCTCAGCTTCGATTCTTGCATCATTTGCCTGCTTTGTTGCATTAGCCTTGGCAACTGCAATATCCCTTTCTGATTCTGCTCTTGATATCTGTGCTGATTTACTGATACTTACAACCCTGTCAATACCAAGGTTCTCAATAACATTTCCCTCATCAGTAACATTCTGGACATTAAAGCTTACTATTTCAAGACCCATTCTTGCCATGTCCGGAGCAGCATTTTCCTGTACCTTCTCAGCAAACATCTTTCTGTCCTGAACAATATCTTCAAGTCTCATCTGTCCTATAATCTCACGGACGTTACCCTCTAATACATCTCCTACTGAATTTCTGATGTAATCTTCATTCTTGTTAAGAAAGTTGCTTGCTGCTTTCTCAAGCATTTCCTTAGAAGAACCAACCTTAATCTTTACAGCAGAATCAATATTGACATTAATATATTCATTGGTTGGAACTGATTCCTTTGTCTTGACATCAACAGAAATCATCTTGAGTTCAAGTTTATCAACTCTCTGTAAGAATGGAATTCTTAATGCTGACTTACCAATAACAAACTTAGGATTCTTTCTAAGACCTGAAACAATCAGTGCCCTGTCTGTTGGTGCTTTAATATAACTTGCAAGAATAAACACAATAAATAAAATCACAACTACCCCAATAATAATTGCTAATTCCATATTATATACCCTCATCTTTCTAATTAATCATTAGTTAATAAATGCCATTAAAACCCAAGTCTTGCACTGCCAGAAGAACTCTTTCCATTAAACAATTCATTATATAACTTATCACTGAACACATTAGATAAAACATTTATATTCTTCATAAGTTCTAATGCAAGTGTTGTGCTCTGTGTATCAGTAAGATTAGCAAGATTGTAAGCACCTGAATAATCTGATGCAGAGTATTTTAACTTGCTGAATTCTTTCTGTGTAGCTTCACCTGAAAGCTTCATATCTATATTACTGTCATCAATATTACTATTCACATAAAGATTATCAATCTTTACTGTTGTTCCTGATGCACTAAGCTCTGCTCCTGCTTTGATATACTCTTTATTCTGAGTCATCTCTAATGCCAGTGCAGCCTTATCATCCTGTATCTTTACTGTATACTTCATATTAACATCATCAACATCAGCTTCGATAACAACATATTCAAATGGATTGTCATTGCCAAGAAATGAAATTGCAATAAATCCTTTTTCACTTGTATTATAATCTGCTGCATCAATTGCAAGCCTTACAATCTCATCATTCTTATTAATATACATTGACAATGTAACTGGCTGCATATCACTTAATGAACTCTCAATACTGCTCTTGATTGATGTCTGTGAAACACCTGCCATTGTAAGAATTGTCATATAAGAAGAAAGATCTTTACTTGCATATAATTCATCAATGACTGTTTCGCATGCCTTAATAACAGCATCCTTAGTTATTGTTATGCTATATTCAGAAACCTTGATGTCTCCGTTATCAGAATTATATGTAAGCTTATCGCCCTTCTTGTATTCACATTCTTCTGCAAATGTGTTAATACCTTTAACTACACATTTAACTGCAGCATTAACAGGTTCTCTGTACAATTCAATATTGCTTGTATCAATTGATGAGAAATACTTTGAAATACTGCCCATACTTCCATAAGAAAAGCCTGAATCAATTTCATCCTCTAGCTGTGCCAGTGAAATCACAAATGACTCTGAGAACAACTCAGGAACTTTGAAATACATGTTATTACCATCTGAATAAAATGTAGCTGTAAGTGCTGTAGCTGAACCATTCTGTAACTTAATCTCTCCTGCCATCTTCTCTGTAGAAGCATCCATCTGAATATCATATGTAACTGTATCAGCCTTTATATAATCTGAATACTTCTCGCCATCAATTGTGGCAGTATCAATCTTTAATATACCTGTTATCTGACTCTTATCTGATACAGATGTAAATGACATATTATCAAACGCACTGCTTGCTGTATTCTCAAGACCCGTTCCAAGCTTCTTGATAGCTGCTTTTGCATGCTTATCTGGTGATAACACATTAGGAAGTACTACAAATCCAAGTACTGCTGCCGCTACCGCAATAACTGCTATTATAGCAACAACAATTGGCCATTTCTTCTTTTTCTTTTTAGGCTGTGGCTGCATAGGAGGTGCTTCCTGATATCTTGGTACATCTGCATTCACTGGAGGAACTGCCCCTGACTGTGGCTGAGTTCCAAACTGCTGCTGTACTGTCTCATTAAACTGTGGCTGTGTTCCAAACTGCTGCTGTACAACCGGCTCACTCTGTATCGTCTGTACAACTGGTTCGTTCTGTACAGGTGTTTCCTGTACTGGCTGTGGATTCAAAGGATTTCCACACTTTGGACAGAACTTAGCTGTCCCTGCATTATATCCGCATTTTGTGCAAAACATAATTTTTCTCTCCTCTCTTTTTTTATTTATAGTATCAAATAAAATGTATATTTTCAATAAAAAAAATATGTCAGAAACTTTTCAATCATATCCGTTTCTGCACGATTCAAAGAACAATTTACATTTTACAGTACTTTTTAAATTCGTAGCACAAATCAAAGTATGTATGTTCCTCACTCATCTGTGTGACTTTCCATTCTGGTATCTTATCCAGATTAGGAAAATGTACATCTGCATCATATTTATAATCAACACTCGTTATATGTGCCACATCGCAATATGGAAGAAACTGTTCAAATACAGATTCTCCGCCAATTACATATACATCCTCTGACTTATATGATGCAACCTTTTCAAGTGCCTCTTCTACTGAATGTACTACAACAACTCCGTCCTTCTTATATGACAAATCATTAGTAAGAATAACATTATATCTGTCTATAAGTGCTGTTCTGTCTGTAATCTGTTCATAAGTCTTTCTTCCCATTATTGCAGCTTTTCCTGCTGTTTCCATTCGGAAAAGCTTAATATCTTCTGGAATATTAACAAGAAGATGTCCCTGTTTCCCTATTGCCCAGTTCTTATCTACTGTTGCTATCAGATTCATAATTACAACTTCCCTTCTATCTCCTTAGGAACATAGGCAAGCACCTTGATTCCATCTTCTGTGTACTCTTCACTTTCAAGCTGTCCAAACTGTCTTATAAGCTGTATCTTGCCTGCTTCACTGTAAGGAAATACTCTTTCAATTCTTATTCTGCTCTTAAGAATAATTTCCTGTATGCACTCTTTAAATGCTTCAAGGCCATTGCCTCTTATGGCAGATATATTGTATGTGTAGTCTGCGTGTAAATCTTTAGCTGCCGGTTTCTCCGGTAAAACATCACATTTATTAAATAATGTAATAACAGGCTTTCCTTCAACACCTAACTGCTTTAGTGTTGCATATACTGTTGACATCTGCTGTTCATAGTCCGGGTTGGATACATCAACAACATGCACTATAATGTCTGCATACTTTGCCTCTTCAAGCGTACTTTTGAATGCTTCAATAAGATTATGTCGACTGTATCAGTAAGCAACACTTTCTCTCCATTAGGAAGTTCCATACTTCTTGTTGTAGGGTCAAGTGTTGCAAAAAGCTTGTCCTCCGACAACACACCTGCATCAGTAAGCTTGTTAAGAAGCGTTGATTTGCCGGCATTGGTATATCCAACTATAGCCGCAACAGGTGTTGAGGTCTTAGCTCTTTTGCTTCTCTGGACATCTCTGTGCTCCTTCATATCCTTAAGGTCTGCTGAGAGCTTTGATATTCTGTCCCTTATAAGTCGTCTGTCTGTCTCAATCTTTTTCTCACCTGGACCTCTTGTTCCTATTCCGCCACCAAGTCTTGACATTGATGTTCCGAAGCCTGCAAGTCTTATTGAACGGTACTTTAACTGTGCCATCTCAACCTGAATCTTACCTTCACTTGATGTAGCTCTTGCCGCAAATATGTCAAGAATAACCATTGTTCTGTCCATAACTTTAACGTCAAGTTCATCCTCAAGATTCTTAAACTGGGCAGGACTTAATTCGTCATCACATATAATTCCCGTAGCATCAAGCTCGTCAATCATAAGTCTTAATTCTTCAATCTTTCCCTTGCCAATATATGTTGCAGGGTGAAAATTATCTCTTGTCTGAATCATCCTTCCAACTGTCTGTGCGCCCGCTGTCTTGGCAAGCTCTCTAAGCTCATCCAGGGAGCGTTCTGTATCATCATCTGTATCAAACGCTACTCCAACCAGAATAACTTTCTCGATAATCTCATCTGTTTCATAAACTGCCATATATATATTTCCTTTTATTTTTTATTTCTTTCTGATAAATAGTCACTAAGATAGTCTGTTACTTCCTTCTCAGTTGCCATTGACATAACCTTATCTGTTACAAGTCCGGCTTCTTTAAGTGACCAGTCTGCAATTGTCTTTCTTGTCTCTAATACCTTTCCTGTTGATACTGAGAATTCATCCAGACCAAATGATAACAATATAGGAGCCATTAAAGCATTTGCAGCTGCCTCACCACACATTCCGGCTTCAATACCTGCATTATGGGCACATTCTATTATCCTTCTTATAAGTCTTAATACTGCCGGATTGAATGCAGAATACAGATATGCTACATTTTCATTGCATCTGTCTACTGCGATAGTATACTGTGTAAGGTCATTAGTGCCTATTGAAAAGAAATCAACCTCCTGTGCTATAACATCTGCCATGACAGCAGCAGCAGGAGTCTCAATCATAACGCCTATATGGATATTCTTGTCATAACTAATTCCATTACGTTCAAGATTACTGCATATCTTCTTAATAAGCTCCTTGACCTGTCTGATTTCATTAACCGATGTAATCATAGGTATCATAATTCTTATAGAACCATATGCACTGGCTCTTAATATCGCACGGAGCTGTGTCGTGAATATATCAACTCTGTCAAGACAAAATCTTATTGCACGGTATCCTAAAAATGGATTGGTTTCTTTAGTAAGGCCCATATAAGGAATATCCTTATCACCACCAATATCAAGTGTTCTTATTGTAAGTGGCATACCTTTTGTCAGCACTGCTGCCTTTTTGTATTCCTCAAACTGCTCTTCTTCTGTAGGCAACGCACTTTTGTTAAGAAACAGGAATTCTGTTCTGAAAAGTCCCACACCTTCAGCTCCCGCCTTAACTGCCTTGGCAGCCTCTTCAGCCCCTCCGATATTGGCAGCAAGCATAACTTTTTTGCCATCAGCTGTCTCTGTGCTTTTATTTATAAATGTCTTTAATTCTTCAATATGTTCTTCGTATTTCTTTTTTTTCTTCTCATAGATAGAAAGAGTTCTCTGTGTAGGGTTAATAAATACTTCTCCATACGCTCCATCTATTATTATAGAATCACCATTACCCACCTTTTCAAGAATACCTTTTACGCTAAGTACTGCCGGAATCTCAAGTGCCCTGGCAAGAATAGAAGCATGTGCTGTGTCGCCACCTTTTTCCGCAACAATACCTGCAACATGTGCTATATCCATTGAAGCTGTCATAGATGGTTTAATCTCATCTGCCACAATAACAGTATTATCAGGAAGATTAGTTAAGTCAAATGCTTTCTCTCCTTGTAATATCTGTATCATGCGCTCCTTCATATCCTGAATATCTGTAACACGCTGCTGCATATCAGAATTATCCATTGAAGAAAACAGTTTAATAAGCTTATTGCATACATCTTCAAATGCTGCCTCTGCACAGATGTTATTATTCTCAATTGCAGCGACAACCTCACTTTCTGTTGTAATATCCTTCACAAGATATATCTGGTTCTTAAGTACAAGTGCATCCTTATCTGACTCTCCTAGCTTCTTTTCAAGGTCAGTTAGCAGGCTCTCTGTCTGCTCCATAAATATTTTCCTTGCCTCAAAAAACCTTGCTTTCTCTTCATTTGCGTTATAATGTGTTCCTCTGTTTACAACAGCATTATTATTAGACACTACAAGTACATGCCCAATGCCTATTCCTCTGGAAGTTCCTATTCCTCTTTCCATACGTATGCCCCCATTCTACTGATTAAACACATATCTGATCATATTAATAATTGTTTCAGAAGTATCTCTTGAATAAATTGTTTCCCTTGCAAGAACCGGATTATCTGTGATAACACCGTCAACACCTTTGTTAGTCAGGTTCTTGATAGAATCCTTATTATTAACCGTCCACGCATACACCTGTTTACCTGAATTATGAATTGCATCTATAGTCCTCTTTGACAAAAATGCTGCATTAACACTGAAGAAATCTATATTCTTCATATCATAATAATCGCCATACGCCGCTGATAATATATATCCGACTCTAATACTTTCATCACATGATTTTGCTGCCAATAAAGCTGAACTGCTAAATGATGTTATTACGCAATCATTCTCCATATTATATTTTTCAATAAGAGCGACTGTTTTCCTTGCAAGTTCTTCACCATTATCAGCAGGCTTTAATTCTATATTAAGCTTTATCTTTCCCTGTGCAAGTTCTAGTACTTCTCTAAGTCCTGGTACTTTCTCACCTTTATATTCATCTGAATACCATGAACCAGCATCCAGTCTTCGAACCTCTTTATATGTCATATTTGCAATATTTCCATCCACACCTGTTGTACGATATGCATTAGAATCATGCATCACTATGACTTCTCCATCACTTGTAAGCTGCACATCAAGTTCAATATAATCTGCCATATCATCTATAGCTTTCTGGAATGCGGCCATTGTATTCTCAGGTGTCTCTGTTGAAGCCCCCCTGTGAGCCATAACCTTAGTCTCATGAAAGATAGCTACGTTTTCAAATGGATTATTATTAAATGTCATTATGAGATAAAATGCATCTGCAACAACAGCAGCAATTAAAACAATACTATATATTATCCTTCTTCTTTTTGCAGGACCTTCCTGTATATCTGTGAACTCAAATGTAATATCATCTAAATCAGTATATTTGTAATACATATGTGAAATGGCCGAAAAAGACAGTGGTATTGCTACACATACAAGAATACATTTTATAATTAGTCTTTCTGTCCTTAATGCAGACAGAAATATAGCATTACCAAGATACGCCATATTAAGAATCTTAACACCTGCAACAAGAAATACTGATATAAGCACATACGTTATTCCAATAATTGTAAGCATTACCAGATTATACACAATAAGTGCTGATATTGTTCCCAGCGGATGCTTCTTAACCATACGAGCACTTTTCTTATATGCTTCCCTAAATCCAAGTCCTTCCATCATGCATATATTCATTGCATATATTCCAGGAATTACGATTGCGTATATAATGACAAACACAAAGATAACTTCGACCTTAATATACCAGTGATTCCTAATGATATACATTTTAATTAAGTTAGTATTAGTCTCACTGTATAAGACATTAAACCATACAGTTACATTAGAAGCCAGAATTGATATGAAGTAAAATATACTCAGACCAATATGCCTTGGCTTAAAAACATTTTTAAAAACTTTATAAGAATTATAAAACATATCAACAACAGATGCATTACATGATGTTCTCTTTGTCTCAAAACAGACTGAAAGATATGTCATCTCATAAGTGCAATAGAATACAAATATACCAATAGCAAGAAAAATTGCAAATATGACTACAGGGTGTGTCATTGCTCTCTGAATATATTCATTAGTAAGATAGTTCACTCCTGCTATCTTCATAAGAAAATTAATCGCGAATAAAACAATGGGGAATATAACAGCAAAAGCAACAAGCTTGTATGCCAGTTCAAATGTCCATACATGCCTGCTGCTGTCAATTAAAAGACTAAAATTGTTTCGTAACTTTTTAAAAATCATATAATTATCCCCGAATCAATTGTCAATAAGATGCTGATTATCTGTGAAACATCTTAATAAACTTTCTCATCTCTGCTCTGATATCCATATTCTGCATATTAAGACTTTCCGAAAAACTCTGCATAAAATCCGCAGTATATGAAAAGACAAGAATCATTGCCATAACGCTGGCAATCCTGTAATCGATTGAGAATACAAAACGCTCCACAAATTTATTCAAAAATCCGAATATAAATACGGCAACAAACCCCCAGGCAAGTGTTGACTGTAAGCATATGATGCCTTTGTAATTAAACTTAAGATGATCATAATTCCACCACACTTCACCAAACAGCTTTAACATAACCCGTGCTGTAAGATACTCAAATGCTGTAGCACATATACATCCGAATACATAAAGTGCAATATAATTATGCTCTATAGGCTTAAAAATATTAAGAGAAATAAGTGTTCCAAATCCGTATATTATACAGAAAGGAAGCTTGGCAAACCCTCTGTTTTCCCAGTACCCAAGCTGCTTTCTGATAACTACACATTCCATACACCAGCCAAGAAAGCTGTATATGAAGAACCATATAACCAGCTGGCTTATATTCATGCTTCTAAATGTTATACCCAATAAATGTGACATAACGCCCCTCCATCATTAAATGGAAAATCCATAACCCCTTAATTAAAGGAGTTCTTCAAGAGTCTGCCTTACTGCACTGATAAAATCCTGTGTATTAAGTGTTACAGGATTCTCCATTGTTGTAATAAGAGCAAGATCCTTTGTCATCTTTCCATCTTCAATAGTCTTAATGCATGCACGCTCAAGAGTATCAGCAAATTTTCCAAGCTCAGGAATATTATCCAGCTCTCCTCTTTTTCTTAAAGCGCCTGTCCATGCAAATATAGTAGCAATAGGGTTAGTAGATGTTTCTTCACCCTTAAGATGCTTATAATAGTGTCTCTGTACTGTTCCGTGTGCAGCTTCATACTCATAGTATCCATGAGGTGATACAAGAACAGAAGTCATCATTGAAAGTGAGCCAAATGCTGTGGCTACCATATCACTCATAACATCTCCATCATAGTTCTTGCAAGCCCAGATATATCCACCCTCTGAACGGATAACTCTTGCTACTGCATCATCTATAAGTGTATAGAAATATGTTATTCCTGCTTCTTCAAACTTAGTCTTATACTCAGCATCAAATATTTCCTGGAATATATCCTTAAATGTATGGTCATACTTTTTAGAGATTGTATCCTTAGTTGCAAACCAGAGATCCTGCTTTGTCTCAAGTGCAAAATTAAAGCAGCTTCTTGCAAAGCTCTCGATAGAATCGTTGAGATTGTGCATTCCCTGAAGAACACCTGCACCCTTAAAGTTATGAATAAGCTCTCTTGTCTCTTCACCAGCCTCATTAGTAAATACAAGCTCTGCCTTACCAGCCTCAGAAACCTTCATCTCAGATGCCTTATACACATCACCATATGCATGCCTTGCAATTGTGATAGGCTTCTTCCATGTCTTAACATATGGTTCAATACCCTTAACAATAATAGGAGCTCTGAATACTGTACCATCAAGCATGGCTCTTATTGTTCCGTTAGGGCTCTTATACATCTCTTTAAGGTTATATTCTGTCATTCTTGCTGCATTAGGTGTAATTGTTGCACACTTTACTGCAACACCATACTTCTTAGTAGCTTCTGCTGAATCTATAGTTACCTGATCATTAGTCTCATTTCTATGTACAAGACCTAAATCATAGTATTCTGTGTTAAGGTCAATAAAAGGAGTGAGCAGCTCGTCTTTGATAAGCTTCCACAATACTCTTGTCATCTCATCTCCGTCCATCTCTACAAGTGGAGTTGTCATCTTAATTTTGTCCATAATATAAAGAACCTCTCTTTCTTTTTCTTACCTGATTAATTATTATAATTTATTTCAAATGTTTTGTAAACAGAAACTGACTTGTATTAGCTTGATTACTTTGTTATAATTCATAAGTAATTTTTACACACTACATTTAACAATGCACTGATTGTGCAGTCATAATTATGGAGGTACAGATACATGTGTGGATTCGCAGGTTTTACTGGATACTTGGCTGATGGTGATGCTGTTCTTGAACGTATGATGAACAAAATTATTCACAGAGGCCCTGACAGTGCTGGTAAATACATTGATGATAAAGCATACATGGGCTTTAGAAGACTTTCTATCATTGACCTTGACAACGGAAGCCAGCCTATGTTTAACGAAAATAAGAAGATAGTAATAACATTTAACGGTGAGATATATAACTATCAGGATTTAAGAAAAGACCTTATTGAGAAAGGTCATGTATTCGCTAACAATTCAGATACTGAAGTTCTCATTCACTCATATGAGGAATATGGCAAGGACATGCTTAACAAGCTTCGTGGAATGTTTGCATTCGTAATCTGGGACAGCGAGAAAGAAACTCTTTTCGGAGCAAGAGACTTCTTCGGAATTAAGCCTTTTTACTACACAGTTGCAGATGGCAACATGATATATGGTTCAGAGATTAAGAGTATCTTAGAGCATCCTGCTTATAAGAAAGAGGTTAATCCTGTTGCACTTGAGAATTATCTCACATTCCAGTACTCAGTACTTGATGAAACATTTTTTAAAGGTATTTTCAAGTTGATGCCTGGTCACTGCTTTACATTCCACAAGGGCGATCTTAACATCGAAAGATACTGGGAGCCTACATTTGATGCTGATGAGAGCAAGTCTTTAGATGAATTTGTTGATGAAATCGATGATGTTATGCATGATTCAGTTGAACACCATAAGATCAGTGATGTTGAGGTTGGTTCATTCCTCTCAAGTGGTGTTGATTCAAGCTATGTTGCTGCTACATTTAACGGTGATAAAACATTTACTGTTGGATTTGATTATGAAAAATACAACGAGATTGACTATGCCAAAGCTTTATCTGACAAGATTAAGATTGACAATTATTCGAAGCTTGTTTCAAGTGAAGAATACTGGGCTGCAATTCCTAAAATCCAGTATCATATGGACGAGCCTTTAGCTGACCCTGCTGCGATTGCACTTTACTTTGTAAGCCAGACAGCAGCCAAGCACGTAAAGGTTGCCATGTCAGGTGAAGGTGCTGACGAGTTCTTTGGCGGATATAACATTTACAGAGAACCACTTGACCTTGCAGAATTCCAGAAGGGCTTAAGAAAAGGACTTGCCAATATTGCCAACGCTATCCCGTTCAAATTTAAGGGAAAAAGCTTCTTAAACAGAGCAAGCAAGACAGTTGAAGAAAGATTCATCGGTAATGCTTTCATGTTCAACGAAAAAGAGCGTGCCAGGATATTAAAAAATCCTACTGGCAAGTATGACCATAAGGAACTCACAAAGCCTTTCTATGATAAGGTTGCTGATAAGGATGATGTTACTAAGATGCAGTATATTGATATCAATTTCTGGCTGATAGGCGATATCTTACTTAAGGCTGATAAGATGAGTATGGCTCATTCTCTTGAGGTAAGAGTTCCATTCCTTGATAAGGAAGTATTCAATGTTGCCCGTACCATTCCAACTAAGTACAAGGTTAACAAGAGCAATACCAAGTATGCTATGAGACAGGCAGCTCACAGACATCTTCCAGACATGGTTGCTGAGAAGAAAAAGCTTGGATTCCCTGTTCCTATCAGAATCTGGCTCAAGGATGAGAAGTATTACAATATGATTAAAAAGGCTTTCACAAGTGAAGCTGCTGAAAAATATTTTAACACTGATGAGATTGTTAAATATCTTGATGACCACAAAGAAGGTAAAGCAGATAATTCACGTAAGATATGGACAATTTACATGTTCCTTGTATGGTATGAAGATTTCTTCGGTAACGGAGTAAAGGAAGCTGCTTAATTTTTTATAATTATAATAACAATTAACCCCTGCCGCTAATGCGACAGGGGTTTTGTTATACTTAACACATATTCTGTTAATTACTTATTAGTCTCTTCTATAAATCTTTCAAGCTGCTTCTTAGCTGCACCACTCTTAATGATTTCTCTTGCTTTCTCTATACTTTCTTTCATTGTGATACCATCTGAAGCAAGATATATAGCTGCTCCTGCATTAAGAAGAACTACATCTGTCTTAGGACCTTCCGCACCTTCAAGAATATCTCTTGCAATCTGTGCATTAACTGCAGGCTCACCACCGATAAGGTCCTCCTTCTTACATCTTGTTAATCCAAATTCTTCAGGCTTAATAGTATATGTCTTAAATTCATCTCCCTTAAACTCACATACCTTAGTATCAGCACTAAGTGATATCTCATCAATACTGTCCATTCCATATATTGTCATGGCTCTCCTGCAACCCAAGTTATGTAATACATGTGCAAGTGGCTCAACAAGTTCCTCACTGTACACACCAAAAAGCTGCATAGAAGCTCCTGCAGGGTTAGCTAATGGTCCAAGTACATTGAATAATGTACGGATTCCAATTTCCTTTCTTACACTTCCTACGAATCTCATAGCTGGATGATATTTCTGTGCAAAAAGGAAACATATATTAATATCCTTAAGAATCTGTGCCATTCTTGCTGGTGCTGCATCTATCTTAACACCAAGTGCTTCTAAGCAGTCTGCTGTACCACATTTACTTGAAGCTGCTCTGTTACCGTGCTTGGCAACTGGGATTCCTGCTGCTGATACTACGATAGAAGCTAAAGTTGATATATTAATTGAGTTAGAGCCATCGCCACCTGTTCCAACTATTTCGAGCACATCCATATCGTTAAGGAATTTCTCACAGTGTGACCTTAAAACCCTGGCTGCTGCTGTAATCTCATCAATAGTCTCTCCTTTTGCTGCCAGTGCTGTAAGAAATGCTGCTTTCTGTGCATCAGTAGCTTCTCCTGTCATAATCTCTTCCATTACATCGTTCATCTGCTCTGCTGTCAAATCTTCTTTCTTAACAAGCCTTGCAATAGCTTCTTTAATCATCTTTTTAGCCTCCTATAAACATATCTAAACGATAGCTTTAGTGTATTACTATAACGCCGTGCTGTCAATCCATATCAACTTACAAAGGTTATCAGTCTCAAACACCTCATCAAACAGAAATGACTCATAAAGGGCTTCCATATTATCCTCTGAATACTCTACCTGTCTTGAGAATATATGAACTGTATCTATTCTGTCATCAAATGTGAACCTCTTATTCTTTTTATACCACACAAGCATATCCATCTGACGAAGTATAAGATAATTGGTTATAAACATCTTAGCCTTACCCACAACATCATAATCATACACCGACTTGGCAAAATATCTGAACACAAGATATGTTATGAAATTCCTATACTCATATTCTCTTTCAAGCATTGCTGTCATGAATTCATCTTCTGTTTCCTGATATGTTTCGTTGTCCATATTGTCATGGAATATCTCAACAATATCCGAAAGCATATCTTCCCATCTTGTATTAAGAACTTCCATATCCTCATATGAATACATAATGCTTCTTATGCTGTCCTGTATATCAACATCCTCGAAATTTTCACTGTCCGACTCTTCATTCATCTCCATAAGAATATGTTCAATATCACTCCTTCCAAATGTATTAACATACTTCTTAAGTCCGTCAAAGTCATCATCATTAATATATTCCTGCATTGCTGCACAATATTTTAATATAACAACCAGTTTTTCATTAACTGACATCTCTGTCATATCAAGTATCCTGAATATCTCATCTCTTGCTTTAAATATCTTAACTGCATAAGAACTATCAAACTCATCATCTTCCAGATACTGCTCATCACATGGCTTTAACACGGTTGTAAATGTTTTGTTTTCAGAAAATATAATTTTTTCCGCTTCCTCACATGCAAGTCCAACACCGCTTTCTTTGATTTCTCCATAATATTCAGAATATCTTGGAAACTGATCACACACAACAGACAAATGTTCTGCGCCAAGCTCTTTATGTATTGTACATAAACCACAATCATCTAAAAGTCCGCAATGTCCATCTATAAGCTTAAAACAGTTAGAACCATCTTCACTCTTGGTAATATCAGCTCTTATTCTGTCGCCAAGTTCTCCTTCAAGGCTCATATAATAATCATAAGTATCGTCATCAATATCTATTTCCCAGCCGCCAACACAACAGTTATCCTTACATTCTGATGTTATACAGTGAAACTGGTCATAATAGAATGGAACTCTGAGTTTCATAATTCTTATCTTCTCCTTAGTCTGTAACAATATCAGCAACCTGATATCTTATAACTTTATCTACATCGGACAGCTTTACTTCTACCTGATGTCCGATTTTACCTGCACTAAACATTATAGTCTCGAAATTTCTAGCAGTTTCGTGGAATGTTGTAGAAAAAAACTTCTTCATTCCTATAGGTGAACAGCCACCATGCACATATCCTGTAAGAGGCAGTAGTTCTTTTGCTTTAATCATCTCTATTGATTTCTCTCCAACAGCCTTCGCTGCTTTCTTTAAATCCAGTTCCTTATTAACAGGCACAACAAACACATAATTCCTGCCTGTCTTACCAACTGTGACAAGTGTCTTGAAAGCCTGTGCCGGATTCTCATTAAGAACGGCTGCTATCTCGTCACCGCTTAACCCTTCTGCATCAGGACACACATGTGTCTTATAAGGCACCTTCTTCTGGTCT